>Ga0302180_10004119_pt1 | contig 10859 bp, 8 predicted proteins | sample I_Palsa_E3_2_FD_200575 | JGI IMG/M metagenome (GOLD analysis project Ga0302180, IMG submission 200575) | Peat permafrost microbial communities from Stordalen Mire near Abisko, Sweden - I_Palsa_E3_2 | ecosystem: Environmental > Terrestrial > Soil > Palsa > Peat permafrost | place: Sweden: Abisko... | reverse complement strand
TCAAGCGCAGCTCGCGTTGCTGCAGCAACAGTTCGTGGATGCAGATCTGCGCGCGCCTCTCGATGCAACTGTGCGCTCGCGCATCGTCGAGCCGGGCGAGATCTCCTCACCTCAAAAGCCCGCCTTCACGCTCGCCATCGAAGACCCCAAATGGGTTCGGGCGTACGTGGGCGAGACAGATCTGGGTGCGGTGCACGAGGGCATGAGCGCAGCGGTGACGGTCGATGCATTCCGTGGCCGCAGCTTTTCGGGATGGGTGGGCTTCATCTCGTCGGTGGCGGAGTTCACGCCGAAGAACGTGGAGACCCCCGATCTGCGATCCAGCCTCGTCTACGAAATACGAGTGTTCGTGCACGATCCCGGTGACGACTTGCGCTTGGGAATGCCGGCCACCGTGCATGTACCGCTGCCGGGCGCGCAACCCGCGTCGCCAGGCAGTTCTGGCGCTCGGCGCGCCGCAGGCGAAGGTGGGTGAATAACGCAGCGAATCGGCCGCCGGCACTGCTCGCGCAGGGGCTGCGCAAGACCTTCGAGCGCGAGCATGAGGCGCCGCTTTGCGCGCTGGACGCAGTATCGCTCGAGGTCAACGATGGCGAGTTGACGGCAATTGTGGGACCGGACGGTGCCGGCAAGACTACGCTGATGCGATTGGCTGCGGGCTTATTGCGAGCGGATGGCGGAACGCTGAAAGTCCTTGGCGTGGACGTGGCGATGGATCCGCAGCAGGTGCAGGATCGAATTAGTTACATGCCGCAGCGCTTCGGCCTGTACGAGGATCTCAGCGTTGCAGAAAATATGGACTTGTATGCCGATCTGCATGGCGTGACTGAAGCACAGCGCGCGCAGCGTTATCCGCGGCTCATGGAAATGACTGCGCTCGGTCCCTTCAAGACGCGTCTCGCGGGCCAACTCTCTGGCGGCATGAAACAGAAGCTCGGTCTGGCATGCACACTGGTGCGCCTGCCCGAGCTGCTGCTGCTCGATGAACCGACCGTCGGCGTAGATCCGCTCTCACGCCGCGAACTGTGGGAAATCCTAACGCGCCTCGTGGCCGATGAGGCGCTGACGGTGCTGCTCAGCACGGCTTACCTGGATGAGGCCGAGCGATGCAGTCGCGTAATCGTGCTGCATCAGGGCCGCGTGCTATCGCAGAGTTCGCCTCAAGCAGTGGCTGCGCTGGCCGCAGGGCGCAGTTTCGTGACCGCTCCGATTCAGGGTCGATCAGCTCGAAGTCTGCAAGCGCGGCTGCTCGATCGGTCCGACATCATCGACGCCGTGCCGGACGCTGGCCGAGTGCGCTTCGTTCGGGGCGATTTCGCCGCTCAAGGCGCGAACACCCCAGCCGCGGCAGGCGTGGAGCTAGCGGAGTTGGGCGGCATCAGGGTCGATCCCGTGCCGCCTCGTTTCGAGGATGGCTTCATGATGTTGCTCAAGGAACACTCCGACGCCGAGCAGCCGAAGGCCATCACGCTCGAGCGGGCGACCGAGCCTCACGAGGAAGAGGCCGTGGTGCGGGTGCGACAGCTGGTCAAAAACTTCGGCGCCTTCATCGCGGTGGATCACATTGACGTCGAAGTACGCCGTGGCCAGATATTTGGTCTACTTGGACCCAACGGCGCCGGCAAGACCACAACATTTCGCATGCTGTGCGGTCTGCTGCCCCCGAGCGGCGGTGAGCTGAGCGTAGCGGGCGCCGACGTGCGCCGTGCGTCGGCTTCGGCGCGCGCGCGGCTCGGGTACGTGGCACAGAAATTCTCGTTGTATGGCCCATTGAGCGTTTCCGAGAATCTGGAGTTCTTCGCCAGTGCCTATGGATTGCGCGGTGAGCATAAGCGTGGCCGTATTCGATGGGCGATGGCGCAATTTGAGCTGCAGGATCATGCGCGCGTTAACAGTGCGCAGCTGCCCGGCGGCTACAAGCAGCGCCTCGCCATGGCAGCGGCGCTGCTGCACGAGCCGGAAATACTGTTCCTCGATGAGCCCACGAGCGGCGCCGATCCTCGCTCGCGGCGCGCGTTTTGGCTTCGCATCAGCGCGATGGCCGATCAGGGCGTGACCATCATCGTCACGACGCATTTCATGCAGGAAGCGGAGTACTGCGATCGAATCGCGATCATGGATTCTGGCCGGATCCTGGCACAAGGCTCGCCGGCGGAGGTTCGAGGTCGCGCACACATTCAGGGTCGCTCCGAACCAAGCATGGACGATGCTTTCATCGCGGTGGTCGAGCAGGCACGCCAGCACGCATGAGCGCCATCGTTCCCGCTGCCTCACACGCCAGCCGTCGGCACTCGAAGCTGCGCCGCATACGTGCGCTGGTGTTGAAGGAAACCCGCCAGACCGTGCGCGATCCATCGAGCATAGCGATTGGCGTGGCGTTACCGCTGATTCTGATTCTGCTGTTCGGCTATGGCTTGTCGCTCGATGTGAAGAACGTACCGATCGCAATCGTGATTGAATACCCCACTCCCGACGTGGTTGAGCTGGCCGCCGGATTTCAGCTCTCGCATTATTTTCATCCCGTGCTGATCCGCTCCATGCCTCCGGCACAACAGCTACTGCTCGAACACCAGGTTGATGGCATCGTCTCTTTCCCCGCAGACTTTTCACGCCGCCTTGCTGCCGGCAACGCTGAGGTGCAGCTCATCGTGCACGGCGGCGATGCCAATCGGGCGCGGATCACCGAAGGTTACGTCCAGGGCGTGGTCGCGGTGTGGGCGGCGCGGCTGGCGGCGCAGGGCAAAGCTGCCACGACTCAGCCCGCCGTCAGCGTGCAGTCGCGCCTGTGGTTCAACGAGGCGGATGACAGCAGCTATTTCCTGGTCCCCGGCCTGGTGGTGTTGGTGATGACTCTGATCGGCGGTCTGTTGACGGCCATGGTCATGGCTCGCGAATGGGAGCGCGGCACGCTGGAATCACTGTTCGTCACACCCGTGCGAAGCGAAGAAATCTTGCTCGGCAAGACGTTGCCGTATTTCGTTCTCGCATTGTTCGGATTTGCGCTGTGTGTGCTATCGGCGGAGTTTCTGTTTCATGTGCCGCTGCGCGGCTCGCTGTGGGTGCTGCTCGGCGCGTCGATGCTGTACGTTCTCATCGCTCTGGGAATTGGCCTCTTGATTTCGTCTTGGGTCAAGAACCAGCTCGTGGCCAGTCAGCTCACAATGCTCGTCACATTCATGCCCGCATTCATGTTGTCGGGTTTCCTGTTCGATCTGCGCAGCATGCCCGTCGGTGTGCGGCTGATTACCTATGCGCTGCCGGCGCGCTATTACGTGGCTCTGTTGCAGAGCGTGTTTCTCGCGGGCGACGTTTGGTCCGTGATCGTCCCGAACGCGCTGGCGTTGGCGGCGATGGCGGCGGCGCTAGCGCTCGGTAGCCGCGCCGCCATGCGCAAGACCCTCATATGAATACCTGGGTGCAGAGCTTACTGCGCATTCTGGCACTGACTCGCAAGGAGCTGCTCGCCGTTTTGAAGGATCCGCGCAGCCGGATAAGCTTGCTTATTCCGCCGATAGTGCAGGCGATGCTTTTTGGCTACGCGGCCACCTACGACTTGAATCACGTCAGCTACGCGGCGCTCGACCGTGACCAAAGCGCGGCCTCGCGTCAATTGTTGGCGGGACTCGACGGCTCGGGCGTCTTCGAGCGCGTTGCGGACTTACGCCGCGCCAGTGACATTGCCTCCACCATAAACGCGCGCCGCGCTTTAATGGTCGTGCAGATCGACTCGCAATTCGAGCGCCACTTGCTGTCCGGTCAGGCAGCAGAGGTCCAGCTCATTGCCGACGGTCGCAACTCGACCACCGCTACTACGGCAATGGGCTACTTCTCCAGTATCGTCGATCAATTCAACTTGACCTGGGGCCGCGACCACGGTGTGGCAGCGCCGGCTGTGCAAGTCGTTCCCCGCGCCTGGTACAACCCGAATTTAGAGACTCGTTGGTTCATGATTCCGGGCATGATCGGCACGCTGACGCTGCTGCAGACCATGATGCTGACGGCGATGTCGGTGGCACGGGAACGTGAGCAGGGCACATTCGATCAGCTTCTTGTGACACCCTTTCGTCCGTTCGAGATTATGGCCGGCAAAGCCGTACCGTCGATGCTGGTGGGTACGATCCAGGCCGCCGGTGTGCTGCTGGTCGCGCAGCTGTGGTTCCGAATTCCATTTGTCGGCTCTTACGCGACCCTTGGCGTTGGCCTGTTGTTGTTTCTGTTGGCGGCGATCGGAATCGGTCTGCTTGTATCGTCCGTCGCCGCGACCATGCAGCAAGCTATGCTGTATTCGATGTTGCTGATCATGCCGTTCTCACTGCTGTCTGGATTGACGACGCCGATAAGCAGCATGCCGAGAGCGATACAATATTTCACGGCCATCAACCCTCTGAGCTACGCCATCGATATAACGCGGCGAGTGTATCTGGAGGGGGCAGGGCTTGGCTTACTCATTCCGGATCTTTGGCCGCTGGCGGTGATCGCCACACTTACTTTGGCGGGCGCCTCCTGGATGTTCAGCTACCGTTTGCAGTGATTTCATGAAATATCGACATGTCGCGGAAGCAGGATGTTGCGCTCTCATCGCAGTGGCCCTTCTTCCTGCCTGCACTGTGGGCCCTGACTTCGTGAGGCCGACGCCCAAGACGCCCGCGAACTGGTCGACCCGGGCTATCAATCCGCCAATCTCGTCGGAGCCGAAGCAGACGTCCCCCCCGGGCGCCGCGCAACCCCAGCGGGCTGGCATCGTGACCGAGCAAGCCGCCGAACTGTCTGCCTGGTGGCGCGCTTTTGCCGATCCCAAGCTCGACTCACTCATCGTACGCGCCGTGCAATCCAATCTGGATCTACGCGCCGCGGTATTGCGCATCGACGAGGCACGCGCGCAGCGCGCTGTTGCCGAGGCGGCCCTCTGGCCCACGCTATCGCTCGACGCCGCCTATACGCGCCAGCGTTTCAGCGAGACGACGCCCACGGGTGCACTTTTCAATTCGGTGGGCAATATTCACTTTCCCGGCGGCGCGAGCATCAGTATTCCGAATCCGTACAATCAATACCAATTGAGTGCGGATGCTTCCTGGGAGATCGATCTGTTCGGTCGCATACGCCGCTCGGTCGAAGCCGCGGCGGCGACCCAACAGGCGTCGCTCGAGGATCAGCGTGCGGTGTTGGTGTCCGTACTGTCTGATGTGGCGCAAAACTATATGGAACTGCGCGGCGCACAAGAGCACCTGTGCGTTACCAGAGAGAATCTGGCGACCGTCGATGAATTGTTGGATTTGGCCCGCCAGCGACGCGCGGTGGGCGTCATCACTCATATCGATGTGAGCAACGCGATCGCGCAGTCGAGCGTCACGCGCGCCGAGTTGCCCGCATTGGAATTGCAGGTCACGCAGAGCGTCAATCAACTCAGCAAGCTACTGGGCCTTGAGCCCGAAGCGTTGCGCGCAGAGCTGGAGGCTGCAACGCCGTTGCCCTCGGCGCCGCCTGAGCTGCCGATCGGCTTGCCCGCGGACCTGGCGCGCCGGCGTCCGGACATCCGCGAAGCCGAAGCCAATTTGCACTCTGCGACCGCCCAGATCGGGGTGGCGGTCGGGGATTTGTTCCCTCGTCTGACGCTCGCGGCCAGCGGAGGCTTCCAGTCCGAGACGCCCGGTAACCTGCTGTCGTGGGCCAGCCGCTTTGGCTCCATAGGCCCCAGCTTCGACCTACCTATCTTCGATCGCGGACGTTGGAAGAGCGTGCATCTATACGACGTGCGCGCACAAGAAGCTGCGCTCGCCTATCAGCGTACCGTGCTCGGTGCACTGCATGAAGTTGAGAACGCGCTTGCGGCCTATGGCACCGATCAGCAGCGGCGCACGTTGCTGGATGCGACGGTCGCTGAAAATCGCGATGCGTTGACGCTGACGCGAGAACGCTACGAAAGCGGCGTGATCAGCTTCATCGAAGTGCTGGACTCGGAGCGCACCCTACAGCAGAACCAGCTCTCGCTAGCCGACAGTACAACAGCAATCGCTACCGATCTTGTGAGACTCTATCGCGCTCTGGGCGGAGGCTGGGAGCAGCCTACATAAGGGCGGCGAGGTAAGGATGCACGGGCTCTTGCGCTCTCGGCTGCGGGTCGCGCTGGCATTCGGCCTGCTGTTGCTTGCGCTGGATGCGGGCCGCTCCATTTGGGCGCGGGTGGGCCTGGAGCGTCCAACCGCTGAATACCGGCCGGCCGCCTCGCAGTATGCGGACTTGACTTGGCCGCCGGGGGCGGATTTGGACAACCGAGCGCCCCTGGGCGCGCGGGTATTCGCGCGACACTGCGCGGTTTGCCACGGCCCGAACGGACGCGGAAACGGTCCGGCGGCCCCCTCGATGTTCCCGCGGCCTCGCGACTTCACATCCGGCAGCTTTAAATACAAGTCCACGGCGCCCGGCGAGCCGCCCACCGACGAGGATCTCCTGCGCACGATCCGCGATGGCCTTGCTGCCAGCGCGATGCCGTACTTTGCGGGGCTGCTCTCGAGCGAGGAGTTGGGCGCCGCAGTAGAGCAGGTGAAATCCTTCTCGAGTGCGTTTTCGCGGACTGTGCTCCCCATCCAAATCCCTGCCGCGAGCCCGAGTTCACCGGAGAGTGTGGCACGCGGCAAAGCGCTGTTCGTCAACCAGGGCTGCACCGCGTGCCATGGCGATGCCGGTCGCGGCGGTCAGCGTTACGATGACGGATCAGGCCACGCGGTGTTTGCCCGAGATCTGACAGCCCCATGGTCTTTCCGCGGCGGCAGTCGGCCTCAGGACGTCTGGCTGCGGCTGACTACCGGCATCACGCCGGGGCCGATGCCCGCCTACGCGAGCGTGCTGCCGGCCGCTGCGCGCTGGGACCTCGTCAACTTTGTCGCCTCGCTTGCCCGCACGCCGCCATGGGAGAAGGACGGTAGCTTCGGGGGTGCAGGATTTGCCGCGAATCCAGCGCAACGCGGCGAATACATTACCCGCTGGGAACTGTGCGGCCTCTGCCATACGCAGATTGACCGCGCCGGAATCTACAACGTTGACGACGCATTCCTCGCGGGTGGCATGCGCGTGGGCTACTACCCGCACGGCTACTCGGTGAGCCGCAATCTCACTTCGGATACTCAGACGGGCCTGGGTCAATGGGCTGTGCCGCAGATTACCCGAGCACTGCGTGATGGCCAGGCGCCAGACCGAGCGCTTAACCCGTTTGCAATGCTCTGGGCCCAATTCCACAACTTCAACGACGAGGATGCGATCGCTATTGCCACCTTTCTCAAGACCGCATCCCGAGCGGTGCATAACCCGATACCACCGAAGCTGTCCTATGGACTCGTTGAGACCATTGCGATGAAACTCACCCTGCCACTGCCGTCAACGATGCCCAAAGCGCTGACGTATGCCGATGGCAACTTCGCGATAGATCCCACGAGAGGCTCCCCGGCGCGCGTTCAAGCTGTGCTCATCGACGCGCAGTGGTTGGCACTTGTGCTGGGACTCGTGCTGTTCGTGTGCGCAGGTCCGCGCCCGGGGGTGCTGACAACAATCGGCGCCGTGCTCGGGTTCACCGTCGCTGGCGTGCTGCTGTTCATTCTGTCCCAGTGGCCTGCTATCAGGAACATGCCGCCCGATGCGCTGGTAAAGGCTGTGAACGCTGGCGATATTAAACCGGACACGCGCGAGATGCCGGCCGAGCGCGTTCGCATGGTGGAACGGGGGCACTATTTGTACTCAGTGAGCTGCGCTATTTGCCACGGCACTGACGGCAGCGGCGGCACGCCAATCAGTTGGAGACCATTTGGCACGCTGTGGACCCGCAACATCACTGCGCACGCGCGGGCGGGCGTGGGTGCCTGGACCGATGCGCAGTTGGAACGCGCGATCCGCAGCGGTGTCAGCCGGGATGGCAGGCAACTTCACTGGCAGGGCATGACGTGGGACCAGTTCTCCAACCTGGAGGAGGAGGATCTGCGTGCGATCGTGGCCTACGTGCGATTGCTGCCGCCGGTGAACCGTGCAGTTCCCGTCCCGGGGCCGCCGGCGGCCGCTGACTGCGAGATCTATACTTTTTATTTGGAGAAAAGCGATCGGCCCGGATGCCACTGAGCCCATCCGAGTGAGAAACGTCGCTTTCGTCTAAGAATTAGGGGTCAGGAGCGATTGCGTTGGCATTACTCGTCGCGCTCTCCCCAGCGCCAGCGCGGTGGCTCGCCTTTTTTGTAGCAGATTGCCAATAACAAAAGGCTCATCACGAGTGTGAAGATGAGAAACAGGACTGTTCGACGGGGAATTAAATAGCGCATCGCAGAAATGAAAACGGCAAACCAGACCACAAACACGACCCAGCCCTGCCAGGTGATCGGTAATCCCCAGCCCCACCCATAGCGCTTGGCTCGAAACCAGTAGTTATTGTCGCCGTCGTTCATGCGAATCTAAATGTTGCACCTAAAAGTACCCACTTCCAACTGACTGCTTCGGACAGGGCTGCGCTATAAGCGTCGACGGGCCAACGCGCGCTTGATTGACGTGGTTGCCAGTCCCACCGCCATCGGCAATCATCTCTCAGCATTACCCATGCGGTGGTGCGCGATCCGGTGAGGCGACGATGAATAAGAACTCCAGACTCCCCCCGGCCCGCGCCGCGACGTCGCCTGCGACGCTCGTGTTTCTCGTCTCGACTGCCTTGTTCATCACCTACGTCGACCGGGGCACGCTCGCGACGGCAGCGCCCCTGATGCAGGATGAGCTGCATCTGAGCGCGAGCCAGCTCGGCATCCTGTTGTCGGCGTTCTACTACGGCTATGTCCTCGTCATGGCTCCGGTCAGTTGGCTGGTCGAGCGTTACGGTGCGCCGCGGATGCTGGCACTCGGCGTGGTCGTTTGGTCGATCGCTACGCTGGCCACCGGGTTCGCCAACGGCTTCGCCGCCATTCTGGCGCTGCGTCTGTTGCTCGGGCTGGGGGAAAGCCCCGCGTTCCCGTCGGCCTGCAAGGTGTTCGCGAACGCGCTGGATATCAGCAAGCTGGGTCTCGCCAACGGCTGGCTCAGCTTCGGCTACCTGCTTGGGCCCGTCGTCGGCACGTTCGTCGGCGGCCTCATGATGGCGGTCTACGGCTGGCGGCCGGTGTTCATCGTCTTCGGCTGCGTCTCGCTGCTCTGGCTCTTGCCCTGGAGTCGCGTCGTGGTTCCAAAGTCGGTGGCCGCGGCGGAACCCTCGCTGCGGCCACCGTCTTTGCGACAGATCCTGCGTCAGCGCTCGCTCTGGGGTGCATGCCTCGGCATGTTCTCGGCCAACTATAGCTTCTACTTCATTCTTGCCTGGTTGCCGTATTACCTCGTGAAGGCACGCGGCCTCTCGATCGAGTCCATGGCGTGGACTGCATCGTGGGCATATTTGCTCAACGCGGTCGCCGCGCTGTGGATGGGTTGGTTAACCGATCGCCGGATCATGGCCGGCGCAAGCCCAACGGTGATGTACAAGAGCCTGATGGCGTTGTTCCACATTGCCGCCATCATCTGCATGGCGGGTATGGTGCTACTGCCGACCAGCGGCTCGATCGCAACGCTGTTCGTCTTTGAGGTCATCGTCGGCGTGGCATCGCCGGGTCTGTTTGCGATCCCGCAGATCATCGCGGGGCCCAGCGCCTGCGGACGGTGGGTGGGCATCCAAAATGCCTTCGGTGGATTGCCCGGCTTCGTGGCCCCGCTCGTTACCGGCGTCCTCGTCGACCGAACCGGTCAGTTCACACTCGCGTTCGAGATCGCCGCGGCGGTCAGCGCCTTCGGCCTGATCGGCTGGTTGCTCATGGTGCAGAAGGTCGCCCCGCTGCGTTGGGCCGACTCGCCCACATAGTTGCCGCTTGCTCGTTCGATGGGGCACGATTTAGTGTCAGCATGCGTCCATCTCGAGACGTGCCCAGGTTGGCGATATGTGCACAGATACTAGTCGATATAAGACAGTCTGGATGGTATGCGCCTGTCTATCCCTTGATGCGTGCGCGATTCAGCCTCACGCTGAGGCCGCCAAGTCTGAGCAATTGCAAAAGCAATATCAGCATGCGATTGAGGAGGCGGCCGTTCGACACGCAGATTGGAACATCCCGCTGTGGTCGTTCGGGGACGCCAGCGCAGCTTTGGTCAGTACCTTCACCGACGACCCCGCGCTCGACACTGTGACACAGTACAACTGGGTCGCTCCCACCGCCCAGGTCCGCTCCCTGTGTCACGGAAAATCCAATTCTGTCTTATTTTTGGAGGAGCTTCTGGGATTGCCGCCGCAGATCACTGCGAACCCCGGCAAGCGTTGGCACGTGTATACATTCGAAATTTCGCAGAATCTCATCTTTCGTCCTTGCCCGGGTGGGGTGGATCGCTCGGTCCCGAACCATCCACGATGTATTGGCGGGACCTCACTGGATCCCAATCTTGCTCAGGAGACGGCGCGTTTTCTTTTGCAGCAGTTTTGGTATTCCCATCGCACAGCCATCTCCAGCGGTGGAACTTTAGAATTCGGGTTCCCCTGGACCGGCATGGGCTGGACATATGACTGGGATCCTCATTCCAGAAACCACATCGGCGTCTCGGAGTTCGTTGTGCAAATGAGTGCATCCACAAGCAACGTCAGTGACGAAAGCCCAGCGCAATTTTGCCGTGCAGGCGGTTAAAGTCGTTGAGATCCGTCAGCGAGAATAGAACAGCAAGAATCGGAGCGCGCTGATGACCTAACTTGGATACCTTGATAAATACCATTGAGATTGGGAGTTTTTATGGGTTTCCGCATTAGGGGCCTTTCCCCAGAGCTCTTCCGCCATCTGTATGGTCTGAGCGACCAAGAACTTGCGCAACATGGAGTCAAGCGCTAC
>Ga0302180_10004115_pt1 | contig 10865 bp, 9 predicted proteins | sample I_Palsa_E3_2_FD_200575 | JGI IMG/M metagenome (GOLD analysis project Ga0302180, IMG submission 200575) | Peat permafrost microbial communities from Stordalen Mire near Abisko, Sweden - I_Palsa_E3_2 | ecosystem: Environmental > Terrestrial > Soil > Palsa > Peat permafrost | place: Sweden: Abisko... | reverse complement strand
AGCAAGCTTTGCAAATAGTTGCTCTCATTTTGCAGCGACTGCTGTTTGTCGGTCGTGAACGTTCCGTTCGATGGAGTGGTGGAGAGGCTCTGGAGGACGGTTTGGATTGGCGAGAAGTCATTGCCGTCGGCCATCACGACATCTTGTACGGGGCTCGTAAGCCAGTTATGACCGTCTGCGTAAGCGCGCCCATCGATCAGCGCGAACTTTGCGTGGATGTCCATCGGGGCTTGTTGATAGGCCGTAGTCGAGTTCCCCGGAGGCGCGGGACTTGGCGACGCTGGACTCGGGGCGGAGCCCGTGTACTCATACACGGCTTTCCCACCTGCAGAAATGATCGCTGAGACGTCGGGCCCGTTGGATGACCGTTCGCTCCAGGGCGTAATCACCACGACGTTGGCTCCGGCGTGCGCTGCGCTTTCCAACGCCGTATCGATCGCACTCGAGAGATCCCAGGCGCTAAGACAGATCGTACGGCCATTCGGGACGATCGTCGAAAAGAACGACGAGCCGACGTTGGAAATGCCGGGCGTCGTCGTGGGATCCGGCGTCTGCAGACATGCGGCATCCGCGGGCGGGGCTGCCGTCGGTGATGCACTCGCCGAAGCTGATGCCGATGCTGTTGGCGAGGCGGAGGACGACGCTGACGCCGAAGGCGAGGCCGTCGGCGACGCTCCGGGTGACGTCGATGGAGACGGCGACGGGCTAGGAAGCGGTGACCCTGTGTACAGCGCAAAGTATACCGGCGCCGCTGCGCCGGGGTCGATCGAATAATCGAAGGAGATCGTCGAACCGCTGACTGTTACCGTCGCACTCGTGCCAACCCACGCCCCGTTCTCCCACTGCGAGAGCGAAACGCTGCCGCTAGGCGCGCTCGCAAGTGTGAGCGAGGCCTTGAACTCCGTAACGAATGCACTTCCGGCGTTTGCCGCGATGCTGAAATAGACCAACGCGGTTTGCGAGTCGGTGGCGCGGCGACGCACCGCAACGCCGGTCGGAGTCGAGGCCGACGCACTTACGGTGACGGCTGCGCTCGCATAGGCAGTGGCCGAACCGCTTGCGACACCGGAGACGCCGTCGATCGTTGTCAGCGTGTATGGCGCCGGAACGCTCGAGGTCGGCGTGGACTGGAGCGTCGTCGGTAGCGCGCCGGCGCCGCCCCCTCCTCCGCCGCAGGCGACGAGAGCACAGAGCAGTGCCAAAACGGCGAGCGCGCGATGACGAAGGTTCGGATAATGCATCCGTTCTATGTTCGCCGTAGCGGCTTATGAAGTCATTATCTCTAGGCAGCAAGATTTTGCGGGTTTCGGGCACAATCACGCTACAATGAGCGCGACGATGAAAGCCGTGCGATTGCACGAAGTCGGCGGTCCGCAGAATCTGCGCGTCGAGGAGATCGAGTCGCCGGTTCCAGCAGCCGGTGAAACCCTGGTACGCGTGCGCACCGCAGCCTTCAACCGGCGCGACGTCTTCATCACACAGGGGCTGTATCCGGGAATATCGTTGCCGCGCACGCTCGGCTCGGACGGCGCCGGCGTTCACGAAAAAAGCGAAACGCACGTTGTGATCGATCCGATGCTCGGTTGGGGCAGCAATCCGCATCTCTGGGCCGCCGACGCATCGATCCTCGGAATGCCGCACGACGGCACATTTGCGCAATACGTCTCGGTACCCAAGCTCAACGTCTATCCGAAACCCCCGCATCTCTCAATGGAAGAAGCCGCGGCGATTCCGCTCGCCGGCCTTACAGCATATCGCGCGGTTTTCACGCGCGGCCAACTGCAGCCGGGCGAAACCGTGCTGATTCCGGGAATCGGCGGCGGTGTGCAAACCTTCGTGCTGCTCTTTGCCAAAGCGGCTGGAGCCCGCACGGTCGTGACCTCGGGAAGTGAAGCCAAACTCGATCGTGCGCGCGCGCTCGGCGCCGATGTAACCATCAACTATGCAGGCGATGAGTGGCACAAACAGATCAAACGCGGCGACGTCGATCTGGTCGTCGATTCTTCGGGCGGTGACACGCTCAACAAGGCACTTGGGCTGCTTCGCCCAGGCGGACGCGCGGTGCTGTACGGCGGCACGCGCGCCGAAGCGACGATCCGCATCTTTCCGATCTTCTGGAATCATCTCGACATCCGCGGCACGTCGATGGGCAGTCCGGAAGATTTTCGCGCCATGCTCGAGTTTGTTACGAAACACGAGATTCGGCCGGTCATCGATCACGTGTATGCGATGGACGAGGCGGCGGTCGCGGCCGAACGTCTCGCTCGCAGCGATCAATTCGGCAAGATCGTCTTACGAATCGACTGACAAGGCGTACTCGTAGAGCGTGTCGAGCTTGAGCATCGCGCCGAGTTCGGCTCGGATGACCGGCGCGTGCTCGGCGCCAACAATTGATTCCCACGCCGGATTGAGGATCGTGTTCTCGCGCTCGGTCATCGGGCGGTCGAGCGCGCGCGAGGTAATGGTACCCTCCTGCGTGAGCGCGATCAAATATGCGAGCATCTGGCGCGCCATCGCGGGCCAGAGCATCGGTCGCTGCGTGCCATAGATCGCGATCACCAGTTGCGGAATCGTCATCGGCCTGCCGCCCAATGCCTCAAGGATTTCCGCCTCGCGCGTCTCGCGGTGCGCGATATACTCGTCGATCTTCGCGCGAGCATCTTCGACGATCGGGCCGTGTCCACCATAAATCCGCGCCGCGTCGGGAAATTCGTCCTTGAAACGGTGCAGCGTGCGTTGGTATGGCCGCATCGCACCGCCTGGTGGCGCAACGACCACGGTGCCTTCGCCCAAGATCACATCGCCGGCAAAGAGCGCGCGCTCGCCGGGTTCGTACAGCGCAACATGTTCGAAGGTGTGTCCGGGCGCGTCGATGACCCGGAGCGCGAGATCGCCGAGGCGCAGGTCGGCGTCGAGCTCGAAGGTGCGATCGTGCGGCACCTTGGAGTTCGGATGGACCCAGATGCTCGCGCCGGTTCGCGCGGCGAGCGATGCTGCTGCCGGCGCGTGATCGGGATGCCCGTGCGTGACCGCGATCGTCGAAATGTGCAGGCCGCGCTGCGCGGCATTCGCCACCAGCGCGTCGACGTGACGTTCGATCGGCGGTCCCGGATCGATCACGAGCGCTTCGCCGGCGCCTGCGTCGATAACGTAGGAATTCGTCCCCGTTAGGGTCATCGGCGAGGGATTCGGTGCGCGGACCAAAGCGATTCGGCTCACCACCGTCCCTCTAACGCCTGCGGGAGGCTGACCCCTGCCGACGGCGGCACATCGGGCATGATCGTGACGATCGGCTTTTCGCGCGCAAAAGCCAGGAGCGCGTCGATGCTCGCGAAGCCGGCGAGTCGCTCGAGATGTTTGATCGTCGGAAAGACGAGGTGCATCTCGCCGCCGCGCTCCGCTTCGAGCGCGCTTCGCGGTGAAAGCCAGCGCGCGTCGTGCGTCTCGACGCTATCGGCGGTTCCGAGCGCACCCGGCGGCGCGGCCGCGATGAAGAAATGCGTGTCGTAGCGCCGCGGTTCGCCTGCGGGCGTAATCCAATGCGAGAAGAGTGTCAGGTGCGAGGGATCGAGTTGGATGTCCGCCTCTTCGTACAACTCGCGTACCGCCGCATGCAGCAGCGCATGCGCGTCGCGTGGTGAGACTGCCGGTTGATCGACGGCAAGTTCGCGCGGCACCGTCGCGCGGAACTCGGCCGCGATGCGCTCGTCGCTCCAGCCCGGCACTGGTCCCCGCGCGTAGTCGGCGTCGTCGACCGCTCCGCCCGGAAAGACGAAGGCGCCCGGCATAAACGGACTTGCGGCGCTTCGTCGCAGCATGAACACCTCGGTCGCGCTCGGCGCGGGCCGTATCAGGATCACCGTTGCGGCAAGGCGCAGGCCCGAAGTCATAAGTCACACCGCATTCGGCAGCGAGGCGGCGACCCCATTGCCCGACAAACGATGCAAAAAATCGCGCAACCATCGACGACCTTCGTGAACGCGACGTTAATGTCGATGCGTCAGACTAGGTTGCATGAATATAACGCTTCGCCACGGGGCGGCTGGTGCCGCGCTCGTGATACTTACGCTCGCTGCGTGTGGCAGCGGTGGTAACTCGTTTTCGCCGGCGACGGGTGCGTCGACCGTGCAAAGCGTTTCAAAATCTGCCGTCAAGCCACTCGACTCGACCGGCGTCTTGCAAGACGGCGGGTTTGAATCGGGCGGATACACGTATTGGCAGCAATGCGGTACGGTCAACGCCCGTGTCAATACCTATCGCGCGCACAGCGGGACCTACAGCGATCTCAACGGCCAAGTCTCCACGCCGGAGATCAACGGCGATTCCGGTCTCTGCCAAGAGATCACCGTTCCTGCCGCAGGCAAGCTGACGTTTTGGGTGTACGAGGGCACCACCGAAACGTCGACCAAGTATTCCTATCAAGAAGTCGCGTTACTCGCGTCAGGCTCGCGCAGCTCATCGACGATCGCCCAGCTCGATAAGGAAGTCACCACCACCAGCGCGTGGACGCAGCGCACCTACGACTTGAGCGCCTATGCGGGCCAGTCGGTCTGGCTCTATTTCGGCGTTCATGCCGACGGCTATGCCTCCGACTACATCTATTCATACATCGACGACGTCTCGATCTCGGGCGCCGCGACCGCAACGCCGAGCCCGACGCCGACGCCGAGCCCGACCCCAACGCCGAGCGCCACGCCCAAGCCGACATCGTCGCCGACGGCGACCCCAAAACCGACCGCGAGCGCCTCACCAACGCCGGCCGCGAACCCGTGTCTGCAAACGCAAGCCTCAGGGCAGGCGGCGAGCGTTTCGGTGGTCGCGTACACCGCGGTGACCAGCGCGATTACTTCGGGCCACAACGTCTGCGCCAGTGCCTACGTCTTTACGAGCGCCATGTTCACTGCACTCGACACTGCCGCGAAGAACGGCGAAAAGGTCACGGTCGTGCTCCCGAACGAGGAGAAGAGCTCGGACTCGAGCGACGCATCGACCTTGCAATCGGACGGTGCGACGATTGTGTGGGATCCGGGATCGCCCAACGACAATCCGTTGCATGCCAAGCTTGCGATCGTCGACGGCGTAGCGTATCTTGACGGACGGAACTGGGATACCGATGACGTAACGATCACCGACGGCGTCCCCGCCGACTACACCGCGATCGAGAACGCGCTCAATCTCAATCCGACTAGCTCGACGAATCTCGACACGCTCAAATCCAATGCCATCGCGCGCGAGGATGCCTTCATCAACGGATCGGGTGCCAAGAGTGGCGTGACGCTTCAGTTCATGTCGGAATCGTTTGGGAGCGACACCAACACCGTGACCGCTCTCGAAAATGCGGCGATTGCGGGGGCAACCGTTGAAGTGATCGTACTCTCGTCGGACGAGAGCGGTAACTCAACCGAAGAAGCGGCGCTTAACGCCATGAAAGCCGACGGCGTGCAGATTCGACTCAATCCGGCAAGCGGAAGCGAGAAGATGACGCTGATTAGCAACCAGAGCACCGCGTGGTTCGGTTCGGCGAACGCGACCACGTCTTCCACGACGGCAACCAACTACATCGATTGGGGCATGACCGTTACGAGTGCCTCGGTCATTTCAACGCTTGAGTCGTACTTCAACTCGACCTGGAGCTCAAGCACGGCCTACTAGCGCTACCGGTTCGGAAAGATGACGAGGAATGCCGTGCACCCTGCGAGCGACCAATTCACCACGTGTGAGGTCCAGCAGTAGATGCACGGCATCCGCGTTACGAATAGCAGAGAGTAAGCAAGCACGGCCGAGACTGCGGCGGCGGCACTTGCCGCCGCCAGGAGGACCGTGAAGTCCGCACGACTCGAGGCAAGCCAGATGGCGATCGCGAGTGCCGGGTAGTAAAAGGCCCCGATCAGGGCGTTGGGGACGCCGCCGAATAGGCGCGCCCGGGGCGTTTGGACGACGCTGGGCTCGATTAGCGTGCCCCGGGCCGCTGCTCCGGCCTTGCGCAGCATGAAAACTGATGCGTAGAGACCAACTCCGCAGAGCACCGTGACTATTGCCCGTAGCGCCATCTTCGCCCCCGCTTGAACTCCATCGGCAAACGTCTGGGAGCGATCGCGATGCTCGCCGCCTCGTTTACACTGGCCGCGCTCGTCATTCGCTTTCAGCCGCTGGTCGAGCGTGAAATTCGCTCGCTCGGTCTTTCCGCCTACCCATTGGCGATCTTCATCTTTACGATCGTTGCCTCCGCACCGTTCTCGGTCACGGATGCGCTTGCCATCATGAACGGCGCGATTTTCGGGCCGGTCAAGGGCTCGATCGTGAACGCGATCGGCCTCGTGCTTGCGGCGTTGACCGGCTACTGGATCAACAGGCACGCTTCACGTATGCTCGATTTGGACGCCTATCTCGCGCGTGTGCCGGCGTGGGTACGGCGGTTTCCGGTGGGATCACCGGCGTTCTTGCTGGCGGTGCGCATTATTCCAGGATTCGGCGGAACGGTTGCAACCGCAAGCGCGGCGACGTTTCGCGTGCCGGTGTGGCGGCACGTGTGGACGATGTGTGCGATCGCCATACCGATCTGCACGATTTTGGCGATCTTCGGCGATCGCGTGACGGTCGTTGTTCACAACTACGAGCATCGGGCGCATGTGTATTGGGAAGCGCATCGTCCGCACCTGCATTTCCCACACCGCGTGAAAGTGACACCGACACCGTGACGACCGATTCGATCGCGAGGATTGAAGAGCCGGCAGGGCTCGCCGCCTTGTGCGAGCGCATAGCGCGCAGCGAGCAGGTTGCTCTGGATACCGAATTTCACACCGAGCGTACGTATTCACCGCGCCTCATGGTCGTGCAGCTCGCGTTCGACGACGGCGCCGTGATCGTGGATCCACTCGCACTCCCGAATCTGCGGCCGCTAATCGAAGCGCTTGCGCAGACCACCGTGGTCGGCCATGCGCTCTCATCCGACTTGAAGATCTTTGCCGATCGCTTCGACGTCGTCCCTCCGAAGGTGTTCGATACGCAGGTTGCAGCGGCGTTTCTCGGGTTCGGCATGCAAATTTCGCTAGCCGACCTCGTGCGCGAACTGGAAGACATCCGACTGGCCAAGTCGCAAACGGTGAGCGACTGGTCCACGCGTCCATTCACGCCAAAGCAGCTCGAGTATCTCGTCGACGACGTGGCGCATCTGCTCCCGATGCAGCGCAAGGTCACCGCGCGTCTGGAGAACGTTGGACGCCTCGCGTGGGCGCTCGAAGAATGCGAAGCCCTCGGCGACATCGAGCGCTACCGCAGCGATGAACGCCGTGCATATCTGCGCATGCCGGGCGCCATGCGCATGAGCCGGCGCGAGCTCGCGGTGCTGAGTGAGATCGTCAAACTCCGCGACGATCAGGCGCGTTCGCGCGATCTGCCGCCCAAGTACATCATCCCCGACGACGTGGTCGCCGGGCTCGCAACGCTGCGACCGAAGCGCCTCGAGGACCTCGAGCAGCTCCGCCGCTTCGACGCCGGGGCCCGCCGGTCGCTCGGCCGGGTGATCATCGAAGCGATTGCGCGGGCGGAGGCGCTGCCGGAAGACCAGCTGCCCCAGCGTCCCCAGCGACCGCTCGGATCCAGCCGCGATACGCTGGCTGCGCTCATGGGCGTCGTGGTGGGCGAGATCGCGCGCGAGCACGAGCTTCCGCAGAGCCTGCTGGTGCCGCGCGCCGCCCTCGACCGGGTGGCACGCGAAGTCCCGACCGAGCGCGCCGACTTTGAGACCGCGCTTGAGCTCTCGCACTGGCGCCTAGGCCTTGTTGGCGAGCCCCTCTGGCGACTTTTGTCAGGTGACGTACAGGTCGCAATCGAAGGCTACACGCAACGCGATCCGAAAATACGTCTATTGCCATGAATCAGCACGCAAACAGCCTCGACGCATCCGGCACGCTGAACGTCGGAGATCGCTCGTACACATATTTCCGTCTCGACGCGGTCGAAAAGGCTGGGCTCACGAAGCTCGCGCGGCTGCCATATAGTTTGAAGATTCTGCTTGAGAATCTGCTGCGTTTTGAAGATGGGCGTTCGGTCACGCGCACCGATATCGAGGCGCTCGCGCGTTGGAATCCGCGCGAAGCATCGGACAAGGAAATTTCTTTCCGCCCGGCACGCGTGCTGCTGCAAGATTTTACCGGCGTACCGTGCGTCGTCGATTTGGCCGCAATGCGCGATGCGATGGCAACGATGGGGGGCGATCCCAAAGCAATCAATCCGTTGCAACCGGTCGAGCTCGTGATCGATCACTCCGTGCAAATCGACTACTACGGTTCGAACGATGCACTTCAAAAGAATGCCGATCTCGAATTCGAGCGCAATCGCGAGCGTTACGCGTTTTTGAAGTGGGGGCAATCGGCTCTCGACGGCTTCCGGGCGGTCCCGCCCGATACCGGCATCGTGCACCAAGTCAACATTGAATATCTCGCGCGCGTGATTTTTGGCGCCGGCGGCGCCGGCGTTGCGTTCGATCCGAAGAACGCGAGCGCATATCCCGACACAGCGGTCGGTACGGATTCGCACACCACGATGGTCAATGGGGTCGGTGTGCTCGCCTGGGGAGTTGGCGGCATTGAAGCCGAGGCAGCAATGCTCGGGCAGCCGGTGACGATGTTGATTCCGGAAGTCATCGGATTCCGGCTCGAAGGCAAACTGCGCGAAGGCGTGACCGCGACCGATCTCGTGCTCAAGATCACGGAGATGCTGCGCAAGAAGGGCGTCGTCGGCAAGTTCGTCGAGTTCTTCGGCAAAGGGCTCTCGTCGCTGGCGGTCGCCGATCGCACGACGATCGGAAACATGTCGCCGGAGTTCGGGTCGACCTGCGCGATCTTCCCAATCGACGATCGTACGCTCGACTACTTGCGACTGACCGGCCGTTCGGCCGAACACATTGCGCTGGTTGAAGCCTACGCCAAGGCGCAGGGGCTGTTCCGCACCGATGCAACGCCCGATGCGGAATACACGGAAGTAATGCATCTCGACCTGGACGAGGTCGAACCGAATATTGCCGGCCCGCGCCGTCCGCAGGACCGCGTGAGTCTTCGCGATGTGAAGCGCTCGTTCAATGTGGCGATGGATGAATGGTCGGCCGCGCGCGAAGGTAGGAACGGCGCCGTGTCGAGCTGGCTGGGAGAAGGCGGAAGTCAAACCGCGACGATCGCACTGACGCAAAAAGATGTCAGTGACGGTGCGGTCGTGATCGCTTCGATTACGTCGTGCACCAATACCTCGAATCCGTCGGTTCTGATCGGCGCGGGTTTACTTGCCAAGAACGCAATCGAGCGCGGGCTGCAGAGCAAACCCTGGGTCAAAACGTCACTGGCGCCGGGTTCGAAAGTCGTGACCGACTATCTCGTCAAAGCCGGCTTGCAACCGTACCTCGATCAGCTCGGCTTCAATCTCGTCGGTTACGGCTGCACCACGTGCATCGGTAATTCGGGCCCACTTCCGGCCGATGTCGCCGAGACCGTTGCCGAACAAGACTTGATCGTCGCCGCGGTGCTTTCGGGGAATCGCAACTTCGAAGGACGCATCCATCCGCAAGTGCGCGCGAACTACCTTGCATCGCCGCCGCTGGTGGTGGCCTATGCCCTGGCCGGCCGCATGGACCTCGATTTGACGAGTGAACCGCTCGGCACCGATCGTGCGGGCCAGCCGGTCTATCTCAAAGATATTTGGCCGAGCAACGACGAGATCGCGAAGACCGTGACCGCGTGCGTGAACGATACCATGTTCAAGGCACGCTACTCGGACGTTTTTAAAGGCGACGACAACTGGGCCAAGCTCCAGGCCGCGCCGAGCGAGCGCTATGCGTGGGATCCCAAATCGGAGTACGTGAAGCTTCCGCCGTACTTTGAAAACATGCCGGCGCAGCCCGCGCCGCTCGCCGACATCAAGAACGCGCGCGTGCTGGCCGTCTTCGGTGATTCGATCACGACGGATCACATCTCACCTGCGGGAAATATTGCCAAGACCTCGCCGGCGGCGAAGTACCTCATGGCGCACGGGATCGAGCCGAAGGATTTCAACTCATACGGCGCGCGCCGCGGCAATCACGAAGTGATGGTGCGCGGCACGTTTGCCAACGTTCGCTTGCGCAATCTGCTCGTACCGGGCGTTGAAGGCGGCGTGACGCGTCATTTGCCTGACGGCGAACAGATGTCGATTTACGATGCGGCGATGATGTACAAAGCGGAGGGCACGCCGCTCATCGTTCTTGCCGGAAAAGAATATGGCTCGGGGTCTTCACGCGACTGGGCGGCGAAGGGCCCGAATCTGCTTGGCGTCAAGGCGGTGATCGCTGAATCGCTCGAGCGTATTCACCGCAGCAACCTGATCGGCATGGGCATTCTTCCGTTACAGTTCGAAGCCGGCGCGGATCGCTCGACCTACGCCCTAACCGGCGAGGAAGTCTTCGAGATCACCGGCATCGCGAAAGGCATCACGCCACGGATGCAGGTGCACGTGCGCGCAAGCGATCCGAACAGCGGCAAGTCGATCGAGTTCAAAGCGCTGCTGCGCATCGATACGCCCGACGAGGCGGAGTATTATCGGCACGGCGGCATTTTGCAGTACGTCTTGCGTCAGTTGCGCGCCAGTTCAAACTGAGCCGTGAAGCGTGAAGAGCGCGAAGGACGGCTGACGCGCCGGATCGAGTCATTCTCGGATCTGGTGATCGGGTTCAGCCTCGCGCTCCTCGCGCTGACACTCGGGATTCCACCGCACATCGTGGATCTGTTAACGAATCCGTGGTGGCTGGTCGCCTACTTTTGGACGTTCTTCCTCATTGCGGGCTTGTGGTTCAACCACCAGAGGCTCTTCACCACGTACTTTTGGCCTGAGCCGGTCGC
>Ga0302180_10004111_pt1 | contig 10872 bp, 11 predicted proteins | sample I_Palsa_E3_2_FD_200575 | JGI IMG/M metagenome (GOLD analysis project Ga0302180, IMG submission 200575) | Peat permafrost microbial communities from Stordalen Mire near Abisko, Sweden - I_Palsa_E3_2 | ecosystem: Environmental > Terrestrial > Soil > Palsa > Peat permafrost | place: Sweden... | reverse complement strand
CACTTTTGAAAGGGGCACATCGTATGAAGGGGTTTGCTTATTTGTTGCTTGCAGTTGTAGCGCTGACCGGCGTGCTCGTCTACATGGCCCACGCCTCTGGACATGCCGATGGAGAGGCTGCCCCGATCTTCGGAATCAAGATTCCCCCCGGATACCGCGACTGGAGGTTGATCTCTGTGGCCCACGAAGAAGGCAACCTCAACGATCTTCGCGCGCTTCTCGGCAACGATGCGGCGATCAAGGCCTACCGGGAGGGGAAGCTTACGTTCCCGGACGGCACCATCATTGCCAGGCTGGCCTGGAGTTACGTTCCGTCTGAGGAAAACAACAAAGTCTTTGGCCGCGCCCAATCGTTCGTGCCCGGACCCGCCACGAACGTTCAGTTTATGGTCAAGGACTCAAGAAAATACGCCGCGACGGGCGGCTGGGGTTTCGCGCAATTTAAAGACGGCAAACCCGCCGCCGACGCGTTGCTAAGAACCTGCTTCCCGTGCCACGAGCCTGTCAAAGCTCGCGACTTTGTCTTCACCCATTACGCGCCTTGATGCAAAGGCAATACCATGGTCCAATTGCTTTGCCTCTACGAGTCTGGTGTGATGCGCTTGCCGCAGTCGATGCAGTCGGATTGCACGACGCAGGCAGAGAGGAAGGAGAACCCGTGAACTCGGATGAATCGTTTGACAATTCGACTTGTGCAGACCAGATACACCTGGCGGAGCGTGAGTTGGCGTCATTCATCGGCGCAGTAAAGGAGTTATTTGGTCCGGAACAGGCTCTCCTCTCTGGCGATGATTGGCTTGACGAGTCTGAGTTAATGGATAGCCCGCCTCGGTCCACCAGTCGAGATTGGCGAGCAGTCACAGTCGCAGCCTCGGCACGATTGGCAAGTCGGCTGACTGTCGCACGAGATGATCGAGCCTTCGGCGCATCGACTAATACGAACGTATCGGCAATCCAATTGTTTCACTTGCGCGCTTCTGGTGTGATGCGCTCGTCGCAGCCGATGCAATCGCGTGTGAATTATCCACCACGGTAGGAGAAGATAAATATGTCACACCATTACTCCGGTCCCGACTATGGCTTCCCCCACGGGGACGCCCGCCTCGATCTTACCGACTTGTATGCGTTCCCCAAGCCCGGGGACGCAGGCAAGTCGATCCTCATTATGAACGTACATCCTTCCGTAGGTGTGAACCCAGCCGGACCTACGACAGACGATCCCTTCGCGACCCAGGCGGTATATGAACTCAAGATTGACACCGACGGTGATCTCGTCGCCGATATCGCATACCGAGTGCGCTTCAACTCAGACAAGAACGGAGCCCAGACTGCAACATTGCGCCGTGTTCAAGGCGGGCAGGCTGCCGGCACTGGGGACGACGGGCAGTCGATCATAGAAGGAGCACCAGTCTCGACCGCACACGAGGCGCTTGTAACTGCGGCCGGAGACTACCGCTTCTTCGCGGGCTGGCGCAGCGATCCCTTTTTCTTTGACACGATGGGGGCACTGAACAATCTGCAGTTCACAGGTGAAGATTTCTTTGCCGACAAGGACGTGTGCAGCATTGTGCTAGAAGTACCCAACTCTGCCCTGGGCTTTGGCAAGATGGGCCTATGGCAACGCACGGTGGACGGCGCGGGCGGGAACTGGGTTCAGGCGGACCGCGGGGCGCTGGCCTCGCAATCTGTCTTCCTCCCTGGTGACGAGAAAGCCGCCTACCAGGCTGGGCAACCGGCGGACGATGCTGGTTTCATCCCCGTCTTCGCGCACTCGCTGGAGCACACGGATGGCTATACGCCGGAGGAAGCAAGGCGAGCGGCAGGGATTCTGCTGCCGGACAACCTCCCTTATGATCCCAGCAAGCAGGCGTCATATCCGGCCAATGGACGCACACTCTCCGACGACGCTATCGATGTCTTTCTTTCCATTCTTACAAATGGGAAGGTGACGCGAGATAACGTAGGGCCGCACACAGACCTGCTCACCTCCTTTCCGTACGTCGGCTCGCCGCATAAGATGCGATCGGCGGAACGGGTGGCCACCTAAGCATGCAGGGAGCCAAGCAAATGCACATTTTTACGTCTCCCCGTCTAGATTCATCCTTGCAGCTCTCTTGCATGAAACTGGTGATAGCTGTAATGCTCGCATCATTTCAATTGTTCGCCCAGATCAAGGGAAAGGAAGATCCCATGAAATATCCGACGCTCTATCGCACCGCACAGATCGATGGGCTGTTGATTTTCTACCGAGAGGCTGGTCCGAAAGACGCACCCACACTCCTTCTGCTGCACGGACTTCCGTCATCGTCGCGCATGTTCGAGCCGCTCTTCGCCAGGCTGTCCGATCGCTATCATCTGGTCGCTCCTGATTACCCTGGCTTTGGACACAGCGACTGGCCGGATCCGAAAACATTCGCGTACACCTTCGATCACTACGCCGAGATCATGAATCATTTCACCGAAGCGGTCGGACTCTCGCGCTACACGCTTTATATGCAGGACTACGGTGGGCCGGTGGGTTTTCGCATGGTCCTAGCGCACCCGGAGCGCGTGGAAGCTCTCATTGTTCAAGACGCGGTCGCGCATAACGATGGCCTCGGAGCAAATTGGAAAACGCGGCGCGCCTTTTGGGCGGATCGCGCTCCGAACGAAAGTGCGCTGCGCACGAATTTGCTCTCGTTGGCGACGACACGTACTCGCCACGTCGGAAACGATCCGAATGTAGAACGCTACGACCCGAATCTCTGGACTGACGAATTTTATTTTCTCAATCAACCCGGCCAAGCCGAAATTCAAAGCGACCTGTTCTATGACTACCGAACCAACGTAGAAGCCTACCCGAAATGGCAAGCGTGGATGCGCGAGAAGCAGCCACGCTTGCTGGTGATCTGGGGCAAGTATGAACTCTCGTTCGACTCCGGCGAACCGGAGCGCTTCCGAAAGGATGTGCCGAAGGCTGAAATCCACGTTGTCGACGGTGGTCATTTCGCGTTGGACACAGCGGCGGACGAGATTGCCGCGTTGGTGCAAGGATTCGTCGGTTCTTCACGCGAGGGCTTCCCGGCGCGGCGGGCGGGATGAAGACGCTTTGAGAGGGCCGGTGACCCAGCTGTGCATTTGGTTCGAACCTTTAAGACGAAAGGTTATTTATGTCGGGCAAGAGAACGGCAATCATAACCGGAGCATCGGGGGGCATTGGCGCCGGCCTAGTCGAAGGGTTTCTGAGAGAAGGCTATAATGTCGTCGCGACGTCTCGTCACGCCGATCCAGAGTCGACCACTTCAGGCAGCCTGATTCTGCTCGATGGCGATATCGGCCAGCAGCAAACTGCTGCTAATGCTGTCGAGGCAGCAATCAACAACTTCGGAACCATCGACGTTTTGGTGAATAACGCTGGCATCTTCCTAACCAAGCCCTTCACTGACTTCACTGTCAAGGACTTCGAGGCCCTTGTCTCCACCAATCTGCTTGGATTCTTCTACATCACTCAGCGCACTGTAAAAGAGATGCTGAAACAAAACGCGGGGTGCGTCGTGAGCATCACTGCGGCGCTTGCCGATCGTCCAATCGCCGGCGTAAATGGCTCCATTTCGATGATAACGAAGGGTGGGTTGAATTCAGCAACCCAGAATCTCGCAATCGAGTATGCAAAAGACGGCATTCGCTTTAATGCCGTAGCCCCCGGCGAAGTGGACACAGCAATGCACCGCGATGATCCCAACGACCCGACGCTGCAGCCGACTGTGAAAAGGGCGACGGTAAAGGATGTTGTCGATGCCGTGCTTTACCTGGCACAGGCAGGTCATGTGAGCGGAGAGATTCTCCACGTGGATGGTGCCGCTCCGGCTCGTCGTTGGTAAAAAATAAAAGAACTCTAGCCACACGCTGGACTTCGACGAGGTATGAATGCCCCGATTGCTTTCAGTAAATGTCGGCCCTCCGCGCGACGTGACATGGAACGGCAAAACTGTCCGAACCGCAGTCTGGAAGTCTCCGGTCACGGGACGGCGAATGGCGCGCAAGCTCGATATTGATGGTGATGCGCAAGCCGATCTCGCCGGTCACGGAGGGGAGCAGCGCGCCGTATTCGTCTACCAGATGGATTCTTACCATTACTGGGAGAGCCTTTTGGGCCGCAACGATTTTACTTTCGGCCAGTTCGGAGAAAACTTCACCGTCGAGGGACTTCCTGATAACGAGGTGTGCATTGGCGATCGATACCGCATCGGTGGTGCGATATTTGAAGTGACACAGCCGCGCGTAACGTGCTACCGCGTCGGTATCCGCATGAATGAACCTCGCATGCCGGCCCTGCTCGTAGAACATCACAGACCCGGATTCTACTTTCGCGTGTTGCAGGAAGGAGAAGTTGGGGCAGGCGATGACATCGTGAAAATCGCCGATGGTCCAGAAAAGTTCACGGTGGCCGACATTGACGCCCTCCTGTATTTGCCAGGACATTCCACCGAGCAACTGCAACGCGCGCTACGGATTTCTGCACTGAGCAAGGGTTGGCAGAGTTCGTTCCAGGCAATGCTCCAACAAGACTTGAGCCCCAAAACCACGGTGGGGAATCCGGGACTCGCCTTTGAGGAACAAGCGCCAGCATGGCCCGAGTTTAGGCAGATGCGAGTCGCGAATATCCATAAGGAAAGCGATAGCGTAACTTCCTTCGTTCTGGCGCCGATCGATGGGCAACCTCTTCCTCTCTGCCAAGCAGGTCAATTTGTCGTCCTGCGGTTGCTCGTCGATCCGGGCAAACCGCCGGTTCTGCGCAGCTATTCGTTGTCCGATCTGCCGGCAGCGGACCATTTCCGCATCAGCGTCAAAAGCGAATTGAATGGGATTGGAAGTTCATTTCTGTGCGACCGCGTGCGAGAAGGCGATGTATTGGATGTTAGTGCGCCGCGCGGTAGCTTCACTCTGCGTCTGAGCCAGAATCCTGTGGTTCTGCTGAGCGCTGGAGTGGGCGCAACGCCCGTGATGTCGATGCTGCACGCGCTCGTCGCCGAGAAATCGCAACGAGAGATCTGGTGGATCTATGGAGCGCGTAATCGTGTCGACCATCCATTTGCAGAAGAATCGCGTTCATTGCTGGAACAGCTCTCTCGCGGACGAGAATACATCGTGTACAGCAGGCCCGCCGCAATCGACCGAGTCGGAACAGACTTCGATGCTCCCGGGCACATTGACGCAGCTTTGCTGGAGAGAATCGGAGTGTCACGAGATAGTGACTTCTATCTGTGTGGCCCCTCTTCATTCTTGCAGAACATGCGCGATGGGCTGCGAAACTGGGGTGTGCTCGCCGGGAATGTACACACGGAAATCTTCGGTTCTCTCGCGGCTATTACCCCTGGCATGGCACAGGTTGTTCACACTCCTCACCTGCCACAAGGGCCGTCCGGATCCGGCCCCCCAGTCTCATTCGCGCGTAGCGGGATTACCGCCGCGTGGGATCGTAAGTTTGCCAGTTTGCTTGAACTGGCGGAGGCCTGCGACGTTCCGGTCAGATGGTCGTGCCGGAGTGGAGTCTGTCACACCTGCATGACTGGTCTGATTGGCGGATCGATTACCTATAACCCTGAGCCGCTGGAGAGGCCCGCTCCCGGGAACGTGCTCGTATGCTGTTCCCAGCCAAACGCGGGTGTCACTCTGGATCTTTAGGAGAAGATCTTTGAGAGAAACGGGAGGAGTTCAAATCATGCGTTCTGATATCGTGCCCGGAGGCGTTTTCCCCGACTACGAACTGCCCGATCACACGGGCAAGGTTTGCAAGCTCAGCGAGCTACAGGGCGAGGATCCGCTAATTCTCACACTCGCGCGCGGCCACTATTGCCCAAAGGAGCACCAGCAGCATTTAGAACTCGCCGCGTTCTACCCGAGGATCGCAGTGGCGTACACTCAGATCGCCACGATCGCCACCGACGATCATCATACGCTGCAGGAATTCCGTGCGTCAGTCGGAGCCCAGTGGACATTCCTTTCGGACCCCGACCGTACCATTCAGAAGGATCTCGACATCCAGGAGTACACCGACCCCGAGCACAATCCCATGATCCCGCATACATTCGTGCTCAAGCCGGGCCTCGTGATCTACAGAATCTATAACGGCTACTGGTTCTGGGGCCGTCCATCGGTCATCGATCTTTGGCACGATCTGCGCGTCGTGACCAGCGAAATCCGCCCAGACTGGGATCTGAGTACTCCCGGACTCCGCGAGGCATGGAATGCGGGTGACTTCTCGCGTTTCCACGGGTGGAACAAGCGGGCCAGTATGGATGCGGCTCCGATTGCACGGAAGAAATAGCGAGTTGAGAAACAACAGCGGAGAGAAATGAAGCCGACTGCTTCCCCAAATCTGTGGCGACCGCTTCGAGTAACGGTTTTTCGCAATCTGCTAGTCGCGGACGTCATTTCAGACGCCGGCGCTTTCATGCAGAACGTCGGCGCTGCATGGTTGATGGTCTCACTCGGCGCCGGACCGATTTATGTTGCGCTGACACAGACTGCCGCTTCCTTGCCATACTTTCTACTGGCTGTCCCTCGTCAAAACCTCGTGCAGTCGTGGAATGAATGACTTGCAGACGAGCTTGATGCGGCGTATTTCGATAAGATTCTGGTCATGATTTTGGCCATCGTCACGTCGCTCCGACATCTCCTGGGATGGGTTGTCAGTGCTTTCCGTTCCCGAGCGGACCTCACCCTTGAAAATCTCGCTCTCCGTCAGCAACTGCTTGCTCTGCACGCAAAACGACCTCGCCGTCGATTGACAGCTCTGCACGAGCTGTTCTGGATCGCCTTGAAAACGTTCTGGTCGGGGTGGACGAAGCCTCTCGTCTTGCTTACTCCTCGATCCGTCGTGCGCTGGCATCGGGCTGGCTTCCGGTTGTATTGGACTTGGGTTTCAAGGCCTGGACGAGTGGGGGGACGGAGACGGGTGAGCAAGCAAGTTCGTGTTCTGATCTTTCGCATGGCTGCCGAGAATCCAACCTGGGGAGCGCCGCGCATTCACGGCGAGTTGCTCAAACTGGGCTTCCCTCTGTCGGAAGCCACTGTCTCGCGATGGCTTAGGCCAATTCCGAGAACTCCAGATCCCGCCAAACGCTGGCTGACGTTCCTCCGGAACCATCGCGAGGCAATTGCCGCCATGGACTTCTTCACCGTACCGACGCTCACGTTTGGCGTTCTGTATTGCTTCTTTGTCATCGGCCATGATCGGCGGAAGATCCTGCGTTTCAACGTGACTCGAAGTCCGAATGCTCTCTGGATCACGCAGCAGCTACGGGAGGCATGGCCGTACGTGCCGGCGCACAGATTCCTTTTGTTGATCGCGACTCAAAGTTCGGAACGGATGTGATTTCGGCGGTGAGAGAATTGGGAAGCCACCCCACCCGCACTGCCTTTCGCAGTCCGTGGCAGAACGGTGTCGCGGAGCGCTGGGTCGGGAGTTGCAGACGAGACCTGCTGGACCACGTGATCGTCCTGAATGAGCAGCACCTCAAGCGGCTGATGGCTGAGTATGTGCGCTATTGTCCTCTGGTGGGAAGCAAGATTCACTCCCTTTCTCGACTCGGCGGACTGCACCATCGTTACGCCGTTGCAGCTTAGCCTCCGACAACTCTGTCTATCGGAGTCAACTCTTAATTGTCCCATCAGAACCGCGCCCGCGAGCTTTCGTCGAAGGCCGAGCCCGTGGATTGGAGTAACCTCGGGCTGGAGCAACGAATCACGAATCAATAGGCTGACACACCAGGCGGAGGAAAAGTTCTTATCAGTTCGTGACGTTTTGACGACCCACAGGTGCGCAGTTTCCACCAACTCAACGAAATCGTCGGACCAACAGGTTGTGCCGGTCTGATCGATACAGGCCGAGCACATAAAGTGTGGCTTTTCCTTTGGTCGAATAAATAACCTGTCGGATCCTGAGCAGCGGCTCATTGCGCGCCACTCGCAGAAGATTCGCGGTCGCGGGGGCGGCCGCGGTGGCATCCATTTCCTCGTCGGCATAGGCGATTTGGATCCCGTAGCCGGTCTCCAAAATGGAGAACAGCGAGCCACGAGCAACCGCGCTGCGCGTGATGCCGGCGAACGCCTCGGCCGGAAGATAACAGGTTTCAACCGCGAACGGTTCGTCGGCTGCCAGCCGGAGTCGTTCCAGCTTGAGCAGACGAGTATTGGCCGATAAGGCCAGCCGCGCGGCAACTTCTTGCTCGTTGTCGACCACGCCGAACGACAGAACCTTTGAGCAAGCGGTCAAACTTCGTCCGGCCATCTGCTCGGTGAAACTCGTCAGCTTGTTGAAGTGGACCTTGGGCGGCGCCACAAAAGTTCCGGCGCCACGCCTGCGCTGCACCATACCCTCCCGTTCGAGTCCGGTTAAAGCATGACGCGCCGTCATCAGGCTCACCTGGTGAAGCTTGGCCAGCTCCCGTTCGGAATCGACTGCATCCCCCGGTTTCAACTGCCCGTTTTCGATGCGCTTCATGATCGTAGCTTGGATCTTTTTGTAGGCGGGCATTCCGTTTGAGCGGCTGTTTGGCATGAATTTCCTCAATCGTTCGTATCAGAAATGCTGAGTTTACTTTGCCCGCGCCGTGTGGCAACATATACCCGTCTTAAGTGCTATAGAGCCGATTCGGACGAGAACGGGCGATTTGCGCAGGGTTCCCACGCCTTCCATCTCTCTCCTCTACTATAGAGCTGTCAAAGCCAGGCTAACACGAACCATACACAATGAGGACTCACCTTAAACCTTCTCCTTTGAACTTGTAAAGAGCGAAATACGGAGCAATTGAACGATATTGGCGTATTTCACAGTGCGCATTCTCATGCTGCACCTGCGTCGAAATCCTGGTTTTCCACAGGCTGACCATCCCCAGCATCCCGCTGCCGACGACTGTGTTCAGCGGTGCTATAGTTTAACGCCAATCGGTTCAAAAACAAAAAATCAGCTTTCTTGCATTTTCCTCTTGACGACTTCCTCGAAACTACTATATAGCATTGATCTAATATTTTTGCACTACCAGTTTGATCGGGGCTCTGTTCCACCACGTCCTCCGGAGGTTCTGCGATGCGAAAGTCGATGTCGATGAGAATTGGGGTTGTGCTAATGGTAGGGCTGCTCGGTGCGCTGCAGCCGGCATGGAGTCAGGAAGTCACCGCCGCGATTGTGGGTACCGTTTTGGATCCCAGCGGGGCCCCGATCAAGGGCGCAACGGTTGTCGCTCGAGACACCGAGCGTGGCGCTGTCTGGAACGCGCAGACGAATGACACCGGCTCCTTCAGCATATTGCGCCTGCCGGTGGGATCGTACACGGCGGAAGCTACTGCTCCCGGTTTTGAAAAGACCGTGTACCCGCCGTTCACTCTGGTGCTCAACCAGACGGCGCGTCTCAACTTCCAGATGAAGGTGGGCAAGAACTCGGAAACTGTTGAGGTGACCGGCGCCGCTCCAGTCCTGCAGACGGAAGATGCTCAGGTCAGCACGGTCGTCGATTCCAGAACCGTCACCGATCTTGCACTGACAACCCGCAACTATGTGCAGCTGACCTTGCTCTCTCCTGGCGCTATCTCGGTGGATCCTGCCAGCATGAACCTCGGATCCCAAACCGCTGAGGAGGGAGGCCGTCCCTACATTAACGGAAACCGCGAGCAGGCCAACAACTTCCTGCTGGACGGTGTCGATAACAATCAAGCGTCGGATAACCTGCCTGGATATGCGCCCTCTCCCGACGCGATTGGAGAGTTCAATCTCATTACTCAGAACGCATCTGCGGAGTTTGGCAACTACAACGGCGGAATTATCAACGCCACAATCAAATCAGGCACCAACAAGTTTCACGGGGATGTGTTTGAGTTCTTCCGTAATGACATCTTCAACGCCAACAAGTGGGAAAACGGACTGCCCACGACTGGTCCACTGCCCGTGCCGAAGTTACGGTGGAATATGTTTGGCGGCACCATTGGCGGTCCGATTATCAAGGACAAGCTGTTCTTTTTCGCTGATTATCAGGGCGGACGGCTAGACCATCCAGCCTCCACCAGCGCCATCACCGTGCTCACGGCCAACGAAATCGGGGGCAATTTTTCGGCCCTGTGTCAGACTGGGTTTACCGGTGGTGTGTGCAATGACCGAGCCAACGACCCGAATGGAAACCCAACCCTGGTAACGGACCAGCTATACAATCCGTGCGCTCCTGGCACGGGAATACCAGGGACCCCCTGTAACATCCAGGGCCCGTTATCAAGAACGCCGTTCGCAGGCAATATCATCCCCACCAATATGCTGGACCCGGTATTCAGCGCGCTGGCCACCAACGCGCTGTATCCAAAGGCGGTGAGCACTCTATCCAACGGTTTTGGGCAAGCGTTCAACACCGTGGACGAACAGTACAATTCAGACCAGGGTGACATTAAGGTTGACTACAACCTGTCCGGCAAAGACCACATCAATGCCAGGTTTGCCAAAGCCGATCAGTTTGATCCAGCTAACAACTCTGTGGCCTTGCTGGGCAATACCATAAACGAGGCCTATCTGCTGAATGGATCTCTTAACTGGACACATACGTTCTCGCCAAACCTGCTGAACGAAGCGCGTTTTGGAAAAAACAACATCAAACTGAACCATGGGCTGACCGCGTTCGACAGTTCGGTCGGCGCCTTGGGAAATACCGTCGGCATTACCAACGGGAATCCAAGTGGGGTCGACGGCCTTCCGGAATTTGGATATGCCGGCGGTTCAGTAACTAACATTAATTCAGGGACATTGACCAATCTGGGCGCCGCAAGTGTTGACGAGCAATTTTCTTCCACGGTGACCCAATTTGACGACGTGCTTATCTACACGCGTGGCCGGCACGTTCTCAAGACCGG
>Ga0302180_10004108_pt1 | contig 10873 bp, 9 predicted proteins | sample I_Palsa_E3_2_FD_200575 | JGI IMG/M metagenome (GOLD analysis project Ga0302180, IMG submission 200575) | Peat permafrost microbial communities from Stordalen Mire near Abisko, Sweden - I_Palsa_E3_2 | ecosystem: Environmental > Terrestrial > Soil > Palsa > Peat permafrost | place: Sweden: Abisko... | reverse complement strand
CCGCGCGCAAGATCCGCCCGCGCCGCACCTTCAGCGCGTTCGGTGACGTACGCAAGATGCCCAGTGAGTACGAGATCGTCACCCACGCGATGAACTGGACCACCCGGCAGAACCGGTCCGCGGCCTTTGAGCAGAACCCGTCGTCGGCGGCCAACCTGTGGTTCCTCACCTACCGGGACAACTCGCCGCTGCAGGCGGACAACTGGGACGCCTACCGTGACCCGGACGCGCTGACCTACAAGGCCTACGTCAACCTGCAGTCCGACGCGGAGACCAAGGTGCAGGGCGCGCTCGAGGCCCACGCCGACGTGGCGGCCGACGTTCACCTGGCCCCGGAATCGGTCACGCTGCTCGGCCAGCTGTTCACCCCGTCGCGCTATCTGTGCCACGGCTTTCAGCAGGTGCAGGCCTACATCGGCTATATGGCGCCGAGCTCCTACATCACCAACGCGGCCGCCTTCAGCACGGCGGATTGCCTCCGCCGCGTGACCACGATCGCGTACCGGACCAGGGAACTGCAGCTCGCCCGGCCGGATTCGGGCATCGGCTCGACGGAGCGCTCGCTGTGGGAAGACCACGACGGCTGGCAGCCGGCCCGGAAGGCGATCGAGTACGCCCTGATCAGCTACGACTGGGCCGAGGCGTTCACCGCCCTCAACCTCGTCCTCGGGCCGACCCTCGACGATGTCCTGCTGACCCAGCTCGGGCAGGTCGCCAAGAGCAATTCCGACGACCTGGCCTGGCTCCTTACCTCGTTCCTGGCCGAGGACGCCAAGCGCCGCGACCGGTGGAGCCGGGCCCTGGCCGAGTTCGCCGTGAGCCAGCACCCGGCCAACCGCGCCGTCTTCGCTAAGTGGATCGGCCGCTGGTCGGCGTGGGCCGATGACGCGGCGCTGGGACTCGGAACGATCCTGGAAACCGCACCGGGCACGCACGGGTCGGCGGCGGATGTCGCCGCGCACGCCCGGGCCGCCCGGGAGCGGCATCTCGCCGGGCTGCTCGAGACCGTGAGCAGCAACGGAACGAACTGAACGTGGAGACCGCGAGGACCGCGCCGTGGCGGGACACGATCAACATCGATGACCTCTGGGAAGGCGACATGACCGCCGTGCTGGTCGACGGCGAAGCGGTGCTGCTGGTCAACGTCGACGGCGAGGTCCGCGCCTACTCCAACCGGTGCCCCCACCAGGCCTCGGCCCTGGACGAGGGTGACCTGGACGGGGACACGCTCACCTGCGCCAAGCACCTGTGGGAGTTCAACGCCACCACCGGCTGCGGCATCAACCCGGATAACGTGCAGCTGAAGAGCTTCGGCTGCCGGGTCGGCGACGACGGCACGATCTACGTGGACATCGGCCGTTGACCCTCGTCGCCGACTGGCATCTCGACGAACCGCGGCTGCGGGTCGCGGAGCCTGACGGCCGGACCGCGCTCAGCGCCGTCACCGGGCAGCCCGTCATCTCCGCCCGGGCCCGGCTGCGCTTCGGCCCCGGCCGCACCTGCGAGCCGATCGCCCGGCTGCTCGACCGCGCCATCGTCCAGGCCGAGGGCGCGGGCCTTGATCCGGCGCTGCTCGTCGTGGCCGACGGCAGCGTGCAGGCGGCGGAGGACATCGTCCGGGTGCGCCGCAAGGCCCATGGCGTCGCGGACTGGATCCACAGCCCGACCTGCCACGTGCGGATCATCCTGCGGCCAGCTGGACTGCACGCCACCACCCGCCCTGACCTGTCCCCTTCACCCCTGCCGTCCGGATCCCCGTCGCCCGGACCCCCGTCGCCCGCTCCCGCTCGGGCGGCCGAGAGTCCCGCCGGATCGGACGGCCCACGCGTCGCCGCCGTGCGCGAGGCGCTGTCGGAAGTGATCGACCCGGACCTGGGCGTGAACATCGTCGACCTCGGATTCGTCCGGGCCGTGACCATCGAGGAGCGAACTGCCGTCATCACCATGACCCTCACGTCGGCGGCCTGCCCTCTCACCGGTGTCATGGAAGACCAGATCCGCACCGAACTCGCTGCACTTGGTGACCTCGATGGCTTTGTCGTCGACTGGCAGTGGCTGCCTGCCTGGCGGCCGGCTGACATCACCGACAGCGGTCGTGAACAGCTGCATGCCATCGGTTTCACCATCTAGCCTCGGGCGTGGACCCCTCAGCCCGCTCAGAGCTCGTCGAAGACCAGGACAGTGTGGGTTGACAGCACTCCGTCCATCGTCTGCAGCCGGTCCAGGACGAGAGCCCGCAGGCTCTCGGCATCACGAGTGCGGACGAAGAGCACGATGTCATTTTCTCCGGTGACCAGCTGACCGTGCTCGATCTCGGCGATCCGGGCCAGCTCGTGACGGACGTCCTTCCACGAGTGCTGCCTGATCCGGAGGTAGATGTGAGCCGACAGGGACGGCCCGAGACGACGCGGATCGATCACCGCGGTGAAGCCGGTGATCACCTTCTCGCGCCTCAGCCGCTCCACCCGCGCGTAACAGCCGGCCCGGGAGATATGGACCCGCTCGGCCAGGGTCCGGATGGACAGCCTGCCGTCCTGCCTGAGCTCCGCCAGGATCCGGTGATCCGTCTGGTCAAGCGAGACAACCTGTCCAGCGGAGGCCGCTTCGACCTGTTCAGAGGAGTCCATTTGGCAATCATTTTACGACAAATAAGTCAGAATTTCCAGAGTTTGCTGTTTAATCTGGACATGTAGCTGAATACCGCGCATGATCGGAGCCATATGCACTACCGCTGAGGAGCGCATGTGGTGACGATCCCTTCCACGCCCGAGCGACTTCTGCCTGCCGCGAATCCGACCACGCTGCTGGACCCGGCAGGCCGGGCGGTCCCCGGCGATGGCCCGGACCTGCCCGATGCCGACGTCCTGCTGGCCTTGTACCGGATGATGGTGCTCGGCCGCCGGTTTGACACCCAGGCCACCGCGCTGACCAAGCAGGGGCGGCTCGCGGTGTACCCGTCAGCGCGCGGGCAGGAAGCGTGCCAGATCGGCGCGGTCCTGGCCCTGCGTCCCCAGGACTGGCTGTTTCCGACCTATCGCGATTCGATGGCAGTGACCGCGCGGGGAGTGGACCCGGTCCAGGTGCTGACTCTGCTGCGCGGAGACTGGCACAGCGGCTACGACCCCTACCAGCATCGCGTCGCGCCCCAGTGCACGCCGCTGGCGACCAATACGCTGCACGCCGTCGGGCTGGCTCACGCGGCGACGATCAAGGGCGAGGACACCGTAGCCCTGGTCATGCTCGGCGACGGCGCGACCAGCGAGGGCGACACGCACGCCGCCCTGAATTTTGCCGCCGTCTGGAAGTCGCCGGTGGTCTTCCTCATCCAGAACAACGGGTACGCGATCAGCGTCCCGCTGGCCAAGCAGACGGCCGCTCCGTCGCTGGCCCACAAGGGCATCGGTTACGGGATTCCCGCCACCGTGGTGGACGGTAACGACGCGGCCGCGGTTTACGCGGTGGTGCGGCGCGCCGTGACATCAGCCGCGGCGGGCGCCGGCCCGGTACTCATCGAGGCGCTCACCTACCGGGTGGAAGCGCACACCAATGCCGACGATGCCACCCGTTACCGTTCCCAGGACGAGGTCGATGGCTGGCTCGGACGCGATCCGGTGACGCGACTGCGGAACCACCTCCGCGACCGCGGCCTGCTCGACGAAGCCGCTATCGCGAAGACCGACGCCGAGGCTGAGGCCCAGGCGGCCGCGTTGCGGCAACGCATGACCACCGACACCCGGCACGATCCGGATGATCTTTTCCGGTACGTCTACGCCGAGCCGACGCCGGAGCTGCGCAGGCAGCAGCGGGAACTGGCCGTCGAGCTGGGCCAAGCTCAAGGAGGCAGGGGTGCGGGATGACGGCGATCGCTGAGCATTACCGGGGGCTGGCGGCCGGGTCGGCCGTGACCATGGCGAGTGCCCTGAACCAGGCGCTTTCCGACGCGCTGACCGAGGACGACTCCGTCCTGGTCTTCGGCGAGGACGTCGCGACGCTCGGCGGCGTGTTCCGGATCACCGACGGGCTGGCCGCCTCGTTCGGCCAGACCCGGGTATTCGACACGCCCCTCTCCGAGTCCGGCATCGTCGGCACGGCCATCGGCATGGCGATGAACGGCTTGCGCCCGGTCGTGGAAATGCAGTTCGACGCCTTCGCCTACCCGGCCTTCGAGCAGATCACCAGCCATCTGGCTAAGCTCCGCAACCGCACCAAGGGCCGGGTAGAGCTGCCCATCGTCATCCGGATTCCCTACGGTGGCGGCATCGGCGGCGTAGAGCACCACTGCGACTCGTCCGAGGCCTATTACACCCACACACCGGGCCTGCGGGTCGTCACGCCGGGGACACCGGCCGACGCCTACGTCCTGCTGCGCCAGGCGATCAGCAGTCCCGACCCCGTTATCTTCCTGGAGCCCAAGCGGCGCTACTGGTCCAAAGAGACGGTCTCAGAGCACCACGGCATCGCCATGGACCGCGCCCTGGTGCGGCGCCCGGGCACCGATGTCACGCTGATCGCCTACGGCGGAGCGGTGGCCACCGCGCTGGAGGCCGCCGAGGCAGCCGAGGAGGATGGCCGCAGCGCCGAGGTCATCGACCTGCGCAGCCTTTCTCCTTTTGACGACGAGACCGTCACCGCCTCGGTCAAGCGGACCGGCCGGGCCATCGTCGTGCACGAGGCGAGCCGTTTCTGCGGTTACGGCGCGGAGGTGGCGGCGCGCCTGTCCGAACAGTGCTTCCACTACCTGGAGGCCCCGATCCTGCGGGTCGCGGGATTTGACATCCCCTACCCGCCGCCGAGCCTGGAGGAATACCACCTACCGAGCGTCGACCGCATCCTCGACGCGATCGACAGGCTGCAGTGGCAGGAAACCGCCGCCCTGGTCAAGGTGGCCAGTTAGATGCCCGCCTTCGTTCTCCCGGATCTGGGCGAGGGCCTGACCGAGGCCGAGATCGTCTCCTGGCACGTTCAGGTGGGGGACATCGTCGCGGTCGACCAGGACGTGGTGGAGGTCGAGACGGCGAAAGCGGTGGTGGAAATCCCGGTGCCGTTCGCCGGACGGGTGGCGGAGCTGCACGGGAGCCCGGGCGACCTGCTCGCCGTCGGGGCTCCGCTCATCACGGTCAGCGATGACCAGACCGGATCGGTCGCCGACGGCGAGAGCGGCGCCGTCCTCATCGGCTACGGCACCACCGACGCCCGGCAGCGCCGTCGGCGGCCATCTCGGAACGGGCCGCCGCTACCGCGCACGGAACATCTTTCCCGGCCGCCGGGGCGGGTCGCGGTGGTCTCCCCGATCGTCCGGCGGCTGGCGCGGAACGCCGGCCTCGATCTCGCCACGATCAGCGGATCAGGCCCCGATGGCCTGGTCACCAGGCAGGACGTCGAACAGGCCATCGCGGCCCGGTCCGCCGTCCCCGCCGTCCCGTCGGTGTCGGCTGCCCCGTCGGTGTCGGCTGCCCCGTCGGTGTCGGCTGCCCCGTCGGTGTCGGCCGTTCCGCCCGGGCCGCCGCTGCCAGTGGTCCGGTCGGCCGGAGCCGACCAGGTCGTCCGGATACCGCTCCAGGGCATCCGCAAGATCACCGCCGACAAGCTCAGCCGGTCGCGGCGGGAGATCCCGGAGGCGACGGTCTGGGTCGATGCGGATGCCACCGAGCTGCTCAGCCTGCGTGCCACGCTGAACGCGGAGGACACCGAGCCCAGGATCAGCCTGCTGGCGCTGCTGTCCCGGTTCGCGGTCCTGGGACTGAGCCGTTATCCCGAGCTGAACGCGAGAGTCGAAGATGACACGATCGTGATGGGTACGTCCGTGCACCTGGGCTTCGCCGCACAGACCGATCGCGGCCTCCTGGTGCCGGTCATTCCTGAGGCCCAGGCCTGCACTCTGGAGCAGCTTTCCGCCGCGCTGGGCGACCGCACGCTCCGGGCCAGGCAGGGCACGCTGCGGCCCGCCGAACTCACCGGCGGGACCTTCACGATCAACAATTACGGCGTGTTCGGTGTAGACGGCTCGGCCGCCATCATCAACCATCCCGAGGTCGCGATCCTGGGCATCGGCCGGATCATCGAACGGCCATGGATCGTAGCTGGCCAGCTGGTGGCCCGGCACCTGGCCCAGCTCACGCTGGCCTTCGATCACCGGGTCTGCGATGGCCAGACCGCGGGCGGCTTCCTGCGGTTCATCGCCGACTGCGTCGAGTCCCCGGCGCGGATCATGCGCTATCTCTAGCGCAGGCCGAAGCGGTCACCGAGCTGGGGCCGTCATCTGCGCCAGCAGGTCGCTCGAGCGGGCGATGCGGGCGTCCAGGTCGGCCAGGAAACCTTCGATGGCGACCCGTTTGGCCTCCACCGTCTCCCGCAGGTCGTGCTGCAGCCGCAGGCTCTCGCGGACCAGGTCCGGGCGCTCGGCGTCGCTGGTTTGCTCGTGCAGGTAGGTGCGCTTGATCTGGGCCATCCGGTCTTCGTTGCGCAGCACGACGGCGATCTCGTCGAGGTTCAGGCCGAGCAGGGCCTGCAGCTGGCGGATGCGCGCCACCCGGGCCAGGTCGTCCTCGGAGTAGCGGCGCATCCCGCCCGGGGTGCAGGCGCAAGGGGTGATCAGGCCAAGCTGCTGATAGTAACGCAGCGCCCGCTCGGAGACTCCGGCCTGGGCCGCGGCGGCCCCGATGCCGAGCAACCGCCCGTGTTGCGCCCCGTTCTGCTCGCCCGGCGGCTCGCTGACGCCGGCCGGCTCCGTAGTGGCCCGGATCGCGCTCGACCTCATCAGATGTTCTCGGCTGAGGATCCGAACTCGGTGTCCGGGCCGGAGCTCGCCGAGGTAGCGGAAACGCCGTTATGGCCGTTCCCTGACCTGGCTCTGTTTCCGTTGCCGCCGGGCAGCGCGGCGGTCCCGTCCAGGCCGGGCAGCCCGTTGCTCTCGTCCAGGCCCACCTCCGCGGCGCTCTCCGCGGCGCCTTCGAACAGTTCCTCGGCCACCGGTTCGGCCGGAGGCTGGTACAGGTAGCGGGGGCCGCGCAAGGCGGAGGCCACCACGGCGATGCCCGTCGCTATGGCGGCGAACGTGAACGCCAGGTGCAGGCCTGCCGCGAACGGCGCCTCAATGAGATGGGGGAAGAACGACCGGCCGGTGACGTAGGCGGCCTGGGCGGGCGTCAGGTGGTTAAGCGCGCCGGTGGGGCCGAGCAGTTGCTGAATCGGGTTTTCTCCGAGGAAGGCCGCGAACAGGCTGCCGATCGGCGGCTCGTTGGCCACCAGGTGGGCGGCGCTGGGATCGACCCCCGCGGCGACCAGCCCCTTGTACAGGTGGACCGGCAGCTTGGAGGCGAGCCCGAGGGTGACGATGGTGAAGAACAGGCCCATCGACAGCACGGTGGCCGAGTTCTGGAAGGTGTTGAGCATCCCCGCGCCCGCGCCCCGCTGCTCCGGCGGGAGGCTGTTCATGACCGATGACTGGTTGGGGGAGAAGAACAGCCCCATGCCGACCGCGAACACGAAGATCAGCACGCCGAACCAGATGTAGCTGAAGTTGATCGGCAGCAGCTCGAGCAGCAGGAAGACCAGTCCGGAGACGATCAGGCCGGCCGTGGCGAAGAGCCTGGCGCCGTAGCGGTCGGACAGCATCCCCGCGATCGGGCCGACCAGCAGGAACCCGATAGTCAGCGGGACCATGTAGATGCCGGCCCACAGCGGGGTCCGGTTGAAACTGTAACCGTGCTGTGGCAGCCAGATGCCCTGCAGCCAGATAATCAGCATGAACTGCAGGCCGCCCCGGCCCAGCGCCCCCAGCAGGCCGGCGATGTTCCCGCAGGTGAACGGGCGGATCTTGAACAGGTTGAGCCGGAACATCGGCTGGGCCACCCTGCTCTCCACCCAGCCGAACAGGATCAGGATCGCGATCCCGCCGAAGATGGCGGTGAGCACGTAGGGATTGGTCCACCCGGTGGGGTGCCCGCCGTAGGGGAGCAGGGAGTACACGATCCCGGTGAGCACCGAGATCAGCCCGATCGCGAACAGCGCGTTGCCCAGCCAGTCGATCTTGGCCGGGATGCGGATCCCGTTGTCGTGCAGGCTGAGGTAGGCCCAGACCGTGCCGAGCAGGCCGAACGGAACCGAGACCAGGAACACCAGCCGCCACTCGATCGGAGCGAGCACGCCGCCCAGGATCAGCCCCAGGAAGGAGCCGCCTATCGCGGCGATGCCGTTGATCCCCATCGCCTTGCCCCGCTCGTTCGAGGGGAAAGCGTCGGTCAAGATCGCGGTGGAGTTGGCGAACAGGAACGCCCCGCCGACGCCCTGGAACACCCGCATGATGATGATCCACAGCGCTCCGGCCGGCCCGGTGAGCCAGGTCACCGACAGCAAGATCGAGAAGAGCGTGAAGACCGCGAAGCCGAGGTTGTACATCTTGACCCGGCCGTAGATATCGCCGACTCGTCCCAGGCTGACCACCAGCACCGCGGTGACCAGGATAAACCCCATGAATATCCACAGGAAATAGGAGGTGTTCGAGGGTATCAGCGGGTTGAGCTTGATGCCCCGGAACAGCGCGGGCAGCGAGATCAGCAAGATGGACTGGTTGATCGTGACCATCATGATCCCGAGCGTGGTGTTGGACAGGGCAATCCACTTGTAGTTCTTGCCCCGGCCAGCAGTGCCCGGACTCATATCCGGTCGAACGTTGCCAACCGCCATGTGCGCTCCTCATGATGCTTCCTGCGACAGCAGATCTAACCCCGACGTTAACGTTACATGCTCGGGGCTAACGATTGCCAGGCGGCATCCAAATCGCCCGCCTTGGTGTCGCTGGGGCGCCTGAGACCAGAGTAAATAGCCCGGTTTGTATGGTTGTGGCAACCTGCACACACACCATTTTGTGTAGATTGTCACGACCATACGTAGCCGGAGGGCTACGCGGACGAGCGGACGCGCTCCTGCTGACCGGAGGCGCGGTAAAGGGGCCGGTCGGGCCAGTGTGGCGCGACCCCGGCGACCCCGGAAGCCGCGGCGGCCCCGGCGGCCCCGGAAGCCGCGGCGGCCCCGGCGGCCCCGGAGGCGGCCCTCGCGGACCGGATGGCCGGCGTGGGCAGGAGCACAGGTCCCGGGCGGCCGGATGACGGTGTGCGGGCCGGATGCGCCGGGCCAGGCTCGCGGCGGTCGGCGGTGTTCACCAGCCAGAGCCGTCGCGACGGCGCGGTCATGGCGTGCTGGCAGCGGAACTGGCAGCTCACGCAGCCGCCGGCCGCGGCTCGCCGGCGCCGGGTCGAGGCGAAGGCGGCGAAAACCAGCGCCGCGGCGATGGCCGCGCCGCCGGTAGCCGCCAGGGCCGCGACGAGGATGGCCGCGGTGTCAAGGAAATGACCGACGGAGCGGCCGAACACCAGCAAGGCGACGATCAGGAGGGCTGCGAGCCTGCTCGCGGGCCGGGCATAACAGACCATGGTCAGCCTCGCTTTGCTGCGTTTTATCCGTCGAGGGTTTGGCCGTGCGCCGTTGCCGTCCTATACCTGGATCGCTCAATTGAGCCGAAAAGTCAAGACCCTGCGTCGACTGGCCCTGAACGCAGCGTGATCAGAGCGAGCAGTCCGGCGGCCAGCGCCAGCCCGGCCGACAGGTAGAGCGCGGCGTGCAGCCCGTTGTGGAAGGAGGTGTACGCGGCGCCGATGACCTCCTGGACGAGCTTGCCGTAGCCCGAGTAGGCGCTGGTGTTCCTCGGCACCTGACCGGTCTCCAGGGCGTTGGCGACGAGCGTCTGGAAGGCGGCCGGGATGCCGAGATGAGCCATCTGCCCGGCCAGGCTGGACCGGAGCTGCGAGTAGACCAGTGAGCCGAGGACGGCGACGCCGGTGACGGCGCCGATTTCCCGGCTGGTGTTGGTCGCGGACGCGGCCATACCCGATCGCTCGGCCGGCACCGCGGAGAGCACCGAGGAGGTGATGGGCACCACGGTGGTGCCGATGCCGATCCCGGCCAGGGCCAGCGCCACCACCAGCGGCCCGTAGTCCGGGTGCGGGGAGAGGTAGCGGTCCGTCAGAAACAGGCCGGCCGCGAACAGCAGGCAGCCGATCGTGATCGACCAGCGCGGCCCCACCCGGGCCGTCCAGCGTCCCGCGAGCACCGAGGCCGCGATCATCAGGATGGTCATCGGCAAGAACACGACCGCCAGCCGGTAGCCGGACGCGCCGACGACCTCGACCAGGTACAACGCGGTGAAGAAGAAGATAGCGAAGGTGGCGAAGTAAGTGGCGAAGGCGGTGACAAGGGCCGTAGTGAACTCGGGTATGCGCAGGAAGCGCAGGTCAAGCAGCGGATACGGGGCGCGGTGCTCCCACCAGCCGAACGCCGCGAACAATACTGCGCTCGTGCACAGCAAGATAATCACGACGGCCGCGCCGAAGCCTGCCGACTCCGCGTCGATGATCGCGAAGACTCCGGTGGCGAGCGCGCCGGCGCCGAGCAGCGTACCCGGGATATCGACCCGGACCGCCTCGGCGTTCGCGCTCTCCGGCAAGATGATCGCCGCGACGATCAGGGCCGCTAGCCCGAACACCAGGTTGAACCAGAAGATGCCACGCCAGTTCCAGGCGCCCAGGATCAGGCCCCCGATGACCGGGCCCGCGGCGAGCGCGAACCCGGACGTTCCGGCCCATATTCCGACCGCCCGGCTCCTGGCCCTGGCGTTCGGGTACAGCTGACGCAGCATCGACAGGGTGCCCGGCTCGCTGGCGGCCGCGCCTAGGCCCATAACCGCGCGTCCGGCGATGAGCACCGAGACGTTCGGGGCCAGCGCGCACAGGACCGAGCCGGCGCAGAACACGCCGACCCCGGCCAGCATGACCTTCTTGCGGCCGAGCTCGTCCCCGATCATCCCGCAGGCCAGCAT
>Ga0302180_10004106_pt1 | contig 10876 bp, 8 predicted proteins | sample I_Palsa_E3_2_FD_200575 | JGI IMG/M metagenome (GOLD analysis project Ga0302180, IMG submission 200575) | Peat permafrost microbial communities from Stordalen Mire near Abisko, Sweden - I_Palsa_E3_2 | ecosystem: Environmental > Terrestrial > Soil > Palsa > Peat permafrost | place: Sweden: Abisko... | reverse complement strand
GGTACTCGCAACGCTCTATCCCGACGAGACACACGCATCGTCCAGCCCGTTCGTGCTATTCGGCAACAGCTTCGAAACGGGGAGCACGTACTCCAATCGCTACGAAATGGATCCGGATGATCTACTCGCGATACTCAAGGGCATAAGATTGGGGCGACAGGATTCGGACTTTCTAATCACAACTATCCATTCACATGAGCCCGACCGGAGCACCGCCCCGGATCCTGACACTGATATGGCGGATACGCCGGCGAAATTTTTACAGGAACTCGCGCACTCCGCCATCGATAGTGGCGCCGATGCATTCATGACGACGGGCATCCATCATCTCGGGCCTATTGAAGTCTATCGCGATCGACCGATCTTCTATGGTCTTGGCAATTTCTTTTGGGCCGACACAGACCAAACAATCTCGAGCGACGTCTATCGGACGAGCAAGGACATCCTCGCACGGGCGTTTCAGCATCCCGAGCGCGTCACCGACACGGATGTAGCCGTCCAGGGCAACTTCCCCTACTTTGCCGGCGACGCGGTGTACGAGTCGATCCTTGCGGTGGCTCAGTTTCGTGCGGGGCGCTTGAGCGAGCTTCGCCTCTACCCCATTGATCTCGGCTACGACCGTGTCCCCACGGAAAGCGGAACGCCGCGATTGGCGAAGCCGGAGCAGTCGCGACGCATACTGGAGCGACTGCAGAAGAGCTCGGCGCCTTACGGAACACGAATCGAGATCGAGGGAAGCGCTGGCGTAGTTCGCCTCGGCCGCAACTGAAGGCAACGTCGCTCGACTTAGCGCTGCCCGCTTTGATGATCCCTTTTGGTTTTGCCGGGCGAAAGCGCGCAATTAATTTTCAACCGCATGCGGAGCGCAGCCCCGGCGCCGTCCGAATCTAAGGTGGGATTCGGGCGCCTGCCCGGATGCTCTGCCTCGACTTTGTAGTGAAGCTCGCTACTTCATGAATCTCGGAGCGTTGCTTCCGTCACGACAGCCAAAACACCAAGCCAACTGTCGAATAGCTATTGCTGCCTCATTAAGCCGTAGCGCGGACGCAACATGCTTCCGCTTAATCGGATGACTGTGTTTTTTGCGTAGATGTGCTATATATGCTTGTATATAGCGCTAATAATAATACAAGAGAAGCCATCTCCCCGGTTGCTTATGGATGATGGCGTGTCGCGATATAACTTTTTGAAAACAACTGTGGCCGTAGGCGTCTCGGAGATGTAATACCGTGAAAAAGTTAGTCCTGACCTTGGTAGTCATGAGCGCAACCGCGGGTGCGGCGCGCGCGGCGGAAACCTCCTTCGAAATTTATACGGTGCTGGACGATAGCGTCGCTCATATCGAACACTCGCTGCCCACCAGCGACGTTCATACCTTTGGGTTCAACTCCTACAACGTTCCAGGAGAGGACCAACCGTCGCGCTGGGCGGTGGTTGCAGGCGCCGAACAGATGTCGCGCTATGGTCTGCAAGGAAGTGAGACGTTCAGTAACGGCTTCAGCGGCTTCTTCAGGCTCGAAGGGGCGATAAATTCCGCCTCGGGACAGATCGCGAACAACGGCCGCTCCGTGCTGAACAATGCGAATGACCTCTCGACCATCAGCAGCGCATCGGCGATCAATGGTCAGGCTTTCTCACGCGCCCAATACGTCGGCATCGCGTACCCGATGTTCGGATCCATCCAGATTGGACGAACTGTGGCGTTCTCAACCGAACAGACTTCCGAATTCGATCCTCTGCATGCCTCGGGTCTTTACTCTCCCATTGGCTATTCGGGCACCATCGGCGGCGGCCTCGGAATTACGGAAAATTCGCGGCTCGACAACAGCATCCGCTACGACAACAAGATCGGCGATGTGAGCTTCGGCGTCCAATATAAGATCGGTGAAACCGATAGCTCTGAAGCCGCGGACGTAGGTTCGGTGCTGGAGGGAGTGGTCGCTTACCACGCCGGGCCATTGAGCGTGGAAGCGGCAGCATCCAAGGCCAAAAACACGCCGGCGCTGTCGTACAAACTCTTCACGAACGATGTCGGCCTGCGGGTTTCGGACTCTTTTGGATTCATGGTCACCGGCAAGTACGACGTCACATCAAGAATCGCGATTTCCGCCGGCTTCGAGCATTCCGACCAGACCATACCTTCCAGTTCGAATAACTGGAACACCCAAATCACTTCGTACTACAACATGCCCCTCGCCGGCCTCGTCACGGCGAAGGCATTCGACTCCACCTGGGGTGACGCGCCGATACGAACGATGTGGGCGGGTGCCGGCTTTAAGGTAACGGACGCTTTCACGGTGAGCGCGGGCTATTACAACGTGAACAACGAAGCGAATAGCCACAACGATCAGTACACCATCCAGCAATTTGGGATCATACCCAGCTATGCACTCAATGAGCGCTTTGACGTCTATGCGGGACTCCTGATTGCGCACTACACCGGCGCCTACCTGACCCAGTTCAGCCCGATTACGGTCGCGACCGGTAACGTGCTCTACGGCATTGGCGTGCGGGCAAAAATCTCCAAGGGATTTGCCTTCTAAATCCCAACGGAGCGCAGCGAACGCAAATATTTGACGGGCTCTGAAGAGAGGCGGAACCGCGACAGTGAGGCAATGTCTGCCATCGCTTACGGTTTTACTGAGGCTGCGTTTTATACCGTGAAGCGCGCGCCAGAATACGGCGAGAGCCCTCTGAGTCTGTAAGCCGGCCAACGCGCGGAGCACGACCGGTATATAGTGAGCGCCCGCTCCAAGAGTGACGTTTCGGCTGTTTGCAGTGTCCCGTCAGCCTAATCTTCGAAAACGAGCGCCAAGCGCCATCATAACCGCCATCTGCAACTGCGATTGGAACGCGAATGAGTAACGCAGCAGGTGCGCCCCGGCGGACAGCGCCATGGGCTGCGCGGGCACTCAAGAACCCGGTTGTTCGAATAGTCTTGGCGCTTCTCTCGATCGCGATACCGTTCGCTGTTGTAGCGACGCCTTTGAACATGTTCGTCTCGGAAGTGTCGCTGAAGCGGGCGGGAGCGATTCTGCTGTCGGCGGTCGTCCTGAGCTCTTATTGGGCCTACGTGCGCATCGTCGAGAGGCGCCCGGTTACCGAGCTGTCTCGGCCGCATAGGCTCCGCGAATTTGGCGCGGGTATCCTGCTCGGGGCCTCGCTGTTCTGTTTGACGGCGGGCGTGCTCGCCGCGCTTGGTGTTTATCAGGTAACCGGCAAGAACGGCTGGTTGGCGATGCTCGCCACCGTGCCTGGCTTCATCCTCTCCGGGGTTCTTGAAGAAGTGGTAATGCGCGGCATCGTGTTTCGGATCCTGGAGCAGTCACTCGGCAGTTGGGTTGCTCTTGCGATATCGGCCGCTATCTTCGGCCTGCTTCATTTACACAATCACGGTGCGACGGTGCCCAATGCCGTTGCGGTCATGGTGGAAGCCGGAGTTTTGTTGGCGGCGGCCTATATGCTGACGCGTCGCCTGTGGTTCTGCATTGGCATTCATATTGCGTGGAACTTTACGGAGGGCGGAATCTTCTCGGCCGCAGTCTCCGGAGGTCACGCGAAGGGTCTGCTGCAGGCCAAGTTGTCTGGTCCGGACTGGCTGACCGGCGGCGCATTTGGCGCGGAAGGGTCGGTCGTTGCCGTGGCGATTTGTGCCGCTGCGGGAGTTGCGCTCGTGGCCAAAGCCGTGATGAAGGGCAATGTCGTCCAGCCCTTCTGGTCGGCAAAGAGCCCTCAATGACTGGCGACCTCGCGGAGTTGATCCGCATAATTCGAGATATTCGAATCGCGCTCCTTACGACCGTTGGCGACGAAGGGCAATTCCATACAAGGCCGGTTCAGACGCTGAAAGTTGAAGCCGATGCAACGCTTTGGTTCTTCACCGATTGGACGAGCCCAAAGGTGGCCGAGCTGCGTCATGACGTTCGGGTGAGTCTCGGATACGCAGATCCAGCTAAGAATGTTTACGTCGCTCTCTGTGGCGAGGGCAATCTGATCCGTGATCCTCAAAAGGCACAGGAACTGTGGAGCATCGAGCAGCGTGCGTATTACCCTAAAGGCCCGGACGATGAGCGACTCGCCCTTTTGCGGGTCTCGATCGTGCACGCCGAATATTGGATCGCTCCAGGGCGAGCGTCGTATATCGTCGCCGCTGTTCGAGCAGCCGCGACGGGCGCGCCGGTGGGGGTGATTGGAGAGAATCACAAGGTCAAGTGAACTTGCCTGGTGTCGCGCGACTGGCGCGAAAACTTCAAAACCTAATGGTTGGTCGAATGGAAATACGCATAGGACGAGCAATGCTGGACTGGGCCGCGGCTGTGTTGCTTGCGTACGCCACCTCTTCCTGGTGCGAAAACCACACACCGTCTGCGAGTGCCCAGAGCGCTGTGCCTTGCACGGGCGGCAACTACCGACAGTTTGATTTTTGGGTTGGGGATTGGGATGTCTTCGATGTGGAAAACCCCGCAGTAGTTGTCGCGCATGCACGCGTTGAATTGATACTCAATGGTTGCGTTCTGCATGAGCTGTATGAAGGCCTAGATGGTCACAGAGGCGAGAGCTTCAGCATCTACGATGTCTCGCGCGACACTTGGCATCAAAGCTGGGTCAACGATCACGGCTACTTGCTGACAATCGAGGGGCGTATGCACGGCAGCTCCATGAACCTTGGGGGGATCGACCACTTGCCAAACGGCAACCCGCGGCAGGTGCGTGGAGAATGGCGCCCCCAGGACCGCGGTGTTCGCGAGGTGGCGGCGCGGTCCACCGATGGAGGGGTGACATGGGCGCCTTGGTTTGATCTTCTGTTTCTGCCGCACAGACCGACCGCTCACAACTGAACCGGCCACCAATAGGCGGTCAACCCAAATGCTATGCATTCCTCGGGTTCGACCCAGGGAGTCTCGGTCGGCCGCATCGCCCATGAAACTTGACTGCCATCCAAACCGGACAGACGCAATATTCGCTTCAATCCTCTCGTTCCGCCGTGGGTTATGACAGCGCGATGAAAATCGCGTTGGAGTGCCGTATCGGCAGTTCCTCGAAGCCTTTCGAACAAAAGAAGTCGCTCAGTGCGTTGCCGTACAGACTCAGTAGAGCGTACCCGCCATTGTGACAGATGCAAAAGGCCATAAATCCGCGTGTCAATTATCGGCGCAAAGACGAAGGGCACACTTCCGCAAGAGTCCGCCGACACAGGCGAACCAATCGGAAAAGTTTTCAGAATAATCCCTTGAGGGCTGAGGATCGAAGGAACTAACGAGGCGAACTTATGCGTGGATTTAAATTTGTCGTATTGGCTGCCGTTGCTGGAAGCTCCTTTGCTCTCGCCGTACCAACGGTAGAAGCTCAGGTAAGCGTCAGCATCGGTTTAGCTCCTCAATGTCCCTATGGGTACTATGACGCCGCGCCCTACGGCTGTTCGCCTGCCGGATATTACGGCCCCGAATGGTTTAGTGGTGGCGTCTTCGTGGGGGCTGGCCCGTGGTTCCACGGCCCGGAGAACTTCCGTGGGTACGTCAACAACGGCTTCCACCCTGAGCATGGCTACAGGGGTCCAATGCCAAGCCCCGGCGAGAGGGCGGAACCATCGAGACGTGTCGATAGCGCTCACTTCAACGGCAACGAAGAGCGAGATGGACGTGGCCATGCGACAGGCGGCGGACACTGAAAGCGGCTCGATTTTGCGGTCAGTCCAAACCGCGGTAATTTGGTCTTCGAAACTGTCCGCGTAGTGTCTACAGTTCTTGGGGTGCAAATGCTGACTTGATGAGGTGGCGGCGCCGGTGTAGCGGACACCGGCGATGCCCGGCAACGCACCACGCCCATACATGCCGGCCCGCATGTCAAATTCCTATCATGACCCTCGGCCGCGTCGGCACTACTCCCATTCGAATGTGCCGACACTCCCAGTCCACGACTTTGCATCGCCGTGCATATGATATGTTATCCGTGGTCTACCATTGCTGGGACGACTGGCGGAAATGCAATGGCGGGTGTTCACCGCTCCAAAATAAAGCGCGGCTTCCTCTGCGGCGAAGCAGAATGACGTATTGGGCGCGGACCGTTGCCATCGTTTTGTCTCCGCGGATGCGATGACCTCGCCATCAGCGTGAATACCGGGCAAAGGGGCGCTGATTTAGCTGAGAACCTCAAACTCTTGGCAGACTGGATCCGATGAAACTTGCGGATCTAATGAGGGTCTCGCTTGATGAACTTCGCATGCAAATGCTCTAAAAGCGAGTCTGGGGAACGCCGGTAAGACGTCAAATGAGGTGTCCACGGCGTCCCCAGGGTAGCTTTCATAAAATTTTCGGGCTTTAGGCGATGCGTAGCAGATGTGCAGCATGCGCAAAGCCGTTCCGAGCTAGTCGACCTTGATTCGCGCCTTTGCAGCCATGAATTGGACGTTCATCTGTTTCCTGATTTCGTCCGAAAAATTCTCCTTTACATCACTCCACACATTGTTCTCCTCTTCCTTGATGTGATGCTCAACGAGCTCCTTCAGCACCTTTGCGACTGCCATATGCTCTGCCGAGGCCGAGGCGCCCAGCGCTTCGAGACGCTGCAATGTCCTGCTCGCGAGTTCATGTTCGACGTAGCCCTCTTGGCCGTCCGTCTGGGCTTCTTTGTCACGGAGGGCAATGACTCGGTCGTAGACAACCTTTTCTTCCGCCTTGGTATGAGGAACAAGGGCCTGTTTAATCTGCAGAACCAGGCGACTGCGTTGTTCGCCACCTTCGGCATCCTGAAGGTCTGCGAGCAGGTCTTTCACCTCGTCGTGCTCTTTTTTCAAAGTGTCCAGGATATCCGTATCTTCTACCGCGGCGGGCTCGGGAGTCAGAGCTTTGCCCACGGCCTTCGTCGCTTTCCGCACTTCACTTCGTACGCTCATGGAAAGATCTCCTCTGTTCAGTTTGTAGGGCGGCCCCGGCCGCGGCGATTGCCTTGCTACCCGGTGGCAGGTTGAACGGTATCTTCGTTAAATCACCGCACGCTGTTTGTAGGACGAGTCAGCATTCCTTTGTCAGCGGGCGACCGCTCGCGACGAGCGTTGCTGAGACGAACCTTTCACTGAGACTGACGAATCACCATTTCCTTTAGTGTCCTTGGAAGGCACCGATGGACCGAGATGAAGCTCAGCCTTGGCCGCGCCCGACCTCGAAGATGACCCCAAGACCGGACCACGGAGAAAATAGTTAACGAGGGTCGGGCCGCCTCGCCGGGCGAAAGGCTCTCATCACCGGCGGCGATAGCGGGATGGCCCGGGCTGCCGCGATCGCATTCGCGGGTGAAGGCGCAGACGTAGCGATCAACTACCTGCCCGCTGAGGAACCGGATGCGAGGGAAGTAGTCGGTTTTCACAAAGGGACTGGCAAAGCAGCTTGTAAAACAGGGTATTCGCGTCAACGCTGTGGCTCCCGGCCCGATATGGACGCCGCTTCAGGTGACTGGCGGCCAATCGCCGCAAAAAATTCCTAACTTCGGGCGTGATACGCCGATGGGTCGCTCAGGCCAGCCCGCGGAGTTGGCGGCGATCTACGTTCTTTTGGCGTCTAATGAGGACAGCTATTCGACGGGACAAGTCTATGGTGCGGTCGGTGGTCGCGGCGGGCCCTAGCAAAAGCGATGCCCCGTGCCCTCCCTAAGCGAAGCGCTAAGCCGCCAAACGTAACTGAGAATGTCGAACAGCCGGAACGCACGCGCCAAAGAGAGGCAGGACACGGCAGTCACCCAGCGTCGCTCCGTCACTTTCCTCACTTCTCCGCCGTCGCTGCTACGTCTAAGGTAAAGCGAGGCATTTTTCTCAGCCCTTCCGGGCCCATTTCCTCCACATAGAAGCTTAGAAGGAATGCCCTCAGCTACTCAATTGACCGTCTTTGTCTTTTGTGCGCGTGGCCACATTCGCGCTGAAATATGTTCACACTCCAGTTTTCAAAGTGTGCGAAGCATGCGCGCTCTCTAACTGCCCGTCTTTCACACTGAGTCCACTTTCGCTTGAGGCGCGTGTGAAAACTCTACTCTTGGCACTCACAACGCTGATCGGCGCGCCCAAGACGCTAATACGAGTGCCATGGCTTCGACGCCTTCGCCATCGGTGGGGATCCGGCAGCGAAATCCCTGAATTACAAGCAATGTTCGAACATTCCCCGCATGGCAGTTTTGTCGTAGACGCACAGAGCTTACAGATTCTTACCACAAACGCCGCGCTCCGCCATACCCTCGGATTGAATGAAGGTGAGCTCAAAGCGCTCACGCTCCAACAGTTGTTTGCTCGCGACGAAGACGCCAACACGCTGATCGCCCGCTTAAGCGATTGCGATTCCAGGACACCGGTGCGGACCCGGCGGCGCGGCCCCAACGGGCAAATGCTTGATCTTGAAATCAGCCGCTATCCGATCGACCTCGGAGAGCGCCGCCTTCATGCTTACACAACGCACGATGTGACCGTGCGTAGCAGCTTTGAGACGCAATTAATCGAGAATCAACAGCGGTTGGATCATCTTGCCCATCATGATCAACTGACAGGCCTGCCCAATCGTCTTTTTCTTGCTGCACACTTGCCCAGCGCGATTGCAGCGGCACGGCAAAGCGGTCAAATCCTCGCGATCCTGTTTCTAGATCTTGACCGCTTTAAACATATCAATGACTCCCGCGGACATGAAACCGGGGATGCGCTGCTCAAGGCGGTCGCCCAGAGGATTCGCTCCACAGCGCGCAGTGCCGATGTCGCGGTACGTATGGGCGGGGATGAATTTATAGTCATACTTAAGGAAGTGACCAACACCGCGCAGGTGAACGAGGCAGCCGAACGCATTGTCGAGGCACTCTCGCGTCCTTTCGTTATCAACGGCCGCCCGATTGCGACGACCGTGAGCATAGGCGTCAGTCTTTTTCCACGCGACGGTGCCGACATGGGCGAGCTTTTGCGCCATTCGGATACCGCCATGTATCAGGCTAAGGAGCGGGGACGCAACAACTGGCAGATCTTCAGTCCTATCATGGGTCGACGCCTTAAGGCCCGCGTAGCGATTGAAAGTCACCTGCGCGCCGCGCTACAGCTGTCCCAGCTTGATGTCTATTACCAACCGATTGTCGATATTGAGACGCAACGTGTCGTAGCTCTTGAGTCTTTGGTGCGTTGGAAACATCCAGAGTATGGCTTCATATCGCCAACGCGCTTCATCGGGGTTGCGGAGGAAAGTGGTCTAATCGTGCCCATCGGCGAGTTCGTGCTCAAGCGTGTGCTCGACGATGCGCGTCGCTGGCTCGATGCGGGCCACACAATGGTTCCGATCGCCATCAACGTCTCTGCTATTCAGCTGCAACGCTATGACTTCGCGGGCCTCATCTCGAAAATGACGCGCGCGAAGGGCTTGAGCCCCACCATGCTGCAGATCGAACTGACCGAGAGCGCCGTATTCGAAACTCTGGACGCGCGCAACGGTGAATCCAATAACGACGCCGTGGAGAATTTGCGTAAACTTGGCATTGATATCTCTATAGACGATTTTGGTACTGGATATTCAAGCCTCTCCTATCTCAAACACTGGAGCTTTGACTATTTAAAAATAGACCGAACGTTCGTGCGTGATCTAGGCACCGACATGAGCGATCTCGCCATAGTCGGCGCAATCATTGCGATGGCTCGACATCTTAATATTCGAGTTATTGCAGAAGGAATCGAAGGCTGGCAGCAGTTGGAAAAGCTGCGGGAGTTGGGGTGCTCTCTCGCCCAAGGCCATCTTTTTGCCAAGCCGACTCCGGCACATGAATGCGCAGGCTTTCTGACGGGTAAGCCGATTGATTTGGCCAATCGCGACCGACGACTGGAACCAATAGAAGTGACCGGAATCAACCAAGTTCAGATATTTGAGCTATTGGAAGGTGATCGACAAGCAACCGGGTGACGATGCTAACTCGTAAACGTAATTCCAACGCCGCTGCCCACCACCGGCGCTCGGCACACGAGTGCCGACTGCGTCATTCCGTATTTTGAATTACGAGTGCGTCGTTCAGGGAGCAAAGCAATGCGCCGACGCTATCGTAAATTGCAACTACACCCGCCCTCGATCATGCAGCGTCCTTGGCGATTTCCTGTTAGGTTTTAAGGAGCACGCGGCTGCAGAAAGTAGCGCCACGTCGCAATCAACTGCACCGGTCAATGGCAACGGCAGTCAAGAAGAAGTCCGGCGGCCCAATGGACCGATATAAGTTGGCTCGCAGGATTCGGCGGGTAACGCTCGGAAGTGCGAAGCCACTCCGCGATCAGCACGCAAAATTAAGAGGCTAGTCAGGGGCAGCCTGCGGAAACCGTGACTACTTCACCGCGTTGGAGGCCGCGCCGTTTCACTTGCACTGATCTCAACTTGGTGGCACGAAGATGGCGCGCGCCTCACCGGTTTTTTTGAACACTCCGAAGGATCCACTGGCCCCTACGCCGACGGCGGAACTGCGCGAGTAGGATTCGGAACCGACGCCTGTGCCAATGGAAGCAGTTTCTCTCTCCCCGAACCCTTCTAAAATGAGTCCATTAGCGCCCAATTTTGCGGCCTGCGCCTTCAGTTGATCGATCACCTTGTCAGTAGTCTTTTGGCCAGCCACTTGTTCCAAAGGCGCTCTTGCTCGATGCATCCAAGATTGCGATCTCATCGATCCTTGGTGGTGGGACCGGATAAATCTTCACCTGATCGGCGTTGATCGCTGGGTGTGGCGTACCCACAAGAACTTGGGATGATGACGCACAGCCAATGAGCGTCATGACTAACGTCAACGTTGCAGTAACACGGCGCATACTCGATTGCCTTGCTTTAAATGACATCTTGCAGCCGCGCATCTGCCGACGGCTCGATGCAGTTCGCAATTATCGTACCGCGCG
>Ga0302180_10004105_pt1 | contig 10876 bp, 10 predicted proteins | sample I_Palsa_E3_2_FD_200575 | JGI IMG/M metagenome (GOLD analysis project Ga0302180, IMG submission 200575) | Peat permafrost microbial communities from Stordalen Mire near Abisko, Sweden - I_Palsa_E3_2 | ecosystem: Environmental > Terrestrial > Soil > Palsa > Peat permafrost | place: Sweden... | reverse complement strand
GGCACCGTGTTACACGCGACATGGCAGTCGCGTCGCCACCTCGTGGCATGCTGACGGAAGTTTTTGATTCCGGCACGGTATCCTCCCGCTCATACGGTCTGCATGCACGCAGCCCGGCCTCGGACTACCTAGAGGGGGTGGGTCCCGTTCCGGAGACTCTCGAAGAGCGCGGTGAGCGCTTCGAGCAGGAGGTGCTGCCCTACCTGGATCAGCTGTACTCCGCAGGGCTTCGGATGACCCGCAACCCGGCCGATGCGGAAGATCTGGTACAGGAGACGTTTGCCAAGGCCTACGCGTCCTTCCACCAGTTCCAGCAGGGCACCAACCTCAAGGCCTGGCTATTCCGGATCCTGACCAATACCTTCATCAACACCTATCGCAAGCGGCAGCGGGAGCCGCAGCGCTCCGGTGCGGAAGAGGTCGAGGACTGGCAGCTGGCGCGGGCGGCGTCGCACACCTCGGGGGGCCTGAAGTCGGCCGAAGCCGAGGCGCTGGAGCGGCTTCCCGATTCTGACATTAAGCAGGCGCTGCAGGCGCTGCCGGAGGAGTTCAGGATCGCCGTCTACCTGGCTGACGTCGAGGGCTTTGCGTACAAGGAGATCGCCGACATCATGGAGACCCCGATCGGTACGGTCATGTCGCGCTTGCACCGTGGCCGCCGCCAGCTGCGGGAGCTGCTCCAGGATTACGCGTCGGAACGCGGGTTGGCGAGAACCGGTCCCGATGCCTCCGTACCTGGGGAGGAAGCTCGATGAGCTGCGGAAACCCGCATGAGACGCCGTGTACCGAGGTACTCGACCGGGTCTACGGCTACCTCGACGGCGAACTTGGCGACATGGACTGCGCGAAGATCCGCCAGCACCTTGCTGAGTGCGGACCCTGCCTGCGCGAGTACGGCCTGGAAGAGGCGGTCAAGCGGGTAGTGCAAAAGCATTGCGGGTGCGACCCGGCGCCCGCCGCGCTGCGCGCGAAGGTCCTCGTCCGGATCAGGGAAGTTCGCGCGACAATCGAGTTCGCTGAGTAGTGGTCGGCGGCCTGATTCGTCAGGAGTGTGACAATTGCGCCGCGTGTGCCAGCTATGATTGCCCATTGTGACGGCCGCGCTCACGATTTGTTCACGATAAGATTTGGGCCTGCGCGAAGTGTTGTGGCCACGTTATCCTTGACCTTGGACGATAACCGGTAGTACGGCGCGGTCGTGACTTGGAGGTCGGCGTCATGCGTCCAGGTAGTGAGTTCACCTCTACGCGGTGTGAGACCGCACCGGATTCGGTGTGCCCGTCTGTGGCTTTCGGAATTGTCTGGGGGTAACTGCGCGGTTTATAGCTTTTGTCGCACAGCCCCGACCGCAAGGGGGCAGCTTGACTAGGCTCTCGTGGGCCGCGCGGCTCTACGTCGCCGCAGTGGTGGTCGCGGCGACGATTGTGATTGCCTTGGGTCCCTTCACGTTCCCCTGGAATTCCTGGCGTGATATCGCGATCCTAGGTTTGCTGCTCGCCGTTTCCGAGTCAACGGCGACACGTTTGAGCCCGGGAAATCTTTCCTGGTCCGCGAATACCACCGCTACTTTGGCCGCGGCGGTCCTGGTCGGCCCGGTGGGCGCGGCGCTCGTGGGTGCATGTACCGCTTTCAGCCTGCGCCGCGGGCCGTCCCTGGCCCAGCGCGCGTTCAACACCGGCATGATGGCCCTGACCGCTTACATCGCCGGGCGGGTCTTCGTCGCGATGCACGGACACGTCGGCGTGCTGAACGTGAACTCGTTCCCCGGCATCATCGGGCCGTTCGCGGTCGCTGCCCTGGCGCATGTCCTGATCAACTACGCGCTGGTCGATGGCGTGCTATGGCTGGCCAGGAACGCCGAGGGGACGACGCGGACCTCGCACGCCGGGATGAGTGCCCGGCTGCTGTTCTCTGACCTTGGATACGGGGCGTTCGGGCTGCTCATCGCGGCGCTGTGGACCGTGGTGGGGCCGTTCGCGCCGCTGCTGGTGCTGATCCCGCTGTTTGTCGCCCGCTGGGCGGTCGCACAGTTCGCCGAGCAGCAACGGGCCTACGAGGCCACGGTCGGCGCGTTGTGCCAGGCGGTGGAGACCAAGGACTTCTATACTCGCGGTCATAGCGACCGGGTGTCCCGGGGTTCGGTCATGATCGCCCGCGAGATCGGGATGCGGGGCGATCGGGTGGAGGCCATCAGGTACGCGGGCATGCTGCACGACGTGGGCAAGCTCGGCGTGCCGACCAAGGTTCTGCAGAAAACGGGAAAGCTGACCGAGGAGGAGTATGCGGCAATCCAGCTCCACCCGATGCGCGGGCTCGATATCGTCAGGGAGATCGGGTTTCTCGACGAGGCGCTGGCCGGGATCATGCACCATCACGAGCGGATCGACGGCCGCGGCTATCCGATGGGCCTGGCCGGCGACGAGATCCCGGAGTTCGCCCGGGTGCTCGCGGTTGCCGACGCCTTCGATTCCATGACATCCACCCGGTCCTACCGAGGAGCTCGGCCGGCCGATGAGGCGATCGCCGAGCTGAGGAAATGGTCGGGCACGCAGTTCGACCCGGCCTTCGTCGATGCCTTCGTGGCCGCGATCAAGCGTGAAGGCTGGCAGCGTCCCGATCCGCCCGTGCTGGCCGCCGACGAGCTAGCCACCGTCCCAGCCCAGGACCACGATGATCCTAGTGCCCCGCTGCGGGTGATCGATAGCCTGTAGAGATCGCGATGACCGAACGACGACACGAGCTTCGCCGGTACCCCTGGCAGGTCCGGGATTCCGGCCAGCTGCTGATCGTGGTGGCGGCCGGGGTGTGGCTGGTAGCCGCGGTCGCGCAGACCGCGGCGACTGGGGTGGCCGATCCCCGTGTCGCGATCGCGTTCGGCGCGCTCATCGCGTTCGGCGAGGTGCTCCGGCTGAACCTGCCGGGTGACCGCGAGTCCGCCCCGGTCGGGTTGGCGGGGGCGCTCGCCTACGCCCTGCTCATCCGGGTCGGGGATCATCAGGCTCAGCACAGTGCGCCGCAGGTGGTGACCGTCGCCACCATCGGCATGATCGTCGGGGCGCTGCCGCACCTGGCCGTCGGCCGGCCTGCCCGGCTGAGCGGGATGGCCGTGCGCTTGCTCTGCGTCGCGTGCGTCGCCTACATCTTCCGCCCGCTCGCCGGGAATGCCACCGTCGTCCGGGACGCGGGGCTTGCCTTCTCGCTGATGACGTCGCTGGCCGTCGCCGCGCTGCTGCTCGAGGCGGTTCTCACCGCCTTGCTGCGGGTCGATGAGCAGCGGGCCAGGTTCAGGGTGGCCCTGGTGGACGAGATGCGCCTTCAGCTCCCGCTGGGTGCCGCGGTCGGGGCCTCGGCCCTGCTCATCGCATTCGCCGCGGAGGTGATGGGCCTGGCCGCGCTGGCCGTGTTCACCGCTCCGCTGCTCGTCACCCAGGTAGCGCTCCGCCGGTACGCCGGGATCCGGGCGACCTACCTGCAGACCGTTCGCGCGCTCGCCAAGGTCACCGAGATCGGCGGTTACGTCGAGCCCGGCCATTCCGAGCGGGTGAGCAGGCTCGCCGTTGCCGTCGGCCGCGAACTCGGCATCCATGAGCCCCAGCTGCTCGAGCTGGAATACGCGGCGCTCATGCACGACATCGGACAGCTGTCGCTGCGTGATCCGATCACCGGCGGAGCCACGATCTTTGTCTCGCCCCAGGATCAGCAGCGCATCGCCGGGCTTGGCGCCGATGTGATTCAGCAGGCGCAGGTCCTGGGTGCCGTGGCCGAGATCGTGCGGAGGCAGAACGAGCCCTACCGTGACGTCGACCCGGCGACCGGGGGCTCTATCGATCATCCGGACGGCAAGCGGGACGGGCCGCCGCTCAGCAGCCGCATCATCAAGGCGGCCAATGCGTTCGACGACATGGTGGGAAGCTCCCTGGATCCTGGCCGGACGGCGGCGGCCGTCCAGCAGTTGCGGCTGGACACGGCCCGCGAATATGACCCGGAGGCGGTCGAGGCCCTCAGCCGGGTCGTGAACCGAAGGTCGGTCATCCAGATGTGACCCCGCCAGGTACCCCAGTAGGCTGGCGTGATGTTTGATTCGGTGCTTGTCGCCAACCGTGGTGAGATCGCCTGGCGGGTGATACGGACGGCCCGCCGGATGGGAATCCGGACCGTCGCCGTGTACTCCCACGCCGACGCGGACCTGCCGTACGTCCGCGAGGCGGACGAAGCCGTCCACATCGGCCCGGCGCCGCCTGCCCATAGTTACCTGGATGCCGCGGCCATCCTCGACGCGGCTCGTAAGACCGGCGCCCTGGCCGTGCACCCGGGTTATGGTTTTCTCGCCGAGAGCGCGGACTTCGCCCGCCAGGTCGTGGCCGCGGGCCTGATCTGGGTCGGCCCGGACCCGGCGGCCATCGAGCAGATGGGCGACAAGATCCGGGCCAGGAACCTGATGGAGCGGGCCGGGGTGCCGGTGTCCCCAGGCAGCCGGGAGCCCGCCTCGGACGTGACCGCGGCCCTTGCCGAGGCGGGCCGGGTCGGCTACCCCGTCATGGTCAAGGCGGCGGCAGGCGGCGGCGGGATCGGCATGGGTGTGGCCCAGGACCAAGCCGGCCTCCGGTCGGCGTTCGAGACGGCCAGGTCGCGCGCGGAGCGGTTCTTCGGCTCGCCGGAGATCTTGATCGAGCGCTATGTCGAGCGCGCGCACCACGTGGAAGTCCAGATCCTCGGCCTGGCGGACGGCCGTGTGCTCGCCCTCGGCGAGCGCGACTGCTCGGTCCAGCGGCGGCATCAGAAGGTTGCCGAGGAGAGCCCGGCACCGGGTGTTCCTGCTGAGCTGCGGCAGCGGATGCTAGCCGCCGCCGTCCTAGCTGGGCAGGCGGTAGGGTACCGGGGGGCCGGGACCGTCGAATGCCTGGTCGACGCCGACACCGGCTCCTTCGTCTTCCTCGAGATGAACACCCGGCTCCAGGTCGAGCACCCCGTCACCGAGCTCGTCACCGGCATCGACCTGGTCGAGCAGCAGTTCCTGATCGCCGCCGGAGAGCCGCCCTCCTTTGACGCCGCGGCCGTCCGTCCCTCCGGGCACGCGCTCGAGCTTCGGGTCTACGCCGAGGACCCGATCCGGTTCCTGCCCCGCCCGGGCACGATCACCGAATGGGAAGAACCCGCGGGTGAGGGAGTCCGGGTGGACGCCGGCTACCAGGCCGGAAACACCGTCACGCCGTTTTATGACCCGCTGCTGGCCAAGCTCTGCGTGCACGGAGCCGACCGCGATCAGGCCCTGGCACGGGCCCGGCAGGCGGTGGCCGCCTTTCGCATCGTGGGGCTGAAGACCAACCTGGCCTTCCACGCGGATCTGCTCGCTAGCACGGAGTTCGTCAGCGGGAGTTACGATACGTCCCTGGTGAGCAAGCTGCGTCCCACCTGAGCACAATGCCAAATGCGGCGCCGGGCAGCAGGCCCGGGCGAACAGATGAGGAGTCACCGGTGGCTGAGGTCCGCGCGGAGATGGTCGCGAACGTGTGGAAGGTGGTCGCGGCGGAAGGCGATCACGTCGACGATGGTGACACCCTGGTGATCCTGGAGTCGATGAAGATGGAAATCCCGGTCCTGGCCGAAGGCCCGGGCGTGGTCACCAAGTTGCACGTCGCCGAGGGCGACGTCATCCAGGAAGGTGACCTGATCGCCATCATCAGCTGATGATCCGCCTCCCGGGTTCCCGCGGCCGGGCTTGCTGCCCGGCCTCGGGTCCCGCGCCGACCAGGCCCTGCTGGCCGCGTTCAACGCGAAGACCACGCTGAGCCAGCGGGCCCGTGACCGCCGGCGACGCAGGCCGTCCCGGGACCGGTAGCCTTCCGGGACGTCCAGGCCCTCCCGTACTGAAGTGACGTCCAGGAGGTGCCGTTCCATCGCTGCGGCCGCTCCGGCTGGCGCCAGAAAAGGCCCTAGACGCCGGTGGTCGAGCGGGGGTAGGCGATCTCGGGGTCGGTGACCACGTTGACCAGGTAAGGGGCGTTGGCGGCGAAGGCGCGCCGCAGCGCGGGCCCGATGCCCGCGGCCGTGCTGACGAGCTCGCCCGCGCCGCCGAGGGCCCGGACCACCTCGTCGTACCGGCACCCCGGCTGCAGGTCGGCCGCGACGTCGTACCCGTACAGGGCGCGCATCGGGTGCTTTTCCAGGCCCCAGCCACCGTTGTTCCCGCAGATAATGACGACCGGCAGCCGGTGCCGGACCAGCGTGTCGGCGTCCATCAGCGAAAACCCGGCCGCCCCGTCGCCGAGCAGCAGCACGACCTGCGCGGCCGGCCGAGCGATCCGGGCCGCGATCGCGTACCCCAGCCCGGTGCCCAGGCAGCCGAACGGCCCGGGATCAAGCCATCCGCCGGGACGTACGGGCTCGAGGTACTTACCCGCGAACGAGACGAAATCCCCGCCGTCACCGATGATCACCGCGTCGTCGTCGAGGACCTTGAGCAGCTCGCCGTAGATACGGGCGGGATGGACCGGCGAGGCGTCGCTGGCCAGCAGCGGAGCATCGGCCGCGTGCGCGATCCTGACCGCCTCGGCGAGCCGCGGTCCCCAGTCCGGGTCCGCCCCGGCCGGCGGCCGGCCGCCGGCCGCCGGATGATCGGTCAGCTGCGCCGTCAGTTCGGTGAAGAAGGCGGTCAGGTCGCCCGCGGCGCGAGCCGCGAGCTCGACATGGGTCGCGATCCCGGCCGCCGTATCGGCCACGTGCACGACCCGGGCGGGAGCGTCCTGCGGGCCGAACGAGCCGTACCCGAGCCGGAAGTCAAGCGGCGTGCCCACCACGACGACCAGGTCAGCGGTGCGCAGCGCCATCGACCTGGCGCGCGTCGCCAGCAGGTCATGTCCGCCGGGCAGCACCCCGCGGGCCTGCCCGTTGGCGATCACCGGCAGCTGCAGTTCCTCGGCCGCCTGCCGCGCCGCGTCCTGCGCGCCGCCGAGCCAGACGTCCGACCCGAGGATGAGCACTGGCCGCCGGGCCTCCCGCAGCAACGCCGCGATCTGGCCGACATCCCCGGCATCCGGAGCCTGGCCCGCCGGAGCCAAGGCGCCGGGAACCGGAGCGTCCGGGATATCGGCCTCGGCCTGCCCGTAGATCGCCTCCAGCGAGATGTCCAGGAACACCGGCCCGCGATGTGGGCTCAGCGCTAGCTGGAAGGCCTCGTCGACGGACTCGGCGACCTTGGCGGTCTCGCGGGAGGTCCACGCCCGCTTGGTGACCGGCGCGAGCAGCGGCGGATGGTCGATCTCCTGCAGGCTGCCCGTACCCCACCGGTAGTCAGGCGCGCGCCCCGCGAGTACCACGACCGGTGCCCCGTTGAACCACGCAGTTGTCACCGCGCTGACCGAGTTGGTGACGCCTGGGCCCGCTGTCACCGCGGCCAGCCCGGGTGTCCTGGTCAGCCGCGCGGTCGCCTCGGCCGCGAAGACCGCGGTCTGCTCGTGCCGCACGTCTACCAGTCGCAGCGGCGGGTCGGTCGTGACCGCCGCGTCATAGAGCGGGAACACGTGGCCGCCGGAGAGCGTGAACAGTGCCGACACGCCGTAGCGGCGTGCCGCCGCCAGCGCCAGCGCTCCGCCGTGACCAGATACCCGCACCACGGAAACGACGTTACCAGCCAGTAAGCAGCATCCGGCGAGGAGCCGCAAAGAACCCGCCCGCGCCTGAGTCAATCCCCGGCCGCGCTGGCCGCGCCGAAGCTGACCCCGGCGCGAGCGGGGACGGGGGCATCGGCCGGGTCGGCAGTGTACTGGTGCGGCAAGGTCTCGTCCGCGCCCTGAGGTACCTTGGCGGCCCGCAGGATCACGGTCAGGATCACCGCGATGATGACGTTGATAAGCACCGCGGTGAAGCCGATGTAGACCGTGTGGCCGAACTCGATGTCGGAGGACGAAGCCCAGTGCGACGCGGTGGGGGAGGCCGACTTGTACGCGGCGAGGGTGCCGAACACCATTCCGGCCAGCCACCCGGTCAGCAGCGCCCAGCGGTCGAACCAGCGGGTAAACAGGCCGCCGACCAGCATCGGGAAGACCTGCAGGATCCAGACGCCGCCCAGCAGCTGGAGGTTGATGGCGAAGGTGTGCGGCAGTTCGACCGCGAAGTACAGCGCGCCGAGCTTGACCACGAGCGATGCCCACCTGGACACCCGGGTCTCGAGCGCGGGGCTGGCGTCGGGCTTGAAGAACTCCCTGAAGATGTTGCGGCTGAACAGGTTGGCCGCGGAGATGGACATGATCGCGGCGGGGACCAGGGCGCCGATGATGATGCCCGAGAACGCGATCCCGGTGAACCAGCTGGGGAACATGTGCTGGAACAGGTAAGGCACCGCGAGCTGGGAGTTGCCGCCCGCCTTCTTGATGTTGGCCACGGTGGTCTTGTCGGCGACCGCCATATAGCCGAACAGCGCGATCAGCGCTAGCAGGACCGAGTAGAGCGGGAGGAACGCCATGTTGCGCTTGACCACGGAGCGCCGCTTGGACGCCAGCGTCCCGGTGATGGAATGCGGGTAGATGAACAGCGCCAGGGCGGAGCCCAGCGCCAGCGTGGCGAAGTCGAGCCGGGTACTGCCGATCGACTTCGAGGTCGGGATGAACGTTCCGTATGGCTTCTTCGTCGCCGGGTTGATCGACGCGAAATGCGTCTGCGCGACGCCGAAGATATGTCCCCAGCCGCCCAGCCTGGTCGGAATGTAGAGAACCGCGACGATGACCATCAGGTAGACGAGGGTGTCTTTGACAAAGGCGATAAGCGCGGGCGCGCGCAGCCCGGACACATAGGTAAAGATGGCGAGCACCACGAACGCGATGAACAGCGGCAGGTCTTTGACGAACGTGTTGGATGACGACGTGCCGACGCCCATCACGGTGAGCACCGCCTGGATGCCGACGAGTTGCAGGGCGATGTAGGGCATCAGCGCCAGGATGCCGGTGAACGCGGCGGACAGGGCAAGGCCACGGGAGCCGTATCGGCCGCGGATGAAATCGGCGGGCGTGATGTAGTTGTGCACCCGGGAAACCGACCACAGCCGGGGCAGGAAAATGATCACGATCGGGAAGACCATGATCGTGTAGGAGACCGCGTAAAAGCCGATGGCGCCGGAGCCGAACACCAGCGCGGGCACCGCGATGAACGTGTACGCGGTGTACAGGTCGCCGCCGAGCAGGAACCAGGTGACGAACGCGCCGAAGCCGCGTCCGCCGAGTCCCCACTCGTTCAGGTGCAGCATGTCCTCGGTCCGCCGCCAGCGCGCCGCGGCGAAGCCGACCCCGGTGACCACAAGGAACAGCACGACGACGATGGCGAACGTGGTCGCGTTGACGTGGCTCACTCGGTCACCTCGCTTACGTCCGGACCAGCACCGGCCGGTGGCCGCAGCCTCTTCTGCAGCGCGATGACGGTCAAAAGCGCGATCGAGACCGCGGGCATGTACACCAGCAGATAGAAGTAGAAGAAGGGAAAGTCGCCGATCTTCGGGGTGATCCGGCCGTATATCGGTACGTACAGCGAGAAGAAGATCGAGGCGATGATCAGTACCGCGATGACCGCCGAGGTGACCGGGTGGGCGGCGATCGGGGCCCAGCGGGTCCCGGCCTGGCCGGAACTCTCCGGCCTATCGAGTGAGGAATCGGGCGGCTGGCTCATTGTCTCCCTCTCAGCAGAGGTCGGCCTTTCCCCAGAGCGACTGATGTCACATAAGTTACGTCTATGTTGCGCCTGATGCCGCGAATAGGCAATCCCCTGCGGGCATCACAAGAGATTACCGGCCACTCGCCTGGTCACCTGGGGAGATGCACTAAGCGACCGGAGTAAATTCTCACCTGATGAGGATGTTAATTAGTTTGATCACTGAAACTACCGCCGAACGCGGAGCTGAGGCCGGCCCGGGCCGCGACCAGGAAATCAGCCTGGCCCAGCCGGCCCGCGCCCGCGGAGATGGCGCCCGCCAGCGGGGCTCCGGCGATAACGGCCAGGTCGATACGGTTGGCGCGGTCGGCCAGGTCGGGATCAGCGGGCCAGGCGCCGATGACGACCCCGGCCAACCTCAGCCGGCGGCGGGCGAGCGCTTCCAGGGTGAGAGCGGTGTGGTTGAGGGTGCCGAGCCCGGAGGTCGTGACCACCAGGACCGGGGCACTCAGCATCACGGCCAGGTCCGCGATCGTGGTGCCCGCGGTATCGTAGCGGACGAGCAGGCCGCCGGCGCCCTCGATGAGGATCAGGTCCGCGTGGAGCTGTTTGACAAAGACGGCGGCCGCGGCGAGGTCGAGCGGCGGACGGCCAGCGGCCCGCGCGGCCGCCTCCGGCGACAGCGGATCTCCGAACCGCGCGAGTTCGTAGGTATCGGTGACGCCGCAAAGGCGCCGGACGGTGTCGAGGTCGCCGGACGGTCCGGGCGGCTCGCCGGTCTGCACGGGCTTCACCACCGCGACCCGCAGCCCGCTGGACGCGGCCAGAGCCGCGACGGCCGCGGTGACCACGGTCTTGCCGACGTCGGTACCGGTGCCGCTGACCACGAGCACCGCAGGAAAAAACTCCGCCGTCACCGGCGGAGCCTGGTGACGAACTTGTACCGGTCACCCCGGTACCACGATTGGGCCCATTCCACCGGCTCGCCGGTGACGTCGAACGCGTGCCGGGACAGCAGCAGCAACGGCAGCCCGGCGTCCACCCCGAGCAGCTGCGCGTCGTGCGGGTCGGCGAGCACCGTCTCGATCGTCTCCTCGGCCTCGGCCAGCTGGATGCCGTACCCCGCGCGCAGTATCTCGTACAGCGACCGGTCGCCTTCGAGCTGCTTGCGCAGGCCGGGGAAGCGCCGGGCGGGCAGGTGCGAGGTGTCGATCGACATCGGCTCGCCGTCGGCGAGCCG
>Ga0302180_10004103_pt1 | contig 10877 bp, 6 predicted proteins | sample I_Palsa_E3_2_FD_200575 | JGI IMG/M metagenome (GOLD analysis project Ga0302180, IMG submission 200575) | Peat permafrost microbial communities from Stordalen Mire near Abisko, Sweden - I_Palsa_E3_2 | ecosystem: Environmental > Terrestrial > Soil > Palsa > Peat permafrost | place: Sweden: Abisko... | reverse complement strand
GCCTCGCCCCGAGGCCTGCGCTTCTTGAAACTCGTGGGACGGTTGAAGGCGGGCGTCTCACCGGAGCGGAGCGGCCACCAGATGCGCGCCCTGGCGGCGACGTTGGCGCAGAAATATCCCGCCACTAACCGCGGCTTTGCATTCGATGTGCAGCCTCTCCGCGCGCAAGTCACAGGACGCTCTCGCGTGGCTATGTTCCTGCTGCTCGGAACTGCCGGCTTCGTCCTGCTGATGGCCTGCGCGAATGTCGCTAACCTGCTGCTGGCAAGGGCTGCCGCGCGCCACAAAGAAATTGCCGTTCGCGCGGCCTTGGGAGCTTCGCGCTTCCGCCTGCTGCGGCAATTTCTTACGGAGAGCTTCTGTCTGGCGGCCGCCGGTGGAACCCTGGGGCTGGTGGTCGCATTCGCCGGGTTGGAGTTTCTGAAAGCCGCCGCGCCGGCCAGCCTGGTGCGCGCGCAAGACGTCCACCTGGATTTCCGCGCCCTGGCATTTGCCTGCGCCGCGGTGTTGCTGTGCGCCGTCGCCGCGGGATTGCCGCCGGCATGGCACATCGTGCGCAACGATATCGAATCCACCCTGCGCGGGTCCGGACGCAGCCTGACCGCGGGACATCACGGGCTGCGCGCGGCGCTGGTCGTGGCGCAAGTTGCCGCGGCTCTGGCGCTGTTGGCCGGAGCGGGACTGCTCATCCGCAGCTTCGAGCGGCTGCTGGATGTCGACCCCGGGTTCCAGGGGCGCAACCTGGTGACCATCTCGACGCAAATGCCGGCAGCCGCGCGCACGCCTGCGCAACGCACCGCCATGTACCGGTTGATCCACGACCGCCTGCTGGCGGTGCCGGGCGTGGTCGACGCCGCAGCAGTCAGCCGGCTGCCCCTGATGGGGATGAACCTCAGCGCCCGGGTTTTCATCGAAGGCAGGTCCACACCGGGCGAACCGGGCGCCGACGTGGAATATCGCGCTGCTACGCCGAACTACTTTTCGACGATGGGGATTCCGCTGCGCGCGGGCCGCGTCTTCGACGACCGCGACGACGCCAATGCCGCGCCCATCGCGCTGATCAACGAGACCATGGCCCGCAGGTTTTGGCCGGGTGCCGATCCGGTGGGCAAGCGCCTCAAACTCGGCGACAACCCGGCACTGGCTCCCTGGATCACGGTGATCGGCGTCGTGGGAGACGTACGCCACGCCGGCTTGGATACCGAGCCGTTCGCGGAGATCTACCGGCCTTACGCGGCGAGTCCGCTGGGCGCGCCGGCCCTGGTAATTCGGACGGCGGCCGATGCGCGGCCGTTGGTAGGCGCGCTCAGTGCCAGGGTTCGCTCCGTGAGTGCCGAGGTCCCTGCGTATAACGTCTGGCTGATGCAGGACTTGGTCGATCGCTCGACGGCGCAACGGCGGTTCGTAATGTGGCTGCTGAGCGCCTTCGCCCTGACAGCGCTGCTGCTGGCCGCCGTTGGAGTGTACGGCACGGTGGCGCAATTGGTGACCCAGCGGACACCGGAGATCGGGCTGCGCATGGCTCTGGGCGCATCGCCGGCAGCGGCCTTGATGCTGGCGCTGCGGCAGGGAGTCCGCCTGGCGGCGGTGGGTATTGCCATCGGCGCCGCGGCCGCGGCAGCCTTGGCGCAACTGATGCGCAAGATGCTGTTCGAAGTGCAGCCCCTGGACCCCGCGGCGTTCGCGGCTGCGGCCCTCGTCCTGGCGGCGTTTGCCGCATTGGCCAGCTACATCCCGGCGCGCAAGGCCGCGCAGATCGACCCGCTGGGCGCGTTACGCCGCGATTCGTAAGAGAGCCGCAGGAGTTACCCTTGTAACCGCGGGAATAACAGTTCCGTCGAAGCCAGCATGTGCGCTATCCGGCTGGCTGCCGTTACGCTTCTGCCAATGCTCAGCCTGGCCGCCGAGATCCCGCTCGAACGGTTCTACGATGACGATCCGGCCGTGCGGCAAGTTGCGCTTCAACAATTCGCATCGCTTCCGTCTGCGCAAAAGGACGCCTACGTTCCCCAATTCGCTAAACTTCTTGGTAGCGGATCGAAGGGTCTGGAAAATCGCTCCCTCTTATTAGCATTTGCCAAAATCGGGCCGGTAGCAGTTTCACAGTTGTTGCCTTTGCTCGACGACCCCAACCCGGGAGTGAGAGCATCCGCGGCGGAAGCTGTAGCCATCATTCGGCCCGCCGATCCGGCCGCTGTTGAGAAACTGCGCAAGATGCTCAGCGATGCGGAATTCGGGGTGCGGGACAGCGCGGCGAAATCTATTTTGAGCATGGGTCTTGGCGACGAAAAAGCGCAATCCATCGTTAGCGAGGATACCCGCGGAGATGGAGAGCCTGTAAGCGCGGAGAACCTGGTAGCGCTCTTTACTAAAGCGGGGCCGGTGTCGGACGGGAAAATAACGGACTGGATCGCAGCGCTATCATCGGACGATAGCTTCACCGCGTTCAGCGCCGTTGGGTTCCTGAGTATGGTGGGCACGCCAGCCGTACCCTTTCTGCTGACGGCCCTTAAAAGCGATAACTCGAATACGCGGGCTGGCGCTATGCAAGCACTCGAAGGGACGCACCTGTACCGGTCCGACATAGAAGCGGCGGCCATGCAGGCGCTGAAGAACGACCCATCCGCGCGTGTGCGTTACCATGCGCGCTGGACTCTCTTTTCTGTGTTTCGAGAGGCGGCGCAAGAGGCTCTGCTGCAAGATGAGATCGATGAAATAACGCGGAAGCGGAAGCTTGACGCGGATGCGCGTCTGGCCAGGACGCGTAGCTACACCCGCCACGAGGTTCTTGCCAGCATCGCCGCGGATCCGGATCATACCTACCCGCTCGACGTTTCTGAAAAACTCGAAACGAGAGCGCCCGACGGGACCGCAATCTTCGCGGTCGTGTATAGCGGAAAGAATCGCGGGGATCTGCTACGGGTATGGAGAGTTCGCGCCGGCCGGTATCGCTTACTGCGCGAAGACAGCCTTGAATACGATTCCGAGCACTGCTCCGCCAGTGTCTTCTATTTCGGAGGCAAGGTGTATCTGCACGTGCTGGCCACGCACGGCGGCAATGGAAATCACCATACCGACGAATTCTTTAGAGTCGAATCCGGCGGATTGACGCCCATAAAGACTCCCAAAGGCCTGCCTTTGAAGCTTGCGCCGGACGAGGCAGTAATGAACGGCTTCGACGAGAGTTTCCAGGATCGGGACTTGCGCTTTGCGTTCTCCATCTGGAAGAAAGGCGACGGACATTGTTGCCCGAGCGCCGGCAGCGTGAAGGGCAAATACACGATCGTTGGAAACGAGCTCCGCTACGCCCGCTGGACTCGATCGAAACCGCCAGGATAACAGCCAGCCGCTAAAAAACACCGAAATGCTCTATACTGTAAAGTACTTCTCGCTGGAGGGAAGCGTTGTGAGCCTTTTCGATCTGCTGTTCATCGTCATATTCCTGGCGACCGTAGTGACGCTGCTGAGCGTTGCATCCTTCGCGGTTCGCGGTCAAGGCGCCCGCGCGCTGGCGATCTTGCGCAGACTCTGCTTCTGCGCCGGGGCATATCTAGGCGTTGTTGTGCTCACATCGGTGTTCTGGCCCCGCACGGTGTTGCAGGTGGGCGAGCAGCGATGTTTCGACGACTGGTGCATGGCCGTCGCAGGCGCCAGCCGGCAGTCCACTGGCGCCGGCACTTCTTACCTGGTCACTTTCCGCCTGTCCAGCACCGCCCGCCGGGTATCGCAACGCGAGAACAATATAGCCGTCTACCTGACGGATAGCCGCAACCGCCGTTACGGCCCGGTTCCGAAACAGTCGGATGTACCGTTCAACGTCCAGCTAGGGCCGCAGGAATCCGTCACGGCCACTCGTGTTTTCGAAGTGCCCAACGATGCTCGTGAACCAGGACTCGTCATCGCGCACGAGGGCGGCTTCCCGATTGGTAGGTTCATCATTGGTTATGAAACCTGGTTCCATAAGCCGGCCATCGTGCGACTGCCATGACTGACCCGCATCTGAGGAGCCTCTAGCGCTTGGAGGAACTCGGCGATGTGCGGCGCAAGGGGCTCGAGCGTCAGGTACTTCTCGAGCCTCGCAAGCCTGTCCGGTAGCGCTTCGAGCGATGTTCCGGCGCCTCTCCTGCCAGTATGAGCTCCCGTTTTCCTGGATGTGCGCACCTCCGACTGCAACGCCCCGTTGAGCACCAAGGCCGCGATGCGTGGCTCCACGCCCGCCAGGACACCGCCGGCTATCCCGCCATAGCTGTGACCGACATAGGCGACTCGCTTCGGGTCGATGCCGGGCTGCTGCAGAAGCAGGTCCCATACGCCGAGATGACGCCGGTGCCCGCCAGAATCAGGGGCTTGACCAGCATGAGGTTGACGCGCCCGCCGCGTGGGCCGGTAAATCCGCAGCCTTGGAGGTCCGCTTCGGCTCGCGGCGCCGCTGCAAGTAGCAGGCCCGCCATCCCGACCCCCTAGACATCCGCGCTTGCGCCGCGCATACTTTAATCGATGGCAGAAGCCGCCGACTACGGCGAGTTGCTCCGTCAGCTTCGGGAAGACATCGCTTACCGCAGGTTGGATAGCGGTATGCGATGCCTGGAAGCCAACCGGACCCTGATCGGATCGCTCGTCCCTACACGGAAAAGCGCCGGCGTCCTGTTAGGATACCTGGCGCAGTGGGTGGATATCGGATTTGAAGGCCCACAACTGATCAAGCGCCTGCTACCGCGCTTCCCAAAGGACGTACGCGCCGCCTTACCGTTGCTCGATTACCTGCATGTGCGCATGGCCGAAGGCCTGGTCGCCATGGCCGAGGAAGACTTCGAGCAGGCCAAGCGGCATTTCGCTTTCGTCGAATCGGTGGAGGAGGAAGTGCGCGACCGCGAGATGCTGGCCATCTCGAATTTCTGGATCGGGCGCTGCCTGCGCAGCCAGGGCCGCTATGACGATGCCCTCAGCTACACGGTGCGGGCGCGCGCATTGGCGCAAGAACTAGGCTACAGCAAGGCGGCCGCCGTGATGCAAGTGCTGGAGAGCTGGCTAGCCTTCCAGAAAGGAAAACTGCAGGAGGCGGCGCGCACGCTGCAGGAGGCCGAGGCCGCGCTCAGCGAGACGGACGACTACGTCAACCGCGGCAATATCCAGTCCGCTTACGGCAGAATCGCGCGCCGCGAAGCGCGGTACGAACAGGCCCTGCAGTACTTTGAAAAGGCCATGGAAGAGTATGCCAGGCGCAATCCGCGGCATCCCAACATGGCGCGGTCGCTGCTGAATATGGCCTCCGCCGAGCGGTTGATGGGCCTGCAATTGCGCAGGAAAATGGACGCCGCCGCGGCCAGCCGGAAAGCCGCCGGGGGCCGGGAGCCGGGCGCAACTGCCGATACGGCGCACGCCATGTCCAGCGATTTGGCCAGCGCCCGCAAGCGATTTGCAGAGCTGCGGGAGAAGGCGCACGAACAACTGGAAACGGCAGGCGCCATCTACCGGGGCCAGGGCAACCACCGTGGCATGGGCGCGGTCCATATCCTACGCGGTTTTCTTTGCCTGGATAGCGGCGAACTGGACATCGCCGGATCGGAAGGCGCGGAAGCTTACCGCCTGGGAGAGCCGAAGGCCGACTACGTTCTGATGGCGCGGGCGCGCGTGCTGCAATGCGTCGTGGAAAACGCCAAATTCGACGAGCAGATCGAAGAGGCATCCGGCGCCAACGTGCATGCGCAGCTCGCGCACGATTTCGCCCGCGACGCCGTGGACTTCGCCAAACACACGCAGAACCGCCGCTTGCTGGCGCGCGCCTACGTGTGGCAGGGCATGACGTTCGCCAACGATTTCTTCGACAACGTGGAAGCTGCCCGACAGTGCTGCGACGCGGCGGCGGCCCTGCTGAGGCCGCAGGGGCCGGACTATATCTGGGACGATCTACAAGACCTGAAGGCCCGCATCCTGCGCCGGGGCCCGGTGGAGACGGTGCTGCGCGAGTGGTCGCAAGGGCTGGTCGGCGATAAGACCTTCCAGCAGATCACGGAAGACTTCGCGCACATCATCATTCCCAAAGTTTGGGAGCGGGAAGAGCGCAAAGTCTCGCGGGTGGCGGCGCGGCTCTCGATATCGCCGAAGAAGGTGCGCCGGGTGCTGCGCGCCGCCGGTTTGTTATCCGATGGAGCCTGACTATACGAACTTATACTCGCCGGGCACGGGGAGCGGCGGCACATCCAACTTCATCTCATAGTCGAACACCTTCGGCTGTAAGTCCAGGGTAGAGGCCATCATCTGGTCCCAAGTAATCTCCTGTCCCGAGTAAGCCGATTCGCGCGCCATGATACAAGTCATGGTACTCTCCGCCACAGCCATGCCATCGTTGATATAAGGACCCTGGCCGCGGATACTCTTCACCAATGCGATGTGTTCCTGCACATAAGGATCCTCGCCACCCTTCGGGCCCATGTCCGTGCAGTTGGTGCGGCCGCGCGTGCCGACAATCAGCTCCGAGACATTGGTGTAGGCGGGCTTGCGAAACTGGCGGCAGTGACTGGACATGTGTACTCCGTTCGCATAAGTGAAATCGGCGTCGATGTGATCGTAGATATTCCCATATATCTCCGTGCGAGGACGCCACGCCGCGCCGCCCGAGGCGAACACCTTCACCGGGTGCGTGCCCATGAACCAGTTGATCGCGTCGATGTTGTGCAGGTGCTGTTCCACTATCTGATCGCCGCAAATCCAAACGAAGGAGTACCAGGCGCGATGCTGAAACACCATATCGGACCATTTCGGATCGCGTTCCTTCTGCTGGATAACAGGCGTTCCCACCCAATACCCATAAGTGGCCAGGATGTCGCCGATGGCACCATCGCGCACCTTCTTCCAGGTCTCCACATATGCGTCCTGATGGCGGCGCTGGGCGCCCGACATCACGGTCAGCTTCAGTTCTTCGGCTTTCTTCGACGCCGCCATCACCTTGCGCACACCCACCGGATCGGTGCCGAAGGGCTTCTCCGCAAAGATGTGTTTTTTGGCCTCCACCGCGGCCACGAAGTGCTCCGGCCGGTAGCCCGGCGGCGCGGCCAGCAGCACCACGTCGATGTCGGACGCCAGCACCTTCTTATAGGCGTCGAAGCCGATGAAGTGATGGTCGGGATCGACCTTCACCTTATCCGCCACGCCCGCATAGCTGGATCCGCGGATCTCGCCCAGCGACTTCTCCAGGTGGTCTTCGAAGATGTCGCCCATGGCCACCAGTTCCACGCTCTCATTGCCGTGGAGGAACTGCTGCGCCGCTGCGGTGCCGCGTCCGCCGCAGCCAATTAGCCCGGCCCTCAGCTTCTCATTGCCCGCGCCGCGCACCAGCTCCGGCCGGATAATCGTAAACGCCGTGGCGGCAGCGCCCGCCGCGGTGGATTTCATCAGAAACGACCTTCTGGAAATTTCGTTCGAACCATTTTCCATGCTTTCGCCTCCAGGCCCTCACAGGCAGGGCTTTCAGGTGCGATTGTATCGTATTACCGTGAAGAGATGGCTAACGCGGCGGCGCTCACCCTGACTGCGGCGATTCTATGCCCGCTCGCGGCGCTGGCCACCGACTGCCGTTTTGCCCTGGCGGACCAATCGAACTGGGCCGCCAGGACGGGGTTTTATGTAGGCCTCGAGAACACTCCCGCGGCATCGTCGAACTTTTGCAAGCTCAAGACCGTTACGCTCGCAATGGGAGTCGGCAACGGTTCCGCGTGGCGGTTCATCGTGGCCAAACCGAAGTGGAAGCTGGACCACGACTACACAGCCAAAGCGGTGATCGCGCCCGCACGCTTCGAACTGTACCTGGACGGGCGGCGGCTAGGCCGCGCCGCCGGCGGATTCGCGGGCCTGCCGGACCAGAAGCTAGTGGCGGCCTCCGTTCCGTCATGGGCGGCAGGCGCCGGCAACTATCTGCCGACCGAAAGCTCTCTCGAAGTGGCGCCCAGCGATGGGGCCACCGTTTCGGAGACGTTCGCGGCGGCCGCCCAGCCAGTACCGCTGATGCTGCTGCCCGCGGCATCCATTTCCCGTAACATAACGTTGCAATACGCAGCCGGGGCATCGTTGACCGTCACCGCCGTATTCCGCCTGAGCGCCGCATCGCCGGACCCCAAGAGCTATGCGCCGTACGTGGATACCTACGGCCAAAGCGTTTATGCGAGCTTTCCGGGCAAGATTCAGACGGACTCCGATTTGCGATCTGCCGCGGCCGAAGAGCGGACTAAACTGGCCGGCTGGGGAGTGCCCGCGGGCTACGACGCGTGGGGCGGTGTCCTGAGCGCAAACTGGCGAGACGCCGCGACGGGATTCTTCCACGTGGCTCAGCACGCGGGTGTCTGGTGGCTGATCTCGCCGGCCGGCAATCCATGCTTCTACATTGGCCTGGACACCGGCCCGCTCACCACCGGCAACAACACTCCAACGACGGGCCGCGAGTGGGAATTCGCCGCGTTGCCCGCGCGGACTGCGCCATACAACTCGGCCTGGAGTTCCGGGGACTGGGGCAACCAGGGAATCGCCAGCGTCTCGTTCGACACCTGGAACATGATCCGCAAGTACGACAGCGAGGCATGGCGCGCCACCGGTACGAACCTTGCCGTCCAGCGCATGAAAGCGTGGGGATTTTCGGGCTTCGGCAAGTGGGCGGGCGATGCAGGCGCTTTGCCCATGCTGCCGGTGCTCGAAGGCTACAACGTTCCGCTGCTCGGGCGGCATGCGGATATTTTCGATCCGAAGGTGCAGGAGTTGTTCCGGGCATCTTTGCGGCAGCAGATGCAAGCCCGTGTAAACGATCCGGCGATCCTGGGGTGGTCGTACGGCAGCGAATACAACGAAATCGTCACGCCGGACGAGATTACCGGCATACTCAGAATGGGCGGCAGGACGCCCGCGAAACGCGCACTGGTGGACCAGGCCTTGCGCGCGATTTACGGCAATAATGCCGCAGCGATGGCCGCGGCTTGGGGCGTGACGCGCGCGACCTCCGCCGGCACGGGCGATCTCTATACCGATCTCTACGGTGCGACGCCCACGCCTGCGGCCGCGGACATCGAGACGCTGCGCGAGTACTACGCGGACCGGTATTACGGATTCATCTACCAAACGGTGAAGAGCATCGACCCGAATCATTTGTATTTCGGCTCGTGGATCGTCCCCGGATGGTGGGTGAACGCGGCGGACTGGCAACTGATGGCTGCACATGTGGATGTGATGGGCTACGACCGCTACTCGCCGGTGTTCGAAGACAGGCTGCTGCGGGAGCTGGTGAAATCCACCAGCAAGCCGATCTTTCTGGGTGAATTTTCGTTTCCCCCTAGTTACAATCTGCTGCGCGGGTACGGCGTTTACCCGGACGCGAGCGCCAGCGACGACGCCGATGCGGGCGCACAGTATCGGACCTTGCTGGAGGCGGCCGCGCGCAACCCCTGGTGCGTAGGGGTGGCGTGGTTCGAATATCGCGACGAGCCGGTGTCGGGCCGCGGCTTTGCGGGTGAAACGGATCGCAACCTGGTGGAGGGGGAGGACTACGCATTCGGGCTGGTGGACGTGGCCGACCGGCCCAAGTACGACCTGGTGGAACAGGTGCGGAATACGAACCTGGCCATGGCGCAGCGGCGATTGGCGCTGGGGGCGGCGAAGCTGAACGCTTTTGTGACAGACGAAGCCAATTGCGTGCAAAGAATTTGTTTTCATTGATTTATGGCCGATTCCGCCGCCTTGGTTAGCCGCCGATCGCGTACATAGGCCGGGGCGGCGCGAAGAAACGCGACGTATTGATCTGGTGCCCCTCCCATTTGCCGGCGACGTTGCGGCGATCTCGGTGTCGGGCGCCCCGCGGCGCAGCATATCCTTGACGTCGTCTTCTTCGATCGCGAACAGGCGATAGCGCAGTTTGCCATCCGCCGTAAGGCGCAGGCGATTGCAATTCATGCAAAACGGACGGCTGACCGAGCCGTAACATCACGTTACATCCAGTTAGATGGACTGCGCCCTTTTTTGAGACAGCCGGGAGATACACGGCTAATGCTCTGGGATGCTGTCTTCACCCTTGCGCCTCGCCCCCGCGCTGCGGTGAAAATTGGCTTTGCTTTACTTTGCTTTGGAGCTTTTGTTTGAAAACAAAGGACCGCTTGGCTTCGATTGGTAATTTGCTCTTTGGGTTCGTCCCTGTAACACTCGGCTAGATTTCGAAGGTTGGTCTGCATCTGGAGTGACTCGATTGTGCGCAGCGACGTCGCTTTACTTACCCAACAAGAGAATAGCACGCGGTTTGGCCGGAGACCGGCGCGCGCAGCCGTGCTTAGCGATTGTTTTCAGGTGATTAGCGGGAAACGAACTTGTGTGAATGAAAAAGACGTGCTGGCGCGTCGGGGCTGCGGGACCCAGAGGGTACTCCCACAGGCGGTAGCTTAAATGATGCTCATTGCCGTGGGGTTTCCTTTCCCTTGAATCTGCGAACCTCCGGGATACCGTCCCTCGGTCCATTTCCGCAGCTTCACATGTCAAAGATGCGCGTTTTCGGCCCGGTGGAAGTGAGCCGGACATATCGGGGTGAATGCTACTGGACGGGCAGTGTCGGATTCGCGGAACCAAGGGCGTTTATCGTTCCCCAATCCGTCCAAGCGAGCCGCGACGGCCCGATTCGCCGACCCAGCGTGTTTTCTCCTCAAACTGACGTGACTGCGACTTCACAGGAACTATCCGGTAGCCGACTCGATACAGTTCTGGCTAGTGGGCATGTCGGGCAGCCGCCTGGAACCCTGGACCGGCTGGAGCTTGCGCAAAACTCCATGCCTCCGTTTAACTTGCAAAAGAATTCGCGTTCAGAACGCGCTTAATCCACTAAAGGTCAGCGCCGCAAATGGTGCCAAGAACCC
>Ga0302180_10004098_pt1 | contig 10881 bp, 10 predicted proteins | sample I_Palsa_E3_2_FD_200575 | JGI IMG/M metagenome (GOLD analysis project Ga0302180, IMG submission 200575) | Peat permafrost microbial communities from Stordalen Mire near Abisko, Sweden - I_Palsa_E3_2 | ecosystem: Environmental > Terrestrial > Soil > Palsa > Peat permafrost | place: Sweden... | reverse complement strand
GGGGCAGCCTGCTGCCGCTGGTTTATCTAGCCGACGTATTGAAGCTCGGCAGCACGGGCGAATCCAATGTGGTGAATATCGTGGTGCTGCAAGCCGAGGACCGCCAGTTTGGCCTGGTAGTGGATGGCATCAGCGATACTCAGGAAATTGTAGTAAAGCCGCTCGGCAAGCAGTTGAAGGGCTTGAACTGCTACGCCGGCGCTACGATCATGGGCGATGGCCGCGTGGCCCTGATTCTGGACGTATCGGGAATCGCGCAATTATCCGGTGTGGTGCGGGAATCGCGCGACAAGTCCACCGCGGAGGTTCAACGCGCCGACCACTCCGGCAACGAACGCCAGACATTCCTGCTATTCCGGGCGGGATCATTCGAACGTCTGGCGGTTCCCCTTTCGCTGGTGGCGCGGCTGGAGGAGATCTCTCTTTCCAAAATCGAGCACGCCGGCGGCAGGCGCGTCGTCCAATATCGGGGGCGGATTCTACCGCTGGCGTCACTGGCGCCCATCCTCGATCCCGGTGCGGCGGACGCCGCCGGTTGCCAGGATCCCGCGCAGGTGGTGGTGTTTAGTAACGGAGAGCGCAGCATCGGCATCCTGGTGGACCAGATCCTGGACATCGTAGAGGATCAAGTGACGGTCCGCCAGGCCGCCGCGCGGCATGGATTGTTGGGATCCGCGGTGGTCGGCAAGAAGGTGACCGACCTGCTCGATCTGCACGCCGTAATTGAAGCGGCCGATGAGGGCTGGTTCGGTAGCGGGGATGCGCAGCGCGCCAACAGCGCCACCGTCATGATCGCGGAGGCTTCGCCTTTCGTGCGCGGCCTGGTTCGCAACTCGCTCGAAATGGCCGGATACCACGTGGTCGAGGCGGCCGACACTCAAGGGGCTTTGCGGGAACTGGAGAGCCGCAATGTCGACGTGGTGCTGGCCGGTCTGGATCTGCCGCCGGATGGCAGCGGCCGCGGTCTCCTGGAGGAAATGCGCCGCCTGCCCGGCTTGGTCCACGTTCCCGCGCTGGCCCTGATCGACAGCGCCGAGCAAGCTCAGGCGCAGCGGGAGCATCCGCGGGGTTTCGCCGATTACCAAATGAAGTTCGATCGGGACGCCATGCTGGTATCTCTGGCCAAGCTGGCGAACGCGGTAGGAACGCCGGATGCGCATGCGCCCGCCGGGGAGAAAGTTTGAAGCCCATGAAAGCTCTGCAAACCGCAAATGGCACGCCGGCCGAAACGGCCCGGACCAGCCGGGAATACGCCACCTTTTTCGTGGATGGCCTCTTCTTCGGCATCGACGTGTTACAGGTCCAGGAGGTGCTGCGCTATCAGGAGATGACCCAGGTGCCGCTGGCCCCCAGCGTGATTGAGGGACTCATTAACCTGCGCGGCCAGATTGTCACCGCCGTGGACATGCGCGGGCGCCTGAAACTGCGCGCCCGGGCCGACGGCCAGACCCCCATGAACGCGGTTGTGCGCACCAAAGAAGGCGCCGCTGTCAGCCTGTTGGTGGACGAAATAGGCGATGTAGTGGCTGTAGATTCCGAGACGTTCGAGCCGGTGCCGGATAACGTGGATCCCGCCGCGCGGGATTTGCTCCAGGGCGTGTACAAACTCAAGGGCCGGCTGCTGCTGGTCCTGGACACTGAGAAAACCATTGATATCGCCGCCAATGCCGCGTGAAGTTGGGCACCGCGAGCACTGGAGGGCGCAGGACTGGAGCCCTGCCCCGCAGCTAAATGTAGAGAGGTCTTGATTTTGGCGTTTACTTTCTTTTTTCGCGATCAACAGGTGCTGGAGCGCGTAGTGGAAACCCTCCTCCCCAACTTGGCGGGCCGCAGCCATCCGCGCGTCTGGGACGCCGGCTCGGCCATGGGCCAGGAGCCTTATACGCTGGCCATGATCCTTGCCGAGCGGATGGGACACTTCGCCTTCAACAACCTCCGTATCGATGCCACCGATGTGGAAAGCACCGGGCAGTTCGCCCAAATGATACAGGCGGCCCTGTACCCGCGGGACGAGTTATCGCGGTTGCCGGAGGGCATCCTCGAAAAGTACTTCGAACCGAATGGCCAACACGATTACTTTCGCGTGATCGACAACATCCGGCAGCGCGTCGTGTTTCAGCAACACGATCTTCTTTCGTTCCAGGAAATCGGTCAGGGATATTCGCTGGTCTTGTGCAAGAACGTGCTGCTCCACTTCCAGCCGGGGGAGAGAATCGCGGTCCTCAAGATGTTTCACCGCGCTCTGGCGCCCGGCGGCCTGTTCGCCAGCGAGCTGACGCAGGACATGCCGCCGGAACTCGACCGGCTCTTCCAGCGGGCGATCCCCGACGTTCAGGTGTTCCGCAAAGTGGAGGGCGCCGAGTGCGGATCGTGACGCTCGAAAACAGCGGCGAAGTCTATACCTCCCAGGTTTACCTGGTGCTGGGCAACTCGAGCCGGCTGGAGGATGTCAACACCCTGGTGGACGTGGGCCAGGACCCGGCCATCCTTGCGAGCATCGCACAGGCACCCACGGGAGTCGGTAAGTGGCCCGTGGAACAGGTTGTGCTGACCCATAACCATTACGATCACACCGCTTTGTTGCCGAGGGTCCGTGAGGCGTTCCACCCCAAAGTTTTCGCATTTTCACCGAATACCGAGGGCGTCGATTGTCTGGTGCGCGACGGGGACACCATCAAAATGGGCGACGCCTATTTCGAGGTAATCCATACGCCGGGCCACAGTAGCGACTCGATCTGCCTTTACAACCGGGCCGAGGGCGTACTCTTCGCCGGCGACACCCCCGTGGTGAACGCGGCGGCAACCGGCACTTATGAGCCGGATTTTCTGGCGGCAATGGAGAAAGTGTGCGCCCGCGATGTCCGGGCGATCTACTTCGGGCACGGCCCTCCGATGACGGAGAACTGTAACGTGAGGCTGCGTGAATCGCTGACTATGGCGGCAGGCAGTGGCGCTGGTGGTGAGGCGGGCGGTTTCGCCGGCTTTTTGGGATCTGAACAACTAAAGCAATAAGGAATATAAGGAGCAGACTAATGGCAAGACAAACAGGTAACGGCCGGAACGTTGGCCCGACGCGAAACCCGTCCAGCGGCGCCGCCGTTTTGGACCTTCCGGAACATGATGAACAGGAGGCACAGCGGAAGGATCTGCTGCAGGACGAGATAATCCGGGTAGCCACCGCTCTCCAGCAAGGCCGCCTCGCGGAGCGGGCGCGCGCGGACCTGTTTGAAGGTAGCGACCGCGCCGTCGTCGAGAGCCTGAATGGGATGCTGGACTCGGTGATCAAGCCCTTGAATGTCTCCGCCGAGTACATGGACCGTATCTCGAAGGGCGATATCCCGCCCAAGATCACCGACGCCTACGCCGGCGATTTCAACGAAATCAAGAACAACCTGAACGTCTGCATCGACGCGCTTGCGCGGCTGGTGGGCGACGGCGTAGGTCTGACACAGGCGATGCTGGAAGGCAAGTTGGCGGTGCGCGCCGATGCGGCCAAGCACCAGGGCGACTTCAAAAAAGTCATCGAAGGCTTCAACCTCACGCTGGACAACGTCATCAAGCCGTTGAACGTGTCGGCCGAATATGTGGACCGTATCTCGAAGGGCGACATTCCGCCTAAGATCACCGATGCGTACGCCGGCGATTTCAACGAAATCAAGAACAACCTGAACGTCTGCATCGACGCGCTTGCGCGGCTGGTGGGCGACGGCGTAGGTCTGACACAGGCGATGCTGGAAGGCAAGTTGGCGGTGCGCGCCGATGCGGCCAAGCACCAGGGCGACTTCAAAAAGGTCATCGAAGGATTCAATCTGACGCTCGACAACGTCATTAAGCCTCTGAACGTCTCCGCCGAGTACGTGGACCGCATTTCTAAGGGCGACATCCCGCCCAAGATCACTGACGCGTACGCCGGCGATTTCAACGAGATCAAGAACAACTTGAACGTCTGCATCGATGCTATCGGACGCCTGGTGGCCGACGGTTTGGCGCTGACGCAAGTGATGCAGGACGGCAAGTTGGAGGTCCGCGCCGACGCGGCCAGGCACCATGGCGACTTCCGCAAGATCCTGGAGGGTTTCAACCTGACGCTGGACGCTATCCTGCTGCCCATCGGCGAAGGCAATCGCGTGTTGGCGCAGATATCCGTGGGCAAGATCGACGAACTGATCGCGCAAACCTACAAGGGCGACCACGAGAAGATGAAACAGGCCGTCAATAATGTCGCCGTCGTTCTGCAAAGCATGCAGAAGGAGTTGGGCCGCCTGACTCAGGCCTCCCACGAAGGCCAGCTATCCGAGCGGGGCAAGGCCGATCAGTTCCAGGGCGCCTACGCCGGCATCGTCAAAGGCGTGAACGACATGCTGGACGCTATCCTGCTGCCCATCGGCGAAGGCAACCGCGTGCTGCGGCTTATCCGCGGCGGAAACCTACGCGAGAAGATCGAAATCGCCTGCAAGGGCGACCACGAAAAAATGAAGAACGCCATCAACGGCGTGCATGCCTGGCTGACGGATTTGGTCGCCTACATTACAAAAATAGCCAACGGCGATATGAATACTAATGTGGAGAAGGCCTCCAACGAGGACCAGATCCATGAATGGCTGGTGCTGTTGAAGAACAACATCAACGGTCTGGTGGACGACGTCAACACGCTGGCCCAGGCGGCCGTAAACGGACGGCTGGGCGTCCGCGCCGAAGCCTCCAACCATCGCGGGGATTACCGCAAGATCGTGGATGGTTTCAACAAAACTCTCGACACCGTGGTCGACCCCTTGAAGGTTGCCGCCAGCCAAGCTTCCGCGCTGGCATCCTCCGCCGAGGAACTTACGGCAGTCAGCAGTCAGATGGCTTCCAACGCCGAAGAGACCGCTACGCAGGCCAACGTGGTCTCCGCGGCCAGTGAAGAGGTATCCAAGAATGTGACCGTAGTCGCCACTGGCAGCGAACAGATGCAGGCCTCGATCCGCGAGATCTCCAAGAGCGCCAACGAGTCGGCCAAGGTAGCCAAGGCCGCCGTGGGCGTCGCGGAATCCACCAACCACACCATCGCCAAGCTGGGCGAATCCAGCGTGGAAATCGGCAAGGTCATCAAAGTCATCACCTCCATCGCGCAACAGACCAACCTGCTGGCCCTCAACGCCACCATCGAAGCCGCGCGCGCCGGCGAGGCCGGCAAGGGCTTCGCCGTGGTGGCCAACGAGGTAAAGGAACTCGCCAAAGAGACTGCTAAAGCCACCGAAGAGATCGGCCAGAAAATCGATGCCATCCAAACCGACACCAAGGGCGCCGTCCAGGCCATCGGCGAAATCAGCGCCATCATCAACCAGATCAACGACATTTCCAACAATATCGCCTCGGCCGTCGAGGAGCAGACGGTCACCACCAACGAGATCGCCCGCAACGTGTCTGAGGCGGCTAAAGGCACCGAAGAAATCGCCAAGAATATCGGCGGGGTCGCCATAGCCGCGCAAAATACCACCCGCGGCGCGACCGACATGCAGAAAGCGGCCCAGTCTCTTAGCGGGATGGCCGCTCAGCTCCAAGGCCTGGTCGCCAAGTTCACCTTCTGAAGTGGCGTCCCTCGGACTGCAGCGGCCTCTCAGGCCGCTTTACCGTGCGGCGGGTCCTCCGGGACCCGCTCCTCACCAGCGGCCTGAAGCGCCGCCCGCATCCCACCCTAACTTAACCAACCTAAAGCTGCACCCCCGCTCGTCCGATATACCAAAAGAGGCTTCCTATGTACCATGCCATGGTGGTTGACGACTCGCGGGCGGTGCGCATGATTCTGTCCCGAAACCTTGCGGAGATGGGCTATGACGTCTGCGCCGCGGCCGATGGCGCCGAAGCGCTCGCGCTCCTGCGCGAAGATGTGTCGCTCGTTCTTGTGGACTGGAACATGCCGCATATGAACGGACTTGAATTTCTGGAGCGGCTGCGCGCCGATCCGCGCTATGCGTCCGTAAAAGTGATGATGGTGACCACCGAAACCGAGGTGGACCAGATGGTGAAGGCGCTCGCCGCGGGAGCCAATGAATACGTGATGAAACCGTTCACCAAGGAGATCCTGGCGGACAAATTGCGCATGTTGGGGCTGATCCAATAATCCGGGTTTTGAGTCGATAGAGATGCAATTGCATACCCTTATTTTCAGGAAAACGATTCCGCCGGGCGCTCGCATTCGCGTGTTGGTAGTGGATGATTCGGTAGTCATCCGCCGCCTGGTGGCGCACGCGCTGTCGGAGGATCCTGCCGTCGAAGTGGTCGGGGCGGCTTCGAACGGCGCCATCGCGCTGGAGCGTATCGCCCAATTGAACCCCGATGTGATCACCCTGGACATCGAAATGCCCGAGATGAATGGTCTGGACGTCCTGCGCCGTCTCAGGGACCAGCAAGTTCGGCCGCGGGTGGTCATGTTCAGTACCCTTACGGACCGCGGCGCCGCGTTGACCCTGGAGTCTCTGGCGCTGGGCGCCGACGATTATGTGACTAAGGCCGCCAATGTCGGATCGCTCGACCGGTCGATGGCCAGTTTGCGCGGCGAACTGGTACCAAAAATCAAGCAGTTCTTTTTGCTGCCGCGCACGGCTACGGTTACCGGGCTCCCCGCCCTGGCGCTGAAACCGTCCGGCATCGTGCCCGCTCCGTTCCTCAGGGGCCGCCAGCCGAGGGTACTGGCAATCGGTGTTTCCACCGGCGGTCCCACTGCGCTCGGGGTGATTATTCCTCAATTTCCGGCAAACTTCCCACTGCCCATCCTGATCGTGCAGCACATGCCGCCCTTGTTTACCCGGTTTCTGGCCGAGCGTCTCCAAAGCGGCACGGAATTAAGAGTCGAGGAGGCCGCCGATGGCGCCCCGGTGGTCGCCGGCAAGGTGTTGATCGCCCCCGGGGATTACCACATGCGCGTGCGAAACCATGGCGCGGAAACTGTCGTCAGGCTGGACCAGTCGCCGCCTGAGAACTCCTGCCGCCCTTCGGTCGACGTGTTATTCCGATCGGTGGGTGAGGTCTATGGCGGAGCGTCCATCTCCGCCATACTTACCGGCATGGGCCAGGATGGCCTGCGCGGCGCGGAAGTGCTGAAAGCCAACGGAGCGTACGTTATCGCGCAAGATGAAGCCACCAGCGTGGTATGGGGCATGCCCGGCGCCGTGGCCGGAGCCGGCTTGGCGAACTGCGTGATCCCTTTGGGCGCGGTGGTTCCGGAAGTCCTCAGGCAGACTGGTAAAGGATGATCTGATGCCCGCAGCCGACCTACACCCCGAAAGCTACCGCTTCTTGCAGGACTACGTGTATCGCCAGTCCGGCATCGTGCTCGACGGGGACAAGCGCTATCTGCTGGAAGCCCGCCTCATGCCCATCGCAAAAGGGATCGGTCTGGACAACCTCAACGATCTCTGCGGCATGCTCGGCGGTCCGGCCAACAATGCGATCCTGAAGCGGCAAGTGGTGGAAGCTATGACCACCAACGAGACTTTCTTTTTCCGCGATCCGGCGCAGTACGATGCGCTGCGGTTGACGGTCATCCCGAGCTTGATTGCGCTGCGCCAGGATACCCGGAAAATGAGCTTCTGGTCGGCCGCGTCGTCCACCGGCCAGGAAGCCTACAGCCTCGCCATGATGCTGCTGGAGATGGGACTGGGCGGTTGGAAAATCAAGATTCAAGGCACCGATTTATCCACCCAGATGGCCGAACGCGCCCGCACGGCCAGGTATCTGCAAATCGAAGTGAACCGCGGCTTGCCGGTCGGCTATCTCGTAAAATACTTCACCCGCGTAGGCCTGGAGTGGCAATTGAAGGACGAAGTGCGGCGCATGGTGGATTTCAGCACCTTCGATCTGCGGCAGAGCATGTCTGCCCGCGGGCCCTACGACGTGGTCTTCTGCCGCAATGTCTTGATCTATTTCGATGTGGAAGCCAAACGGAAGATCTTGGACGAGATTCACGGAACCCTGTTCCGGGGAGGTCACCTGTTGCTCGGAGGCAGCGAAACCACCCTGAATCTGACCAACCGCTTCGAACGCAGAATACTCGGTCAAACCGTGCTCTACCAAGCTCCCTGAAAGGATTAAGATGCTAGCACCCTTTTTGCTGGACGTTTATCGGGACGACCTGGGACGCATCGTCCAGTCGGTCTTCTCCACCATGATGGATCTGGAGGTGGCCGCCTCCGCGGCGCCCTGGACGCATTCCTCGGATACCATCACCTCAGCCGTTCACTTCGTCGGAGTCTGGCGGGGAGCCGCGCTGGTCGAGTGCGACGCGCCACAGGCCTTCCAATTCGCCGCCCGCTTTATGGGAATCGCGATGCCCGTCGAGATCGACGACGACGTCCGCGACGTCATGGGCGAGTTGGCCAATATGGTGGCCGGCAATTTGAAATCCCTGCTTCCGCGGGGCGTCGACTTGTCGATGCCGTCGGTAGTTGTGGGCAGCGACTATAGCCTGCACATTTGCGGGGTCAGCGCCGTGGAGCGTACCACCTTTTCGAGCGCCGCCGGCAATTTCCGCATCACCCTGATCGAAATGTTGCCGCCCGCTTGAGCGCGGCTGGCCTGGCCCGTTGTATACTCTCCCCATGCCCAACATCGAGAAGTATCCCGCGGGCGCCTTCGTATGGGTCGAACTCGGAACCTACGATCAAGCCGCCGCCAAAAGTTTCTATGCATCCCTGTTTGGATGGACCGCGAGCGACATGCCCATGGGCCCAGGCGAATACTACACCATTTTCCGGCTGGACGGGCGGGATGCCGCTGCCGCCTATACTCTGCATCCCGACCGTTCGGGCGGCGCGCCGCCGCATTGGATGCCCTACATTTCGGTGGACAGCACGGACGACTCGGCGGCCCGCGCCGTGCAAATAGGAGGAAAAGTGGTCGCGCCGCCCCTCGACGTCTTCGATGCCGGACGTATGGCCGTCGTCCAGGACCCCACCGGCGCGACGTTCTCGCTCTGGCAGCCCAAGGGCAATCCGGGCATCGGTATCGCCGGTGTGGACGGCACGCTGTGCTGGGCGGACCTGATGACCACCGATGTGGCGCGCGCCCGCGAATTCTACGCGGTTCTGTTCGGGTGGCAGATCGCGCCGGGCCAGAACGATCCCTCCGGGTACCTGCACATCAAGAACGGCGAAGCGTTCATTGGCGGTATACCGCCCGTAGGTCCGCAGACCGGCGTCCCGCCGCACTGGCTGCTCTATTTTCTGGCAACCGACTGCGATACCACCGTGGCCAAGGCCAAATCCCTGGGGGCCAATATCTACTACGGGCCAACCACCATGGAAGGCGTGGGCCGCTGGGCCGTAGTCGCCGACCCGCAGGGCGCGGTCTTCGCCATCTTCCAGCCGCTCCCGCACTGACCATGCATCGCGGCGATCACTGCACTCCGCCGCCCATGTTCATGTCCAGATTCCAGGAGCCCAGCATAGAAGCGCGCTGGCTGCCCCCAGGCGCCGCCGAAAGTATCGGCTCCACACCTGCAACCAAAGTGATAGCCGTCACTTGGCCGGGATCTGCGCCTTCCGTGCTGGATACGATGATCGCATCGCCCGGCTTCAGGTCTTCCAGCTTGATCGCGGGCAGGCGCTCCAGCATTTGCTGCATGTCGCCGCCCCGGCCGGCCCGCATACCACCGGCCGCCCCCGGTTCGCCCGATCCGGATTGCCCGCCGCCAGCCGGAGCGCTCGCAGCGCCTGGCGCACCTGCCGCACCCTGGCCACGTTGCGCCCCACCCGGGCCGCCCGCTCCACCCGGGCCGGCCGCGCCACCCGCTGCCCGCATGGCGATCGCCTTCGCCACCATTTCCGGCAGCTTGCGCAAGGTCGAATCCGCATTCACATGCACCAGCAAAGGCTTCTTGGTGGTCAGATCCATCACCTTCATCGTGCTCGCCGCCAGGTCGATCGTGGTCACCGTCGCCGCCACGTTGCGGAACGATCCGGAAAGCAGTTCCTCGGCCTCGTAGTGCGTCCCGTCTTCGCTCTTCGCGCCCAAGGCCCGCACCTGATCGCCCGGCTTAATGTCCGTCAAGGTACCGGGTTTGGCGTCCGCGAATTTCACCGAATCCGGAGCGTACCGGCTGACCATGGTCTTATCGTTGGCCACGATAATGAGCGGCTTGAGCCCTTCCGCAGTGCGGGTGTTGATGGTCACTTCGCCTGCTTTGGCATCCACCGCTGTAACCAGGCCGGCTACGCCGCGCTTCCGCCATTCAGCTTGGTCGGCCTGCTGCTTCTTGGCGATGTCCGCCTTGGTCATGATCACCAGCGTGCTGGCTGCCAGCGAAACTTTGTCGTCGGAAAGCTCGCCGCGCGCCAACACCCGGTCGCCCACGCCGATGTCGTTGGCCGTGATTGGCGTGGCATTCGCCAGGCTCTTCTCGCCCGGTGGAAGCCTCAGAAACCGCGCCCCGGCGTGCGGAGTGACCTTTACTGTCTTGCCGTCGTCCGTGCGCAGCGTAATCTGTCCATTCGCGGGATCGATGGTCTGTACCGCCCCCACCAGATTCGTCCGGGCGGGCTGTTGCGCCGTGGCGATTCCCATGGCCAACCATACTACCGCTGCACAGCGTAAAGCACTGATTCTCATTGCGAAAGCTCCAAGATGTAAAGACGCGGCGTGAGAGGCTAAAGTTATCCGCCGCCAGGGAAAATCCAACGCGCGACCCCGCACACCCTCACCCTGCCAGCCGATACCCTAACCCGTGGACCGTCAGTATCCACTGCGGCTGCCGCGAGTCTTCTTCCAGCTTCTGCCGCAGCCACGCGATATGCACATCCACCGTCCGGCTGGACGTCACGCCCCCATAACCCCAAACTTCGCTCAGCAGGGTCTCGCGCGACACCGTAGTCCCGCGATGCTCCGTCAGGTAGCGCAGCAACA
>Ga0302180_10004090_pt1 | contig 10896 bp, 7 predicted proteins | sample I_Palsa_E3_2_FD_200575 | JGI IMG/M metagenome (GOLD analysis project Ga0302180, IMG submission 200575) | Peat permafrost microbial communities from Stordalen Mire near Abisko, Sweden - I_Palsa_E3_2 | ecosystem: Environmental > Terrestrial > Soil > Palsa > Peat permafrost | place: Sweden: Abisko... | reverse complement strand
GCGAATTGGTAGGCCAGGACTACGTTGTTACGACAGATAAATCTCTGCTCTCCTGGCCAACCCATCCCCGGCCCACGCTGCCGAGCCGCGTTGCTATTATCGGAAATTATCTTCCGCGGAAATGTGGAATCGCTACGTTCACAACGGATCTTTGTGACGCAATTCACGCCGAATACGGCGCCACGGAGCTGCTGGCGTTGCCGGTCAACGATGTCGAAGAAGGTTACAGCTATCCCGCGCGAATACGTTTCGAACTCTCGCAAGACGATTTGAGTTCGTACCGGCAGGCCGCGGATTTTTTGAATTTCAGCAATATTGATTTGGTTTGTCTGCAACACGAATATGGGATTTTCGGCGGGCCGGCCGGCGCTCATATTTTGGAGCTTTTGCGGCGGCTTCAGATGCCCGTCGTTACGACGCTGCATACGGTATTGCGTGAGCCGAATGCGGATCAGCTATGTGTGATGGAGGAAATCGCAACTTTGTCGGATCGGTTGATCGTTATGAGCCGGCAATCCGCGGAGATTCTGCACGAAGTTTTTCGCGTAGCGATGGCGAAGATCGATTTGATTCCGCATGGCATTCCCGATTTGCCTTTCACCGATCCGAACTTCTACAAGGATGGATTTGGAACGGAAGGCAAAGATGTATTGCTTACGTTTGGTCTGCTCTCGCCTAACAAGGGAATCGAAAACGTCATCAAAGCTCTGCCAAGTATTCTGTCGCGTCACAGCAATGTTGTTTACATGATTTCCGGCGTCACCCATCCGCATATTCTGCGGCGAGAGGGCGAGAAATACAGGGCGTACCTGCAGGATTTGGCGCGCGAGCTCGGAGTTCAGGACAACGTAATCTTCTGGAATCGTTTCGTCAGCCCGAAAGAATTGGTCGAATTAATAGGCTCCGCAGATATTTACATTACTCCGTACAAGCATAAGGGACAAGTCGTCTCGGGTACTCTTGCATATGCTTTGAGCGCCGGTAAAGCGATTATTTCAACACCATATCTGCATGCAGTGGAATTGCTCGCCGACGAACGCGGAACGCTTGTCCCGTTCGATGATCCGGAGGCGATTGCGGCAAAAGCGATCGAGCTTTTGGACAACGGAACCGGGCGACATGCGATGCGGAAGCGTGCCTACTTGTATACGCGAGACATGGTTTGGGACCGCGTCGCGCAGCAATACATGGGAAGCTTCGAGCGCGTGTACAACGAACGTTTGCGGAAACCGCGTGCCACATTTTCGGCTCGGAACACGGTGAAGGACCTTGACCGTCTTCCAGCCATAACACTGGATCACCTGTACCGCATGACCGACCACACCGGAATTGTGGAGCATGCGGTGTTCAACGTGCCGAATTATCCGGAAGGCTACTCCACCGATGACAACGCGCGGGCCCTCATCGTCGCGATTCTCCTCGAAGAATTTGAAAGCAGCACGATGGCCGGCTCGCTCGATCTTGCGTCCCGCTATCTGGCTTTCTTGTGGCTGGCATTCGATCCCAACACTAAAAGGTTTAGAAACTGTCTAAGCTACGACCGCCAGTGGCAGGATTTGGAAGGATCAGAAGACAGCCACGGACGAGCATTGTGGGGCTTGGGAACTGTTCTTGGCAGAACCAAGGACAATGGGCTCAGAGGAGCCGCGGGCCGATTGTTTGAGTTGGCTGTTCCCGCAGCCGTGGAATTTAGAAGTCCCCGCGCTTGCGCTTTCGCTCTGCTCGGGCTGGACGAATATCTCGAATCATTCCCCGGAGATCGCGCGGCTCTGAATGCCGCGGATGCGCTAGCAAATCGGTTGATGGAGTCTTATCGTGCCAACCGTTCCGTTGACTGGAAATGGTTTGAGAACGAACTGGCGTACTCAAATGCCCGGCTACCGCAAGCGCTCATACGAGCGGGCGCGCGCAACGGGAACGATGCGATGCTTTCAGCCGGACTTGAAGCATTGGATTGGCTGGCAACCGTTCAGCGTTGCGAAAGAAAAGGCCACTTCGTGCCGATCGGGTCCCACGGTTTCTATCCGAAAAACGGAGAGCAGGCCCGCTTCGATCAGCAACCGATCGAAGCGTGTGCGGCCGTTTCGGCATGTTTGCAAGCTTATCGCGCGACGGGAAAGGACCGCTGGCTGAAAGAGGCCTGGTGCGCCTTCAATTGGTTCTTGGGAGACAACGACCTTCAGATCGCGCTCTATGATTCCACCACGGGCGGATGCCGAGACGGCCTGCATCCGGACCGCGCGAATGAGAATCAGGGAGCAGAATCGACCCTGTCGTTTCTCATGGCACTGCTCGAAATGCGCAAGCTTCCTGAATCGCATGTGACAGCCGGCAACTCCGACAGACAGCAAGTCCTGAACAGCGCTCAATAATTTCCTAGTCCTAAAAAAGCACGCGAGAGTTCGCGGTTTTGTTTTCAGATTGTTCTTGAGAGAGATAATGACCAAATACGATTCTTTGTTCTGCCGGCACTCTGCGAATCCGATCTTGTCCGCAAAAGACTGGCCCTATTTGATGAACAGCGTTTTCAACGCCGGCGCAACACTGCTGTCCGATGGCACCACGCTTCTGCTCTGCCGCGTGGAAGATCGCCGCGGCCTTTCTCACTTGTGCGTGGCGCGCTCGAAAAACGGTGTTGATGGATGGCAGATTGATAAAGAACCGACACTTTTGCCTGACCCCGAACATTTTCCCGAGGAAGTGTGGGGCATCGAAGATCCGCGGATAACCTTCGTGCCGGAACTTAAGAAATACGCGGTAACCTACACGTCCTATTCGCGCGGCGGCCCTGGTGTATCTTTGGCCATGACGAAGGACTTCCGCACGTTCGAGAGGATGGGCGTGATCATGTCGCCGGACGATAAAGATGCGGCGCTCCTTCCAAGAAGGATCAATGGATCTTGGGCGTTGATCCATCGTCCCATGACGCCTCTTGGGGCTCACATCTGGATCTCTTATTCCCCTGATCTCCGCCATTGGGGAGTTCACACTCTGATGCTGGAAGCTCGACGTGGAGCGTGGTGGGACGCGAATCGCATTGGAATGTCGCCTCCGCCAATTGAAACTTCGAGAGGCTGGCTGATGATCTACCACGGTGTTCGCCAGACGCCATCAAGCTCGATATACCGGCTTGGGCTGGCGCTCTTTGATCTCGAACGACCGGAAAAATGTACGATTCGAGGCGATTCCTGGATGTTTGCGCCTGAAGCGGAGTACGAGCGGCGTGGAGATGTACAGGACGTTGTGTTTCCGTGCGGCTACACCGTGGCACCGGACGGTGACACGATCAATCTCTATTACGGCGCGGCCGATTCCAGCATTGCGTTGGCTCACGGCAGCATTCGCCAACTTTTGACCTGGTTGGATGCAAATGGCCATTCCGAACAATCTCAGAATCGACGGCAGCGACAAAGTTAGACGCGGCGGCCACCCGTCTGCCGCTGGCCAGTGCGGGCCTAAGCGCTAATTTGAGTTGTTGGTACGGCGCGGTGACGCCATGCGGCGAACCCTTCTTTGACAAGGCTGAAAATTGTATGTCGATTTTCAGAAATCACCTTCAGCCAGGGCAAGACCCCCATTTGAGGAAAGTAGATTCCGCGGAAACACATTCGTGCGAGAAAAATATTTATGCGATAGCCGATATCCTTAGGATCGACCGAATTGACGGCCTGTTCAATCGCTTTCGCACTGTAGGCACGAGTCCATCCGTACCTCACTTCGTCGTGAGCTTGCGTGATCGTCATCTTCAGCGGCGTGTGGGCCATCGCAAAGGGAATAAATTCCTGCCAGTGTTTTGGCCGCGTTAGCCGTCCTGAGGCTTCAAGTCTCTTGTAAAGCGGAGTTGCGGGCAAGGGCGTGAGCAAGCCAAAGATCGGTAACCCCGGCGGCCAAGTGCGAATTTCCCGGAGCGTGCGTTCCGCGACTCCTGGCGTGTCGTTGTCCATGCCAAAAATAAAGGAAGTGATGGCGTAAACATTGCGCTGTGCCAGTCTCTCGAGCACGGCTGCATATTCGCCCGGCTTGTTGAATCCCTTGTTTACGCTGGCAAGGTTTGCGGGGTCGATGGACTCCATTCCGATGAAAATCCACTTGCCGCCCGAGGCAGCGATAAGATCAACGAGTTCCTCGTCGCGTAACAGGTTGGCGCTAATCTGCGCAACCCAGTGCAACTGGGCGCCGGCAGCGATGATGTCGCGCAGCAAAGATTTCGTGCGTTTGATATTGATGGCGAAATTATCGTCAATGAAGAAGACGGCAATCTGGCCGCCCTCGCTTTTCGCGCGAGCTTTCAAAAGAAGCAGTTCATCCACCACGCTTTTGTTGGAGCGAAAACGGATGGAGTCGCCGAAGAAGCCGGTGACCGTGCAAAACTCGCATCCATAAGGGCAGCCGCGTCCCGATTCGACGGGAATTATGCGAAACGTCCCCCAACCATCGGCCACGCGCTGGAGCATGCCTTTCGCGATCTTTGGGATTAAATTGAATTGCGCGAGGTCTATCTTGTCCCACGGAATTGCCGGGTAAGGTTGGAGAGTAGGCTTGCGCTCCTGGCCAAAATCGTCGACCGGGGCGTAGAGATCTTTGAGTTGTCCACGTGCCGCGTCCTCGACAATCCTGGGCCAGGTTTCGTCGGCTTCGCCCAGGGCCACAGCGTCGGCATGTCGCGGTCCGCCGTTGCGCCCCAGCGCCTCGTCGGCTTCTTCCGTGACGTGTGGGCCGCCCATCACTACCGGCACGCCCACCGAGCGAATTGCGTCAGCCATGCGGTAAGCCTTTGCGATCATGCGGGTCATGGCGCCAATTCCGACGAGTCCGATGTTTTGGTCGCGGACGAATCGCGCGATTCCGGCTTCATCCATCGGTTGAGCGTTGCCATCAATGAGCAATACTTCGTGGCCTGCAGGAGTCAACGCCTGGAGCAGAAACATCCAGAGATGCGGCATGAAGTTACGCGTGACCCCGTTATCCGGGTTGTAAAGCAGTATTCGCATCAGTTGGTCTCCAATGAGACGCCACTCACTCGTGCTGATCAGGACAGGCTACGATTTCAGGGCTTGTGCTTTTCGTCCGACGTCAAGGCGCAAACTCGCACGTAGCGTTGAGAACGGCTATCATCTTGTCGAATTGGGTCTACGCGTACCGAAATTGAACAGCAGCCGACCATAATTAATCTGTTCAATTTTGCACACTTTCGCTTTCCATCGACGGTATCATCTTACAAGTAAACAGTCATTGGAATTGCGATTCGATTGCGTTGTCTCGTGTTTGCGTACGTACGGGCTGCAGGGGCTGCGAGAGATCATCGCAACTCTGACCGCATCTGGGTACCGGGGGAAGCTGGGCAAGCATTCAAAAGCGAATGGCGGCGTGCCGATAACATACGTAATCGATTTTCCGCCGGCGCTCTACCATCGAGCTAATTCTTAAGTTTTGTTGTGAAAGCGATCTATCGAGTTGCGGCCGAACGAGGCATTCTTCTGATCTCTACCGCTTCAACCGCAGAAAGCTTCCGGTCGATGTGCGGCTCTGTACGCGGGGCACCTGAGTGCGACAAACAGCGCTCACCAACAGCGACGCCGCAGGTAGGACAGGGGACCGCGAACAACTGTTTTGTTGTCAAGTCGCTCATCCTCATTGAAATAGAATGAGGCAGGATACCGCGAAAAACTGTTCCGTTTTGGACGCTACTCGCACCTGCTGCCGGACGGGGCCCTCGTCGTAATTCTCGTTGGCGGCGCCATGGTCGCGATGGGAATGTGGATGCGGTTCCGCCACTAGAGCGTGCCTAGAAGAAAGAGAGCAGCAAGCCAGCCAAGCAAAAAGACCGGTGGCGCAGCAAGTTGTGCCACCGGCCTTGTTTTTTGGAGGCGCTATACGTGAAGCTATTGAACTACGTCTCAGCTGGCGGACATTCGCGCGAGCGGCGAGGTCACGGCATTCTCGGACGCTAGTTGCCCAAATAGCGCGCCAGCGCCAGGCTGCCAACGGCGGTGGATCGATTTGTCGTCAGACCGACGGCAACGATGTCGCCATTCGTTTGAATGAGGACTGCCTCGATTGTGTCGTTGTTTTGGAAGCTCGTGGTTACGGTGCCGCCGGCTCCAAACGTGGCGTCCAAACTCCCGTTGGAGTCGAGCCGCGCCAAGCCAAACACTTCAGTGGAAAAACCTCCCGACGCATAGTAACCACCGACGATGATTTGGCCGTTCGACAGGATCGTGACGCCGCCGTAGTCATAGCCCGGGGCACCCCCTCCGGTGAAAACGAACGGGGAATTATTGAACGTGGTATCCACGGCACCGGTGGCGGTATAGCGAACCACTTCCTCATCCTCCTGGTGTTTCACCACGACAACTTCGTCGGAGGCGAGAAATTCGCCGTTTGAATAGAACGCGTTGATTGCACCGTGCCCGCTCGCGGCCGTGATTGTTGAGGGCGTGACGGCTGAATCGAGGATGCCGCTTGGGCTGAATTCAGAAACGCCTGCGTAATCCGCGACGAAGATATCGCCCGTCGCGTCGAGCCCGACAATCGCCGTTGCCACGTCAGAACCCGTCGCGACAACCGTTCCGCCGCTTCCGAATGTGCTGTCCAGCGTGCCGTTCGAGTTGTAACGCGCGAGCGCGGGGAATGTCGAACCCCCGTGATAGCCCGAGATTGCATCGACACCGGCCAGAAGTATCTTCCCGTTCGGCTGCACCAACACCGCGTGCGCTGTTGCTTCCAGGCCGGTCGTGAATGTCGTCAGGACTTGGCCGCCAGTGCCGAAGGTTGTGTCGAGGGGGCCGTTCGTATTCAAGCGCTCGACGGCAAAGACGCCTTCGCCGCCTCCGGCAGCGATGATCTGGCCGTTAGATTGGAGCGCAAGGGAATAGGGCAGAACCAGCGCGTCGGTGTTGAACGTCGTCGTGGCGATTCCGCCTTTGCCAAAGGTAGAGTCGAGGCTCCCGTTCGGCAAGTAACGAAGCAATACAAACGAGACTTCATTCGAGACGAGCACGACGATGTCGCCATTGGGTTGCAGGATGGCGTCGCCAACCGAATACACGGAGTAGGGATTGCCAGTCGAAGGATTCTTTCCGAGGCTCGTCGTCACTTTGCCGCCCTTGCCAAAGGTCGTATCCAGGCTGCCCGCCTGTCCGAAGGCGGACGTGGCACCCAGGATCGATCCCGAAAACAACAAACCCGTAAGGATCAACCGGAGGAGCGTTTTCATTTGGTTTTCGTCCTTTTTTGAGACTGTGAATTACAAGGCCTTGCGGGGCCGCCCTTGTTAGGTCGGGTTATATGGCGGGGAGTGCCGGGAGATTGTCTCGGAGAAGTAAAATCCTTGCAAACAGGATGTCTCAGGCCCCTAAAGAGTCCGTAGCACCTAAAAAAGACGATAGGCGAGGATTTCGGCGTTAGGTCAATACGAGCCTAACGCTTCAATCATCAAGTCCCAGAACTTGTCGAAGTCGAGCTTCGTGGCGACATTGGTGTTTGCCGGGCGGCCGGTAATTCCTTCCATGTCGCTAACGGTCGCGCCGTATGTATACGTTCCCTTTAGTTCGACGACGACGTTTACGAACTCGCACTTGACGATGTCCGGGTTGATCACGCGGGCGACCGCGCAGGCGTCGTGAATCGGCGGCGCATCGAAATGAAAATACTTTTTGTAGGTTGACGCGAAGAAGTCAATCAGGCCGACTGCCATTCGCGCGACTTCGTTGTCTAACTTTCGAATTCGATCAACGACCTCGGGCGTGGCCTTCGCCTGATGGGTCAGGTTGAGGCCGATCATCGTCACCGGCACGCCGGAACGAAAAACGATGTCCGCCGCTTCCGCGTCGATCCAGATATTTGCTTCCGCGAGCGGAGTTACGTTCCCGGTCGAATTCGTTCCGCCCATCAAAACGATTTCTTCGATCTTCGGGATGATCGTTGGGTCCTTTCGCAGCGCGAGCGCGATGTTCGTTAGCGGAGCAGTCGGAATCAGCGTGATTTTGTCATTGGCGTGGAGCAGGTCAATGATCAAGTCGGCGGCATGGCGCTTATCAACGGGAACCGTGGGCGGCGGAAAATTGTAGCCGTCGAGTCCCGTGACACCGTGAATGTACTCACCGGTGCTCAATTCGCGCACGAGAGGACGATCGGCTCCAGCGGCGAGCAGTGTCTTTCGGATCCCTGCGACTGTCATTACGTTGCGGGCGTTGCGGGTGACTTTTTCGAGTGTCTGATTGCCCGCGACCGTTGTCACCGCCAGCAAGTCAATCGCAGGATTCGCATGGGCGAGAAGCAGCGCGAGAGTGTCGTCGTGGCCGGGATCGCAATCGAGAATCACTTTTTTCATAGAGTTGGCTTTCACCGGAGAAAGATTTTAGTAAGAGCACGAGTTGCGGATTCAATCATGCAGAGTTGAACGTGTCAAGAACGGTTGAATGCCGGTGAAATCGGCACGGCCGCAATAGCCAGATTTACGGCAAGCAAAAATCTCGTTTGACACAGATTGGGCTGGAAGGCATATTTGGCGCTCTTCGCGAGCGACTAAGCTATTTCTATGCTCGGAATTGTAACCATCCTGGCCGTTTGCTATCTCCTTTCCTCGAACCGGAAAGCCATACAGGTGCGGGTTATTTTGTGGGGATTGGGACTGCAATTCGTACTCGCAGCGTTTGTGATGCGCACGCACGCTGGTTTTTGGCTTCTCGATCGGGCATCGCGCGGCATCGTCTGGCTTCTAGGATTCTCCAGGGCAGGTTCGGAATTTGTTTTCGGGAAGCTCGCCGATCCCAACGGCAGCCTCGGAGTACTTTTTGCATTTCAGATACTTCCTATCATCATTTTCATCGCCGCGTTGTTCTCCATTCTTTATTACCTGCGCGTTATTCCGGTCGTCGTCGGGCTCGGCGGGAAAATGATGTTCTGGCTGATGCGCACGAGTGGAGCGGAGTCACTCGAGGTTGTCGCCAGCATCGTGATGGATCAAACGTCCGCTCCACTGGTGATTCGTCCATATCTCGACGGGCTGACCATGTCAGAGCTGATGACGATCATGACGGCGGGCATGGCGCATATATCTGGAGCGATGCTCGGCGCTTACGTACTGCTCGGAGCTGATGCGCGCCATTTGCTCACGGCTGTGGTAATGACCGCGCCGGGAACGATTCTCATCACGAAAATGCTAATCCCGGAAACTGCTAAGCCGGCGACCGCGGGAAATGCTGACTTCGAGGTCCGCGAAGAATACATAAATATTCTCGATGCGATTTCTCGCGGCGTCACCGACGGCCTGCACCTTGCGCTTACCGTCGGCGCGATGCTGATTGCGTTCGTCGCTCTCATCGCGTTGAGCAATGGAATTCTTGGCACGATGCACACTTCGCTGCAGACAATTTTCGGTTATCTTCTCGCGCCCGCTGCTTGGATCATTGGCATTCCGTGGCACGACGCGCGGGCTGTGGGAAGCCTTATGGCAACGAAGTTAGTGCTCAATGAATTTCTGGCATTTGCGATGCTCGGGCCGCTTAAAGGACAAATCGCCGAGCGTTCCTACGCGATCGCGACGTACGCCATTTGTGGCTTTGCAAATTTCGGCTCTATCGGGATTCAGATTGGGGCGATCGGCGCTCTCGCGCCAAGCCGAAAGAAAGATTTGGCGCGGCTGGGATTTCGCGCGCTGCTGGCCGCGACGCTTGCGAATTATTTGTCCGCTGCAATAGCGGGGATATTTCTTCACTGATTCGGACATTCGCCAATCTTTGGAATAAGGGAGCGATTCGAAATGGAAGACGTCTTTTCAGCCCATCGCACGCACGATTCGATTCGCCTGGACGTTGCGCGCACCGCTGTTCTCATCGTTGACATGCTCAACGACTTTTGCAAAGCGGGCGGTACCATGGTCCTTCCCGGATGCGAGCGGCTCCTTCCTCCGCAGAAATCCGTGATTTCTGCCGCCCGTGAACGCGAAGTTCCCGTGATTTGGATTGCGGATAGTCACCGCGAAGGCTTGAGGATCGATCGCGAATGGTTGAAGCGCGCGCCGCATTGTGTCGAGGGAACGTGGGGCGCAGAGATCGTGGAAGATCTCGCCCCGAAAAAAAACGAGATGCGTATCTTCAAGCACCGCTATTCGGGTTTCTTCCAGACCGATCTCGATCTCGTTCTGAAGGATTTGGCGTGCGATCAACTGGTGATTTTCGGAGTCGTTACGAACATTTGCGTCCGTTCAACGGTCCATGACGCGTTTTTCAACGGGTATACGGTCGTTGTGCCGGAAGATTGCTGCGCCGCCACCGGCCCACGCGAGCAGGCATCTTCGCTCTACGATATCGCTACGCACTTTGGAGTCGTGAGCGATTCCTTTTCCGTTGTCGCTGCCTTGGCGACCGGATCCGCTCTTGTGAACAAAGCGCTCGCTTGAGAGATTGGACAACGCGAGACACATTTTTGCGCCACCAATCTGGGCGAGGGTGCATCCCAGATACATGACGTTCTTTTCTCCTGGTCCATTCGCGGAGGTGGCGTACCCTAGTCTCATGAGGACCGCGCTCATCGCGATTTTCATTCTTGCGGCGTCGCCTCGGGCGCACGGCGATGTTTCGCCGGTGCAGCTTGAAAGTTCCGCACCGTCGGTAAAGATCACGTACGCGGGGCAGGGAAACGATCCTACGATCGGCTCTTACTACCGGTTCTCGGTCCGAAATAACTCGACCCACAGCGTGACAGGCTTCCATCTCTTTGAAGTTCCGGATTCCATTCAAAAGACCAACGGAAGCTACCCCTGCGGCGCGTCCTGCACAGGCGTGGCCCTGAACGGTGACAGCGCCGATCCGATGATCAAGGCTGGCGAGTCGTTCGATTTGCACGTCCCGCTGAAAGATGCGGCGCGATTGCCGACGATCTGGATAGATGCAG
>Ga0302180_10004089_pt1 | contig 10897 bp, 10 predicted proteins | sample I_Palsa_E3_2_FD_200575 | JGI IMG/M metagenome (GOLD analysis project Ga0302180, IMG submission 200575) | Peat permafrost microbial communities from Stordalen Mire near Abisko, Sweden - I_Palsa_E3_2 | ecosystem: Environmental > Terrestrial > Soil > Palsa > Peat permafrost | place: Sweden... | reverse complement strand
GCCGAGATGACGGCCGAAGCCAAGGACGCGATCAGCCATCGGGGCCGCGCGCTGCGCGCGCTCGCCCCGGTGATCGCCGCGCTCCTCGGCTAGGCACAGTGGCAGAAAAGGAGCATAAGTGACTGACGATCGGCTCGCGCCGGGGGACCTGGCGCCGGATTTCACCCTGCCGGACTCCGGCGGCCGCGAGCTCAGCCTGTCCTCGCTGCGCGGCCAGCGGGTGATCATCTACTTTTACCCGGCCGCGATGACGCCGGGCTGCACGAAGCAGGCCTGCGATTTCCGGGACAGCCGCAGCGATCTATCGGATGCCGGGTTCACCGTGCTCGGCATCTCGCCGGATGCCCCGGCCAAGCTGGCCAGGTTCGCCGAGCAGGAGGGGCTTTCCTTTCCGCTGCTCTCCGACCCTGACCGCGAGGTGCTGAAGGCTTACGGTGCCTTCGGGGAGAAAATGCTCTACGGGAAGAAGACCGTCGGCGTGATCAGGTCGACCTTCGTCGTCGGGGCGGACGGCCGGATCGAGAATGCCTACTACGGCGTGAAGGCAACCGGGCATGTTGCCCGGCTGCGCAAGGACCTGGGCGTCTGACGTTAGCTAGCCTTGCCGCAGGCCTCGTGCCGCATGCACGGGCGGCGCAGGCGCATTCCCGTTCCGGGGCCGTAGTCCAACGGCAGAGGCACAGGACTTAGGATCCTGCCAGTGTGGGTTCGAATCCCACCGGCCCCACTCAGGGTTACCGACAGAACTGCCGGTGTCGTGCCGACAGGACTGGCTGCGGGTTTGCGGGGTTCCTAGCCGACCCTTCACTCAGCGGGCTTGCTGAGCTTGGTCCGCATCCATGGGTACGGATCGCGCAGCGGCATGCGGCGCGATCGGCGGTGCTCCTGGATCAGGTGGAGCGGCTCGCCAGCGACGTAGTAGCGGCCACGGCCGTTGCCGCGTGCGGTGAGGATCCCTGCGGCTGTCAGGGCCGCGAGGTCGCGGGTGGCGGTTTGCTGGGTTACGCCGGCGCGCTTGAGGTAGCCAGCGCGGCGGACGCGGTAGCCGAGGACAGCGTCGAACATCGCCTCCATCGCTCGCTCGGGCAGGTCATGTGCGGCAACGAGCGCGTCCAAGTCCTTCCATGTGTCCCCGGCTTCCCTGACGCGGCGGGCGACGGTCTGGGCCTGCATGTGGTGGGCGCGGAGGTTGAAGGTTAGCCATATGTGGGCGTTGTCTTTCGGCTGCCAGGAGCCGTGCCCGGTGTGGGCCAGGACGCTGTAGTAGTCGTCGGTATTGGCGCCCAGCCATTCCTCGATGCTGGAGAATTCCGGCTCGCCAATGTCTGAGCGGGTGAGGACCAGCGTGGCGAGGGCGCGGGCCATCCGGCCGTTGCCGTCGCGGAACGGGTGGATCATCACGAGATTGAGGTGCGCCATCGCCGAGCGGACCACGGGGTCGCTGCTGAGGCCGGTGTGCAGGCTGCCTACGAGGGCTTCAATGAGCTCGGGGACCTTGGCGGCATCGGGGGCTTCGTAGACGACCTGGTCGCTGCGTTCGTCGTGAACGTAGATCGGCCCCTTCCGGTATCGGCCCGGGGATTTGGAGTGGTCGTGGCCGAGCATCATGTAGTGCATCGCCCGGATCTCGGTGGCGTTGAAGGTGGAGTATTCGTCGTCGCCCATGGCCAGGACGTAGCCGAGAGCCTGCCGGTAGCCCTGGATCTCCGCGAAGGTCTTCTCGTCCGCGCTGATGGGCTCCTCGCCGTCCAAAGCGGCTGCGGCGTCGTCTTCGTCGACGACGTAGCCTTCGATGCTGTTGGAGCCCCGGATGGCACGGGCGAGCGCGGAGCGGCGCAAGGAGCCTTCCCAGCGTCGCGGTGTGCGCAGGACGTGCCGCAGCTCGCGGCGCATCTGGTGGATCTCGCCTAGGACGGCCTCGTCCTCACTGGTAAGCGTCGGCGCGGTGTAGAGTACCCCTTGATGCGTTGATGCCTTCATGTAGTCATGATATAGGTATGAGGACTGCTTAAACTAATCATCACATCAATGTCCGGTCGCCACCGCTGTCGGACGACGAACACGACGCTGAGGCGGTCGTGCTCCGTCGTCTGGACTCCTGGCATCGAACGGGTTCCTTGCTGACGACCTGAACCTCGATGCCGTGCACGGCGCCGGTCTCGATGACGCTGCGCTTATCGCCGCTGTCCGCCCACGCCGTCACCACCGCGGGCTGCCGGGCGGCCAGTTCGCTGACCACGTCGCGGCCGCCGGCCGCCGGCCCGGGGGAATGGGACTCTCGTCGTGGCGGTCAGCGAGGCGCTCGCCCGGCGATGAGGGCCCGAGACGTTCCAGGGCCGCTTTTTCGCCGCTCGGCGAGAGGTCCATGACGACGCCGTCGTACTCGTGGACTCCAGCGAGCTCCCGGATGACCGGGACCTTCGCGTCCCATACGGCTTTGAGCCGGCGATCAGGCATGGCGGCAGACTAGTAGCGGTACCTCCGGAACGCTGGCACCCGAGGTCAGGCGGCCTCCGGCAGCTCCGCGCCACCATCGCCGGAATGGAAGTCAGGCCAATTGATCCCTGGGGTCGGGTTGCTCTGGCCGGGCGCGCTCTGCCCGGGGGTCATCGGGGACGCGCCAGCGTCAGGTCGGCTGCGTGCAGCTTGAACGCCGTTTCGGCCGCGACGTTGCCTTCGATGCGCCAGTCCTGGTGGTAGATGCCCTGGTCCTGGTCCTTGTCGAACCAGACCAGCCCGAGCATGTCGTACTGGCGCATCCCGGTGAACAGGTTGCGGATCTTGGCGATCTGGCCGGCCTGGGGCCCGACGGCGGTCTCGGACAGGAGTACCGGCTTGCGGGTGAATGCGTGTACCTGGTTGATGGTGGGGGCGAAGACGGTGGCGAAGGTGTCGGTGGGGCGGTAATAGTAGCCGTCGATGCCGACCCAGGTGACGTATTTCGCGCCGGGCCACCAGTCGGCGATCGGCCCGGTGCCGAGATGGTCGGCCTCGATGGTCCATAGCCAGGTGATGTTGTAGGCGCCCTGCTCGCGGAACAGCGTGACGATGTGCCGCCATGCCGCGATGAACACCGGCGGCGGGACATTGCCGTAGCCCCAGGAGTACGCGGTGCTGTTCATTTCGTGGCCGAAGCCGATAACGACGGGATGGGCGTAGTCGCGGACGCTGTCGGCGTAGGAGCTCAGGTAGCCGTCGTAATCACCGGCGGCTATCCCGGAGACGGAGGCGAGGGTGGGATCGATCTGGACGAACGGGGTGGCGCTGTGGGCGTGGATCCGTTCCGCGAACGATGTCGCGAAGGGCTCCGCCCAGCCGCTGAAGTACCCGACGAGGTTCGGCTGCTTGTCTACCGCCGTCGCGAAGTCCGCGACTGGCTGGTAGGCAGGCGGCGACCCGTCCTCATAGACGCCCAGGTATGAGCGCGGCCTGTGCGGGAGGGACGCGCGCACGACCGGAGGGCTCAGCGACAAGGCGAAGCGGCTGCCCGCATAGGTGAGCGCCACTGCGGCGAGCACGAGGGCGATGAGCATCGCGAAACGAGGTCTCATGTTGTCTTATCTCCGGGAAAGATGACGCGGCTCACCACGGCGAGATTGAGCAAGCCGAAGAACACCAGGACCGCGAACTGCGAAGAGGCCATGGTCACCGTCCGCCAGATGGCCAGAGCCGCCCACAGCAGGGCGACGCCGCCGCTCCACCCGGTGACCCCGATCCGGAAACGCCGTAGCGAGGTGCCCGGTGTCCGGGACGGATGCCAGCCCATTGTCCTGCCCCGGGCGCTGTCGTAGATGGCAAAGACATGCGCCCAGCCACGGGCGATCCCCAGCGGCCAGACCGACGGCCCGTAGCTGGAGTGATGCCACAGGGGGTAGAGGACGAACCCGGTGAGCATAGCCGGGAGAAGGATGACGAAGTTCCGCAACCTGATCTGGCCGGGAAGAAAGGCGAGCATGACGATGGGGATGACAGGCCCGAAGAACGTCAGCAGGCCGGTGTAGGCGTAGTAGAAGAACCCGGAGACGTAGGTCAGCCGGGCCGGGAGCGTCATCGGCACGGTCCACAGCCGCCGCGAGAACACGATCCCGGCGTTCCCGGTGCACCACCGGTACTGCTGGCGGACAAAAGCGTCGAGGTTGTCGGGGCATATCCCGGCCGAGAGGACAACCGGCAGGTAGACCAGGGACCAGCCAGCCCGGCGCACGTCGAGTCCGGTGTGCACGTCCTCGGCGTAGGGGATGAGCGTGGGGCCGCCCTGCGGCTCCAGCGCAGTCCGCCGGTAGACCGCAGAGGTTCCCACGCAGATGGCCGCGCCGAACCGGTCGCGGGCCACCTGGATCGACCGGTAGAACACCTCCTGAATCGCGCCTGCCGCGTTCTCGATCCAATTTTGGCTGGCACTGCCCCGGAAGAACTGGGGCGTCTGGACGATCGCGATCGCCGGGTCGTCCATGTAGGGAAGCGTCTCGGCGAGGAAATCGCTGCGCGGCGCGAAGTCGGCGTCCAGGATGACCAGGTACTCGCCACTGGTACGCGCGAAGGCGTACCGCAGGTTGCCGCTCTTCTTATAGGCGCGCAGGTCGGGCCGGCGGATGTAGCCGAAGCCGAAGGACTCTGACACCGAACGGGCCTCGTCGGACGGCCCGTCATCGAGCACGTAAGCCTGGGCTGCCCCCTCGTAGCCCGCGATGAGATCGAAAACGGCATGCCAGGTGTTGCAGAGCAGTTCGATCGGCTCGCCGCAGATCGGCAAGTAGATATCCACGCCTGGGTACCCAGCCGGGCGCCACGCCCGGATGCGCGCCTCGTGAGCGGCCAAGTCGAACCCGCGGCCGGTAAAGTTCACCGGCAAGCCGATCACCTGGTACACGACGTAGGTGGCAGTGAAGACCATGAACGGCCACGCCACCGGGTCGTGTGCCTCGAACCTGACCTGGCTGATGATGAGGCAGCCCGCGCTGACGATCAGTGAGGTCGTCAGGTAGGGCAGATTCCGGTGAATGTAGGCATACTTCTCGTTGTTGTTGGGGGGCGGGGGGGTGGTGTCGTGTCGTGGCGTGGTTGTGGTGGTGGTGGCTGTGTGTGCTGGCGGTTTGAGTGCTTCTTGGCTGGCGGGGTTCACTGGGGGGGCTCGTATCGCCAGATGATGTAGGTGCCGGTGTGGCCGTAGGGGATGACGTCGATGCGGTGGTAGTGGTGGTTGCGGGTGAGGTCGGTGGTGATTTGGTGGTCCAGGGTGGTGGTGTCGGCGTAGTTGAGTGCGACGAGGGAGAAGTAGCCTTCGGTGATGAACTCGGCGAAGACGCCGGGGTTGCCGGCGCCGGTGACGCCTGCGGTGGCGGCGGGGCCGCCGGTGCTGGCTCCTGTGGGCAGGGTGATGTTGCGGGTGCTGGACCATCGTTTCCACTGGCTGCCGGCGGGCAGGTAGTACTCCGCGATGGAGGGGTCCTCTACCAGGAGGTGCCCGGTGCCCTGATCGGCGAGCGGGCGGAATATCGCGGTGAAGCTGAATGCGTTAGGCCAGTCGGTGGCGAATGCCCGGGACTGGCTGGCGCCTAGTGAGAGCGGGAAGGCGAGCGCGATCACGCAGGCCCCGCAGGTGATGGTTCGTGCCTGGCCGGCGGGTGAGGCGGCGATGAGCTGGTCGGCGGCGTAGCCGGCGGCGATGGCGGCGAACCAGACGCCGAGGTCCACGTGCTTGTTCAGCGAGGCGGTGGTGTGCAGGCGTGCTTGCTCCAGCGGCCCGAGCAGCGCGGCGGCGGCCAGGACCGCGAGCAGCCACGTCTGCGCGTGTGGTTGCCGGCGGGCCAGGCTGACGGCCAGGCCGCATACGGCGGCGATGATGATGAGGCCGGTCCAGGACCAGGAATTGGCGAGCACGGACAGCGGGGAGTCCGCGCCGGCGGCCCGCGCCAGCGTTGTCCGCTCGATCCCGCTGGCGTAGGAACTTCCGCCGGCCAGCAATCCCGCCAGCAGGAGCGCGACCAGGACGGTCAGCAGGGTCGCGCAGCGCCCGGCGGCGAGCTTGCCGCCGGGCCGGGGGAACGCGGTGAGCAGCACGAGCCCGAGCACGACCGGGTCGAACAGGGCCGAGGAGTACGCGGCGGCGTTGGCCAGCGCCAGCGCGGCGGCGGCGGCGAGCATCCAGCCGGTCGCGTCCCGCCGTTCCCCGGCGCGGACCACGCACCAGGCCGCGAGCGCGACAAGGAACATCGACATGGCGTCGTAGGTGGCGAACGCCCCCAGGTGCAGCGTCGGGCCCAGGACGGCGAACAGCGCGGCGGCGAAGAAGGCAGCGCGGCGCCCGTAGAGCCGGCTGGCGGTGCCCCACAGCAGGGCGGTTGCCCCGAGCATGAAGGCCAGGGACAAGATCCGGGCCGCTGCCAGGCCGCCGATGCTGTCCGCCAGCGCCCCGATCGGCGGGTAGAGAACCGGCGCTCCGGAGAAGTAGGCCGGGAACGGCGGGATCGGCGTGCCGTGCAGCCAGTGCGCCCACTCCAGGTGCCCGGCCCACAAGTACGCGGCCTCATCCTCGAACGCCGTGTCGGCCCGTACCAGCCGCAGCGACAGCACCGCCTGGACAGCGAGCACCGCGGCCAGCGGCCAGCCCGCCGGGACGCCCAGCCCCCGCGCGCGCGCTTGCCGGCGCGAGGCGGCCCGGGGCGCCGCGGGTGCGCCAGCGGGCGCCGGAGCCTCCGCGGGGGTCCGCGCCGGCCCGCGGACGGCGGCAGGTCCCGTGGTCGCTGCGGCGGCCGGAACGCCAGCTGCCAGGGACTGTGACCCCTCGCCAGCTGGCAGGGACTGTGACCCCTCGCCAGCTGGCAGGGACTGTGACCCCTCGGCCTGAGCTGAAGACCCTCCGGCCTGAGTTGAGGCCTCCGCCGGATTCGGCGTTGGAATAAGGTCCCTCCCGCCTGTCGTGGTGCCGTAGCCCGCGGGCCGCCGGCCAGCGATCCTGGGCTGCCAGCGGCACCCGCCCCCGGAGCCCGATTAATGTGACGACATCATCACATGCCGTCGCGTTACCCCCAGACAGGACTACTGATACGAAAAGTACTGTCAAGTCCCCCTCCAGGAAGGGCGTTTACCGAATATTCCGCCCGGCACCCCTGCAACCCGGCCCGCTCGTTCACGACGCAGGTCTCGCGAACGTCCTGGCCCCCCGGTTGAACGCGGCGCCGGCAGCGGGGCTGGTGAGGCGCCAGTCCCGCTTCCGGTTGGCGTCGAACCACACGAAACCCAGCAGCCCGTAAGCGCGGATACCAGCGAACAGGTTCGCGATCTTCGCTGGCTGCCCTGCGGCAGGCGAAGCGGCTGTCTCGGAGATGAGTACCGGGTCGAGGGTGAGCGCGCGCACGGCTTTGATGGTCGGCCCGAACAGGGATGCGAACGTCCAGGACGGCTTGAAGTAGTAGCCGTCAATCCCTACCCAGTTCACATACGCGCTGCCCGGCCACCAGCGGGCCGGGGAGGGAATGCCGCCGTGCTTGTCGATGATGTTGATCGTCCACATCCAGGTCACGTTGGTGGCGCCCTGCTCCCGGAACACGGTGACGATGTGCCGCCAGGCGGCCACGAACACCGCAGGGGACGTGTGCCGGTGGCCCCAGGAGTACCAGTAGCCGTTCATCTCATGACCGAAGCCCAGGATCACCCGGGCACCGAAGGCCTTGACCGCTGAGGCGTAGGAGCGCAAGTAATAGTCATACTGCCCGGATGCGATGGCGGCGAGGCTGGTGCCAGTCGGGTCAATCTGCACGAGCGGTATCGCGTTGTGCCTGACTGCAGCGGCAGCGAAGCTGGCCTGGAACGGCTCCCGCCATCCGCTGTAGTACACGGCCACTCCTGGCCTGACCCCCGTAGTCGCGGCGAACGCTTTCACCCCGGCATACGACTCAGGTGCCGGGGCCGCATATACCCCGAAGTATGCCCCGGGCGCGTGCGGGAGGGCGACCTGCTGAGGCGCTGCAGGGGCGGCGGAATTGCCGCCCGCGGGTTTGCCGCCGAGGCCGGTCGCCACGATGATCGCGGCCACGGCGATCGCGGCCACGGCAATGATCGCTCCCCCCACAGCAACGATCCGCCTGAGCCTCATCTGGCCGTTCTCCCCGTGGTCACTATCATCGTGCGCCCCATATCGTCACTCCTTCTGTGCTCACTGCTGAAGGCCCCCGAGGCTGCCTCGCCAGAGCCGATCAGGGGGCAGCCGATCATTCATGACGCAGGGCTCGTGAGCGTTCTGGCGTCCCGGCCGAACGCGGTGACAGCCGCCGGGCTGGTGAGCCGCCAGTCCTGCTTCTTGTCGATGTCGAACCATACGAACCCCAGCAGCCCGTAGTCACGGACACCAGCGGTAAGATTCGCGATCTTCGCTGGCTGCCCTGCGGTAGGCGATGCGGCTGTCTCGGTGATGAGTATGTGGTCGAGGGTCAGCTTGCGCACGGCGTTAATGGTCGGCCCGAACAGGGAAGCGAATGTCCAGGACGGCTTGAGGTAGTAGCCGTCAATTCCTACCCAGTTCACATACGCGGGACCGGGCCACCAGGCAGCCGGAGAAGGAATGGGATGGCGGCCGCGCGCATTGATGATATTGACCGTCCACATCCAGGTCACGTTGGTGACGCCCTGCTCCTGGAACACGGTGACGATGTGCTGCCAGGCAGCTACGAACACCGCCGGGGATGTATGCCGGTAGCCCCAGGAGTACCAATCACCGTTCATCTCATGGCCGAAGCTGATCACTACTGGCGAGCGAAAGACACGGACCTGCTGGGCGTACTTCTCAAGGTAGTGGTCACGGTAGCCGTCTGCAATTGCGGCGAGGGCGACGCCCCGCGGGTTGATCTGGATGACGGGCAGTGCACCATCGCCGAGGATCCGGCAGGCAGGCTTCGGATTCCACTTCTTCCCGAACTGAGCGAAGTAGGCGACGAGGTTCGGGTGGATTCCGGTCGCGCTGGCAAAGCTTTTCAGCTGCCTGCCGCCGGGCCAGCCGGCGGTGATGACGCCGACGTACGGGCCCGGACGGGCGGGCCGACCGCATGGGGCGCCAGACACCTGCCGCGGCGACGCGTGTGCCGGGCGGAGAACCACAGACGTGCAGACTGCGGCGACGGTGACGGTCAGCCCGGCAATCAGGGCCGCCCTGGTCATGCGCCTCACCTGCCATCCCCCGTGGCGGGCACGGCGATCCGGTCGGATGGCGCGACGGTGACAATCTCGACCTGGCCGCGTGTCATCCAGCCCTGGCGCAGGCAGGTGGCGATGCCGTAGAGCCGGACTGGCCGCAGGACGAGGGCCACCCAGAGAGCCGTGATCGGTGCCATGAGGACGACGATGAGCCGGTCGAGCCAGTTCTGGTCTGATCGGTGCACTGTCGTAGTGCGCAGGGCCATGAGCACGGCCCAGACAAACATCGCGAGCACTGCGGATGCAGCGTATGTCTCGGACTGCGGCCATGTGATCGCGGCTATCACGGTGGCGCCGATGCTCGCGACAAAAGCCCAGGAGCTCAGCAGGCTGAACCACCACGTGTAAGAGGTCAGCCGCAGGTAACGGAGCCGCCAGCACGTGCGGATGGTCGAGCCGCGCATCCAGCGAGTCCATTGCCTGAGATGGTGGCGCAGGTTTTCCGGGTACATGGCCAGGCAGATGGCGGTCGGCTGCTGGACTGCCCGGCCGCGGCATTCGGCGAACAACGTGAGCGCGGCGTCGTCGCCGAGTTTTACCCGATGGCCGAGAAACGTCTCGCCGACGTAGGCTGGCACGACATCGCGGATCATGCCGGCCCTGTAGAGCGCGAACGTGCCGCGGTTGACGGTGACGTCGCCGCCTGCGACATTCTGCGCAGCGGATGACAAGAGCTGCCATGACAGGGTGCGGGAGCCGGACATCAGGGTCAGCCAGTTCTTCGAGTGGTTCCATGCGAGTTCAAGGCCGGCGACGGAGTAGACATCGCGGCGCAGGAAGGGGCGTAGTCCTTCCTCGATCGCGTTACTGGTCAGCGTCGTGTCACTGTCGAGGGTGACGAAGATATCGGCGGCCGGATGAGCCGTGAAACAGGTGGCCTGGGCATGTTTCTTCCCGGCATTGCGCTGCCGGGTCCACAGGAGGCGGGGTCCGAGTACCGGGTCGCGTTCCCAGTGGTCGCGAAGCTGCTGGTAGTTGACCCGCGAGCCATCGTCGACGACGTGGACGACATCTGGCAGGCGAGTCTGGCGGGTGAGGGCATACAGTACCCGGTCAAGAGTTGGCGCGTCTTCGTTGTAAACCGGCAGGCTGACCACGACGTGCAGCTCGTCGATGCGATGGGACCAGCCAGCGTAGGGGCGTTCCATGAGCGAGAGTGCCCACTGGGCGAGTGCGAGGACGAATACGATCAACCAGCTCGCCATGAGCACTGGGTACCGCTCATAGACAACGATGAAGTCGGTGTGCCGGGCTAGCCCGAGGATCGCGACGACCGTGGCGAGGAGTGCGTACGGGATTTTGCGGACTCGCTCGATAGCCACGTCCGGGATGTCATAGGAGTCGGTCAGGGCTCCTCGACATGTTTCCCGCGCCGCCACGCCCAGCGGATGAGCGCGGTCAGCACGACGAAGGGAACCGCTGTCCAGAGGGTGATGGCCGTCAGGTCGGACAGAAGCGGTGTCATGGCCTTCTCCTACGGTGTTGCCAAGGGCGACCAGAAGCTCGATCCCGGCCGCCTGTCTACTAGCCTGCGATTCAGCGAATCCGAGGGCCATCGTGTCCGGCGAGCTGGTGGTCGCCGCGTCAGCCGTGGCATGGAGCCCACCCGGATGCCCGTTGCCATTGTTGTTGGGGGGGGGGGGGGTGGTGTCGTGTCGTGGCGTGGTTGTGGTGGTGGTGGCTGTGTGTGCTGGCGGTTTGAGTGCTT
>Ga0302180_10004085_pt1 | contig 10903 bp, 12 predicted proteins | sample I_Palsa_E3_2_FD_200575 | JGI IMG/M metagenome (GOLD analysis project Ga0302180, IMG submission 200575) | Peat permafrost microbial communities from Stordalen Mire near Abisko, Sweden - I_Palsa_E3_2 | ecosystem: Environmental > Terrestrial > Soil > Palsa > Peat permafrost | place: Sweden... | reverse complement strand
ACGTTACCGGTGACGAAGGGATGCAGCGAAGCAGCCGACGCGTCAGCCAGGACCGCCATCCGGCACCGGCCGATTCCCTTCGGCTCCCGCACCCCGGCCGCGATGCCGGTGAGCACCTTCTTGCCCCTGGCCCGGCCGCCGCGCAGGCCCGCCTCCTCGCCCCCGATGAACGTCTCATCAACTTCCACCACGCCGCAAAGCTGGTCCCTGCCCGGGCGGACCAGTACCGACCGGAGCCGGTGCAGCATCGCCCACGCGGTCTGGTAGGAGCCGATCTCCAGTGCCCGCTGCAGGCTCAGCGCCGAGATCCCGTCTTTCTGCGTAGCGAACAGCCAGCAGGCGGTGAACCAGACTGTCAGCGGCGTGCGCGTCCGGTCAAAGATCGTGCCCGCGATCACCGAGGTGCGCCGGTGACAGCCGCCGCACTCATACCGGCCATCGCCCAGCCGCCAACCATCCGCGTGACCGCAGTCCGGGCAGGCGAAGCCATCTGGCCAGCGCAGCCAGTCCAGGTAATCCAGGCAGTCCGCATCTGTACCGAACCAGGCCTGAAACTCGCCCGCGGACCTGGGGTAATGCCGGCCGGCACGCGGATGATCCACCACCCAAGGCTACTCCGGTTAAATGGATAGCCCGGAAGCGGGTTATCACCCGGTCTCGCCGTATCTTCAGGAGTGCTTTGTGGCACTGCGCGACCCCGATGAGAGGGGATCCGCATAGTGCTCTGACGGCTTCAATGGGCTCCGCTCCGCCGGGCAACAGGGCAAACCGGCGGCGTGCAGAGCGCCGCCGCAGAAGACGTCCGCTAGTGACCTTGCTCACTATCAGACCACACAAAAAGACCACAGAAACGCATTCTGCAAGAGGCCCGGCTGCGTTCTTCTGGGCGTTCCGGGAGCGGCCGGTTACGGTCGGCCGATAGCGGCCAAGCGCGCAGGTCAGCGGTGGAGTTCCCCGATAAACCCCACAGACGGCGGCCGACCGGGCAGCGCCCCCGCATCTCACGTCTGAGCGCCGCCGTCTGCTTCAGCCCCCCACCGGCGGGCCGAAAAGCGGGGCAATACGGATTTCTTTACCCACCTTTGACGGACTTGTATCCATCCGTTTATGCTCACGGCCTGTTAGGCGCTCCGAAGACTGTTCGCACCAGGTGACATCAAAAAGCACCGCGTCCAGCCCTCTCCCGTGAGCGCACCCAACCCGGGAAGGAGCCTTTTGGGCCGCCCAGAAAAACCCGCACATATCCGACGTCCGCACCGACTGGCAATCGCCGCCGCGGCGCCCACGCTGTTCGGCTTGGCCGCGGCGCTTAGCTTGTCAGCACAGGCAGCACCCGCGGGTGCAGCAACCGCCCCGGCTACCGCGCATCACGCTGTGGCCGCCGTCCACACGGACTCCTCATCCGCCCTGATGTCCGTGGCGCGGAACGCAGCGGCGCAGAACGCCGCAGCGCACCTGGCGCACGAGGCGCGCGTGGCAAAGTCCGCGCTGCCGACCCGGTACACCGTCCGCTCGGGTGACTCGCTGGCTGCGATCTCCCAGCGCTTCTACCACAACCCGGACGCGTGGCCGCTGCTCTACTGGGCCAACCATCAGCAGATCCACTGGGCGAACGAAATCGAGACCGGGCAGGTTCTGAACGTCCCGGTCAAGCCCGCGCGGATACCCAATCCGCCTGCGCTTCTCGGGCCCCCCGCGGCCCCCGCCCCCGCGCCGGTGCAAGCCAGCGCGGCGTCCGTACAGACCGCGCCCGTACAGACTGCACCGGTGCAGTCTTACGCGCCGATACAGGCTGCGCCGGTCCAGACCGCGCCCGTGCAGGCTGCCCCGCAGGCCGCTGCCGCGGCCACCTATTCCGGTAGCGGCTCGTTCCAGTCGTGCGTGATCGCCCGCGAATCGGGCGGAAGCAGCCAGGTCATGAACTCCAGCGGCCACTACGGCCTCTACCAGTTCAGCGCATCGACCTGGGCTGCTTACGGGGGTTCCTCCTCGTCGTTCGGCAGCGCCAGCGTGGCGGAGCAGAACCAGGTGTTCAACAACGCGATCGCCGCGGGCGGCCAGTCCAACTGGTCGGCCTACGACGGCTGCTGATCAGCAGCGGGACACCACGGGCGGCTAGTGGAGCCGCCTAGGACATCAATAAGGGCAGGCAGGTCGGTGGCGCATGTCCGCTGGCCTGCCTGCCCGTCCGCCTTTCCCAGGAAGCCGGAAACCACCCCTTACGTCGAAGCCGGAAACCACCCCTTACGTCCCAGCGATCCCGGGCCTACCGTGGCCCACGAGAGTGTGATCGAGGGGAGCCGGGATGCGCCGCATCGTCTGCCGGGAGTTCGGCCCGCCGGAACATCTGAGGCTGGAGGTGGTTCCCGATCCAAAACCAGGCCCCGGCGAGGTCCTCGCGCTGCTCGACGCGGACATCCCCGGGGGCGTGCAGGACGGCTCCTCGCATGGTGGTGTTCCTCTCAGTTGCGGTCGTCCGTGGCTGGGCGGTCAGCGCCGGCCCGGCTAGCCCTGGCTATTCACGGCGGAGACGTGGCTGGTCGGCGCGCCAGCAATGAAAAGTGCTCCTGAACTGGGACGATAAGAGTGTCGAAGCCCTTATCAATCCCCAGATCGAGGAGCACTTTCGAAGTGCATGCTACCGGGTGGTCGCAGGGCCTGGACGTCACTGCTGATGGTCAGGGAATCGTGTCGCACGCCGGGCTGGTCCTGCTGCGGGCACTGGCGGATAAGACCGGCCTGACCGTCGGGCTGTCACGGGCGCTGGCCACCCCGCGGCTGCTGATCCATGACCGGGGCCGGGTGCTGGCCGACCTGGCCGCCGCGATCGCCGGCGGCGCGCAGGTGATCAGCGAATTCGCCGTGGTCAGGCATCAGGAGCAACTGCTTGGCCCGGTCGCCTCGGTGCCCACGACCTGGCGGACGCTAGCCGAGATCGCCTCGGGCGGCACCCGGGCGCAGGCCCGGATCACCAAGGGCAGTGAACGCGGCCCGGCGGTCGGCGTGGGCGGGGATCGAGGCCCGCCACGGCGCCATCCCCGGAATCGCGATTGCGGACAAGATCCTGGACGGGGTGACCTGCATCCGGCTGGACGCCACCGTCACCCCGGCGCACTCGGACAAGGAACTGGCTGAGCCGAATTTCAAAGGCTTCGGCCATCACCCCTTGCTCGGGTACTGCGATAACACCGGCGAGCCGCTAGCCGGGATGATGCGCCGCGGCAGCGCCGGATCGAACACCACCGCTGATCACCTGCAGGTCCTCGGTGACGCGATCACGGCGCTGCCACCTAAGCACCGGCGGCGGCTGATGGTGACCGCGGATGGGGCCGGGGCCAGCCACGGGCTGATCGCCCGCCTCGATCAGCTGGCCGCCCGGCCCGGGCACCAGCTGACCTACTCCGTCGGCTGGGACCTGGGCGCCCGCGAGCGCGCCGCGATCCGGCTGGCCCCGGCGGAGGCCTGGCAGATCGCGATCGATCAGCGCGGCCAGATGCGCGAGCGGCGGACCGCTGCCGCCTGCGCGGACCGGTCCTGCGGGCATGCGCGGTGCTGGGTGGAAGAAGCCCACGTGACCGAGCTGACCGGGCTGCTGCGCGAAGGCCCCACGGCGATCAGCTGGACGGCTGGCCGGCGACGATGCGGGTCTTCGCCCGCCGGGAGCGGCCGCATCCCGGCGCCCAGCTGAGCCTGTTTGAGACCCAGGACGGCTGGCGTTACTGCCTGTGGGTATCGAACGTGCCCGCCGGGCTGCGCGGCTGGCGGGCCCAGCTGGGCTATATCGACGCCACCCACCGGGTGCATGCCAGGGTTGAGGACTGCATCCGCACCGGGAAGGACTGCGGGATCGGCCGGTTCCCCTCGCACGATTTCGCAATGAACTCCGCGTGGCTGGCCGCCGCCTTAATCGCCGCGACCCTGCTGTCCTGGCTGCGGCTGCTTGCCCTGGACGGCGACCTGGCCAAAGCAGAACCAAAGACCCTGCGCTACCGGGTCCTGCACACCGCCGGGAAACTCGTCCGCGGCGGCCGCCGCCGGCGGCTGAAAATCCACGCGACCTGGCCCTGGGCAGAGGCCATCGCTACCGCCTGGGCCCCGGGTCACAGCCCTGCCACACACACCCTGACCAGCGGCAAGCAATCCCTGCGATACCGAAGGAGCAACCCTGGGGCCTGTGGAACCCCGGCCACCGGCCCGCCAGCCGGGCCACCGTCATACCCCGACCGTAAAATCACGAACTGTTCAGCGGTTCAACCGCCATCCCGGCCAGCCCTCCGCCCACGTGAATGATCTGGGCTAGCGGCAGCTCAGCTGCTGCCGAAGACTTGCTTGGCGACGGACATCGCGGAGATGGCCTTCGGCCACCCCGCGTAGAACGCCAGGTGGGTGATGGCCTCGATCAGCTCCTCCTCTGTCGCGCCGTTGTCCCTGGCGAACTGCAGGTGGTAGGTGAGCTGCTCGGCGTTGCCGCCGGTGATCAGCGCCGCGACGGTGATCAGGCTGCGCTCCTTCGGCGACAGCTGCGGGCGCTTCCACACCTCGCCGAACAGCACGCTTGAGATCGTAGGGTCTCATCCGCCCATCCGGCGCTGAGCATGGCAATCGGGTTCTGGAGAAATCCTGGAGACGATCTTGAGATTGAGACCTCTGGACGCCATCACAGACCAACGCAAGCCAACGCTCTGACCTGTGTCTTTGGCGCAGCCAGCAGGTCGGCGATCTTCCAGGGCCTAATTCGGGACCAAGAAGCCGCCGGTTCAAATCCGGCCATCCCGACAGGGAAATGGCAAGTCACAAGGCATCTGCTGGCCTGCCGTTTGCATTATGCGTTTCCAAGTGTCCGATTCTGGAGCCCGTTCGGAGCGAACACAGGTAATGGACCCGCTGTGACAACTTTCTATACGTCGTTTTCAAGGGCGCACCTTCGGCGCGCCACGCCTACGCCCGGAACCGGCTACGCGAGCTGGCGCGAGCAACCGGGGGAGAGTAGGGCAGCCGGGTGACCGGTGATAAGCGGCAAGGGTCGCCGGGGTCTCGCCGTTACTAGGCGGCAGCTTTCGCCGCGCCCTTCGGGCGGAAGCCCTACGGCGCGACGAGCTGCCGCGCACGGCTGCCCCGGCACCGGCCGCAGCCGGTCCCCCGCCGTCACGCCCCGATGCCGTGCCACACGAGCAGGGCCAGGCCGTCACGCTCGCGCCGAGTGCGCCGATCGCCGTACGGAAGGTCACAGCCACCGGGCGGAACGCCGCGCATTGTCCAGGTCGGCCCCTCCAGCGTCAAGGGCACCCCAAGATCCTTTCTAACCGCTTCGCAGAAAGGATCTTCGGGACCCACCCTTGAGCGCCGGAGCCTCTGCCGACCCAGCGGGCCTGACGGCGAGGGCCAGGCCAGAGGCCAGGCCCGAAGCGCACGCGGCGAACCTATACACCTGACGCTTTGATCTGACCAATGGGCCACGCTTCGGCCTTGAGTGACTCCGCGAGGCGCTGACCTTCTGGTTTGCCGCTCACGGCGAGTGGATCTGCACACTAAATCCCGGTCGTAGGTGGGGCCTATGGGCCGTCCGTGCGCACCGTCAAGACAGCCTCGGGCGCCCGCCGAGATCTTGAAGGGATAATCGCTACGTTACTCGTTGCTTTCCGGCCGGGCTACGGTTGCGCGCAGCCCGGCCGGAAAGCCGCCGGATGCTTAGGGCACGACAGAGTTGACTGAGGTCCCCCAGTTGGCCAGGCCGTCTCTGGTTCCGCCGCAGGTCGCGAGGGTCAGGGTAAATGCAGGCGGCAGGCAGTTCGGGTACTGGATGTAGTTGGTCGCGAAGTAGATCTTGCCGCCGGAGAACGGCAGGAAGATCGCATTGCTGTAGTCTCCCCAGCGCGGCCGGGTAACACCTGGATAGCCCTGGTACTCGGTAAAGCCGTCTTGCGGAGACTGACCCAGATCGGCGATGTTGGTCACCGATCCCAGCAGGCCGCTCGACGTGCTGGACACCCGGCCGAAGGCGGTGCTGGGGTAGAAACCGCCGTTATCGGCTCCGGTCGGACCGCCGTTACCCGACAGGGTGAAGTCCATGATGGCCCCGCCGTTCCCGCCGTCCTGGTAGCGATAGCCTTCCGCGGCCATGGCGGGGAATTCCAGGTCCTCATGCGCTGGCGAGACATATCCCTGGCTGGTGAGGCTGAAGACCCCGTACTTGTCGAAGGTGCGGGTGCCGACGACAAAGTAAACGGCGCCTTGGTGCAGTTCTGGTTTCGATTCCGACGAGAACGTCTGGTCGATCTCGGTGCTGGTTCCGCCCCAGAGCTGGCCCTGGGCCTGCGAGACCTGCGTCATGAAGTCGCCGTTGGTCGCGATCCCGTTCTCGGGGCAGCTGGCGGGCGGCGGCGACCCCACGCTCAGGCCGGCGGCTCCGCATTCGTCGCCTAGCGGTATCGGACCGGCCTTCTGCGCGCCAAGGACTCCCGACGGATACTGATTCGGTGTCTCCTGTTGGACGTAATGCAGGACGCCGGAGAACAGCTGGCCGCCGAAACGGATACCGCGGCAGGTGACGCAGCCAGGGCTGTTCAGGTTCTTCAGGCCGGTCCAGTCGAAGACGGCGATTCGGTTATCACCTGCCGTTGGCAGCCCGGCAAAGCCAGGGAAGTCCAGCGAGGCCAGCATGAATCCGGAGCCGCCATGACTGTTGTCGTACTGGCTGGGGTCCGGTGGCTGCGCTGGAATCGCCGCTGCCCAGCAGTCGACGCCAACGCTGCCAGCACAGGTCCCGTCCGGCGTCGCCAGCAGACCCATGTTCTCGCTGGCGACAGTGAGCAAAGGATCTGGCTTTCCATTGGGTAGCGTGGCGGGAAGCCCGAATTCGAGCGCGTTCTTGTTAAACGCGTATTCCTGTGCCCCGTTGAAGGCGCCGCCACCCAGGCCAGGCACGGTCGGGTAGTCGAGCGGGAACTCGTCGTAGAACATCATGAAGGCGTCCCGGGTCACGGAGATCTTCGCGAAGTCATTGAGCAGGTGGGGATAGCCCGGCTCGTTTGGGTTGTAATTGGCGTTGGCGAAGTAGACGTGGTACGGGCCAAATGGATTTGACCCGTCAGTCACCGCAATTCCCTCATAGCAGGTATTGGCCACGGCGGCAAAGCAACCCCCAAAGGCACCCTGGTTGGCCTCGCTGCTTGCGGATACGATCTCCGTGAAGAACCAGTGCCCGCCATTGCTGTAGTCATAGTGGCACGAGATGTCTCCGCCGCTGCTCCATCCCTTGGCGGTGAGCCCCATCACGGTGTCCAGCGGGATGACCGCCGACTTCCGCTGCAGAGCTTTGTTGAAGACCAGGATTTCCCCGAGGTTGTTGTCTTCGACCACGTACCCGTTACCAGCACACAGGCCCTGGTCCGCAGGCTCGATGTCAATCCCCAGCACGTTCGTGCTCTGCGTGCCGCTGTCGACCGCGTTCAGGCCCTTCACGCCCGTGGCGCCGCCCGAAGACGCGCTGATGGTGTCGCACCCCGGACCCAGCGGCTGGCAGCTAACGGTCGGAATCGCGGGATCGACAGGCGGATCGCTTGCAGTGTGCCGCGGATGCGGCGACATCAAGGCTTTCGGTACATCTGGGTCCCTGACAGGCGTGTCGCCTGAGGAGCCCGAGGAGCCCGAGGTGAGGTTGGCGGTCGACGGAGTGTTAGTGGGGCCGGTGAGCAAGGAGCACCCGGCAGAGGCGCAGCCGGTAGCGGCCGGGCCTACGAAGGTTGGCGCGAAGTTCCCTAGGCTTGATGACGTAACACCGCTCGTTTTAGCCGTAGCTTTTGTGGCTGAAGCCGCCCTCGCTCCTACTGGGGCGACGACCAGCGCAACCACCAGCGACAGCAGGGACAGAAAGGACAGAAGTGCAACTCTGCCGCGCATTGTGCTCTCCTTGTGCTCTCCTTGATTGACTGCATTTTCGGCGGTCACGCCATTGCACAGGCACCAGGCGCACGACTCAACGCCAGGCTCCCATGTGCTCGCATCCGGGTGTCTGGGCCACCATCTTGCTCGTGGGGGCCGCTCGTATTATGACGGCACGCGAAATGATGCCAAATCTTGACGTCAATCGGACAATCAGACCGTATTTGCGCTCGCCGTCGGATGTCGTAGCATTAGGCACGCATAGGACACTTTAGTGGGCGGATTCAACCGGTCAGCGCAAAGGCCTCGGTGAGTCGAGAAGATTCTCGATGAGCTGAGGAGGTTGCGGATGCGTGCGCATCTGACCGTGGAACAGCGGCAGCTGGCGCTACGGCTGAAGGCCAGGGGCCTGTCGCTGCGGGAATAGGCCCGCAGGCAGGCTGCTCACATCAGGATGTGGCGCTGATCGTGCGCCGCGCCTCGCTGCGTGTCGGCGGCGGAGCCGGGCTGTCTTGCTGCCCACGAGATCAACGATGCCACCGGCTGCTTCCAGAGCAGGGGACCAACACGCGCCGTGCCACTTGCGTGCCAGACCGGGCGGAAAACTGCGGTCACCAGCGGTCAGCCACGGGCACCGCGAACGGCCTCCAATCTGGGCGCACGCAGGTTGACCCCCTGCGCGAAACGACCTTCTAAGCAGTCAGTCGCGGCCAAGCTGGGCCGGCCCACGACTCTCGACGCGGGCCGATACACTCCGGCCATGACGATCGCTGACCGGCTGAATTCCCTGGGGATCGAGCTTCCTCCGCCGTTCCCGCCCGCCGGTAATTACCTCAGCTGCGTAATCGACGAGGGGCTGGTGTACGTGGGCGGGCATGGCCCGGTCGCGGGTGACCAGATGATACGCGGCAAGGTCGGTGGTGATCTCACCCTGGAGCAGGGCCGCGAAGCAGCGCGAATGACGGCACTGTCGATCCTCGCCACCCTCCAAGCCGAACTCGGCGAGCTGGACCGGATCCAGCGGATCATCAAGGTCTTCGGCATGGTGAACGTGGCCCCCGGCTTCGACCAGACCCCCGCGGTCCTGGACGGGTGCTCGGACCTGCTGGTCGAGGTCTTCGGCAATGCCGGGCGCCATACCCGTGCAGCGGTTGGTCTCGCCGAGCTGCCTGTCGGCATCGCCGTCGAGATCGAGCTCATCGCCCGGCTCCGCACCTGAGCCCACAGTGACCGGCCATCCTGTACAGCAGTCAGATACAGCAACCGGCGCTCACTACGGCTGTCATGAGCAGACGCTGACGCACGCACTGTGCGGCACCGTTGACTGCGAGCAGGGCCGTGCTCGTAGTCCGGGACGAAGAGGCTGAGTGCTGACCACCAAGGTTGACCGCGACAAGGACCGACGCGGGGTGGACTCCCGACCTATCGCCTGCCTGCGAGCCGTAAGCCTGAGAGGGAGTCTGTCGACTCTGCTAGCGCATTTGTAAACACCGGCACTGGATCACGACAGATTTGAGTGGACCGAGCGGCCGGGGAGAGCAGGAGAAACATTCTTCCCTGCACCTTTGCGGACAGGTCCAATCTTTCCCGTAATGCGTAGGCCCGAGCTTGCCCGCCAACAGGCGTCGGAGCAACCGCATGCGACCGAGTATCCAAGTGAGTAACAATCACCACCGCCAGCAGTGGACACCAGCGGACGTTGACCGACAGTGGCTCCCAGGTCAGGCATGCCGCAGCGCTGGGAGCCCACCTCATTACTTGGCTTCGGGACGAAGAGGCCATGGCACGCCAGCTCCCAGAAGTTTCTGCGCTTACGTTCCCGATCAGCCAGTTACAGGGACGAGCGACCAACTGCAGCCCTCGGTGTTCACCGAGAGTAATGGGTCCCCGCATCCCCGTAGGTGGCAACCGGCCCGCGCCCAGTGCCCAGTTCATCAACCGGAATCCCGAGGTGCCGCCCGGATCGTCCGTGCCGTCAGTCCGCATCTAGATAGTCCCTAGCTTGCGGACCAGACGTGGACCGGCCGACCTCTCGCTGAGCAGTCTGCGCACGCACAGACGTAGACGAGCTGCAGCCTCCGGAGCCGTGAGCCTGCATCCGGGCGCGACGATGCTGACTCGGTACAGCAACGGAGTGCAGCAACCGGGGCTTACAGTGACAGGCCCCTGTGCGACAGCCGGGCGACGCGCCGTCGCGAAGCGGCAGCTTTCGCCGCGCTCTCCGGGCGGAAGCCCTACGGTGCCAACGGCGCGACGAGCTGCCGCGCTCGGCTCCCCCCGGCACCCCGCCACGTGTTCGTAGCGACGCGTTTGAGCATCGGCGCGATACGTGATGAGGGTGCGTGGGCGGGCCGTCAGATTGGCTCTGAATGCTTGATCATGCCCGATACGTGCCCAGATCTGCTGGCCGCATGGCATCTTGCCAGGTGACGGCGTGGTAGCTGTGTCCCATGGTAAGGAGAAAGGTCTACGGTTCGATTCCGTAACGGGGCTCCAGGTGAGGTCTTCACGTTTCGGTGAGGCCTATTTTCACGTTTGCCTCCGACATTCTGATCGCCGGAACGCCAGGCCGGTGGCAGGAGCGTATAAAGGCGCCTGTGGAGGGGTTCCCGGCCCGGTTGTGTTGTTTGCGGGCATGCTGGCGCTGGCCGGCGTTCACGTTCAGGTGCCGGGTTCGTCCCGGGGCGGATCGTGGTGGCGTCGGGTGTCATGGCGGCGCGGCGAGGCTGGCGAGGGTCTTGCGGCGGCGTTTGCGGGTTTTCGGGGGCAGCCCGGCGGCTGCGCGGCGTGTGTTTTCTTCTTGCCGCGTGTTCCAGGCGTCAAGGATGCGCTGGTTGCGGACGATCAGCAGGCAGGTGACGGCGATCATGAGGGGCGCCAGTCCCATGAGGCGGCACCTGATCTGCCCCGAGCTTTCCGGACAGCTGATTTACGGTTAATTCACGCTGCGATCTGCTGTTCCAGATACTCGTTGTGGACTTGTTGCGGGGTCCGGTACTGAAGTCCGGAGTGCCGACGCTTT
>Ga0302180_10004084_pt1 | contig 10905 bp, 9 predicted proteins | sample I_Palsa_E3_2_FD_200575 | JGI IMG/M metagenome (GOLD analysis project Ga0302180, IMG submission 200575) | Peat permafrost microbial communities from Stordalen Mire near Abisko, Sweden - I_Palsa_E3_2 | ecosystem: Environmental > Terrestrial > Soil > Palsa > Peat permafrost | place: Sweden: Abisko... | reverse complement strand
CCGCCTGTATTACATCCGGCATGAGAGCATGCGGGAGCTGTTCCATCATCCCGATGTGGCCCCAGGAGACGACTCCGTCGGCATCGGTGACGCGCTTTACGCCGCGGTTGTCGATGCGAATGACCGTATCGTCACGGCTCTGGTTCCTCGTTTGACCGGCCGACGGCGTGACTGGCGCGGCGTAGATAGCTATACGCGTGTCGCGCTCCCCGAGCACGCCGCTGAGTGCGGGCGACTTGACGAGCTCACCGCAAATGCGGGATTCCTGCTTTGCACTGAACCGTCAGCCGTGCTGCGCTGGCGGGCAAGGCTAAGCACCGATAAGGGCCTGGCATCCCTTGCGGCCTATCAGCTCAGCCTCGGCCAGCCCGGCGACCAGGACTATCTCGGCCAGCCCGGCGACCAGGACTATGAAGTCCGCGCCTGGTGGCTGCACACCTGGGCTCGCAAGACCCGCGCGGACCGTTTGGCCGAATCTGCTGCTGAGCTGAGCGAGTCGGACTGGCTCATCGGGCGGGCGTGGTGGTCGGGAACGGGTTACCAAGCGCTAGGCGGCTACCGGCACGGGGTGCTGGCGGTAACGATCGGCCAAATGGATGAGACAGACGTGATCGTATTCGGAGACGAAGACGGAACCCTGCAGATATGGGATCCCGGAAGCAACGTCACGCAAACAGTACTTTCGCACAATGGCGCAGTGTTGGCGGTAGCGGCCGGGCGGGTAGCTGATACGGATGTGATCGCCTCCGGCAGCCTGGGTACGGTGCGGATCTGGGACGCGGGTTGGCGAAATGGGCCGACTGAGCTGACCGGATACCAGGGATGGTCCTCGATAGTAATCGGCCAGCTGAACGGCCGAGACGTAGTTGCCTTTGGCGGCTGGGGCGGTGCGCTTCGGATATGGGATTTCGGCACCAGATCCGAGCTTCCAGTACCCGAGGAACCTGCAGAGGGCGTCGGAGCGGTTGCAATCGGCCGGATCAATAATCAAGACGTGATCGTTACCGGAGGTACATATCACACCATTCGGATCTGGCATCCCGACGGCCACTCCCAGCCGTTTGCAGTTCCTGGTAGCCGGGATCCCTGGAGCCTTAGCAGCAATGTGGTTTCCGCTATCGCTGTCAGCCGCATGAATGGTCGCGACGTGGTGGTCTCAGGTGACGAGGAAGGAACCATCAGAATCTGGGACCCCAGTGGGCAAGTAGAACCGACTTCCCTGTCTGCGCACGATCATGACGTGCGATCGGTTGCGATATGTTACGTCGATGGCCGGGATGTCATCATTACCGCCGGCCAGCAGCGGGCGTCTGACTCTAGTACTGGCTCGGTTCGCTTGTGGGATCTGGCTGAAGACTCCGCCACGCCAGTCATCCTGATGGATTATCAGCTTCCCCCCTACAAGGCCGGCGACCGCGGCGAAGTGCGGTCGATGGCCGTCGGTCGCATAGGAGGCCGAGACGTCGTCGTCTCTGGCGGCGATGATCAGACGGTCAGGATCCGTAACCTCGGCGGCCCACCTGAACCAGCGGCCCAGTGGGGACACCACGGCGCCGTGACCGCCATCACGATTGGCCTGGTGGAAGGACAGGACGTCGTTGTCTCCGCAAGCGCAGACGGGACGTTGCGGATCTTGGATCCAATCGGCAACGTCGAGCCGGTCAACCTAATGGGGCACAACGAACCGGTGTACTCCATAGCGGCTGGCCAGGTCGAAGGTGAAGACGTGATCGTGTCTGCCGGAAGCGACCAGACAGTTCGCATCTGGCATCCAGCCGGTCATACCGAGCCTATCGCCTTCCACAGCCAGGTACGTCAGTCCGAATCAGAGCCGTGGCAATTGGGCTCCACAACGGCAGTGATCGGCCGTGTGGGCAATGTCAACATGATTGCAGCGGCCGATGACAACGGCGCATACGTTCTCGGCCGGAACGGCCGGATCGTTCTCGCCAATAACTGGCCTGGTAAAAAACTGCTCGCCGCCGGACAGTTGGCCAGACGGGACGTCGTCGTCATCGCCAACCGAGGAATCACGCCGTTCCTGCGAGACGCCGGAGCGAACGCTCGCGAGGTGCAGATCTGGGATCCCGCAACGGACGGCAAGGTCATATTGATCTCCGATGATTTGAATAGGCCAGAGTCCATAGCTGTCGGCCGGTTCGGCGAACGAGACGTGATCGTCATAGCCGACACCGATACGCTGCTAATATGGGATCCCATAAGTCGCGTCCAGCTCGCGGCGCTTTCGGGCCGCAATGCATTTTGGCACGTGGCAGTCTATGAAATGGACGGCCAAGAAGTCATCGTGACTGCAGGCGCAGACAGCATTACAAGAATCTGGAAGTGGAATGAAGGCCTGGAATTGATGACCGAGCTGACCGGCCACGTTAGCCCGATCGATGCAATGGCGGTCGGCAGACTCGGTGACCAGAATGGCATAGTAACCGGCTACCGCGATGGGACAGCGCTTCTCTGGCTCCCGCGCCGCAGAACAGAGTAACAGTGGCGAAACAGGAGTAATTGACTCAAGCGCTCATCGTACCGGATTGACCGACGTCCCGGTGGCCACCGTAAGACAATAGCCAAGCCCAATTACCGACCGCCTTATACGGCAGTCATCAGGCTGTCGGTGGCCGAAGCCGTTTGATCGGCACTGGCCAGAGTCAAGTCGGTGGGACAAGAAACCTTCGCCTCGCGAGAATTGGTTGCGTGCCCCTGGATTCAACCAGCGACAGGCCGATGGCCGGTATACCTATGCATTGCGACTGCACTGGAACGTACTCTCTTGCCGCGATGATGCACGTCAAGATCATCGACCGTCTGGCAGGCGCCCCCGCTACGAGGACCCGGATCTAGCCTTCAGGCCGCGAGGCAGAGCACCTCGGACGCTCGCTGGGTCTACGCATCAAGCCTTATGCCCATTACGGTGCGTGATCGGGTCACAGTGGCAACCCGCACGCGTACCCGCCTTACCTGCATCCGTCGGGGACCACAAGCGTTCGGTGCGGGGCCTTTTGCGGTCATGATTACCCCTGGTCCGGGCATGCCTGAGTCTGCTCCCTGTCCCTGATAGCTGCCGGGTTCTGCGAGCGGGCGGGCGGGTCAAGGGGCGCGCAGCGCCCGCGCAGCGGCGCCGCAGGCGCCCTTGACGCGATCGCCCGGGAGCGGATCATGCCAGGCGGCGGGGGCAGGGAGCCCCCCTGGTGGCGGATATGGTTCAGCGGCTTCGGGCTGGTGGCCTTTCTGTGCGGGTGACCAGTTGTGGCGGCCGGGGCCGGGGGCCAGGAGCAGCCAGCCTTACCTAGGTCCGCGGGGCTTGGGCACTGCCCCGGCGACATGATGATTGATTGGGTGTCCCCGGCCTGCGGGGATGCGGCCGCTCAGTCTAATCAGGCCGTCCGCCTGGCCCTGCGGGGCAGGGCCGGCAGCGGCTGACAGCGGTTCGGCGGGAGCTGGCCGCGGTGGTTCCCCATCGGGTGAGCGAGGCTGCGGCAGGCCCGGCCGGGCCGGCGGTCACGGGCTGGTCACCGTGTCATGGAGCGTGGGGGTCTCAGGCGGCGGCCAGCGCGTCGTCGCCGAGCTCGGCCAGGATGTGGCAGGCCTGCCGGAGGATCTTGCGGGCCTCGGACAGCGCGGCGCGCTTGCCGTTGCAGCGGTCCTTCACCTGGGCGTAGTAGCGGTGGTCCGGGGCTGAGGACCGGGCGTGGGTCTTGCCGGCCTCGTAGACCGCCCAGCGCAGCACCGGCGGCCCCTGCCGGGACAGGCGCCCGGGCGGGCCTTTGCGGTCCGAAGACCAGACGGTGACGTCCAGCCCGGCGAACCGGACCGCCTTGCGGGAGGAAGAAAACCGGCCCTCCCCCGCCAGCCAGCAGGTCATCGCCAGCGCGGTGACCGGCCCGGCCCCGTACAGCCGCGCGGCCAGGACCTTCGCGCCGGTCAGGTGCCGGGCGGCGTCCAGCAGCTGATGCCGCAGCTCGTGCAGCCGGGTTTCCAGCATGCCGGTCATGTCCAGGGCGGTGGCGACCTGCAGCTGCCCGGCCGGGGACAGATGGGCGGCCGCGGCCGCCCGCAGCGCGGCCACGCCCTGCCCGGTGCGCAGCGTGCCCTCGCCCAGGGCCGGGGCGCCCTGGTGGAACAAGACCGCGTGGATGCGCTGCACCCAGGCCGTGTGCTCGGCCCGCAGGTCGTGATAGGTCTCCAGCAGCGCCCGGCATTCCAGGATGTGGCCGGGCGGGATCCAGCACTCCGGCAGCCGTCCCTCGGCCAGCAGCATCCGCAGGTGCCGGCAGTCAGTCTTATCGGTCTTGGCGTGCCGCTTGCGGCCGCGGGCAAACGCGGTGTCAGTCGGCTCGGCCAGATGCGCCGCGATCCCGGCCGCGGCCAGCTCCTCGGCGACATACCGCCACCCGGTGCACCCCTCGGCCGCGAACGCGACATCATCGCGGCCAGCGAACCGCGCCAGCCAGGCGCGCAGGTGCTCCCGGTCGGCCGGGCTGATCTGGCCGCGACGCACCTGCCCGGTGCCGGTGCCGAGGTAGTCGAAGGTGATCTGCTTCCGGTGGATATCCAGCCCGCCTACGATGGGCATCGGGACCTCCTCAAGCTCCGGAGGGCGCGCACGCGCCCCATCCGAATTGCCTACGCGGTCAATCCTGACGCGCGTCTGAGCTGGGGAGGTCTCCCGGCACCCGGCCGCCGACCTCAGCTCAGCCCGGCCCGATGCATGTCATCTAATCTGGGTGCCGCTCCCGGTCGTCGGACATGGTCATCGTGCCGCCCGAAGGAACGGTTATGTGTGGCTGCGTCGTGACCCGTTCGTGATCGGCGAGCAGCGCATGCTTTGCGGTTACATGTATGCGCGGGCGGCATCATGGGAGCCGTGCCTGCCAGGGCGGTCGGGGCACGGAACGGACTCAGCTACTTCCCGGTGGCATGTTCCGCTTCGTCGGCCGTGATCTCGGCTGCGAAGCCGATCAGTGCCCGGGTCAATCGCAGGCGGCCGAGGAACTCGACTTCCGCTTCTTTGGTCGGTGGGCGGGACAGAAGCTCGAGCGGCAGCGCCGACAGCGCGGGACGGGCGGTGAGGGCCCCGATGTAGCCGACGCGAACCTGTGCGGGAGCTGCCGGGTAATCCTCGGCCGCTAGGCCGTCCAGGTAGGCCGGGAAGATCGCCGCGTCGATCGCCCGCAAGTCGGAGGGATCGGACTTCCCCGCGTGCGCCAGCCCCACCAGCAATTGGCCGAGGTCGAACCCGATGGGCAGCAGGCTCCCGAATCCCCAGTCGATGACGATCACTGTGCCAGGCTCGTTCGCCGGCAGCAGGAGGTTCTGCGGGCTTGCGTCGCCGTGCGCGTAGGTCTGCGGCAGGCGGTCCAGCGTGTCAAGAACCTCGGGCAGCCGGTCAGCGAGTACCAGCATGTCGGCCGGCAGTGCAGAATCCCCTGCCTGGCGCAGCGCCGTACGAGCGAGGGGATGGTCCCAGATCCGCCCCGCTCGCAGGGCCGGCAGTACGCCGCGCAACACCCGCCGCTCGGTGAAAAAGCGCAGGGACGATCCGGAGGGATGCGCCTGCCTGGACACCAGCGGCAGGAGCCGGTTGACGCCAGCCCCTTCCCGGCGGCGTGCGGCAAGCCGGCCGAGCAAGAACGCGGCGCGCCGGTAATCGGCCAGATCCCACGATGCCGGCCGCTCGGGGACAAACTCCCACCATAGGCCTAGGTGATCCTCGTCTGTCTTCCTGACGTGATGCAGCCGAGGTGTCCGCATCCCGGCAGGCAACACAGCGCCAATGCCGCACTCGTACATGTCTAGCTCGAACCGCCACGGGAAGAAGCCCACGAACTCGTCCCGGCTGGCCTGGTCAGGGAGGTGAACCAGCCCGGGCCACCGCCGGGGATGCCGCAGCAGCTTGACGAAGTAGGTGTACGAAAGCGGGCCGGACGCTTGATCACCCTGCCCGGGAGCCTGGGCGGATTCGCCGCTGACGTCGACCCGCCACAGGCCGGCTGTGGCGGGCGAGCCCCAGTCGTACGGGATCGGAGTGACCCGTGTGCCAGTCGGCCGGATCGCGCGGTCAAGAGCGGCACCGGTGATCTCCGCCAGTTCGGCGGGCGTCAGCGACGCGAGACCAAACATGCCGTCGCCCTGCTGGTCCGGCGCTGACATACGACCCTCCTGCACGGCTGGACCCAAAGAAGTAAGGTAACCTGTCTAACTGCAGATAGTAAGGTAACCTTATGAGTGCGCGCAAGCCCCTCCAGCCTGACGCCCTGCCCGATCACCTGGCCCGCTGGCTTGAGGCAGTCAGCAGGCGATTGCACTCCGAACTCGGAACCGGAGTAAGAGATGAGTTCCCTGAGCTGCGCGGCAGCCACCGGCGCATCCTGCAGATGATCCCGGGTGAGGGCATCCGGGTCACCGACCTCGCCGCGATGGCCAAGATGACCAAGCAAGCCCTCGGCGAAGTTGCGGACTCGCTCGAAGGATCTGGATTCGTGCGCAGCCAGCGAGACGACGCTGACCGCCGGGTCCGCAGGCTGTTTCGGACTGACCTCGGGGACAAGGCAGCCGATGCCACTCAGCGCGCCATCGCCTCGATCGAGGCTCAGTGGCGTCAGGAGATTGGACCCGGGCCCTACGATGCCATGAAGCAAGCGCTGCGAAAGCTAGGCCAGGACAGCCTCAAGCCTGAAGGCTGACCACCAAGATCGGCCTCCGTCAGCAACTGCTCCACTGGCCGAACGTGTCAGTGAGCTGGCTTGGTCCGGCACAGGTGAGCGCCTAACCCCCGGAACGGCCTGCGGCTCTTGAGGACCCGGACTGCGGACACGAACGCGCCAGATCCGGCTGAACTGGGCGGCACCACTGAGCTGGGCAGACAGAACCTCGCCCGCACAAAATCGGCGGTCTGGATCGTCCGGAAGGTCGCGCGCCGCGCCGGGATCACGAAGCCCGTCGGCCCGCACACGCTCAGGCACGCATCTATCACTGCGGCGCTCGATGCCGGGGTTCCGTTGCGCGATGTGCAGGAGGCCGCCTCGCATGCTGACCCGCGGACCACGATGAGTCCGCCAGAGCGGGTCCGCGGCAGCCTGGACCGGTACACGACCTATATTTTCGCCGCCTACGTCGCAGGCGCCGCCCGATAGCCCCCGGCAGCGGGCGGCAGTTCCGCCTGGCGGCCGCCACCGTCAGGCGGACAGCCGCAAAACCCTCAGGGCCAGCAGCGGTAACACGGCGCACCCAAGCGCCGAGCGCGAACCGCCGATCTGCTCGGCCGCGCCATTTGTGATCTCGCCTGATAGCTGCGTACAGATCAGGCCGATCTGGCACCTGTTCGGCCGCCGGACACGACTGCACATGCGTGAGCGGACGTCAAGACGATGCCGGGTACTACCCGCCCGCCGGGTCATCGTACTAACTAAGTGGGCTGTATACGTAAAGCCAGATCTCTCGACCCCTCGTCGCGGATCTCGGGCTCACTGGACTCTCTGCACCAGCCGACCCGCCGCCTGTCGCAATCACGCACGCGCATCGGCTGTGCAAGGCTTTCTGACGCGGACGGGCCGACATCATCCCTGTAGTTCTGCAGGATCGGTCGCTGTGGGCTCTCTGCGGTGTGCCAGCCACATGCCCCAGCCGAACATGGCCGTGGCGGCCACCGTCCCCACGAGGGTTACGACGATCGAGTGAGTGGCGAGGTAGAGTGCGCCGATCGCGACCGTCGCCGTATTAAAGGCCTGCTGGGCGCTGCTGAGATCTCCTGCACGCCGGTGAGCTCTAAGCATCTGACGGTTCCTTCCGCTCGAGTCGCTCCGCCCATAAGTGGACTTGTGGGTGACGTTCGTGCAGCGCATCGGGTTCGGAACTCGCCGGAAAATTTCGTGTTCTCCGCTGCACGTAGGCCAGCTCTGGGGACACTAAGGGGTGATTGGCTACCTGTTTCCAACCCCCGGGGTGGGGAGGGTTCAGGCTGAATGGATCAGCCACAGGTGCCAGTTGAGGCTGAGGCAGAGCGCCTGCTCTGTGGCCGGAAGGAGCGCACATGTCTATATGTGCCATTAGCACTTGAGCACTAACGGCTTCGACTCGTTCTTCCGTGAGCGGTTCAGCAGGACGATCGTCTTGCTGATCGCGATGGGAGCGAGCCGAGCCGATGCCGAGGATGCCGCCCAGGAAGCCATGATTCTGGCTTGGAGACAGTGGGACACGATCCAGGAACCTGTCCCTTGGGTGCGCACGGTTGCGGTCCGCACGTACTGGAAGCTGGCCCGTATGAAGCAGCAGTTCGTGTCCTTGGACGAATCTGCTCCTGAAGTGCAGGTCGGTTCCGATCTAGGCATCTTCGCTGAAGAACAGCAACACGTTCTGCGCCTGCCCTCTCTGCTTCGGGCCCTACCGCCCCAGCAGCGCACCGTCGCAGCCCTGTTCTATGACGGACTGGCCTGCGAAGAGATCGCGGAACTGGTGGGCAGTCCGCCTGCCACAGTCCGCTCGCACCTGCGGCACGCCCGCGGGAGATTGAAGGAGCAAGTGACATCGTCTTCTCCCTAGACTATGAGATCTGCTGCCCTCGGATGGACGCCATCCATGACTAATCGCGAGGACCGTGCGCTTGCGGCCCTCGATGTCCACTTCCGCACCCAGCTCGCCAATGCGGCCGATACCTATGCGTCCGGCACTGACATCGACGCAAGGCTTCAAGCCGTGCAGGCGTCTGGCGAAGACAATAACTGTGGCGGGAAGGCGCATGTGGAAGGTTGAGACTTACCATTGCCGCCACCAGCAGAGACACAAAGTCACCCCGGCGCCCTGCCCCGGCCCTGCCCCCCTGAAAAGGCGCCGGGGTGACGTTCGCTCTGGTCCCCTGTAGTCGGAGCGCTCCGGTGAAGTTGGTTGGCGGTTGTTCCTGCGCGCTCGCTGCGCCTCGATCAGCTTCCGGATGAAGTCGAGCGAGTCGGCCGAACTGAGGGCTGCTGACTGCGCCTGAGTAAAGGTGCGGACATAGGCGTCGACGGCGTAACCCAGAACAGGACATTCTGTGCGCGGCGGATAGTCCATCGGCACACCTGTTGGTAGGGACAGAGTCGGCGTTATGCGTACTCTTACTCTTTGCCGCTACTGGTCCCGGCTTGCCTACTCCTCGATGGCCCCGCCGATCTGCCGCAAATGCCGCCGGAAGGTGTATGACGGTTCGGCTGCGCGCCGCGCCAGGTACTCCCCGAAGGTCGTCTGCTGGCGCAGGGTCTGACCCGCCTGGATCTTGCGAGCCTGGTCCCGTTCGGCCTGGGCGATCTGGCGGGCTGTGGCCAGGACTTCTCCCGCCTGATCGGACGCGATGAACACGACGCCGTCGTCGTCGCCTAGCACGATGTCGGTGCCGGTGACCAGGCATGACCCGAACCGTGCGCTGGCTAGCGCGGATGGCTCCTGCTCAGCGAGGCGGACCGGCCCGGCCGGGCAGCGGCCGTAGCTGAACACCGGCAGGCCGATCTGGGTCACTTCCGGCGTGTCGCGGTGCAGCCCCCATACCACCACCCCGCTCAGGGCCGCCGCCTGTGCCTCCAGCACGACCAGGTCGCCGACGCAGGCCTCATCTGCCCGCCCGCCGTTGTCGACGACCAGCACGTCGCCGTGTCCGGCGCTGCTGAACGCCTCCAAGAACACATCGACGCTCCCGTAGTGGCGGGCCGGCAGCGCACGACCGGCGATCTGCTGCCCGGGGATGACTGCGCCGATGCCAGGCGGCGCGACGCGCAGCGGCACTTTCCGGCGGATGCAGGCGTCGGCTACCAGCGGCGTGGAGAGGCCAGCGAATTCGGTCAGCATCCCTGCGCGTCCTGGCTCGATTCCAGTCACCCGCCAAACGCTACCCGCGGCCACGGGAACCATCTTGAACGCTCGTGCGGCCCCGCGGTTCCCGGCCCCACGCACAACCGGACGACTCCTTCTCAGGCACTCCGGAACCGCCGATCTGGCGCAGCGGCCTTCCACCTGACGTGGGTGACCGGGGCGCGCAGATCTGGCAATTATGCGGCGTCGTTCCGTGAAATGGTGGTTGCGTGATTCCGCTGGAAATACTGGTCGCTCTCGCCGCCGGCACGGATACGATCGCGCTCGCCGAACGCGCTGACCTGCGCCACGATCCCTTCCACCGCCCGTGCACCGCGATCGCTGCCCGGCTGGGCGCCGAGTTCCCCGGCGGTCATGTGGCTCCGATGGAACTCCCGGTGCCGTTCGCGGCCGGGCTGTGCGACGTCTTCGGGCGGCTCTAGCCATGCCCGCGCAACCGCCGGCACGCGCCGGCCAGGTAGACATCGTGGTCGCCGGCGGCGGACCGGTCGGACTCATGCTGGCCTGTGAGCTCCGGCTGAGCGGCACCGACCCGATCGTGCTGGAGCGACTGCCCGGGATCGACGAGACCCCCAAAGGCAACGGCCTGGCGGGCCAGATCGTGCCGGTAATGGACTACCGCGGCCTGCTCGACCGGCTCCGCCAGGAGGCCACCTTTGCCGGGCCGGTACCGCGCTTCTCGTTCGGTCCGCTGCAGCTGGACTTCTCCAGGCTCGGCACCAGCCCGCTGCACATCCTGGCGGTGCCGCAACGCCGGCTGGAGAAGGTGCTGGAAGAGCGGCTCACCGAACTCGGCGGGACCGTCCGGCGCGGGCACGAGCTGACGGCGCTGTCCCCGCATGACGACGCGGTCACCCTCGACGTCCGCGGTCCCGGCGGCGACTACCGGCTGCGCGCACGCTACCTCGTGGGCTGCGACGGCGCGCATAGCCTGGCACGCAAGCAGGCCGGGATCGGCTTCCCCGGCACCACCTCGCCGGAGATATCCCGCATTGGCCAGGTGCGCCTGCCGACGGCGAAGCTCACCCGGCGCGGCGCGGTGAAGGTACCGGG
>Ga0302180_10004074_pt1 | contig 10924 bp, 7 predicted proteins | sample I_Palsa_E3_2_FD_200575 | JGI IMG/M metagenome (GOLD analysis project Ga0302180, IMG submission 200575) | Peat permafrost microbial communities from Stordalen Mire near Abisko, Sweden - I_Palsa_E3_2 | ecosystem: Environmental > Terrestrial > Soil > Palsa > Peat permafrost | place: Sweden: Abisko... | reverse complement strand
TACCGGGGAAAAATGGCAGCTCGCGGGGATTTCGGTAAGGCAGACCAGACGTTGCAACACTCACCTTCATAGCCGATAGTCCAAGTCGCGCCGTTTCACGCGAAAGCGCGGAAAAAAAAGTAGGTCGCCCATAAAACAAATAATATTTCTCTAGTACACGCCTCAGTTCTGCATTCTGGTCCTCAAGAGACTGAATGTCATTGTGCGATAATCTTGAAGACGGAGGAGCTATATACTCTACGCCATATCTCCACACTACGATTAGGTCAAAGATTGGTATGTGACGAAGACGTTCGACCAATCCGAATACATCTTGATTGGCGGGCACTATTTTATTAATTACATATGGATTATGCGCTACAACTTCACTTACCGCGCGTTGGGCCGCGATGATCGTCAGGTCGCAGGAAAAATGATCCGAGACAGCCGCGACGAGGTGAGTGGATTTCAAAAGATCGCCAATCCCCCCGCTTACAACCAAAGCAACCTGGATCCTATCTTTTCGAAAACACAACGCCTTGGGCGCGCCCGGATCGTTCTCGGCAAACCAAGCTGCCCAAGCGTCAAGTTGCCGAACCTTCGGCAGGCGCCAGCCGGGATCTTGGACGCGAGTCGCAACAGGCCTGTCCGTCATCCTCGTCGAGGCGTGCGGTTTCAGGCGCGCGAAAATTTTTTTTGCTCTACGGCGAATATAACGCTCCACCGTTCTTGGGAGATTCTCCAGACTCTGCCTTCTGAGAATTTCAAGCCGGGCCAGTTCGTCGAGATGAGCAAGCTGATCGCGAAGAGATGAAAGTACGCGATCACGAGTATCAACGAGGTTAGACTGCCTGGCCTTGAGTTCAGTCTCCGCTTCAAGAAGCAATTCTTGTATTCTCTTACCTTCAATAGCCAGAAGCTGGCGACGAATTAAAAAATTATTCAAGTCGTCGGACGCCCCGGGGCTGTCGTCTTGAATGTCCTTCCTTTGTACGAGGTCTGAGGAAAGCGCGCTCGGTTTGAGTTCCTCGTTCATGGAGCCGCCTCGCTCCGAAGTTCGATTTCAGATCGGACGCGAGTCGGAGGACGCGAGAGGGAGCGCCAGGACTCATTGATAGGCATCGGCTGTTTCAAGGTGGTTTCTCACATAAAGCCTCAACCCATCTTCAAGGCGGGTCGACGGCGTCGCATAACCTGCCGACCGCAGCTTTTCGATGCTTCCACATGTATGATATTGATATTTGCCCCGTAATGCAGCCGGGAGATCGATGAACTCGACGTCGGGGGCAACCCCCATTTCCGCGAACATGATTTTCGCCTTCTCGAGAAAGGATCTCGCCGTTCCAGAACCGACATTGTAAAGGCCGGATTGGGCGCTCGGTTGCTGAAGCGCCCACAGCGCAACCCGGACACAGTCGCCGACCCAGACAAAATCGCGCATCTGGCCGCCGTCGGGATAATCGGGATTCTCGGAGCGGAACAGGCGGACCCGACCGGATTCGCGGATTTGCGCGTGCAACTGAGCGGCGACCGAGCGCTGGCCGCCCTTGTGGTATTCGTTCGGCCCATAGACGTTGAAGAATTTGAGACCGGCCCAGCGCGGGGGACATGGAGCGCCGGTCGCGACCGCGTGCTGGACCCAGCGGTCGAACAGGGCCTTGCTCCACCCATAAGCATTGAGCGGCCGCAGCCGGCTTAGGTAGTCGGCGTCGAAACGGTCGAGAAAGCCCTCCCGACCGTCGCCGTAGGTCGCCGCGGACGATGCGTAGACCAGCGGGATTTTCGCCCGCGAGCACCAGGTCCAGAGATCGATCGAGAGCCGAATGTTGTTGCGCACGATCGCGTCGATGTCAGTCTCAGTCGTCGTAGAGATGGCTCCCATGTGGAAGACGCCGCCAATCTTTTCCTGATTGGCGTCCAAAAACGCTCCCGTCGCTTCGGGCGGAATGATGTCTAACAAGCGGCGCTTGGCGATGTTACGCCACTTGAAGTCGCTCGCGCCCATCCAGTCGCTGATGACAATGTCAGCCCCTTGTTGATCCAGGGCGGCGGCGATGTTGGAGCCGATAAACCCCGCGCCGCCCGTGATCACATACACGCCCGGCCTCCGTCTCTCAGTCCATTGAACTCGGCCCCGATCAAAAAGGAACTCTCCGGCGCCGCCGTACCGCTCGTCGGCCTCCACCGGCGCTGACCCGCTTGAGAATTGACGTTGGGCCGTCACCCAGCTTCAATGGAATCAGAATGATTTTGCCTCCCTCCGGTATCGGACCCGATCCGCGCCAACGGCGGCTTCGAGCGTGCAAACCGACCTTTTAGTGGGGCAATTTGGCGTTAGCAATTCGATGAAGCGCCGACGGGTTGTCACCAAGACGGGCGACCAGTTCGTCACTATCGATCGCGCTGGGCGCCTCACGTTTCGAACATGATCAACGACTGTGGCGTTGGTCGAAGGGGGCGAGCGGTCGCCCCAAGGAAACCTGCCGCCTTTGCCATTTTGTCAAGATCGCTGAGCGTCCATGCGTCGCCGCCGGGGGTTGTCGCCAGCATCAAGAATGCAAACATCGCGTGTGTGGGCGCCCCAGCACGATCCTCGTCCGGGACGAAGTCTACGGCGCAGGCTCGTCCTTGCGGGGACAGGCTCGATCTCACCTTCCGCAGGATCGTTGCGCATTCCTCCGGGCTGAAGTGGTGGAGGAAATTCGCCAGGATAATGAGATCAAACTCGCCTCCCCAATCCACCTCGAACGCATTTCCCCCAACCGCGCGGAAGCGCTCACCGACGCCAGCGTCTCCGGCGTTGGCGGACGCCAGCCCGAGAACGCTCGGCCAATCCACAGCCGTTACGACTGCTTCCGGGAACGCCTTAGCGAGCTCGATGCCATAGAACCCGTGCCCAGCCGCCACGTCCAAAACTGTTGCGGGGGGCCCGGGCCGCGCAGCAAGATAGACCGCCGCGCGCTTGGCGGCGAGGCGCGCGGTCGAACTCATGGCCTTGGCGAACCGGAGCCAGACGGGATGATCGGGCGCCAAATGCGCAAGCCCCGTGGACCCGCCGTGTCTTACGTAAGAAACCGGGTCGTCGAGCACGAGGCGCAGAATTTCGGGCGCGGCATAGAAATCGATCGAACTGCCCATCCACGCGGGGGAGGACGGATCCAGATATCTCTTGCCGGCCTCCGCGACGTTATAGGCTCCATCCTGCTTCCTCAGCAGGCCCATGACGGTGAGAAAGTCGCACAGAATCCGCATCCCGCGGCTTGAAGTGGCGGTTTGCTCCGCCAGGGCGTTGCTGGTCACGACGCCGCCCCCGATCAAGGCGATGATGTCGAGCTTGATCGCCGCCGTCAGCGCCGCAGTCTTCTGGTAAGCCAGCGCGGCCTCGTAGGCGGGATTGTCCCAGCTATCCATTTTTCGTCGTCTCAATCTCTTCGGGAGGGTGTGTGTTCCAAGCCTACTCAATCTTTCCGCTTTTGGGCATAGTCGTCTGATGCGCCCTCCATTTTTCTCGAAGTTGCTTCATAGGATTTCCACAGGTCGTGGCACTCCCGCTCGAAACTCATCCGCCAATGCGCTCGTGGACGAAAACCGTCTCCCCGGCGCGGAGGATTGGAAATTGACCAGGCCAGCGTTGGGACGTGAGATCGAAGGCTACGCCTCGGTTTGCAGTGCATCAAGCGGTCAAACGCTTGACCTTTACGTCAATACGGCGGCGCCATTTTACACGGTCCAAATTTTTCGAATGGGCTGGTACGGCGGCCGGGGCGCCCGCAGAATTTGCGGGCCTGTCACCGCGCGAGGTGTGCGCCAGCCTATCCCGATTCCGGACCCCGAGACCGGTCTGGTCGATTGCGATTGGCAATCTCCAGTCTCGTTAGCTGTCGGGGCCGACTGGCGCTCCGGCGTCTATCTCGCCAAGCTGGAAGAAAGCGTTGGACATTGCCAATCCTACGTAATTTTTGTTGTCAGAGACGACGACGATGATGCTGATGTCGTGTTCCAACTTCCAGTCAACACCTATCAAGCCTATAATTTCTGGGGCGGCCGGTCTTCGTACGCTTGGGGCAGCGGTGACGGGCTTCCGTGGGGTTCGACCCCCGGCCGGCCGGCAGTGGTGGTTTCCTTCAACAGACCCTATGCCGCGAGCACCAATCCAGCGGCCGCGTTCGGAATGGGCGCAGGTGAATTCCTGTGCAACGTGCAGCCAGTGAGCACAGGATATCCGATCTCGAGCGCCGGGTGGGATTATAATCTCGTCCGTTGGCTGGAGAGGGAAGGCTATTACGTAACTTACGTCACGAATGTCGACACTCAGAATTTCCAGGAATTATTCAATCGGCGCCGCGCGTTTATCAGCGGAGCGCATGACGAATATTGGTCCTGGCAGGGCCGCGCCAACCTCGAACGCGCTTTGGCCAAAGGTACGAGCTTATTTTTCCTAGGAGCAAACGCAATATACTGGCAAGTAAGGTCAGAAAACGATCGGCACGGGCGCGCGGACCGTGTTCTGGCAATCTATAAGGAAAACGCTGGTGAGTTAGACCCAGTCCTTCTCGACAACGACCGTTCAAACGACTATTTGGCGACAACCCAGTGGCGGCTGCCACCTGTGTCTCGGCCTGAGGACATGCTGATTGGGGTCTACTATTTGATGGACCCAGTCGACGGCGACATCATTGTTTCCGATGCTGGTCACTGGGCGTTCGCGAATACGGGCCTTGTTAGCGGCTCCAGGTTGCCAGGCCTTCTCGGTTACGAGGTCGACGGCCTGTCCGGAAACGCGCCGGAGGGTCTGAAGGTGCTGGCTGCCTCTCCGGCTAAAAATCTTCATGATCCAAGCCGAATCGTCGTCTCAAACATGGCGGCGTATGTCGCTCCATCGGGAGCCGAAGTCTTTGCGACAGGGAGCATACAGTGGAGTTGGGGACTGGATGACTTCAACGCGCCGCGTCTTCGCACGTCACGGCTAAGTCCCGCCGCCGCCCAAATCACCCGCAATGTCCTTGAGCGATTTGGCGCGAGGCGACATTCAACTCATCGGCGGGCATAATCGATCAACCTTCTCAACCGGCGCGAAAAAGATTCATCTCTCGCCACGCCAATTGTCGGCGCCGGGATTTCTTTGTTGCTCATTGCGGGCGCGAGAGCTTCGCCTTCGTGGTCCCGAGCCGGCGATTGTTGCGATTCCGCTTTGCTCGAACCGGCGGGAGAAGTTTCGTCCTTGGAGATTGGAGGGAGAGGAAGGGGCTCGCTCATGCCGAGCCACGGGTTGCCGGATAGCCAAGACCTCAGCCTGCCGGCGAGCTCGTTGATTCGGCTCGTCACCAGATCGAAATGGGCGCTGTAGGTCTCTTGCAGCGCGGCGTCATCACTCAGCCGAGTCCAGACTCGGCCGTCGAATTCGCCGGCAATGGCCAGCAAGCGCACCGCAAGTGGAGTCGGAGAATAAACAGCCAGGCGCTCGGTGTAGGGTTCAAGACCCCAGTCGACCTCAGGCGTAAGAGGTCGAATTGGCACATCGTCGGACGCCCAGACCGCGTCTCTCGGCTCCCCTCGCGGGCTCAACAAGACCTTCCCGCCGATCATCAGAGGCGAGTCGATCATCACGACCGTCTCCACCTTATGGTTTAGCTTCATCAATAGCCGCGCTGTCTCGAGCGCCACAATTCCCCCGACACAGTGCCCGGCCAGTCGGTAGGGCCCGGTCGGCTGCGCCGCCAAAATTGCGGGCAATCGATCCGCGGCCATGTCTTCGATCGAAGGCGGAATCGGCTCACCTCCAGGTCCATGGGGAGCGACGGCGATGAGCGAGATTTCCGGTCCCAGCTTTCGAGCAAGATGCTCGACGTAGAATCCGCCCCTCGTCCAGTCGCCGTGGAAAAACAGCAGCGGCGCGGCGCCGTCGGACGCCGCGCCGACCCGGACCGCCGCCTTAGGCCGTGGAGATTCCTTCTCGCTGAGCCTCTGAGCGAGCGATCTGACCGTAGAGCTCTCGAAGAGCAGGCTATCGGGCAACGCCTTCCCAGTCACCTGCCGCAGTTCGAGCATGAGCTCCGTCGCCAGGAATGAATCGCCCCCCTTGTCAAAAAAATCATCATCGATGGAAAGGTCCGATGTCTCCAAAAGCCTGCTCCAAATCCTAAGTATGTCCGAGCGCAGCCGGTCTGGCCCGTCGCCAAAGGTTTCCTCCGTCATTTGAGTCCCTCCACGAGACGTTGACGCTGGACTTTCCCGGTCGCGCCTTTTGGCAGACGATCGACAAAGACAATCCGGCGTGGAATCTTGAATTGCGCCAGGGTCGGCAACAGGAATTCGCGCAGTTCGAGCGGCGTCACCGTGGCTCCTTCTTTCAAAACCACCGCCGCAGCAACGTCCTCGCCAAGGCGCGGGTGGGGTACGGCGAACGCGGCAGCCTCCGCGACGGCCGGATGGCGCTGCAACCCGTCATCGATTTCCGCCGGCGAGATTTTCTCGCCGCCCCGATTGATCATCTCGGTTTTGCGGCCATGAATGGTGAGGAATCCTTCCGCGTCGAGGCTTCCGATATCGCCCGTTCGAAACCAACCGTCGACGAACGAATCACGGTTGAGGTCAGGGGCCTCGAGATAGCCCGATGTCACGGTCGGCCCTCCGAGCAGGATCTCACCGTGTTCGCCGGCGGAAACCTCCCGTCCGCTCTCCGCGACGATCTTGACCGTATCCGTCGGGGGAATGCCGCACGTCCCGGGCTTGAACGGCCCCGGCGGCGGCAGGTTAGCTGAAATCTGCGCCGCTTCGCTCGAGCCATAATGCTCCAGAACGGGCACGCCCAACGCGGCCGAAAGTCCGTCACGCACTTCTCGCGTCAGAGGCGCCCCGCCGGAAACCACAAATCGCAAATTGTGGATCGACCTGACGTTCGGCAGCGCCTTCGTCTTGTCGAACATGAAACGGTGAAGCGTCGGACCGGCGGAATACCAGGTGGGCTTGAGGACGCCGAGCCATTCGTCGACATCAAGCGACGACGGGCTGAGCGGAAATGCGGCGCTGCCTCCGGTGATCAACGGCGTGAAGACGGTCACCTTGAGGCCATGCGAGTAGCAGATCGGGCTGGCACTGAGACAGCGGTCCGAAGGAGTGAGACCGAACCACGATTGAACTCTGGCTGCCGCCGCGAGCATGTTCCTGTGGCTGAAAGGGATCAGCTTCGGCCCGGCCGTCGTGCCTGAAGTCTGCAGAATAAAGGCGGTGGCGGCAGTGTCGGGTTCTTCAGCCGCCGCCGCGCCGATCTTGGGAGCGCTCAGATCGAGGCCGAGCTTGCCGCGGTCTTCCCGGACGGCCTCGATGACTGCGACCCCACGGCCCATGGCCACCTCGCGGGCCGGAGAAGGCCCGTTTGCCGGCACGATGACTGCGAGCGGCCGAAGCGACTCCAACCGGCCGTCGATCTCAGGCGCAGTCAATTGGGTGTCGATTGGCACAGCGACCGCGGCGCATGCGGTCGCGACGATCGCCAGAGCCCCATCCGCGCCGCTCGGAAGCGCGACGGCGACCCGCGCGTCGCGGTCCAAGCCGAATTCGCGCAGCCGCGTCGCGCAACGAGCGAGATAGTCGCGGAGGCCCCGATAGGAGAGCGGCGCGAAGCCGGTCGCGACCACGGCGGTCGAATCGGGGCGAGATTCGGCGTGGCGCAAAATCGCCGGTCCAATGGCGGCCGGGCTAGTCACCGAAGCCCTTGACGGTCGCGATCCGCGATTTCATCCCCTACCCTCGCCAGGCCCGATATCCTTGCGCGCCGGAGGCGGGCGCTTGAAATGATCGCCGGGCGGATCGCCCGGACGCGCGCTGATAGGCGAGAAAGCGCGACCTGACAACCCTTAGCGGGGTCCTGGCCTCAACGGTGTCGGGGCCGCCTCCTCACAATCGCCCAGAGGCAAGCCGCTTGCGGTTTTTGAGAGGATTCGAGACTGCCGACGCATTTGCGCTCTGGAGCGTGCGGTCGGCCGTTCAAGGCCGACGCCGCAATCGTTGATCATGTTCGTGACATGAGATAATTGGGCTCGTCAGGTCAGGTCCTGGGCAAACAGGGCGCGTCCAGGAGGCCGGGCGGCACGGTGGTGAGGGCAAACTAAGAATTCCATGCATCAGCGCCAGTCTGACGAGACCCATGTTTCCGTGATTGTTCCCGCCTTCAACGTGGAACTCTTCATCGAGCAGTGCCTATGCTCGCTTTTCGAGCAGTCCGTCGAGCGCATGGAGGTGATTGTCGTCGATGACGGCTCAACCGACAAGACGCGAGAAATTGTCGAATCCCTGACTCCGCCGGAGGGGAAGTCCCTTAAACTGATCTCAAAACCAAACGGCGGTCTCTCCTCCGCCAGGAACGTGGGAATGAGAGCCGCGCAGGGCCGTTGGATTGGGTTCGTGGACGCAGACGATTGGGTGGCCGACACAATGTACTCCGTCCTGCCGGCGGAGGCTGAAAGCGCCGGCGCTGACGTCGCGATCGCGACCGGCGTTGATGTAGATTCAACGTCAGGCGCCCAATCGCCATCCCGTGACATTGAGGCCTGGAACGAGTTCATTGCCTCGCACGGGCGCCATGTCGTTCCGCGCAATTGCCCGGATCTCTTCGCGCTGGATCTTTCTCCATGCCGAAGAGTTTATAAGCGGGAGTTCCTCGAGAGGATCGGGTTTACCTTCGTCGAAGGGGTTATCTTCGAGGACCTGATAGCAAATTACCAACTGTTGTTCAAGACAAATTTCGCGGTATTGGTCGACGAGCCGATGTATTTCTATCGAGTCGGCCGTCAAGGACAGATCACCGGTCGCAAGGATCATACGGTTCTGGACATTTTGCTTGTCTTGAACATGGTCGTCGACGAGCTGTGGAATCATTCCGCAAGCGTGGAGCTATGGGCAAACTTCATTTGCGTCCAAGGCTGGTACATGCTGTGGAACTGCGAGCAAATAACCGATGGACACAGGGAAAGTTTAGCCAGCGGCGCCACGAGGATTGCTCTGAAATTTCCTCCTCGCGGCCTTACGCGTTTTCGCCAGAAGTTTGGGGATGATCCACGGATAACGACGGCGATTGACCTTCAGCTTTACGGAAATGCGGACCTTTTTGCGGAATTCGCACGGACGAAGGTCGTCTCCGAGCGCATCAAGAACGTGGTCGGCTCCGACCTTCTGCGACGGTTGACCATGACCCGAGCGCACGTGACCAGCCGGTTCGCACGCATGTCCTCACAACGAAGATTCCGCCGAATGGGATCAGGTCCGGCTCGGAGCGTTGCGGCAGGCTGACAGAGTCGTGCGGCGCCAAAGGCGGGAAAACTCAGGGTCCCATGCATCAGCTCCGGCCTGACGAGATTTCAGTCTCAGTGATCGTTCCCGCCTTCAACATGGAACTCTTCATTGATCAATGCCTGCGCTCACTCTTCGATCAGGCCGTCGACCGTTTGGAAGTGATCGTCGTCGACGACGGTTCAACCGACCGAACGCGTGCGGTCGTCGAATCCCTGACCCCTCCCGAGAGGAAGTCGCTTAGGCTGATCTCAAAGCCGAATGGCGGTCTCTCCTCCGCCAGGAACGCAGGATTGAGGGCGGCGCAGGGCCGTTGGATCGGCTTCGTCGACGCAGACGATTGGGTGGCCAGCACGATGTATTCCGTTCTCCTCTCGGAGGCGGAACGAGCCGGCGCCGATCTGGCGATTTGTCGCGGCATGCGTGTCGAGGAGGCGTCCGGCGCCCAAATGACCTCTCTCGACCTTGGCCGGTGGAGCGAATTGATAGCGTCGCAGGGCCGCCGCGTCGATCCACGAAATTGCCCGGATCTCTTCGTGCTTGATCATTCCCCCTGTAAGAGACTTTACCGGCGGGCGTTCCTCGAGAAAATTGGGTTCGTTTTCGTGGACGGGGTTATCTTCGAGGACGTAATAGCAAACTACCAAGTCCTTCTGAGAACGAAATGGGTCGTATTGATCGACGAGCCGCTATATTTCTATCGCGTAGGTCGTCATGGGCAAATCACCGAACGCAAAGACCATACCGTGCTGGACATCTTGCTTGTCTTCAACATGGTTGTCGATGAACTGTGGAACCAGTCGGCGAGCGCCGAATTGTGGGCAAACTTCATTTGCGTCCAAGGCTGGTACATGCTGTGGCTGTGCGCCCAAATAACTGACGAACATAGAGAAACGCTGGCCTCCGGGGCTACGCGGATCGCTCGGAGGTTTCCGCCTGGCGGCCTGATTCGCTTTCGCGAGAAGTTTGGGGACGAACCACGGGTGACCATGGCGGTTGATCTTCAACTTTACGGAAGCGCAGATCTTTTTGCCGAGTTCGCGCGAGCGGAGGTCGCCTCCGAGCGGGCCAAGAAGGTGACGAGCTCGGACATTCTGCGACGGCTCTTCATCGCGCGGGCGCAAGTGACCAGTCGGTTGGCGCGCATGTCCTCACGACGAAGATTGCGAAGAACAGGGTCAGATTCAGGCGCTCGACATGTTCCCCTGGGCTGACCGATCAGGACGCCTCGAGCGGTCTTCGGCGGCCAAGGCGACGAATGCCCTATCGTTCGTACTGACCCTTGCCTTGGGTGGCACCGGCCGGTCCGGCAGCGACTTGGCTCGCGCCACCATTTTACTCGACTCGATGGTGACACACGTTCCGCGCGAACAGATAGCCGAGCTTCTGCTTGTGACGCGTCCACAGGACGTTGATGAAGTGCGCCATCGGCTTGGAGTTTACACGAAGAGGCTCGGCCTCCTCGTGATGAGCGAAGACGTTCTTTGCCCGGGTCTCGGCGCCAATCCGCAGACGCTGAACATGTGGCCAGAGCCAAATCTTGGATGGCACCGGCAGCAAATTCTCAAATTGGCTTCGTGCAGATCAGTGCATAGCCCGTTCTACATGACGTTGGACTCGGACGTGATCTTCACCAAGCGGTTTCACGCCAGCGAGT
>Ga0302180_10004071_pt1 | contig 10931 bp, 9 predicted proteins | sample I_Palsa_E3_2_FD_200575 | JGI IMG/M metagenome (GOLD analysis project Ga0302180, IMG submission 200575) | Peat permafrost microbial communities from Stordalen Mire near Abisko, Sweden - I_Palsa_E3_2 | ecosystem: Environmental > Terrestrial > Soil > Palsa > Peat permafrost | place: Sweden: Abisko... | reverse complement strand
ACAGCCGCAGTGGCAGTTACTCCCATGTAGGTTGCCGAGAGCTGCGAAGCGCCTTTGCCTACTCCAGTCACGGTGCCTTGCTGCGTAACGGCCGCAATCCCTGACTGGCTCGAACTCCAGGCTACGTTGCCGGTTACGTCCGGCGATGTTCCATTGCTCAGGCTTGCAACGACGTGGAGCTGGCGGCTGGTTCCCATGCTGATGGATAAACTGGCAGGCACGATATTCAAGGCGACAACCGCAGGAGAACGAACCGTCAAACTCGCGGAACCCGTCATCGATCCATAGCTTGCAGTGATCGAGATCGTGCCGATCGCGTTCGCAACCGCGATTCCAGCAGCGCTCACGCTGGCCACCGCTGATCCGGACGAAGTCCACGTGGCGGACTGGGTCAGATTCTGAACGCTTCCGTCGGAGAAATTGCCGGTCGCAGTCAGTTGCTCGGTTTCGCCCATGGGCAAAGTAGCCTGGCTGGGGCTAACCGTAATGCTGACGAGCGCCGGCGGTCCGACGCTAACGGAAGCGGTGCCCGACACTCCTTGATAAGCCGCGGAAACCTGAGTGTCGCCTTTGCTCACCCCGGTCACGCTGCCTTGAGCGTTAACCGTGGCAACGGCTGACGAAATCGAAGTCCACGTTGCGGACTGAGTCAAAGTTTGCGAGCTGCCATCGGAGTAGGTTCCCGTCGCGATCAGTTTCTCGGATTCGCCGAGTGGCAAAGAAGATGAATTCGGAGTGAGGTGGATGCTGAGCAATGCAGGTGGTCCCACGGCGATAGCCGCGGTGGCAGTTACTCCCATGTAGGTTGCGGAGAGTTGCGAAGCGCCTTTGGCGACTCCGGTCACGGCGCCTTGCTGCGTAACCGTCGCAATCCCCGACTGGCTCGAACTCCAGGCTACGTTTCCGGTTACGTCCGGCGATGTTCCATCGCTCAGGCTCGCAACGGCGTGGAGCTGGCGGCTGGTTCCCATGCTGATGGATAAACTGGCAGGCACGATATTCAAGGCGACAACCGCAGGAGGGGCAACCGTCAAACTCGCGGAACCCGTCATCGATCCATCGCTCGCAGTGATCGAGATCGTGCCGATCGCGTTCGCAACCGCGATTCCACCAGCGTTCACGCTGGCAACCGCTGATCCGGACGAAATCCACGTGGCGGACCCAGTCAGATTCTGAACGCTTCCATCGGAGAAGTTGCCAGTCGCAGTCAGTTGCTCGGATTCGCCCACGGGCAAAGTAGCCTGGCTGGGGCTAACTGTAATACTGAGGAGCACCGGCGGTCCGACACGGACTGAGGTCTCGCCGGTCATACCTTGATAGCTCGCCGAGATTTGTGCGACGCCCACGCCGACGCCGCTCACATTCCCTTCTGCGTTGACCGTGGCAGTCGCCGACTGGCTGCTCTGCCAGGTGGGCGCGCCCGGTAAAGCACGCTGCACTCCGTCGGCAAACACGCCGCTCGCAGCAAGTTGTATGTTTGCCCCTCTCAGTATTTGAGGGTTCGCCGGTGCAACGATGATTTGCTTGAGCTTCGGTGAATTCTGACCGTCTGGCGACATCGTTCCCCCCGCGCAACTCAGCAGCAGTCCCGTCCCCACGAGCATAGGGACTACACTCACTGCGCGAAAAACGAAACCGATTCTCATGACGGAACTTGGGCGCTGCAGGGGAGGGCAGTTCGGGCGGGTTAGCCTAATAGAACTATATTGTCAGGACTAATGCGGAGAAATACTCAATTCAAATTAGCCCGTTTGGACTAGCCAATTAGTGGTGGTTGATAATCAAAGCAAGCCTCCCGTTTTGGAAAAAACAGGGTCCCGTTACTTATACGACGAACTGCAGGCCGCTGATATAACTCGGAGATTTGTTGCCCCGTTTAACGCTCCACCGCACTTGCATCACGGCTGGAATCGACACTGGAGCGTCGGACACTGGAAAACTGCACCGCACAAACATCGACGCCTGGAGCGGGGTCGAACTCAGAATACAAACGCCGCCATTGCTGAGATTGTGTATACGACCGTCAAATTCCTTCGGCAGCGGACCATTGGTCTGAACCGACAGCAAGCTCCTTGCATGAACTTCCAGCACCTGCGGGAAACGCTCATGCTGACGCCGTTCTTGATCTGAAGGTTGTGCCACAGCATGAGATCATGCCTGAAGAAACTGGTCGAGTAAATTCTGCAATCGGACTAATTCGCTTCTACTCTCAAAAGCGATCGAACCTTCAAAGAAATCTGGGAATTGCGGACGGAGGAATGGCTTATGTATTGGTTCGCGAGGATCCGGCGATTTTTCCCGCTATCCCGGAGCGTGTCGAAACTTTCATTTTCACCATCACCAACCGAAGGAACGCCTTAACCGTATTTGGACTAATGTTCATGCGGGTCGCGATCTCTTTGCTGGTGAGGCCTTGCAGCAGATACTCGACCGTCTCGCGCTCGCGCTGGGTCAGATCAAACTGCTCGGAGATCTCTGAGAGCCCGGTGCTGGTCGCCGCATCGCGCTCGAGGAGCACAGCGAAAGCGGGTTGGACCGGCGCGCGCCCGCTCCCCTCCACCTGGAAACTCTTGCAGATGTACCGGCGTTTGCCCGACCTGAATTCCTTTACGAAAGACGGCCCGTCCTGATTGCGATGATCGATGAGAGCGGTGCGCACCCGGTCCGAAAGAAAAACCTTCGGTTGCTTGATCCGGTCTGCCTCGCTCGGGAAGCAAAGGATTTGAAGCGCTGGATCATTCGATGCGATCAGATTTAGTCCAGCGTCTAGCAGCAAAAAGCCGTTGTTGCTCGGAGCCATTGACACGATGCTCTCCTAGAGATTTGAGTGGCTTTTTCCCCAGTCACGCGCACATTTTCATGCTGGCGTAAACCGGATATCCCGCGCAATCAAGTGGACATCTAAATTTTGAGTTCCGGCTTTAGGGGGGAGTGGCGCGTCCAACAAGCCACGATACTATGGCCGAGTTCAGCGCGAGTAGTATGTTGTAATTGGCAAGGATTTGTCAAGAGAAGTGTTTTCATCGAGTTCTCCGCGTTCGCGACCCGAGCCTCGGATTGCCGGAGAATTGAAAGAAAATGTCACTTTTGCTGTAACCGATTGCCTATCTTCGACTTCACCGGACTTTCGATGACCAGGGCACGGCCAGACGATTTGACCGAGGTCCACAAAGAAAAAGGCCGTCCGTACACTGCCTGGCTAGGCCAATCGTGGTATTGCCGGTCGTTCGGTTCCGTAGTCCAATAAGTGTGTAGGGGTGTGTTTCTCTCTATGGCGGGTCACGTGCTCTTCAGAGTTTGAAGTTGTGCTACCCGCGAATTGATAGACGTGGTACGGGACGGCGCTTGCGTAGGTTTTCTCCCTCGAATTTCCCGACAAGCGTGCGCCTTTGTTGCTACGATACTGGTACTTCGGATAAGCACCCGTGCCCCCCGAGTGCAGTGATCGAGGTGATTCAATTGCTGCGCCGGCGAAGTGAGGGAGTTATGCGTAGGGATGCTCCAGCGAGTTCCGATTGCGGCACGGGCTGGTCGCAAAAGCTGTCCGGTATCGAATCGCGCGCCTGGATTCGAACCGTCGCGCGTCACGCATTCGTAGTCGGCGTGCTTTCAGGTTTGGGAGCGCAATCACTCTCCGCTTCAGCGAATGAAGTTCCGAGCGGCTTGACTGTACAACGGTCGATGCGTGCCGCACCACACCGCTTAATCGTTCATCCGAGCGATGCCACCGTCGCAGCGGATCAAACCCAACGCTTCTCGGTCACCGACGCTCAGGGAAAACCGGTTGCGGTAAGGTGGAACGTTTCGGGAATCGGCTGCTCGGGCTCGGCCTGCGGGAGCATCAACGAGCAGGGAGTCTACCAGCCGCCCTCTACGCTACCGCAGCCGCGCATGGTCACGGTGGAAGGCGTTCTGGTTTCGGATCCTAATTACTCGGTACTGACGGAAGTGCGGCTTGAGGCTGCCCTCACCGCTCCGGCGAGTGCTGAATCTGCGCAAATCTACGCCAGGAAAACGCAACCACCGGCAGCCCCACAGATCGAAAAAAGGCCCGTTTCCGCCAGAGTCGAGTCGCCACCTCCGCCGAATGCAGTAGCCGCAGCCCCCGAGCTTGGAAGGCAGAATGTCGCCCGCGTGGGGAAACTACCCGCGCTACCGGGTGCGGTAGCCGCAGCCCCAGGCATCGGAAACCGGAGCGTTTCCGGCAGCGGGGGATCGCTTCCCCTACCGAGCGCCGTAGCCGCAGCTCCAGGCATCGGAAACCGGAGCGTTTCCGGCGGCGGGGGATCGCTTCCGCTACCGAATGCGATAGCTTCTGCCCCGGTAGTTGAAAGCCCGCGGGTTGCGCGTAGCGGAGAATTATCACCCATGCCTGGCGTGGTCGCCCCGAGGCCGCCGGTAGAAAAAACGAACGTGTCCAGTGGTGGCGCGATGTCGACTAGGGTTGCGATGTCGACGCCACCGAAAGTGATTGCTGCAGCGCCAGCGGTTGAAAACCGGAGCGTTGCGCGCAACGCCCCATTGCCGCCGTTGTCGAATACGGGTCGCGCCGCTCCCGAGAATCGAAAATCGAACACTGTCCTTAGCTTGAACGTGCAGTCGCTCCAACCGATAGCCTCGGTGACTCCGACCCATGCGCCGATCCCGACCGTGAAGCCGCAACCATCGACATCCGCTGTGGTCGGCATTCAAAACCCCGTCGTCAATGCGGCTTTACCGCCGATGCAGGATCTGGTCGCGGTGCCTCCAACTGCAGCTGCTGGAAATGGAGGAGCTATCTCCATGCACAATTCGTCGGTGGTCACTTATGCGAATGGCCAACTGACCATCAATGCGGAGAACTTGACTTTGGCCGCATTGTTGAAATTGATTGCGGAAAAAACTGGAGCTGTGATCGATCTTCCGCCCGGCACTGGCCATGAGCGCATTTTCGAACACGCCGGTCCGGGAAAGCCGAACGACGTATTGACGCAACTGCTCAACGGCTCCCACTTCAATTTCGTCATCGTGAACTCGCCACAGGACCCGAACGCGGTGGCGCAGGTTCTATTGACGGTCGAGCAGGAGGGCGCGAGTCCTGCTGCGGCGCCGAGGACCGAAGTTCTTGCTGCACGAGCGCAAGAACCTGCCCCCAGCCCTTATCCGGCTAAGAAACCTGCCGAGGAAGACACCACTCAGCCTCTCCCTCCACCGGTCGACGTGAAACCTCCTGCCGAGGATATGTCGCCGGACCAACGGGGGGAATACATGAAGCAATTGTTCAAGAAGCTGTCAACTCAAAGCGAGGGCTCACAAACCCCGCCACCAGCTCCGCCACAGTAAAAAACTTGTAAGGCCACCCAAGACGCGAACTGGCGACCGCGCGTCCCGTTGGGTCCGGGGCGTTCGAACGCACGAAATGTGAAGCTGCGGTGCGGAATCTTGCGGCCAGAAAACTACTCCATAAGCAGTAACCCTCCCGGGGTTCGAGCGGTCGTTCGATAAATGAGTTGACTTATTGGAAGCCGATCATGCGGCCAGCGGATTTCCCGGGCAAATCCACTCAAAAGGCCGCCCCTGCTGGTTACAGGCTGTGATGTGAGTCATCAGACGCTCGATAAGTTCGTCCCGCGACTTGAAAATGCCGCGGCGAACCGCTTTGCGCGCGAGAATGCCGAGCCAGATTTCGGTCTGATTCAGCCAACTGGCGCGAGTGGGTGTGAAGGTCAGCCGGAGGCGCTCCTGTTTTGTAACCCAGGCCATCATCTTCTTGCTGCGCTCGGAGGAGCCGTTGTCCAGGATCACGCAGAGATCCTTATCCGGATACGCCAGCAACAACCGGCGCAAGAATCGAATGAAAATGACGCCGTTATTTCGTGGAATGGGAGCACGAGTCTGCCTGCTGTCGACCTCCAGGCGGGCCAGCAGGGACGCGGCCCCGCTCCGTTTCGATTCGCGACTGAGCCTCCCGATTTTGTGCGGCTTCATGGGCAAACCGCGTTGGGTTCGATCCAAATCCGGGATCGAGGTCTTTTCATCGACCGAGAGCACGATTGCGTTCTGAGGTCGTTGCATATAGAGACCGATCACAGCCAAGGTCTTGGGTTCGAACTCCGGGTCATGGGAATGTTTGGAGGATCGGAAGCGATGGAGCTGAATCGATTCGGCCGACAAAACCGCGTGCACTACGGACGCACCGACCCCCAGATGTTTGGCCAGGGCGCGCACGCTCCAGTGAGTTCCGTTGGACTCCGGCGGTCGACTGGACGCCGTGGCGGCGATCCGCTGGCGGATCGCTGCGTCATACTTTCGCTTTCGCCCTCGGCCCGCCCGGTCCCGCAGACCGGCAAGACGATCGCAGGCAAAACGGCGCCGCCATTTGACGACCATTGGCTTCGAGATCTGGAGCGTCTCCTGGATCTGTTCGTTGCGGCGTCCGGCGGCCGCCAGCAGCACGATACGGGCTCTCATCACATCCCGCTCGGCGGCCGAAGGAGAGCGGACAATGTTCTGTAACGTGGTCCGTTCCTCAGCAGCCAGGTCAATCTGCGCGGCGCGGCGTGCCATGTCGGACACAATAAGTCATAGAGATACATAAGTCAACTTATTTAACGAACAATCTGGCGCATCAGGCTAAGCCACGTGGGTACTAGTATAAAAGGCTAAGCCACGTGGGTAATTGTAAATAGGCCTCAAAGGATTATCTTTCCGGAAGCGCCAGCTGAGCTCCCCCCGGCCCTCGGCGTAAATAAACTGGAGGATCACACAATGAAAAGGGTTGGACTGGTAGTTCTTGCCACGCTGGCCGTTGCTCTGCTTTGTTCGAGCGCGATGGCCCAGGACGCTGACACTTACTTTGTCACGTACTACTCAAATAACGTCGCTGCTGCCCCGGATGCCACCATCCGCGTTATCAACGATGGCTACGAGGGGCCGTATTCTTCCCCTCCGGGAAACGGGAACGCCTACGCTGACTTCTTCGTGTTTGACGACAGCGAAGAGCTCATCACCTGCTGCAGCTGCCAAGTCACACCGGATGGCCTGCTTTCTGAGTCCGTCAAGGCAGTGACTGCGACTAGTCTGCGCGGCATCGCGCCGACTCGCGGCGTTATCAAACTGCTCTCGTCCTCGAACGGCTTCGTTCCCGTCAGGGGCGATCCGGAACCCGCGCCGGAGGTTTTGTCGGCCGGTCTGCACGCCTGGGCGACGCACATCCAGAGCGTTAAGAACGAGACCCCAAATGGTCCTGCTGCGTATTCCCAGACAGAAACCTTGTTTGCGGATGCGAATCTCACTAAGTCCGAGCAGGGCTTGCTGGAATTGCTTTGCTGGGCAGACCTCGCAGAGCTTAGCGGAAAAGCCTGCCCCTGCACACCGGAAGATTCCGACTTCTAGACTTCCGATTTGCTGTAAAGGCCAAGAGAAGCAGCTTCGCCTAAGGCTGCCAAGCTGGCCGCAACAAGAACTCTACCCAGACGCCGAATGCAATGGTATACTCGGCGTCTGGGTGCTCTCCCCCCTTTTTACCCCCCGCTTAATTTCAATGAGAGGAAACCTTTCGCGATGTCGATCCAACGCTTCTTGAAGATGCTTGGAATGGCGGCCGCTGTGGCTGCTTTTTCCGTTCCGATGATTGCCCAAAATGATTCCGACGTGGTGGCCGAGATTGGCGACCGCAAGATTACCGAAGGCGAACTGGAACACAGCCAGGCGGGAAAGCTGCTCCAGGCCCGTTACAAGTTCTACGTTGCACAGCGCGATGCGCTGGAACAGCTGATCGCCGAGCAGTTGCTGGAAATGCAGGCTAAGAAGGAAGGCTTGACGGTCGAGGAGGTCATCAAGCGTCACATTGCGACCAACGTGCCGGAACCTACGGAGGATCAGCTCCGTTTCTATTACGAGGGTGTGCAAACCGAGGAGCCGTACGAATCGGCACGGCCTCACATCATCGAAACCATTCACCAGTTGCGCATGAGGAAGGCGCGGGACGCCTATATCACCGAGCTGCGTGGAGATTACGGTGTGGTCCTGGAGTTGGCCCAGCCCAGTGCTGAAGTCGAGGTTGCGGACGCGCCGAGATTGGGTCCCGCCGCGGCTCCGGTTCAGATTGTTGAATTCGCAGACTACGAATGCCCCTATTGCCAACAGGTGAATACCGACCTCAAGAAGCTCCTGGACCAGTTCGGCACTCAGGTCTCAATCGTTTATAAAGACTTCCCTCTTCCCATGCACGGGCTGGCACAAAGGGCCGCCGAGGGCGCTCGCTGCGCCGGGGCACAAGGGAAGTTCTGGGAGTTTCACGATTTCCTGTTTGATACCAAGAAGGTTCAAACAACCTTCATGAAAGAAGAGGCGCGCACACTGAAACTGGATGGGGCTCGCTTTGACAAGTGTCTGGACAGCGGGGAAGAAACCGCTGTGGTGAAGAAGGATGCCGAGGAGGGTCGACGGCTTGGCATACAAGGCACACCAAGCTTCTTCATCAATGGTCACTTCATGAGTGGCGCCGTTGGGTATGGAAAGCTCAGGGAATCAGTGTTGGCCGAGCTGAGCAACAACACCAAGAAGCAGAGTTCCGTCGCTTTGGTGCAACCGAGCGCGAGTGAGAGTAAGTAATCCACCACGCGAGGTCGATGTGCATGAGGTCGGGGATCGCGCTGCATCTACTTCTCTGAAACCTTTGGTGACGGAGGAGCAGATGCAGCGGCCTTGAATCCGGCGATGCCCATGCAGTAGTTGCCGCCGGTTCCCTTCCCGGAAAGAGTTGGTTGATGAGTTCCCGGGGCAGCATTCAGCAGATAGACATAAGATGGCTTGAAGGACCACGGTGCCGAGACTTCGGTCGGCGCCGGCATGGCAGAAGAGAAGCGGGCAACAACAAAGTCACTGGCAGAGGTCTTAATCTTGGGGCCGACTTCTAGCCCGGCGCTCGTCCGGGTGCCGTCCGTCACGTGAACTCCTTCGCCATCGAGAACGGAGGACGACCGGAGGTCCGAGACCTCAAGAAAGGCATTCAAACTGGCGACCGTGCGACCGGAGAGGTGGAACTTAAGCTCGGTCACGCCGGAATTGCACTTCTCGCAATACCAGATACTGAGAAATTGTCCCTGGCATGAAGCGGCGCTGCCGGACACCTCCTTGTAGGTGTTGCCTCCGTCAGGCGCGTTGTCAGTCACGCTCAAAACTTTGATCCCGGGGGTAAGTTCTAAAGGCATGGCGATAAGAGTGCTGCCTTCAACGGTCGGCTGGAGGTCCATATCGGAAACGGTCCCCGCCCCCTTGCTTATGGCCACAAACTGTTGAACGACCGTCTGTGCCGAAACTCGAGCCGCACACAAAATGGCCAACACGATCAATGTGTTCTTCATTTCGGATCCTTTCTATAACAACTAGGCAATAGCGTGTTCAACCCTGTCGAGTCAAGGTAACTCAGGTTTCGTCGTATTCGGATCATCAACCTGGAGCCGCCCAAGGATTAGAACGAACGCGTTCTTCGGGGCGGCTATTTGGCGGGTGGCGACTCAGGCTTCACCTGGGAATGCTTGATCGCCATAATGAAGGGAACTCCGGTTGGGGATGCGGAGATTTTGCCGGTAACGCACATGCGCTTGCCATTGTAGTCAGGTCTGGCTTGGTCGGCGGCCTCCGGACCCGGCACGAACTCGATGAAGTAAAAAACCGCATGCTGCGCCGGTTCCTCCATGTAGAAGGATGCTGGCAACCCATGCCCGGAGAGTCCGTTTCTGGGGAACTGAGCGTCGACCACTTTTCCACAAACGATCGCATTCTCGCCCTGGTGGTTTTTCGCCTCAGCAGGCGCTACGCGCTTCGGAGCGGGCTCCTGAGCAGGCTCCTGAGCCTGCGCAGCCTGCCAAAAGCCGACCAGGCAAATCATAATGATCATCGTTCTCATTGATATCACGATCCTCTCCCTCGAGTAATTTCGAACGACTAGCGCCGAATGACCCTATTTCGCATCGGGCTCCACTTTGATGGTAGAACGATCGGCGATGAAGATGCACGGCGGGTTCCCGGCCGGCTGCGAGATTATGCCAGTGACGCACACATTTTTTCCCTTGTAGGCGTCGATGGCCTCCTGCGGGCCGCCATCCTTCGTACCAAAAGTAAAAAAGAAGAATACAGGATTCGGTTCTGGCTGATCGAGATCGAACCACACCGGCTTCCCATGCCCCGACAGCCCATACTTGGGCACCTTTGTGTCTACCACTTTTCCGCATACGGTTACGGTCTCGCCGATGTGTTTTTTGGCATCGGCGGCGCTGATGCGCACTGGCGGCGCAGTCGGGGCGGTCGGGGCGGGCTGGGCAAAAGCAAGAGCCGAAAGGCTTGCCATACACATCCTAACCATCACAGTCTTCATGACATTCATATTCAAGTCCTTTGGCGTGCTTGGCTTCGAAGCGAAAGCCAGCAGATTCACGGAAATCGCCCCGGCATAGGGCCGATCATCCAGCCAACATCTAAACTCAGATCCGGTAAACCGTCAATTCCTCTTTTGGCTAGGTGACGTAACAGAACCACACCGAATAATCCCAATCACCAAGCATTTCCAACATTTTCCAGCGGAGATGAAAGAGAGTTTCTGGGGCAATCTGTACGGGCACACCCCGCGGCAACAGTTTTTCGAACGGCAGCCGGACCGGTTCTCGGGCTGGAGCGGTGCGCGCGGAGGTAAGGGGAAACGGCGCGACTACCGCAACGGCTACTAGGAGCGGGATTTTGTAACCCGCTTCGGGACGGATTCGGCTGCGCATCGCGCGCGCATACCCATGGAAAGAGCTTTCTGCCCGTGGGCCTGAGGCGCTTTCAGCGACGAGCCGAGGAGGTGTCGCAGCTGATCCGGGAAGCGTTTTGCCGGGGCATCCCGACCCGGCAAGTAGGCGGGTAGTGCCCACGCTGACCGACGAGACGGTGAGCACGGTATCAAGGCT
>Ga0302180_10004065_pt1 | contig 10942 bp, 10 predicted proteins | sample I_Palsa_E3_2_FD_200575 | JGI IMG/M metagenome (GOLD analysis project Ga0302180, IMG submission 200575) | Peat permafrost microbial communities from Stordalen Mire near Abisko, Sweden - I_Palsa_E3_2 | ecosystem: Environmental > Terrestrial > Soil > Palsa > Peat permafrost | place: Sweden... | reverse complement strand
TTAGAAGCATCACAGCGCGGCTGCGCGTGTCGCGCGTGATCGACGCGATTGACACCCCGTGCGCCGCCGCGGTGGCGCACGGAAAACTCCGCTATCGTCAGGGTTACTCCGCACCCCTGATCGTGCAAGAGTCACGAATCCTGCAAGTGTGTATCTTCGAAACCATTGAACGCAACCTGGCTTCCGTGGATTTCACTTCGGTGCTGCCTGACATCATGATTATTGCGGACGAGGTGGACTCGCAGCTAAAGCAAACGATCGAGAGTTTTCTAATTACGCAGCGCGAGCAAACACTCCTGGCTTCGACCCCACTGGCTGCCTTATCTGCTGCCACCTAAATCGACTGGGTGAGTCGGCGATGAACCGTCTTCCACAAAGGACGCGGCCTTGGTTGCGGACGACTTGCAATGAAGGCTACTCTTCTAGGCGGACGAAATCCAGGCCGAAAGCTGGGAAAACCACTGGTACTGATCTAGATCGCCACAGAACCGTGTCCGGCTGAAGAGGTGGGCTGTCGACGAAAACGGAATGATGTCGATTGCTGCCAGTAGATCGTCATAACGCTCACCCTGTGAAAAGAGCACGAAAAAAAAAGAAGCTCCTCCAGGGGGAAACGTGAAGCGGTGACTTGCACCCAGCTACCACCAGTTACGCTCGGTGCAGCGCGAATCGCCGGTCCGCCGCTGCGTTGACCTGCTCCTTCCAGCGCGGAACGTTCACGCCCATCACGAGGAACCACAGCATCACCAGTGCCTCGGCAAGGAGGGAAACGATCAGATTGCAGGGAGACAAACGGTCTAAGAGCGGCGGTGACAGAAAAGTCAGCCAACCCAAACCGGCAACCGTCATTGGCACGCCCAGAATTCGAGGCAGAAAGGTCGACCTGAAAATCAGGTATCCGATCAGAAGCCAATAGACTCCGTGCAATACCATGCCGACGCCGACGCCCAGGGGCTGCCACTGAAAAGCTTCGAGGGTTAGTCCTACGAGGTTGAGGGACGCAGCAAGTAAAGAGAGTTCCCTGTTCGCTGGCTTAAGAACGACATAGAGGAGCAGCGTTACCGCCACCATGCTCAAGGCCTCGATGATGCCCGCTGCGATCCCGCCTGCGAAACTCAACCTGCCTTGACCGAGGAATTCGGTCAACGTTGCCGTCAGCATGACGAGGAAAAACAAGACACTCGCCATCCGCGCCTTGAAACTCGGTGAAGCTTGTGCAATTGGTTTCATTATCGCTGCCGCGCCCATTACTCTTTCCTCCCTGGTTAGCGAGTCGATCGGTTCAAATAGATGCGTACCTGGCTGCTGCTGCGAGAGGCGGCGGCTTTCAGGCGGTGCGGTTCTGATCTCCTCATCGTTGAACAATCCCCCCTCACCCGGACCCGAGCCGCAGGCAAAACAATAGTTCCGCGAGAAAGCCGAGGACGACGATGTAGCGAGACATGTAGTTTGCGAGCGGCGGCGAGAGAAAGATCAAGCCGGCCAGCCATCATGCGGCAGAACCTCGGGCAACCACGGGCCACGGCTGGTAAGGATATTCAAATTCATGCTGACGACTAAATTTGAGCAGCGAATAACTGTACTGCGAAAAGGGCACCGGCCTGCGTCCCAGCTCTGACGTGACTCTCGTGTTGTCGAAAACGGTATCCCAAACCAAATAGGGCATGAACACGTTCATCAAAGCGGCGCTTTTTGCGACCGGCCCTTTGCGATTCGAAACAAAATTCACCGCGTTGGAAAACAGAGGTTCCAGAACCGGGAGAAACACGGGGGCGCGCTTCGCCTGCGCGGGGGCCAGCGCATTCGTCAATTCCCGGAACGTCTGCGATTCGATTCCCGAGGAAAGGTGATATATGTCGTGCTGCGGTTGGTCTTTTTGGTGCAAAGTAGCAATGGCATCGGCGACAAAATCCACGTTGACGATGTCTATCTTGTCGGTCGGTCGAAACGGAAGCACGGGTAGACCGGCCATAGAGATGAAGCCCTTCATTACATCGAACTGGGTCGTTTCTGGGTGACGGCTGTCCCCGAGTACTATACTGGGCCTGAAAATTGTGGTTGGAGTATCCGGCAGCAGCAAGCGCATCATGTGCTCGCAAAATTTCTTGGTACGTGCGTAGGGGTCGTAGTCGGAGCGGTCCCACTCGATCGATAGGTCTTCGGTCACCACTTCATGGCGACGCCGTCCGGCCACCGCCGCCGTGCTGACCTGGCTGAACCGTCGGAGCCCGTGATAATGCTCGACTTGCCTCGCCATGCTAAGCACTTCCAGAGTGCCGCGCAAATTTACGTTCAGGCAGCTTTCTTCCGATTTTCGGTTCGCCGACGCGGCACAGTGAATGATCGAATCCGTTGTGTGCACAAGCCGATCATACTCGTCGCGGCCAAGACCCAAACCAGGTGACGTCAAGTCTCCGCGGAAGATTCTGATTCGCGTTTGCAAATACTCGAAGAAGAGGGGAAACTCCAGGTGCAATTGGAAGGCTTGCCACAGGCGGAACTGGGCTTCCTGCGGATCTCTCGCGCGCACTAGCAGGTTCAACGACGCACCGTGGCGTTCCAGCAGGTTAGCCGCCACGTGCGCCCCAGTATATCCCGTTCCTCCGGTTACGAATATCGCCACGTTGCTCCGTTCGTCCCTGTTCTTAGCTATTTAATTCCTTAGCACGCCGTGTTCCCCCTTCCGTTAAATGCGTCTTAACCCACCGATGGTTATTACGGATCTGGTTTACCGTTCCCGACGTTGAATGTCTCTGGCTGCATACTCGGTTGCCCGTGGCAACATGCGCCTTATCGCAGTCACGGCTTGTACTGCGGCGTGCTGCATCAAATTTCCCGCCCAATGCGGCCTTCGGATAACTTCGCATGATCTCTTACCCTTGACGTACGACGGCGGACATCACATCGCTACCTCAACCGGATATTTCATGTGCGAACGACAATCCCATCGCGGTTCCTTGAAAGGACGCCGTGTCGTCTCGCGCCTAAAATGCTCGGCAGGAAATGTCTTGGCGCTGTGTGGAACCGATGTATCTCTATTGACTGCCCAGTTCCAGGCTCTAAAACTCCTCCATGCTGTTTTCCTCACAGGATAAAGTGACATCCATCACAGATCTTTAATCGGGCCGGCGCGTAATCTGCACTGAGTGGTCTCTCTGGCCGAATTTCGCGGTCGGTGGGTATTCCTCCAGCTTTGGGGGTAGCAGCCTGCCGCCCGCGAACCTGTTGCGACACCGATTCGATCCTTAGTATCCCTAAATCCCCATTTGTGAGATCACCTCGACCGCAGTGACGTCATGATGGGCATAGCCGAGATCGCGCAAGGCAACGTTGACCCCGAAGGTACGGGGAGAGGCTGAGGGCGTGGACCGCGATTGCCGAGATTTTCCGGGCTGATCGCCAAGAATAGTGTGTATCCACGAAACGAGTTGGAAGCACTTCGCCACAACTGGAGAACGTCCTGATCGGTTTCGATAGTTCAGTAGCGAAGGCCTTGTTTCCGGCGCTTGAGTATCGTCGTCGGTGGGAATCTACCTAATCAATTTGCTTTTCCTTTCGCATTCTGCATACATCTGGTGTCAGCGAACAAAAAGGGAACATTTACTGGAGTACGCTGTAGACCATTTCGCACAACTTTTGACCATAGTTGAGGATTCCTCCAGAAGTGCCGGAAGCTGTGGCGCTGATTCAGTAAGAACGAAGATTCAATATCCTAAGTCTTTGAAGAGAGGAGGAAGTAGCATGCCAGAGGCCGAAGTACTGCCGCCCATGCAATGCGTGCAGAGTAACGATGTTCCCAAGAAACAGCCCCCCTCAGCATTGAAGATCGAAGCTAATCGTCGGAACGCTGCGAAATCGACGGGGCCCAAAACACCCTCCGGTAAGGCAAACAGCCGAAAGAACGCCATCAAACACGGCTTATTCGTGCGCCACAAGCAAGAGCTCCCTGGCGAAACCCGGCAGGAGTTTGAGGAGTACCTGAATCGGCTGTGGGACGACGTGGAACCGGTCGGCCCACGTGAGGAAAATGAAGTTGAGTACATTGCGATCTGTTGGCTCAAACTTCAGCGCTTATGGAGATACGAAAACGCAGAAATAATGTCCGATCAGAGATCCGTACGTCGGCAAGCCGAAATTGGGGGGTACAATCACCTTGTCGGTATGCAGAGGCCGGCTAAAATACTCTCTCTCCTCCGAGCCGCTGACGCAGAAGTCAAAGCAACTGGACAGATTCCCCCGGCTTTAATGGAGCGTATTTTCGCTGAGGATGCAGACGTTAAGATATATTGGCCGAACTACGAAGCAAGGGCGCAAGCAGTCGCGAAACAAAATCTAAGCGGAATTGCCAAGAAGATCTCCGAGGACAGCAATATCCCTCTCAGTCAGGCAAGGATTAAGCTCGCGAAAAGCCCGATGCTACAGCCAGAGTTTGCTCGTTTCGTCGCACTTGAGACTATACGGAGCGTCCGAAACGACCTGACCGAACGGTGGAATCAACTTTTCTCTGCAACCGTGCAAGCGGAAATTCAACTCAAGGCCATTCCATCCAGTTCCAGAGCTATGGATAAGATCTTTCGCTACGGAGACACATCCGAAAGGTACATGCGTCGCGCCTATGCCCGGTTGGAACGGCTCCAGTCATTGAGAAAGGGAGAACCTGTACCTCCTCCTGTAGATATTAGCTTTACCAGTTGAGGTCACGTAAGTAATAAGAAGAAGAAGTTGACAAAACGAAGCCAATAAGTGCTTTGTTTTCAATCGCTGCATTCTCGCCGATGAGTTGGCGGATAAAGCGAAAATCCCGATACTCTCGAGGGCAGTAAACTGGTTGCCTTTTCGACGCGCCGAGAATAGAAAGACGAGTCGCCAGGGTTAGCTGTGAACCTCCAGGGTCAGCGCGATCGGGTCTCCCTTGAACAGCAGGACGACGTGAATGACGCCGGCATCGGCCATGGAGTGCATACGGTAGCTTTCGCCACTGATCACCGTGGGCACCGAGAGCATGCAGCCATCGCCGAGTCCGGGAACTTTGTTTTTGAAATTGCCGGCGATCATATTGCAGATCTCGCCAACGGCGTCCCACATCTCCGGGCTGTCGCTGGCAACGTCCATCCCCAGCATAGCCGAAGCCATCGCTCCCGCGGACTTGGCGGTGCAGCGCATGGAGATGATTCCGCACAGCAACCCAGCCAGTCCGACCATCGACGTGATGTCTAACTCCGGTCCATCCACCGCCTCGGTGGGAACGGTCAGCGGGCAACTGAGCATCAGCTCGAAAACTTCCTGGGTTGCCTGCTGCAGAATTGCAGCCCAGCCTTCGCGGCCTTCACTTGGAGCCAAAGTCGGATTTGCGCTCATGGTTTGCCTGCCAGCACTGGAAGCACGTGCTCTTTCACTTGATCCGGAGTGAACGGCTTGCGAATATATCCTCGAGCTCCGGCAGCCAGAGCCTGCACCACGTGCCCCTCGCTGCCTTCGGTCGTGATCATCACCACCGGAGTCCCCTTGTTATTTTCCACCCCGGCCAGGGACTTCACGAATTCCAATCCATCCATGACCGGCATGTTGATATCGCAAAGTATGAGGTCGACCTTAGTCTCTTTGCACGTTCCCAAAGCCTCAGCTCCGTTTCCCGCCTCCAGGACTTGGGAAATGCTCAGGCCCGCTTGTCGCAGCGATCTTTCTACGATTTTTCTCATCACCGAGGAATCGTCAACGATGAGCACGCGTATGTTGTCCATGGTGCCTGTAGATCCTTTGGCTGGCTGTTTGCCCAGTACCGGCTACCCTGCCCCGGCCCTGACTTGTTATCGGCAAGCCTTCGGGGGACTTTAGAGAGGGGGGCCGGCGTCGAATGAAAAATCCGACAGTCCAGAGGAGGAATTGGCTGGAATGCGCAACAGAAGATTTAGGATTTGCCCCGAAGCGCATTCGATCCGCACCCAGGTGTAGGAGCGGCAGGACGCCAGCCGGATTTCACGGGCTGAAACCCGGACCGCGTAGTTGGAAACGATGCCGACTAACTCCGCAATACCGGAAACCCGGTCAAATACGAAGTCTGTGGGTGCCCGCTTCTCGAGAGTGAGCAGACTTTCACGCAACAAACTAGGCGGGACCAGGCAAGGCCGCGTGCGGCAGTCCAGCATTTGCTCGATGGCATAGAGCGCCGAATAATCGATGCCGCCGGCAAATGCCATGTGCAGCGTTGCCGTCGCCGCGATGAAACTGACGGGAATCATGTGGAACAGATTCAGCAACAGAATGGGAATTTGCGGGACCACGACTGCTTTGAGAGGCGACGCTTGGATTTGCCATAGAGGACAGGACCACTGCCGGGCCAGCGCGGCGGTAATCTGCTCCTCGCTGGCGAACCCCATGTCCTGCATCCATTCTCCGATCCGGCCCCGGCCCGCCGATCGTTGCACCGCCAAAACCGTGCGCAGCTGCTCCTCCGTCACCTGCTTCCGCGAAAGCAGCAGCAGCCCCAGCGGGATTCTATGTCCAGCCGCTTTGGAGGGAGCAGATGACCCGGCTGTCTGCATCGCTGCGTGCAAAGCCCGCTCCAGACACTCCGGTACGCAGCACTCAACTCCATGAATACGAACGCTCGGACGCCGCCGGCGCAGGTGGCTCCAAAAGTTACGCGGGCTACCGCAGTTGGGAACGCCGCATCGGGGGCGCGATTTTCTCCATGCCTTACTCCAGGTAATGCCGGCAAGACGCCAAAGGTTACGATGCATTTTCATGTGGATGCAGCTCTTCAGCCGCGTACTGCAATCACTTCCGTAACCCGCAAACCGTAATTGCCATCGAGCACCACGACTTCTCCCCGGGCGACCAGCCGGCCGTCCAGCAGCAATTCCACCGGATCCTTAACCTGGCGGTCCAATTCCACCACCGATCCCGGACAGAGATCGAGAATTTCGCGCAGCAACATGCGGCGCCCACCAAAGCGCAGCGTCATGGCCAGTTCCACGTCCATCAGCAGAGCCAGCTTGTTCTCTTCTTCGGCCGCGGTGGGAGGCAAAGGCGCGGTCGCCGCCGGGGCGGGCGCGGATGGCGCGGATGCGCTCTCGGCGCGGTTGTCCGCCCGCAGAGCCGTGGCTAAGGCCGCACTGAGATGCAGTTCCACCAGCGCATCGGCGGTTTCTTCCTTGCCCGCTTGCAGCCATGCAGTGGAAGACGCAGGCCAGGAAGGCGCGCCCGGCGCTGTCTCGATCCGCAACTGCACTTCGCCCCAGCGCGGTTTGAGCGAAGTGGCCACCATGCCCGCGACCTGGCGGAACAACTCCACCACCGCCTCGCGGTGGTCGGCGGTCAGTTCGGCTTCCGGGGCCGCGGGTTCGCTCATGAAGACCTGGGCAAAACCCAGCACCACCGAGGGGTTCAAGCGGATGCTCATTTCGCCCCGCGCCGCGCCCGAACACGTGCAGGAGATCCACAGATCGGCTTCGGCGGCAGACGGAAGCTGCGGCGGCGCCGCAGTGAGCCTCAGGCAGGGAACGGAGGTAGAGGTGATCTGGCCGAGGACATGGGATACGGCTTCGGCCCAGATCTGGACGAATGCGGCGAGATCGGCTTGAGGCTCGGGATTTGCACCATCCGTCATTCTTGCGCTTTCTCCTCAGCCGGGGCGGAGCGCTCCAGCAGCGTGGCAATCCGAAAAGTTCCACGGCGAGCGGGCAGGGCACGAAACGTTTCCACGCCCGCGACCAGAAGCGACGCCGGAGCATTCGAGTTCCGGTCAAAGCGCAAAAGCCGGCCTGGCTCCAATCCCGACAACTCCCCCACCGAGGCGTGCACGTGGTCTGCCCCCAGTTCCACCGCAAACAGGCAATCTTCCAAACAAGCCATCAGGCGCTTTCTCGCTCCCGCCTGGGCGCGCGGACGGCGGTAGCTCCAGGCAGCGGAAATTTTGCGCAGCAGAGCGTTCGAGGCCGCCGCCGGGAGGGCCAGATTCAACCCTCCCCGGGCATCCGGCATAGTGATCTCAAAACACAGAGACAGAACTTTCTCGTCCGGTGGCAGCAACCTCTGCGCTTCGCCGGCGCCCACCCTCTGATCGAAGCTGACTTGCAGAGAAACCGCCTGCCAGGCCTGGCCCAGGTCGCGGCAAATGACCTTGGCCACGCTGCCTAAAATCTGCTCCTCGATTTCAGTGATCTCGCGCGACGTGGCCGCGCCTGTACCTTGCCCGCCGAGCAGAAGATCGATGATGGGAAAGGCGACCTTGAGGTCCAGTTGCAGGGCGCCGCTCACACCCATCGGCTGCAGGAGAATGGCAGCCAGATACGTGGTCTCGGGAATGCGCTGCAGGAACTCCTTGTAGGCCAGGTTTTCCGCGGAAACCAGTGTGGCGTTGAATACGATGCGCAGATAGGCGCCCAGCGAATGCGTCAGGCTGCGGGCAAAGCCTTCGTGCAGCTGGGTGATGGCCTGCAGTTGCTCGCGCCCGATCTGCCCGGCGCGCCGCGCATCCCACAGTTCGATGAGCGGAGCCGTCGACACCTGCTCCTCGACCTGGCCCCCGCTGCGGGCGGCCCGCACCATGGCATCGATTTCCGCCTGATTGAGAACCTTCTCCATAAAACCCTCTCACCGTTTTCAACGGATATCCTGGCCTTCGGGGTGAAAATTGCCTGCTCAACGGCCCGCTTGAGCGGCCCGGGTTTTGCCCTCGGCGGGCATGAGTTCTTCCAGACGCGCCCGCAGCCGCACCACGGCCAGCGAATGTATTTGGGAGACCCGCGACTCGCCTATGCCCAGCACCGCTCCCACTTCTTTCATAGTCAGTTCCTCGAAGTAGTACAGCGACAGCACCTGTTGCTCCTTGGCCGGCAGTTCAGCGATCACCCGGGCCAGCAGGTCTTTCATCTCGCCCCGCAGGCAGCGAAAAAACGGTGTATCTTCCGGAGCGCTGGGCAGGTAATCGCACAAGTCTTCTTCTTTCCCGTCCCAGGGCGACTCGATGCGCAGGCTGCCCACCTCGAGGCCGTCCAACTCGCCCAATAGCTGTTGAAATTCCTTCAAGGCCAGACCCAAAGCCGCCGCCATTTCGTTCTCCGTGGGCGCGCGGCTTAACTCCATGCTCAGTTTCCGGTGAGCTTCTTCCACGCCCCGCGCCTTGCGCCGCAACTCCCGCGGGCCCCAATCCATCTCCCGCAAGCTGTCGAGGATCGCGCCCCGGATGCGAAACTTGGCATAGGAGCTGAACTGCACGTGCTTGGAGCGGTCGAATTTATTCAGCGCATCGATCAGTCCGATAACCCCGGCGTGGACCAGATCTTCGAGCGGCACGTGCCGGGGCAGGCGTTCGTGAATGCGGCGCGCCAGGTAGCGCACCTGCGGCAACTGTTCGAGCAGGATGCGGTCGCGCTCCTCGTTATCCTGCCAGACGGTATAAGCTTTGGCGGTATTTTTGCTCATATCGGGACTTTCTTGTTGCGAATCTTCTTCGGAATTTGGCTGGCTGCCTTCACTGGGTCGATCTGTCATTTCCGTCATCTCGTCTCACCGCAAAACCCCCACCGACTGCACCTCCACCAGCGCCGGCACCTCCAGCGGAGAGAGCACCACCACTTTGGGCAGAAAAGGCTCGAGCAGCCGCTTCAGGTGATAGCGCGCCGGACTGGGACACAGGAGCACCGGCGTAGCCACCGCCACCTGCTCGCCCGCGACCTTGCGCAACCCCTCGAGGATGCGGCGGGCAAAGGGCGGCTGCATTCCCGTGGTGCTGGCCGCGACCGCCGCGCCGCCGAAGGCGCGGCCGAGTTCTTCTTCAAGCCCATGGTCGAGCGTGACCACGCGCAAGCCTCCGCCCTCCGAAAGCAGAGGCCGCACCAGAGCCCGGCCCAGCGCCTGCCGCACCACTTCCACCAGCAGCACCGGCTGCTTGTTGACCGGAGCGGCGTCGAGCAGGGCTTCCAGAATCGTGGTCAGGTCGCGAATCGATACCTGCTCGCGCAAAAGTTGCTGCAAAACTTTTTGCACTTCGCCCAGGCTCAGCACCTTGGGCACCAGCTCTTCCACCAGCTTGGGCTGGGCTTCGGCTAGGCGGTCGAGCAGGCGCTTCACCTCCTGCCGGCTGAGCAATTCATAAGCATGCTGCTTGACCACTTCCGCAAGATGCGTGGCCAGTACCGAGGTTTGGTCGACCACCGCATAGCCCGAGGCCAGCGCCTGATTCTGCAAGCCGGCAGCGATCCATAAGGCGGCCACTCCGAACGCAGGTTCTTTGGTGGGAGTTCCCGCGAGGGGCCGCGGCGTGCCCTCCGAACTGATCGCCATGAGATTGTCCTGGTACATCTCCCAGCGGGCGATTTCCACCCCGCGCAGGGCAATGACGTACTCCCGCGCCTTTAAGCGGACGTTGTCGGTGATATGCACCGGGGGAACGATGAAGCCCAGTTGCTGCGCCAGGTTTTGCCGCAGGGCTCGCACCCGCGCCAGCAACTGGCCGCCCTGGTTCTGATCGACCAGCGGAACCAGTCCGTAGCCGACTTCCAGGCTCAGTTCGTCCAACTTCAACAGATCTTCGACCGACTCTTTGTCTTTTTCTTTCTCCCCGCCTTTGTCCTTGCCTTTCTTGTCTCCAGCGGAGGCCAGCGCCGCTTCAGCCGCAAGTTTCGGGGCGCGCCAGGCAAGAAATGCCAGTCCCGAAGCCAGGAGCAGGAACGAGACTTTGGGCAGCCCGGGAATTGCGGCCAGAGAGAGCATGACGCCAGAGGCGATGCACAACGGAATGCGCCGCGAGAACACTTGCCGGCCCATATCGACCGAGAGCGTGGCGTCGGAGGTGGCGCGGGTCACCACCATCCCTCCCGCCATCGAGACCAGCAGCGACGGGATCATGGTGACCAGGCCGTCGCCCACGGTGAGCACGGTGTAGGTTTTCAACGCCTCGCGGAAAGGAATATCCAGCTGGAAGACGCCGATCAGAAAT
>Ga0302180_10004063_pt1 | contig 10948 bp, 7 predicted proteins | sample I_Palsa_E3_2_FD_200575 | JGI IMG/M metagenome (GOLD analysis project Ga0302180, IMG submission 200575) | Peat permafrost microbial communities from Stordalen Mire near Abisko, Sweden - I_Palsa_E3_2 | ecosystem: Environmental > Terrestrial > Soil > Palsa > Peat permafrost | place: Sweden: Abisko... | reverse complement strand
CAGCAATCAAGCCGGCACACCTGGCGAACCAGGAACGCAAACCGGATTCGGCGAACTGTCCAGCACCATTTCGCCACCCACAGGACTGCTGGGTGTAGGCCTCGGAGGCGATAGTTCACCGCGCATGATCGCCTTTCAAGGAAGGATTGAATTTTGAACCGCTCTTTCGGAGGCAAACCTGTTCAGTCGCGCCTCCATGAATCCGCCGAACGCAATTGCCCCACCCGCTTCTGCCCCGAAATGCCCTAATCTAGTGGGAATGGAGTACGGCCACACCATCGGCGGCGTCAGGCATCGTTTCGCAAATCTCAGCGAACTGATGGCCAAAGCCACGCCGTTCCGAAGCGGAGACGCTCTGGCAGGCCTCGCCGCCGACTCTGCGGAAGAGCGCGTGGCCGCGCAGTACGCGCTGGCCGATCTGCCCCTCAAACACCTCCTCGACAACCAACTCATCCCCTATGAAACCGATGAAGTCACACGACTCATCGTGGACACGCACAACGCAACAGCCTTCGCCCCAGTTGCCTTGCTCACCGTAGGCGAATTCCGCGACTGGCTGCTCTCGGACGACGCCACTGGCGAACGCCTCGCCAGATTAAGCCCCGGCCTCACTCCAGAGATGGTTGCAGCCGTGAGCAAGCTCATGCGCATCCAGGACCTCATCCTGGTCGCGGCCAAGATCCACGTCGTCACCCGCTTCCGTACTACGGTTGGATTGCCCAGCAGGCTCTCCACGCGCCTCCAGCCCAACCACCCGACCGATGACGTCACCGGCATCGCCGCCTCCATGCTCGATGGACTCTTGCTCGGCTCCGGCGACGCAGTTATCGGTATCAATCCCGTCAGCGACAACCCCTCCACGGTGACGCGCCTGCTGCGCATGATCGACTCCGTGCGTGAGCGCTTCTGCATCCCCGCGCAAAACTGCGTCCTGGCCCACGTCACCACCCAGATCGCGGCCGTGGAACAAGGCGCCCCACTCGATCTCCTCTTCCAATCCATCGCCGGAACCGAAGCAGCCAACGCCAGCTTCGGCATCAACCTTGCGCTTCTGAAAGAAGGCCACGAAGCAGCCCAATCGCTGAATCGCGGAGCAGTCTGCGCGGACGGCAGCATCGGCCGCAATGTCATGTACTTCGAAACCGGCCAGGGCTCGGCGCTCTCCGCGAACGCCCATCATGGCTGCGACCAGCAGACGATAGAAGCCCGTGCCTACGCGGTGGCCCGGGCCTTCCAGCCCATGCTCGTCAATACGGTGGTTGGATTCATCGGGCCAGAGTATCTGTACGACGGCAAGCAGATCACCCGGGCTGCGCTCGAAGACCACTTTTGCGGTAAACTCCTCGGCCTGCCGATGGGCTGTGACGTTTGTTACACCAACCACGCCGAAGCAGACCAGGACGATATGGACGCCCTGCTGCTGCTGCTCGGCGCCGCCGGTATCAACTACATCATGGGCGTCCCCGGCGCCGACGACATCATGCTCAACTACCAGAGCACCAGCTTCCACGACGCGCTCTATCTGCGCCGCGCGCTCGGCCTGCGCCCTGCCCCTGAATTTGAAGCGTGGCTCAACGGCGATCACTTCCCCAAGCTTCGTCACCAAGCCGCCGTACTCACCCTGAACCCAGATACTCAGAATGCAGACACCCTGCTGGGAAAGCCGCTGCCGGCATGAGCGAATCAAAACTCCAAACCACGCTCGCGCATTCCTTTGAGCCTCTCGACTCCGGCGTCGCAGCAAGGCTCCGCAACCTCACCCCGGCCCGCGTAGGACTAAGGCAAACCGGCTCCAGCATTGCAACCCCCGAGCTACTGAATTTCCAGCTGGCTCACGCCCGCGCCCGCGACGCCGTCCACGCCCCGTTGCAACCAGCAAGCTTAATAGCAGGCCTGCACTCGCTCCTCAAGTCCAACCAACGCTCGCAATCCGAAGTCCTCCTCCTCCACTCGGCCGCCAAAAACCGCCAGACCTACTTGCAACGCCCCGACCTCGGTCGCAAGCTGGACCGGCCCAGCCAACTACGCCTCCGCGATCGGAATTCCCCGCAGCAGCACCCCCCCGACCAAGCGATCGGCATCGTCATCGCCGACGGCCTTTCCGCCCTCGCGGTAGAACGCCACGCGGTCCCGTTCATCGCCGAACTCCTGCCCCTCATCGCCGGGCTGAACATCGCCCCCATCTGCCTCGTAGAACAAGCCCGGGTAGCTATCGGCGATGAAATCGCCCACACCCTCGGCGCCAACCTCGTAATCGTCCTCATCGGCGAACGCCCCGGCCTCAGCTCGCCAGATTCCCTGGGAGCCTACATCACCTGGCAGCCGCACCCCGGCATCACTTCAGACGCAGAGAGAAACTGCATATCCAACATCCGCGCCGAAGGACTAAGCTATCCACAGGCCGCCGCCCGTCTACTCCACTACATCCGCGAAGCGTGCAGCAAGCGCCTCACCGGCGTAGCGTTGAAAGACCCAGAACCCGCGCAACTCCATTCAGGCAACCCGGCCGCAATTGAAGCCAGCACCAAGCCATGAGCGCAGGAAAGAAAGTGACGAGACCCGCCGGATCCAACCTCGACCACGTTCCTGCGCATAGCGCGACTGGCATGATTCTGCGCTGGATAGCGCTCACTCTGCTCGGAATCCTCGCTGTCGCGGCGCTCATCTTCGTCGGTGATTATGCAATCTTCCTTGTCCGCGGCCAGCCACTCGACCAGGTCATCGTCACCCGCTACATGGCTGCTCCACTCAAAGGCAACAAAACCGAGTATTACTACGAAGGCTCGGGACCGCTTTCCTGCGCCAAAGCCCTCTTCCCGCAGAACGGCTGGCAGCCCTGCTGGTACCTTCGCAAACATCCCCTAGCCGCCGAGCCAGCTTAAGTACAATCAAGCTCAAGGTTGATCAGGCTTCGCCGCAGCACCCGGCATCTGAGGTTCGGCAGGCTTTGCATCCGTGTCCGCGTGCGCGTTCGCATCGGCAATTCGCTTGTGCAAACTATCGTCGTGCTTCCTGTTCAGCGTGTTCGCCTTGGCAAATTCTGCGTTCGCTTGATCCTTCTTGCCCATCGTGCGGTACAAGGTCGCCAGCCGGAAATGCGCTGTCACATTGTCCGGCTCGAGTAACACCGTCCTATTGAATTCGCGAATGGCCCCGTCCTTGTCTCCGGTCTCCATATACGCAATCCCAAGATCCAGATGAATCAACGGATTGGATGTTTGGAAGCCGTCGGCCTGTTCCAGCACCGCCCTGCCCTGGTCGAACTTATCCAGCTGAATATAGGTATCGCCTAGATAGATCATCGCCTGATTGTTCTTTGGGTCGTTCGCAAGCTCGGCCTTGAATTCCGTGATCGCCTCATCATACTGCTTCTGCGTCCACAGTAGATACGCCAGGCCGAAGTGCACATTCGTCTCTTTCGGATTAGCGAGTGCGGCGGCTCGAAACTCACGCACCGCGCCGGCATTGTCACCCTCTTCATCCAGAGCCTCGCCGGCAATCATATCTGCCTCGGCCGAGTCGGGGTCAATCAGGAGAATCTGCCTGTAGGTCGCCATCGTCGCATCCAGTTGCTTGGTCCACAGATAGCAATGGGCGAGGGTCAACTGTAGCTGAAGATTCTTCGGATCGGCGGCGGCGGCTTCCTTCAGATACGAAATTGCTGCGCCATACTCATGCCCTCCGTAGTGAGCCATACCGGCTAGGATGGTCATTCTCGGAGCGTCCGGAGACTTGGGATGCCTCCGCAGCTCTGCCTCGAAGATCTTCGCCGCCTCGCGAAAGTTACTCGACTTAAACAAGGCCAGCGCAAGGTTGAAGCTCAATTGCGGAATCGCCGGGTCCAGAGCCTGCGCCTTCCTGTAATACGAAATTGCTTCGGGATAATGATCCTGGCGCGCCTCAAGCAAGCCGAGGTGGGCATAGGCTTGACCGTTGCGCGGCTGCGCGTGGACCACCGCTTTCCATGCGGCCTGTGCCTCGGGATATTGGCCCTGACGCTCGAGCGACAGTGCCGTCTGAATCTCAGGCGAGAGCGTCACTTGTTGCTTGACACTGTTGATCTGCTGCGCTCTCCCTGGGATTGAGCCCAGGCTCGAACTCAGGATCAGCGTCGCGGCGCAGGCCTTTGCGATATTCTTCACTCCCGCCTCCGCTCGAACTGGTTTCCCCGTAGCTGGAAAACCGTCTCTGGCATTCATGCCAAGAATACTAGGCACGGAATCTCACTCGCAAGCAGGGCCGCGCGCAAAGAAAAAGGGCGCTGCAGGAGTTCGTCCTGCAGCGCCCCGGGTTACGGGTTGGGTTAGAACACGAATTTGGTTGCCAGCTCCATGACGCGCGGGTCATAGGTTCCGGTGATATTACCGTAGTTGCCGCCGTTCACGCTCGCGCCAACGCTGTTGTTCCATTCGGTGTGGTTGAAGGTGTTGAAAGTTTCCGCGCGGAACTCGAAGTGAGCGCGCTCGGTGATCGCAAACGACTTGTAGAGTGAAGTGGTGAAGTTGATGCGGTGAGGTCCGACAATGGCATCCCTTCCGCCATCGCCGAATCCGAGGTTCGGTCCGCCGAGCCAGCCCGGCACAGGAGCGCAGAGCGGCGCGGTTCCGCCAGCGTACACTACGCCGCCCTTGCTGTCGAAGACCTCAGGGCAATCGGAGAAGTCGCTGGTGGTGGTATTGAAATAATTGACCGCGGAGCCAGTGTTGTGGAGGTGGTATTGGATCTTGCTGACGACGTTGGGACGGTTGGTGTAGCCGCCGTCGAGGCCGATCGGATCGTTTTCGCCACCGAATCCAGGTGAGATCGGAGTGCCGGTCTCAGCGATGAACGTACCGGCAAGTGTCCATCCGCCAACGATCGAGTGCAGGAGGCCCTGGCTCTTGTTGAAGATGGGCAGCTTGTAGATGTAGTTGGTGCTCAGGATATGACGTCGATCGTACGAACCGCTGGCCTTGTCGTACTTGAAGTACCAGGGGTTGCTGAGAGTCGCAAGGTCGCCGTCGGTGAGGTCGATCACGTGCGAGTAAGTGTAATCCAACTCGCCGCTCAGGCCCCACCTGTTCTGGACACGAAGTGCCGTCTGGAAGCCGTTGTAGGTTCCATTCGTCGTGTTCTGTTCCTGCGTGATTCCCGTGAAGCCTGCGTAGGTACGGTAGGCATTCGAGAGTCCGGGGTTGCTTAAGCTTTCACCCTCGTAGCCGACAGTCGCCTGGCGAATGGCGTTGGGAGTGTTGGTCGGGTAGTTGTTGATCGGGACATCGACGTTCTGATGCCACGCCAGGTTGCCAACGTATTGAACGACCCAGATCAGCGAAGGCTTCAACTCGTGCTGCACGCCGAGGCTGTATTGCGCGGTAGCCGGGGCCTTGTAGGTCGGGTCGAGAGCCGTGATGCCGGCGGGAAGGACGGGCAGGTTGTTGACGTTGATGCAGTTTGCCGGATTCGCAGTCGAAGCCGTCGAAGCCCACGAGCAATGCGGCTGGTCGTAGTAAACGTTGCTTACGCCGGGGGTGTACTCGTAAGGCAGGTTGCCGTTGGCCAGGCCGTAGATATCGTTGCCCTGGAGGCGCTCGTAGAAGGTTCCGAAACCGCCGCGGAGAACCGTCTTGCCGGCTCCGGTCAGGTCATAGGAGAATCCCAGTCGCGGTTGAAAGGTGTTGTAGTCGTTGGTGACCAAACCAACCGGAATACCGTTATGTCCGGGAAACACCATGCCATTCAGATAGTACTGGGAGGAGAAGCCCGTCGGAGTTTGGACACCCACGCTGGCAGGGTTGATCGAGTTGTCCGCGTTCCAGATGGGCGCGCTCTGAATGTAATCGCTGGGGACGAAGTTCGCCAAGTCGTTCTTGCGCTCCCAGGCGTGCGGCAGGGCGTCGTAGCGGAAGCCGAGTTGGAGGCTCAACCGCGGCGAAACCTTCCAGTTATCGTTGGCGTAGATCGAGGTGGTCTGGTTGACGTAGTGGAGGATACTATCGGATTGGGCTTGCGAATAGCCGCCAGACAGACCGATTACCAGGCTCATGAACGGGTCGCCGGATGTGCCGCCGCTGCCGTTACCGGTCTGGTTCTGGCCGAAGTTGTAGTCGCCGGCCGAATCAACCTGCTGCTGCTGGTTCTTGGTGTAACGGTTGTAGCCGAAGCCGAACTTCATTGCGTGCTTGCCCTTGGTGTATGAGACGTCCAACTTGGGATCAAAGTCTTCGGCCGCGTTGTGCCAGCCACCGTATCCAGTGGATTCACCCACGCAGATGCCCTGGCCGCAGATGCCCGTCATGCCGGGGAATTGGTTGGAACCGGAGTTGGTGAAGAAGTTGTTCCCGCCCCAACCGCTCGGCAACAGTGCGTCTTTGGAGTTGGTGATGTTGATGATGTTGCCATCGTAGTTCATCGAACCTTCGATCAGCAGGCTGGGACTGATTTCGCCGCTGACCTTGATCGCTGCGCTGTTCGACGGGTTGCTCAGCGTACTGCTGATGGTGTTGTACGATTCCCAGTTCCAGCCCAGGTCGGCATCGGGATAGCCCTGTGTCACCGCGTCATGGATGTAGTGGCCAAGAACTTGCCACTTGTCATTTACCTTGTGGTCGATACGAACGATTTCTTCCTGGACCGTAATCGGGTTGACGATCGAAGAGACGCTGTTGTCGTTCGAAGTGTTGGTGACCTTGGGGATCAGCGGCGACTGCAGATACAGAACCGCGTCAGGGCTGAACAGAGAGGCCGGGATGACCTGGTTGGGGAACGGCTCTCCTTGGACCAGTCCGGCAGCAGCCACCTTGGCGGCGAAGGCCGGATCGGCAACCTGGCTGGCCGAGGGCACCGAGATCACCTGGCTGGCTGCGTATGCGGGTGCAACATATTGCAGATTGGTTCCCGCCACCGGGCGATCCGCATCGGGAATCGTCGGCTGAACGTTGGGCGCGCTGCCTTGGATGATTCTGCGGAATTCCTCGTTGAAGAAGAAGAAGGTCTTCTGCTTTGCCGTGTTGTATACATGTGGGATAAACAACGGCCCGCCGAGGTTGCCGCCGAAGATGTTCTGGCGAAGTTTAGCTACCGGGGAATCGGACCCGTTGTACTTGTTGAAGAAGTAGTTGGCGTCCAGATCGTCGTTGCGGAAGAACTCGTACGCTTCCCCGTGGTACTTCTGCGTGCCGCTCTTGAGCGAAAGGCTCATCGTGGCGCCGGAAGCGATACCGTAATCCGGAGGATAGTTGCTCGCCAGTACTTCAAACTGAGCGATGGCGTCAGGGGAAGGCATAACGTCCATGCCGCCGGCGCCGCCGCGGTCATCGGCCTCGCCGCCGTCGATCAGCCAAATGTTGTGGCTCTCACGCAGGCCGTTGACGCTGATGCTGGCGCTGGATGCTACCGAAGTGGGCGTATTGTTGTCGGGTAACTGCGAACTGACGCCTAAACCGAGGGCAGCCAGAGCGGTAAAGTTGCGGTTTTCCGTGGCGATCTCAGTGACCTGTTCGCCGGTGATCAGGTTGCTCACTGTATTGGACTCGGCCTGCACCTGGAGCGCGTCCGCGGTCACCGAAACGTTGACTGTTTCGGCGCCGATAGTCAGTTTGACTTCCTGAGCGAGCGTCTGGGACACGTTCAGCGTCAGGCCGTTCGCGGTGTAGGTCTCGAAGCCCTTGGCGGTGACCTTCAGGCTGTAGGTGCCGACGTTGAGGCCGGGGAACGTGAAGCCGCCTGTGGTGTTGCTCTGAGAGTTGTAGACGAAGCCGGTTTCAGCCTGCGTAAGTACAAGGGTTGCGCCTGGTACAGCCGCTCCGGTCTGATCCGTGACGGTGCCGGTGATCTCGGAATTCTGCTGCGCCATTGCTGCGACGCATGCGAATACAAAGAGTACCGGCACGATGAGAAATCTGAATCTCGCGAGTCTCATGTGACCTTCCTTTTCAAGTAGTTCTGTTGCTTTGTCCTGCACATTGTTTTTCGCTTCGACCGTCGTATTGGAATGAAGCCGTGAATGATCTTGAATTGGGACGTATTTTCCGGTCGTTAGCGGAGCCTTTGTTAAGCGCTCTGGTATTTCCCTCGTGTTTTGTCTTACCCAGATCGAGCCCTAAGTGAACTTTTTTCGGGCTTTTGCGTCTTTCTACTTACATGAGGCTGTTTCGCGCCCCGGTTCAGAGAAAATTGCTTCGATAAAGCGATTTTCTTACGAAAGCGAAAAAAGCACGAAACCCACCCAAGCGGTCGGGAGAGGCCGTGCTTGTGTTGTAGTTGGGAGATCAGGTCTAAAATTCAGCTGCTTGCCCCTGTCCTTCAGAAAAATCTGAATTGCATTCCTTCGTGCATAAGCCATCCATTAAAACGGTTTGCCTCTTTCGAAACCGCCCTAAGCCTCTCATTCGAACGTCAGACTGATCGCTGCAATCGCTAAATCCAATCAAACGTTTAACTAGAGGGACCCTGAAATGCTTGGCTTATGTCGTCACGCATTAAATGCGCTTCTGGGAACGGTTGTCAAGACGTGGGCCGCAAGAAAGTTAACTTGACTGCCAGCCGCCCGTTTGTAACCGCTTACTTACCTCACGGGCGCAGGCGCGTCTCCGGTAGCCGCTTCGATGAATGGGTAGCTCTTCGAGACCCTCCGTCGCATAGCAAAAAATCGATGTAGTTGACGATAAGGGCAGCAGTAAACAGGTCAGGAATCAAACCATCTCTACTGCTGTTCCACAGTGGCTCGCGCCTTCCGTAAGCAACCCAGACTCCGCTGTCTGCGCGCGCGGGCTTTCCCGTGAAAACGATTACAGTCGTCTCGGTTGAGCTGTTTTCGATTACACGAAATATTCAAGAAAATGCCGCTCGGACTTCTGCTCGGACTCCAGGTCGAGTTGCAAATTAACGCATCCGCGCTGTATCCCGGAGCTGCCTGGCTAGCTCCTCGAGAAACGTCTCCGTACTCACTGTCGGGGGAATCGCGAGGCCACTCTTGGCCTGGATCGCACCGGCAATCCGCTGCGCTAGCAACGCCCGCGTCTCGATGCTGAAATCGAGCCTGCGGGCAAAAAATCCCTCCAAAACCTCCAGATCCCCGACGCCAAGCAGTTGAATCCGGCTGACTGGCAGAACCAGCCCTGGACGGCGCTCTGCGATTGAGTCGCGCTCCGCTTGACCAGGGACCGGCTCGAAAATCCCAGCCGTAAACGTCCGTCCGCTGGTTGCCGAACTGGACGCGGAGAGGTTTTCCCGTTCATGCACCACCAAAGTTCCGGCGACTAGGTCGCCCAGGCGCTGATGCTGACGGGTGAGGAATATGCTCACCACACCCACCGCATAGATCAAAGGAAACTGGTCCACGATTCGCAGAAAGTTGCGAGTCATAGATTCAAACAGCCCTATGCCCCGGCCCGTGCGCTGGATCACCCGAATCTTGGCCAGCCGCTTGCCCGGCGTACGCCCGCTCCAGAAAGCCTCAAACAGGGTGAAATAGCCCCAAAACCAGAGGAATAGCACAAAGATAACAATCGCCGTCGCCCATTTCTCACCTAATTGGCTGAAATGCGAGAGGCTGGGATCGACAACGGAGACTACGATCACCAGCAAGATGAGGGCGATCAGCCAGATCAGGTAATCCACCAGCAGGGCGACGAAGCGGCTGCCGATGCCGGCCACCGGCATATCGATCGCCACCAGTTCCGGGGTTTCGATGCTAAGCTGGTCCCATTCCGGCTCCCGGTCAACGCTCAATGCATACCGTCCTCTCCAATCGCTGGATTCAAAAACGTACCCCGCACTGGGAACGCCTCACCGCCTTGGTCGCCGAGGCCGATCGCAGCCAATTGCGGAACCTCTCGCGCAGCGAACTGCAGGAGCTCGCCCTGCTCTACCGGCAGGTGGCTTCGGACCTTTCCACACTGCGCCAGGACCCGACTTCTGCAGCTCTCGCCGCCCAGGTCAATCATTTGCTTGCTCGTGCTCACCATATTATCTATTCGAGCCGCAAGTCGAGCTGGCGAATCTTCTTCCTGTTTCTGCGCGACGGCTATCCCAGGGTTTTCCGGCAGCAGATCGGCGTTGTCTTTGCAGCGTTAATGGTGATGCTGGTGACTACTCTGCTTGCCGCTGCGTTCACACTGGCGAATCCGAAATTTGCCGGGCCGATCCTTGGACCCGGTGTGATGAGCAGCATTGAGCGGCATGAGATGTGGACACAATCGATTGTCAGCGTAGCTCCACAGGCAACGGGCCGAATCATGACCAACAATCTCTCCGTCTCGTTCAGCGCATTTGCCGGTGGATTGTTGTTCGGCTTTGGCTCGCTCTATATCCTGTTCCTCAATGGACTGATGCTGGGCGCGGTCTCCGTCGCTTGCCAGCAGGCGGGCATGGGAATTCCGCTTTGGAGCTTCATTGCACCGCATGGATCTCTTGAACTGCCGGCTATTGTCGTCGCCGGCGCATCCGGGTTGCGGCTTGGATACGGCATGTTGTTTCCGGGAATCTATCGCTGGAAAGACTCGGTCGAAAAGGCAGGCACAGAAGCGGTGAGGCTGGTCTCGGGGACGATTCCGATGCTGTTTGTCGCGGGCTGCCTGGAGGGATTCTTCTCGCCCTCCGCTGCCCCGGAAGCGCTGAAGTTCAGCGTGGGCGCGGGTATGTTTCTGCTGCTCAATCTCTGGCTCTTCCGCCCGCTTGCAAAGGCCACGTCCGAGTAACTTCCTGTGCGCCATCCCTCTACAAGAAGCCCCGCGCACTACTCGGCGCGGAGGGCTTGCATGGGATCGATGGAAGCGGCGCGATGTGCCGGGAAATAACAGGACACAAAAGCTACGGCCGCGAGCAACAGTGAAACCGCGAGATATGTCAATAGATCGCCCGGCTTGATGCCATAGAGCAACCCGGCCAGCAGGCGAGTCACTGCAAACGACAATGCCAGGCCCATCGCAATGCCGATGACCGTCAGACGCATCCCCTGACGAAGCAC
>Ga0302180_10004060_pt1 | contig 10953 bp, 11 predicted proteins | sample I_Palsa_E3_2_FD_200575 | JGI IMG/M metagenome (GOLD analysis project Ga0302180, IMG submission 200575) | Peat permafrost microbial communities from Stordalen Mire near Abisko, Sweden - I_Palsa_E3_2 | ecosystem: Environmental > Terrestrial > Soil > Palsa > Peat permafrost | place: Sweden... | reverse complement strand
ATCACCGTACTGTGGCTCGCCCTACGTGGTACCCGGCCTGATGAGCGCGCGGAGATCATCAGGGCGCTCGCGGAGAGGTCGCAACGGGGTTTGGGGAACAACGACTCCGCGAGTCGGCTTGCTGCCGCCGGAACGAGGCGGCGCGAAAGAGTGCCCAAAGTCACTTCGGACGGTCATGCAGGTTTAAGGCTAAGGAGTATATCTAGCGGTGCCGATAAGGTGGCAAACGGCCCGGGCCCGACCGTATTGGTAATAGGTCTACCAACATCGTACAAGCTTTCTCCGGCCTGCACAGCCGCAGGTATGAGAGGTCGAACAGCTACCGTAGCCGGGAACCGGCGGATCTGCCGCTTGTAATGCTGGCCGACCAATTGGTTGGTCACCCGCACGGAATTGGCGTTCTAGCACTAACTTGGTCAGCGGCATGTGAGCGCATACGGATAACATTTGCCTTTTCTTGAGCAGTGGCCGGTCCAGGCCAGTCGCTTTACTGCATCTTTGGCTCGAACAATTTGAGGCGTTGCCGAATCTCTCGACTTTCGCATTTTTCTGTGTTGTAGGGTCTCACGCCGCGTGTCGTAATCTCACGGCGGATGTCGTACGGATGACATATACGACATTTTCGTGAGACACGCGGGGCTCTTCCCGGAATTGTCAGATAGCGGTGGGACCGTAGTCACGGTGTCGCCTGTAGTAGCGGACGTCGCGATGTTTCCCGGAAATCGGTCACCAAGTGTGAGAGCGTAGTTACGCTGTCGCCGGTAGTAGGACGGCGTTGTCGCGACCCCGGTGGCATCGGTGAGGCGGTGTCATGTCAGCCGAGTCGGCAACGGTGAGCTTCCGGACGGAGTCTGGCGTGGCCGCTGATCTTCGCCGACTTCGACCGGTAGGCGCGCGGGTAGCAGGCGAGCAGCCGCCGGTACCGGCGGTGATTAAGCTCAGGAACCGCAACGCCGGCCCGGCGCCTGCGCCGCCGTTCGAGGGAAACGGACCGGGCGGAGCCGAGCGCGCCACATTCGCCGCAGGTTGCTTCTGGGGTGTGGAGGCGGCCTTCCGCCAGATCCACGGGGTGCTGCAGACTGCTGTGGGGTACACCGGCGGCCACGTCGCCGACCCCAGCTACGAACGGGTCTGCCGGCACCGCACCGGCCACGCCGAGGCGGTCGAGGTGTGGTTCGACCCGGCCCAGGTCAGCTACGCGGAGCTGCTCCAGACGTTCTGGCGAATCCACAAGCCGACCACCCGCAACCGCCAGGGCTTCGACTTCGGCAGCCAGTACCGCTCGGCGATCTTTTACCATGACGCTGGCCAGATGGAAGCCGCGATCGCATCACGCGACGCCGAGCAGCAATCGCTGAGACGGCAAATCGTCACTCAGATCACTCCGGCGTCCGCGTTCTACCAGGCCGAGGAGTACCACCAGCAGTACCTCGAGAAGCGTGGCCACCCCGGCTGCGCAGCCACCATCCGGTGAACGGGCCCGGAGCCGAACGCCTAGCGAAACGCTGCCGCGCGCTGCCACGTGGCCTGGTCGGTTGCGCACGCCCGGTGTAGGTTCTGTCGAGTGGGTGGGACTGGCTTTTTCTCCGTTCTTGGCCGACTCGCTGAAGCCGATCCGGGCCGGCCGGCGCTAACGTGCGGAGAGGTGACGTTGACCCGGGCCGAGTTCGCGCAGCGGGTTGAGCGCCTGGCTGCGCTGTTCGCGGACCGCGGGGTGGCGGAGGGCTCGACGGTCACCATCGGGCTGCCCAACTCGACCGGGCTGGTGGAGAGCATGTTCGCGGCGTGGGCCCTCGGCGCGGTGCCGCAGCCGATCTCCGACCGGCTGCCACCGTCCGAACGGTCGGCCATCGTGGACCTGGCCGACCCGTCGCTGGTGGTGGGGGTGCCGCAGTCCGAGGCGGGAGCACGGCCGGCTCTGGAATCGGTGCCCGGGCAGCTTTCGCCTGGCTCGTTCACGCCCGGCGTGTCACCGGTGTGGAAGCTTCTCACGAGCGGCGGGAGCACCGGCCGGCCGAAGCTGATCGCGACCACCGCACCGGCCCTGTTCGAGAACGTGAGCGGGCTCGGCGGCCTGACGCGCATGCGTCCCGGCGGATGCGTCCTGGTGACCGGGCCGATCTCCCACAACGCGCCGTTCGTGGTGACCACGGCCGGGATGCTGCTCGGTAACCACATCGTGGTCATGCCCTGGTTCGGCCCGGCCGAGACTCTGGGCCTGGTCGAGAAGCACCGGGTGAACTGGCTGTTCCTGGTGCCGACCATGATGCTTCGCATCTGGCGCCTGCCCGAAGCGATCCGTCTGGCGGCCGATGTGTCCTCCCTGGAGGTGGCCTTCCACATGGCCGCGCCGTGCCCGCCGTGGCTCAAGCAGGCGTGGATCGACTGGCTCGGTCCGGAGAAGGTGCTCGAGCTGTACGGCGGCACCGAGCTGCAGGCCATGACGGTGATTACCGGCACCGAATGGCTCGCCCACCGAGGGTCGGTCGGCCGGCCGGTCATCGGCGAGATGCAGATACGCGACCTCGACGGCCGCCTCGTTCCTGCCGGTGAAGAGGGGGAGATCTGGATGCGCCGAGGCGCGGGCGTCCCGTCCCCGTACCGGTACATCGGCGCCACCGCCCGCCGCGCCGCGGACGGCTGGGAGTCACTGGGCGACATCGGCCGGATCGACGCCGACGGGTACGTGTACATCACCGACCGGTTCGCGGACATGATCCTGGTCGGCGGAGCCAACGTGTACCCGGCCGAGATCGAGGCTGCGCTGGACGAGCACCCGGCGGTACGGTCCTGCTGCGTGATCGGCCTACCCGATGAAGACCTGGGCAACACTCCCTACGCCATCGTCGAGCTGTCCGAACTGGTCCCCGACCAGGACCTGATGGCGCATCTGCGTCAGCGGCTGGCCCCGTACAAACTGCCCCGCATCATCGAACGATCCACCACCCCGCTGCGCGATGACGCCGGCAAAGTCCGCCGCTCAGCGCTCCGGGCTGACCGGATCGCCCGGCTCGCGGCCACCCAGCGAACCGCCTAGCCGCCCACGCCAGAGCAACCTGCTGCGGCCCTGCGTCATGATCACACCCGCCGCCCAGAACAATCTTTCCCGACAGCACCGACGGCTACGGCAGCCGAGCAGTCAGCCGCCCAATTGGGCGGTTCTTTTACGTCAACCGCCCATACGGCTGGTGACGGAACGTGAGAGTGTGCTCTGATCACAACACGCGTGAGTCGACGTCCGGTTCTGGCGGCCTCGGCTCAGGGCCAGCGCTTGGTAATGATGGTCGTGACCGGCAGCCCGAACCGGCGCTCGGCTCTATGGGGCAGGTCGGCCCGCAGCCAGCGCGAGACGGGCCGGGGCAGCGTGGCCACGATGATCTCGTCGAACTGGTGATCGGCGAACACCTTCTCCATAGCCTCCACGGGCTGGGCACTGCCCAGGTCACCCTCGACCGGGACACCCAGCGCACCCAGGTCAGCCAGCATCTGACCGAGCCGCTGCCGGGCCTGCGTACTCGCCTCCTGATCGGTGCCGGGGCTCCGGTAGTCCGTCATCCACCACGTCATGCTGGGCTGCAGGGCACCCGCCGCAGCGGCCATATCTGGATAGGCCGCCGCCCCGGTGTCAGGGACGAGCAGGTAGAACGAGCTCGGTCCCGCCTCGATCCGCTTGCGGAGCTCGTCCCGCAGCTCGGCACGCTGCAGGGTCTGGTTCGCGACGACAAGATACGTGCGCATGACGACCACCCGCTTGGTCTTGGCCGGGCCAGACGTCCGGTGCTGCTTACGGTATCCCGCCGCGGGACTGCGGTCTACGGGCCCAACGGCCGCTCCCGCCCAGTTCCCGGCTCCGGCGCTTGGCCTCAGACTGCCGCCGGGCGACTTCGGCCGGGCGGCCGTGGCCGTCGGTGGATCGGACAGTAGCCTCGACAAGCAAGCCCTGGCTATATAGAGTTAGAGATATGAAGTATGCGATCAAGATGACCGGACCGGTGCAGCAGGTGCTGCGGGCCATGCTGGAAGATGCCGCCGTCCGGCGGTATGGGCTTGAGATCAGCAAGCAGGCCGGCCTGGAGACAGGCACCCTGTATCCGGTTATGGCCCGGCTCGAGCGCGTCGGCTGGGTGGAAAGCAGCTGGGAGGATCCGGACCTGAGCATCAGCGATGGCCGGCCGCGGCGGCGTTACTACCAGCTGACCAAGGACGGGGCCGAGCAGGCGCGCCTGGCCCTGGCGGAGATCTCCCTCAGGCGGGAGAAACGCCGGTCGAGCCTGACCAGCGCACGACCGGGCCCGCTGGGGGCCTCGCTATGACCAGCCGTCCGCAGATCCAGGCGCAGCCGCCCGCCTGCCACGACGACGCCCTAGCCGGCCTGCGCGAGATTCTCCGGGTTACCCGGCCCGATGCCCACGTCGAACGCATCCAGCGGGCCTATGACGTGGCGGCATCCTGGCATCGGGGCCAGACGCGCAGGAGCGGTGACCCGTACATCACCCATCCGCTGGCTGTCGCCACGATCCTGGCCGAGACCGGCGCGGATGACGAGATGCTTTGCGCGGCAATGCTGCACGACACGATCGAGGACACCCCTTACACGCTGGCCGCACTGAGCTGCGAGTTCGGTGCCGGGGTGGCGGCTCTGGTGGCGGGAACGACCGCGCTGGACCAGATCAAGGGCCGAGGGCGCAGGGTGTCCCAGGTGATGGCCGCCGTGAAGTGCGCCGACACCCGGGTTCTTGCGATCAAGCTGGCGGACCGGTTGCACAACATGCGGACCGTGCAGTTCATCCCGCAGGTTAAGCAGCTGCGCAAGGCCAGGGAATCGCTCGATATCTTCGTGCGGGTCGCAGCTCAGCTCGGCATGGACACGATCGAGGTGGAACTGGAAGCGCTCGCCTATGCCACGATGAAGCGCAACCGGCACGCGCGTTCGGCCTCCGGCCGTCTGCTCCTCGCGGTGGCCGCGCTGCTCCCCGCGGCCATCCGCACCCGGTGGTGCGAGGAATGGCTCGCCGAACTGCACACGCTTCCCGCCCGGCGCGACCGGGTTCGCTTCGCGATTCACACCGCGTCCGGCATCCCGCGGCTGGCGTTCACGGTACGTATGCCCGCCTGGGGCCACCGGCGGTCAGGCTAATGGCGCGCAGGCTCCCGCGGACAGAGCCGCTTCCGGCCGCCGGCCTGCCCCGTCACCGGGCCGTAGTCGCCCTCGACATCGAGCGCTCGACTAGCCGGCCCGATCCGGTGAAGGCAGAGCTCCGCGCCACGTTGTACGAGGTGTTCGACGCAGCGCTGCTCGAGGCGGGCATCCGCAGGCAGTACCGTGACCGGTTCATCGACCGCGGCGACGGCATCCTCGCGCTCATCCACCCGGTGGACCAGGCCCCCACGGCGGCCTTGCTGAAAACAGCCATCCCCGCCCTCAGCCAACTGCTGACCGATTACAACGCAAGCCTGCCACGCGCTAGCCGGGCACAACGCCAACTCCGGCTCCGCGCCGTTGTGCACGCGGGCGAAGTCAACTACGACGCCAACGGGTGTTTCGGGGAAGCACTGGACATCGCCTTCAGGCTGCTCGACGCCGCCCACGTCAAGAAAGCGCTCCAGGCGGCTGCCGATCCGCTGATCCTGGCGATCTCGGGCGACATCTACCGGGCCATCGTGCGCCACGGATACGACGGCATCGACCAGCGTGCCTTCCACCCGCTCATCCGCGTGCGCATCGGCGGGCACCGGTACCCCGGCTGGATCCACATCCCCGGCCAAGCCGCCTGCAACCAGGTGACCGAAATAACCAGCTACCGGCAACCTGCCTGACAACCCACCTGCTGTTGGCCTTATCTGCCCGGCCTGGCTGAGCTCGGAGGGAAGGGAACTGCTTACCGGGCCCGGCGAAGAGCGTGAGAAATGCCGCCGCCGGGCCCGAGGTGCGCTCGCGCCACCCGCGGACCCGATCGGCCGCCGGGGGATGTATCAGCGGCGACGGCCGGTCCTCCGTCAGGTAGGCGCACTAACGGGGGCGCCGTGAAAGCTGTTATATCGCAGCGGCGCGGGAAGCACGCCGAACGATGATGTCGTCACGCCGGGATCTGAACCCGAGGTGGCGGCGGACGCGCGGATCCGGTGATGCGGAGGGTGGCGGAACAAATGACCGGAAGCCAGCAAACGGGCGATCGGGGCCTGTGCTGGAATTGCGGCAAGCTGGGAGCCTACGCAGGTGGTTGGCGGATGACTTGCCCCGGGTGCGAGGTGAGCTGGATGCCCTGGTGGTCAGCCCCTCGCGGTGACCCGAATCATGTGTGCTGGATGGGTAAGGTAATCGATTGTGTTGACTTCACAACGCCGGAAGCACTTGGCGCGCCAGCGTGAAAGGCGAGCAACCGGCTTAGGCCGGCCGGCCAGCCTGCCGGATGCGAGGCATAAGCGTCAATACCGTTACCGTTCAGCGGCGTAAGCGTGACGAGTTTGCCGGCTAGCTCATCTACCGGGGCTTGCTTATTCCCGGCGGCGACACGCCGCGACGTCACCAGACCGTGGCGGACCCGTCACGGCCAGGATGAGAAAGGGCTCACTGGTCACTGCCTGCAGCCGGGGGGCCGGGGTCCTGGGGTACGGCGACGCGCCCTGACCGCCATCATGCGTCCCGGCGGTCCAGCAGCGTCCAGGCGATGGCGTACACGATGGCGACGAACAGGCACATCACGGCGAAGCCGGGCCAGGGCTGGAGGGTGTGGGCGGCGATGTGCACGCTGGTGAGCTGACTCCCGGCCTGGGTCGGCCAGAACTCGGTGACCGGGTTCCGCCACGAGTCCGGCAGCGCCTGGGCGATCGCGGGCAGGACGAACAGGAGGCCCACCATGGCGGCGATGGCGGCGGCCGGGTGCCGGAGCAAGGCCCCCGCGGCGACGCTGAGCACCGCCAGGGCGATCAGGTACAGCCCCCCTCCCGCCACCGCCCGGGCGACCCCGGGATCGCCGAGTGCCGCGTGGGGGGCATGGCCGCTGATGAGGGCCTGGCCCGCGAAGAACGCCGCGAAGCAGGTGACCTCGCCCACAACGAAGGTCACCACGGCGAAGACCAGCGACTTGGCCGCCAGTACCCGGCCTCGCTTCGGGACGGCGATCAGGCTCGTGCGGATCATCCCCGACGAGTACTCGGAGCTGATGCAGAGCACCCCGAGCACGGCGATGGCCACCTGGGCGATGAGCATCCCCGACTGGCTGACCCCGGTCGGGTCCCAGCTCAGCTTCTCGGAGGCGGTGAACTTGGCGTAGCCGTGGGCGGCGGCCGCGCTGATGAGGGCCCCCAGGGCGATGCCGAGGACGACGGTCGCGGTCAGCGCCCAGAACGTCGACCGGACCGAACGGAGCTTGGTCCACTCCGAGCGCAGCGCGTCGCCGAAGGTGGCTGGGCGGAAGGCTGCCCGGTGATCCGGGCCGGTGCGGGCGATCGTGGCGCCGGTCATCGGGTCCCCCCGGCCGCCTGGTACTCCACGCTGTCTCGAGTCAGTTCCATGAACGCCTCCTCCAGCGAGGCCCGGACGGGGATGAGCTCGAACAGGACGATGCCGTGGGCGGCGGCCAGCTTGCCCACCTCGGCGCTGTCCATCCCGGTGATCTCGATGACGTCGGAGTGGTCGGGGGCGGTCCCGGCCGGGACGATGGCGCCGGCCTCGCGGCAGCGGGAGGCCAGTTCGGCCGCCTGGGGGCTGCGGACGTGGACCGACTGCTGGGAGCTGGACCGGACGAACTCGTCCACGCTGGTATCGGCGATCAGCCGGCCCTTGCCGATTACCAGCAGGTGGTCGGCGGTCAGGGCCATCTCGCTCATCAGGTGGCTGGAGATCAGCACGGTGCGGCCCTCGGCGGCCAGCGCCCGCATGAGCGTCCTGACCCAGTGGATGCCGTCGGGGTCCAGGCCGTTCACCGGCTCGTCGAAAATGAGCACGGCCGGGTCCCCCAGGAGCGCCGAGGCGATGCCGAGCCGCTGGCTCATGCCCAGCGACAAGCCCTTCGCCCGGCGCCTGGCCACGCTCTCCAGACCGACGGTGCGGAGCACCTCGTCCACCCGGCTGCGACCGATGCCGTTGCTTTGGGCCAGGCATAGCAGGTGGTCGCGGGCCCGGCGGCCACCGTGCACTGCCTTGGCGTCGAGCAGGGCGCCCACCTCGCGCATGGGCGCCGGCAGGTCGCGGTAGCTGCGGCCGTCGACGGTGACCGAGCCCTGCGTCGGCGCGTCCAGGCCCAGGATCATCCGCATGGTGGTGGTCTTCCCGGCGCCGTTCGGGCCGAGGAAGCCGGTGACCAGGCCGGGCCGGATAGAGAATGAGAGGTCGTTGACGGCCGTGGTGGCGCCGTAGCGCTTGACCAGGCCGTGGGCTTCGATCATCGCTCTACGGCGAACGGGACGGCGACGTCGCAGTCAGGGACCGGGTCGGTGACGGGTCCGGTCGCGAGATAGGTGATGCGCAGGCCGAGGTCTTCGGGCGTGAGGGCAAGACGCTCCTCCTCGTGCTCCTGCTCCTGCTCTTGCGCCCAGGCCTGCAGTGACTCGATAGCGAGCTGCCAGTGCACCGCTGAATCCGGCCCGGCCCAGTCTGGCAGCGCGACGAACGCCTCCCGGTGCGCCGGCTCGGTTCGCAGCGTCAGCTCGGGATAGTGCTCGGCGAGGGCATGTGCCTCCGCTTGCGGAACCGGCTTGCACCATTCGACCGGGCCGTCGCTGTCATCGCTCACCCAGCCCCACTGGATGGAGAAGGCCGCGCCTGCTCGTCCTTCGATCTTCGGGAGCGGGCGCTCGCGCAGGATCGCGATGAACTCCTTGCCGAACGCCCATTGCCCCTGCTCGTCGACGTTGCGCTTGAGGCAGAGCAGGCTCCGCTCGGGCATCTCCCGGGTGGCGACTTCGTACATGACAGGTCTCTTTCCGCTCAGTCGGCTGACGAGGTAGTCGGCTAGCTCGCGCCGCGCGTCGTGTGCCGCCTCGGCGTCGCGCCAGTGCTCAGCGATGCGCGCCGCCGCGTCGGCCGGATCGCACGCGAGCAGCTCCTTGACCGCCGCGAGCGGCAACTGCAACTGGCGCAGCATCACGACAAGGCGCGCGTCGTCGAGTTGGGCTGTGTCGTAGTAGCGATAACCGCTTGCCTGGTCGACGCGCGCGGGCACCAGCACCCCGTGTTCGTCGTAGAGACGGAGCGCCTTCAGCGAAAGGCGGGACCGCCGCGCGAACTCCCCGATGCTGATCTCTTCCACGCTGACTCCCTCGTCGCCGGGCCGATCCGGCCCGGCAAGATGAGTGTGCGGGCTCCCCCAAGGTGAGAGTCAAGGCGGCCGGCCCGGGCCGAAGGTCAGCCGATCAACGGCAGCCTGTTGTCGCTGGACTCGGCGCGGCCGGAAGCCACCAGGATCCAGTCCATGTCGTCCGGCAGGTCGGCTGGCCTGCGGCCCGTTGTCCGCCGCGCCAGCAGGTCATCCAGGATCGCGGCGGTGATGGCGATGCCACCCGGTGTCGCGAAATACGGCGACCCCAGCGCCTGGGCCAGGTCGATGCCGTGGACGACGGCCTCGGCTATGCGGCTGGCGACGAACTCATCGGCCCGCATGGGCGCGAAGTAGCCGGGTCCGACCAGGCTGGCCGGGACGGCGCGGGCCTCGGCGATGGTCTTGGTGAAGGTCTCAGCCAGCACGTCCGGCATGTCAGCCGGGGTCTTCCCCTCGACCATGGCGTAGGCGTAGGAGTACACCACCGGGCCGGTCTCCGAGCGCGGGTTGATGAAGAAGCTGGTCCGGTCCCGGGCAGGCTGGACGTCTTCCCGGCCCGCGATCAGCATCCGGGTCAGCCCGATGGCGATGTCGAAGTGGCCAGCCAGCTCGAACACGGTCCACCTGGGCAGGCCGGGGTCGACCGGCACCAGGAGCGTCGGGCGCCGCCACTGATCCTGCTCCAGCCCGCGGAACACGGCCGCAACGGCGGCCAGCTCGGCTTCCAGGGTGCCGATCACCGATTCGTACGATTCCATCACTGACCTCCGCGGCCGTGGGCGACCCTCAAACACCGCGACCGGCAAGCGCGGCACGTTCCCAGCCACGAGCCTAGCCCGGTCAGACGGTAACAGCCCGGCCCGGAGCAGCTGCGTTAGCAACGGTTTGAACGACCGCGGCCGAAAGGGCGGGCATTAGCCATCGGCGGCAGACTCGGCTACCGGTGCCGTCAGCTCCAGCTGGATTCCGTCGGGGTCTTCGAACGAGAGCACGTCAATGCCGAATGAGGGCAGGGGGGCGATCTCGCCGTGAGTCACGCCGTGCTCATCGAACAGCCGGGCCGCCTGCTCCAGGTCCTCTCGGCTGGCGACGCCGAAGCTGAGATGGTCAAGGCCCACCCGGTCCGGGTCGAAACGGTCACCTTCGGGCGCCATCGGCCGCAGCCCCAGGATCAAGGTGCCACGGATCATGACCACGCCACCGAACAAGACGCGGAACACCTCGGCCTCGGACGGGTCGCCGGACGGCGGGGACTCCGCCGCGACCTGGAAGCCGAGCAGGCTGGTGTAGAACTGACGGCTACGCTGCACGTCGGTCACCGTGAGCCGCAAGTGATGGATGTCACCGGCCGGAACCTGCCCTGGCACTGTAGCCTCCCTCTCACGCGAAGCCTCAGTGCTCCGCACCATCAGGTCTTTACCAGAATCCCAGGCTCGCTGTCTAGGGGCCGTGGGCAGGCTCGATCCGCGTGGCCGGTGGTCACCTCGGGGATGGGCGGGAACGACGATGAGCTATCCGGTCCTGTCCGGGCCGCTGTGTCAGTCCTGAGCCGCCACTTCAGTAAGGAGCCGGGCAAGTTCGTCCGGCTTGCTGAACATCGGCCAGTGGCCTGAGTCGATGTCGGCGAACTCGAGGTGCTTGGCCTTGGCCAGTTCGGGCACGTCACCGGCGCCGATCCAGTCCCGGGCCTCGG
>Ga0302180_10004052_pt1 | contig 10960 bp, 10 predicted proteins | sample I_Palsa_E3_2_FD_200575 | JGI IMG/M metagenome (GOLD analysis project Ga0302180, IMG submission 200575) | Peat permafrost microbial communities from Stordalen Mire near Abisko, Sweden - I_Palsa_E3_2 | ecosystem: Environmental > Terrestrial > Soil > Palsa > Peat permafrost | place: Sweden... | reverse complement strand
CGACTGTAACCCCCGGAAGCCATGCTGGTCATCGGTAGCCTACTCGCGCTCATATCCGGCATGTTCAATGCTGCTGCCGCTGCCCTCGAGAAGTGGGAGGGGATGCGCAGCGGGACGGGGCGCAAGAGGGCCCGCTTGCTCGCTGCGCTGGCCAGGCGACCCCTTTGGCTGTTCGCGATGGCGCTAAGTGCCCTGGCCTGGGTGGCCGGAGCGGCGTCGCTCGGCGACCGCTTTGCCGTTGACGGCGCCGGCGCCCTGAGGTCTGTGGCCACGAGTACGGGGTTATGGCTGATGCTGGCCATGGCGGCTTGGTCCCAGAGCCTCCTGCAGCAGGCCTTCCGCAAGGCCAACGCCGCTACCGTCTCGGCGACAAACGCGTCCGTGGCCTCGCCAGGCCTGATTGGCGCCGGTTTCGCGCTCTATGGCCAAGTCGTCCCGAGGGTGCGGGCGCCGTCGCGCTCGTGGCGGGTATTTCTGTCTCCCTCACCGGAACTGCGATGCTGCTCGGATCTCGGCCCCCCCCCGGCAGGCTTAGCGCCACCAGTTAGCCCTTGCCACCGAGCGCGACGACCTGGGCCCTCAAGTCCGCAACGGCCGCGAGGACGTCGCCCAGGCCGCCTTGGGTACGGCAGTCGAGCAGGTCCAGCACGCGCTCAACGTCCTCAAAGGTCTTAGCCGAGCGGGCGTCCGCTGCGACGTTCTGAAGGTTCTGGCCGACCATCAGCGCCGGGAGGAGGACCAGCTGGATGAAGCTCTGGGCCATCCACTGGACCACGATGACGAAACCGGCCTCGCCGATCAGGCCGATCGTCGGCGAGACAATGTGCGCCTCAACCAAAGCGGCGGGTAGCGCAAGTACCGCTATGACGCAGAACAACCAGAAGCACGTCATTGTCCCCACGTTGTTGGTAATGAGCAGCGCGACGCGCTTGTTGAAGCGCGCATAAGGGCTGTGCGTCGGGAGGTGGTCGGTCACCTTGCCGTGCACGGCGTGGCCGAGCTTGGTGAACCCGAAAGTCGGCCGGTGACGGGCCTTGGTCTCCGCTGATACATCAGTAGATGTCATGACGCGAGATTTTCGCGCAGCGCAAGGCCCTGGGTGCGGTTATCGCTCTTTGGGCAACTTCACAATGCCTATGTGGAACGCGCGCCCGTCGACGACCGTAGCGCGGAAACTGTCAGCGATCGGACCGTCTGTAAACACGATTTCGTCAGCCAGTGTTTCGCCGGCAATCAGTTCGCGGTGCGCTTCTGCGGCGTGGCGCAGTTCGGGTTCGTGGGGTGGGAAATAGAGCACAAGGCGTATGTGGTCGGACACATCGAGCCCGGCCGTCTTACGGGCTACCTGGACCTGGCGGACCATGTCGCGAGCCAAGCCCTCACGCGCCAGCTCGGGTGTGACCCCCAGCGACAGGCTGACCACGCCGTCGTTAGCCGGAAGCGCCCGGCTCGCCTCGGGGTCCTTGGGTACCAATGAAAGTAGGTACTCCTCATGACCCAGTACGTGCCCCGCCACCTCGACATCGCCTTCGGGCGTGCGCGTCCATGAGCCCTCGCGTACAGCCCTTATAACCTGTTGGGTGGCAGCGCCGAGGCGCGGGCCGAGCGCGGACGGGTTGACCTGTAGCACATGGTCGGCAACCTCGCTCACATCGCTCCGCAGGTAGACCTCTTTCACGTTCAGCTCGTCGGCTATCAGGTCACCGTAAGGTTCGAGGGACAGCGCTCGCGGTCCCGCCACGGTCACAGAAGCCAGCGGCAAGCGGGCTCGCAGATCCTTTGCCTTCCTTACCGAGTGGCCGGCCGAGCAGACCTCACGGACGATGTCCATCTGCGCCACCAGCTCGTTGTCCCGTGGCAGCGAGGAGGCATCCGGCCAGTCGGCGAGGTGGACGCTCCGCTCCCCCGTCAGGCCCCGGTACACGGTTTCGGAGAGCATGGGCAACAGCGGGGCCACGACCAAGCAGACCGTGTGCAGGACAGTAAACAGTGTGTCGTAGGCGGCCGTCTTGGCATCGTCGGATTGCTGGTTAGCCCCGAACCCGCGCCAGAAACGGTCACGGCTACGGCGTATGTACCAATTGTTGAGCGCATCAAGGAACGACGTAATGGCCCCGCAAGCGCTGTACAGGTCGTAATTGTCCATCGAGCGGGTGACGTCATCGACCAGCCCGCCAGCCTTGGAGAGTATGTAGCGGTCGAGGACGTCGGTCGCATCGGTGCGCCACGTCGCCTGGTAGCCATCGGCGTTGGCGTAGGTGGCGAAGAACTTCCAAGCGTTCCAAAGTGGGTTGAGCACTGACCGTACAGCCTCGCCAGGCCCTTTACGCTCCACGACGAGGTCCCCACCACGCATAACCTGCGAAGACAATAGGAACCAGCGCATCGCGTCCGCACCGTAGACGTCGAACATCTCGTCGGGGTCGGGGTAGTTCCGTAGGCGCTTGGAGAGCTTTTGCTTGTCTTGGCCGAGCACTATGCCGTGCGCCATGCAGTTGCAGAACGGCGGCTTGTCGAACAGTGCCGTCCCGAGGACGTGCAGGGTGTAGAACCAGCCCCTTGTCTGGCCCACATACTCCACGATGAAGTCCGCCGGGAAATGGCCCTCGAACCACTCTGCATTTTCGAAGGGGTAATGGACCTGTGCGAACGGCATCGAGCCCGACTCGAACCAGCAGTCAAGCACATCTTCGACGCGGCGCATCGTAGACATCCCGGTGGGGTCGTCGGGGTTGGGCCGCGTCAGCTCGTCTATCCCGGGCCGATGAAGGTCCTCCGGCCTGGTGCCGAAATCGGCCTCCAGTTCGTCAAGGCTGCCGTACACATCGATGCGCGGGTACCTCGGGTCATCGCTTTTCCAAACGGGCACGGGAGCGCCCCAAAAACGGTTGCGACTTATCGACCAGTCCCGGGCACCTTCGAGCCATTTACCGAAGGCGCCGTCGCGCACGTGCGCCGGTACCCAGTTTATTTTCTGGTTCAACTCGAGCATGCGGTCCTTCACCGCAGTAACCTGCACGAACCAGGAGCTAACGGCCTTGTAAACAAGCGGGGTATCCGTCCGCCAGCAGTGCGGGTAGGAGTGCTCGTAAGTTTCCTGGCGCACAAGGACGCCTTTTTGCTTGAGGTCGTTGATGACCGGTCGGTTGGCTTCAAAGACCTGCATGCCAGCATACGGGGGTACGTCGGCCGTAAAGCGGGCCTGTGAATCTACCGGGCACACCACGGCGATCCCCGCCTGCTCGCAGAGCCGTTGGTCATCCTCGCCGAAGCCCGGCGCCATATGGACTATGCCGGTGCCTTCCTCGGTGGAAACAAAGTCGCCGGCAAGCACGGCGAACGCGGCCGGCTGGGCGGCGAAGAAATCGAACAGCGGCCGGTAGCCGAGGCCCACCAGGTCGCTACCTCGCACGGTGGCTACCAGTTGCGCGCCCGGCAAAGCCTCTTCGAGGGCATCGGCCAGTGCTGGCAGGCGTGCCTCGGCGACGAGGTAGCGGGCGTCGCTCGTCTGCAGCACCGCGTAGGTGATGTCAGCCCCGACTGCCAGGGCCAGGTTGGAAGGCAATGTCCAGGGAGTAGTGGTCCAAACCAGCGCGCGTACGGGCAAACCTGCCTCGAAGAGCGCCGCAGCGGGCCCCCCGTGGGCCGGCGTTGCCAGTTGGAAAGCTACTGTAACGGCTGGGTCCTGGCGGGACCGGTAGGCATTGTCCTGGCGGGTCTCGAAATTGGACAGGGGCGTCTCGCACTCCCAGCAGTACGGCAGCACCCTAAAGCCCTCGTACAGCAAGCCTTTTTTGTGGAGCTGCTTGAAGGCCCACATCACGCTTTCCATATAGGAAAGGTCCATTGTCTTGTAATCGTTGGAGAAATCGACCCAACGCGCTTGGCGCGAGACGTAGCGTTCCCATTCGCCGGTGTAACGCAGCACCGAGGTGCGGCAGTAGTCGTTGAACCGCCCGATGCCGTAATCTTGGATGTCGTTGCGCGTCGGCAGGCCGAGCTCTTTCACGGCTTCCATCTCGGCTGGTAAACCGTGGCAGTCCCAGCCGAAGCGCCTCTCTACGCGCCAGCCTCGCATCGTCTTGTAGCGAGGGATGGCGTCTTTGACATACCCCGTCAAAAGGTGCCCGTAATGTGGCATGCCGTTGGCAAACGGCGGCCCGTCGTAAAAGACGTATTCGTTAGCCTCGCTACGCGCCTTTACCGACGCTTCGAAGGTACCGTCGTCGTCCCAGTACGCAAGGACCTCGCGCTCTATGGCTGGGAAATCAGGGCTGCCAGCGACCTGCGGGTAAGGAGAGCGGTCGGGCGGTCTGGAGCTGCTGGGCACCCCTCCATGCTATGGGACAAGGCTGGCACGGCTCGCCGCAATTGTCGGCCGCGCGTTTCGGGCCTCAGTGGGGTCGCTAGGCCGGGTTTGTGCGAGGTGGGGTTGCGCGAGGCCGGGTCGTGCGGGGCAAGGTCGGCACCGGGCTCGGACGCCTGCGAGGTCGCCACCGCGGCGTGCAGCGCTCACGCGCCCAGCCCGGGACGGCGATATCAGTTGCGGACGTCGGTACCGGGGCTATCGCTCCCGTCGAGCGCTTCCTCTTCCTCGTCCTCGTCTCCGTACTCATCGTCTTCCATCGCCAGGCACCACGTTGCATGCTCCTTGCCCGGCTCTGCGCCGCACTCAGCGCATGGTTCGACCTCTGCCTCGACCGTCTTCACGGCACGCTTCAGATCACGCGCCTCTTCGAAGCGGCGATGACGTCCCTTTTTCACGATGAACTCCCAAGCCGAGACGTACTAGTACGAAAGCAAAGCTTACAGCGATCTCCGCCTAGAAGGTGGCAGCACGGCCCTTGCCCGTACGATGGGGCGCATGGCCCAAGACCTCGACATCGATGCCATGCTGAACCGGTTCCGGGAACGGGCTCGCGCCGTCCGCCAGCGGGGACTTCCCCCTCTCGAGGGCCCGGAGCGGAAGCGCTTCATGGACCAGGCCCGGACCGACTACATGGACTATGCGATGGTCGGCGACGCCACCGCGAAGCTGGAAAACGGGATCCTGACCTTGCAGATCGACCTTCGGCCCGACAGCGCCCGCGGCTAAGGCCTCGTCCCACCGGCCGCCACGACAGGGCGGTCCTCGAGGAGCAGGCGGCCATGGCCGTCCAGGGCGAGCGAGGCTTCGCCGTTAGCAAGCCGCCGCAGGGGCACCCCAACCAGGCCCGCCCTCCAGCCTTCCCCGAGCCGGGCACCCCTCTTGCCCGAGAGGAAGTCGACGATGTCGGTGCGGGTAGCGAGCAAGGCCGCATCAACGTCCTCGTCCCGGCTCAGCTGAGCAACCCAAGCCGAAGCGAGGGACACGGCGGGCCGCAGCTCCTTGCTCACCTGTTCGCTTTGGACGACGTGCAACGCGCCGGGAGGAAGTGCTCTGCCGGCCTCGACAGCAGCCATTATCTCCTGCTCCGCTCCGCCCCTGAGGTGCCGCACGTCAATGCCCCGAGTCTCGCGGAGGGCAGAGACGCTGACAGGTGGCGAATGGGCGATCGAGAGCAAGGCGAGGTCGGGCAGCACCATGCGAGGCTGGACGTCGAGGACTCTGGCTTTGTCTTCACGCCAAGCAGCTAGCTCCTGCGCTATCGCCCTTGACACGCCCTGAAGTTGGCGGTTGTCGCGCAGCTTCCACCACGCCTCCAGGGGCTCGGTAGGGCTAAGAGGGCGGGCGAAGAGGGTCGCGCACTCTTCCTCTGCCCAGCCCAGCCGGCCGCGCAACGAAAGCTGCTCAGAGATGACGTCCGCAAGTTCGAGCAAATAGGCAACGTCTGAAGCGGCGTACGCGACCTGGGAGGCGGTCAGAGGCCTCCGGCTCCAATCTGTGAGCCGGTCGCCTTTAGCAAGGCGATGCCCAAGGAAACGTTCGACAAGCGACGCGAGAGACGCTGACCCGTACCCGAGGAAACCAGCCGCGATCTGGGTATCGAACAACCTCGCCGGCAACAAGTGGCAGGCGCGGCCCAATACCTCGAGGTCCTGGCTAGCTGCATGCGCGACCATGACCCCCGGGCCGTCGAGAACCTTGGCCAAAGGCTCGGGGTCAACCGCAAGAGGGTCGACCAAGGCGACCCGCGAGTGGCCCTCAGGCTGGCTCCGCCAGGCGACCTGCACCAGCGCGAGGCGCGGCCAGTAGGTCCTCTCCCGGTGGAATTCGGTGTCTAGGGCGTAGCGCGGTACCTCGCTCAGCTCGTCGACGAGTGTCGCGAGGGCAACTTCAGTCGTGACGATCTGAGGAGGCCCGGCGGCCTCAGGAGGCCCACCGCTGCTTGCCGGTTCGGTCGTTCGAAGGCGTTGGCCCGCGGTCGCCACCTACTGGCTCTCTGGCTCCGACCAGGCGCGAAGCTGGGCGAGGCTGCGAGCCAACATCCGCGATACCTGCATCTGACTAGCGCCCACAAGCGTCCCGATCTGGGTCTGCGACCATCCTGCGACGAAGCGAAGGTTGATGATCAAGCGGTCCCGCTCAGGGAGCCGGGCCAAAAGAGGGCTGAGCAACATCCGTCCCTCGACCTCGGCCAACCCAGAATCCTTAACCCCGAGCCTGCGGCTCACGTAAACGTCGTCACCAGAGGCCCCGATCGTGTCGAGGGGGGCGCTGTTGCGCAAACCACCTGCGTCGAGCGCCTCCACGACCTCTTCGACCGGAGACCCGATGTAGTGAGCCACCTCGGCGACTGTCGGTGACCTCCCGAAACGCTGCGTCAGGTCGTCGATCGCCTGTTGGGTACTGATGTACAGGTCGTGCACCCGCCTTGGAGGCCTCACCCACCACCCGCGGTCGCGAAGATGGCGCTTCAGCTCTCCCAGGATCGTGGCGGTCGCGAAAGTGGTCAGCTCGGTGCCCCTGGACAGGTCATAACGCTCGATGGCTTTCAACAGGCCAATGAGCGCCACCTGGTTGAGGTCCTCTACGTCTTCGCCACGTTGAGCGAAGCGGCTCGCGAGCGAGTAAGCCAAGCCCTGGTAAGAGTTGACGATGAAGTTGAGCGCAGCGCCGTCACGCGACTCGTGGTAGGCGACAAGAGCCTGGCGGACCTGACGGCGCCGGTCCGTAGTTTCGTCGCACCCGGTGGTAGCAGCTGCGGGCGTGGCCACGCTGCCAAGCTTACTGGCAACGGTACGACCATGCCCTGACAGATCCATTTCATTTTGCCCGTGACCTCGGAATTCCGCGTTTATCACGCGGGTGGCGCGGTGGAAAACTTGCCTTGCTTGGCGTAGAACTAGCCGCCGTAGTTGAGCCTGGTGTCTTCCATGCGCAGCAACTCGGCGCCCTCGTCAGGGGCCGCACAGTCGACTACTTCCCCGACAAAAAGCGTGTGGTCGCCCAACGCAAGCTCGTTGCGCACCTCGCACTCCAACCATGCTGCCGCCTGGGCTAACACCGGGGCACCGGTGGACCCCGCGCGGACTGCGACGCCTCCGAGCATCCCCGGTTCGGGGCCTTCGGTTGCTGGCTTTGTAAATCCTCTCACGAGCGCCCTGTCCTGCCTTTTCAGGAAACAAAGGCTGAACACGCCGCCCTCGCGCACCAGCTCGTGAGTCAAGGCGTCGGCGCGCACCGAAACTGCAAGCAGCTTGGGCTCTGTTGCGACTTGCACCGCCAAGTTGTGGGTCATCAGGTTGCGGCGCCCGTGTGCCGCGCTGCCCAGCAGATAGATACCCGCGGGCATCCGCCAGAGCACCCGGCGGCGCAAACGGTCATACGCGTCCGGGTCAGCGCCGGGTGGGAACGGTCCTACGAGCCCCACGACAAGGTTCAGCCTCCCCGTCTTTCCCAGTCGGGGTCCAGCTGCCTGAGGAAGACCGCACACCGCTGCTCCTCGTCCCCCTCGCCGATCTCCCCGGCCCTGCGCCGCAGGGCTTCCACGCAACGCAAGAAACCCCTATTGGACGGGTTACGCCAACGAACATAACCAGATCCCCTCCACCCCGCCGCCCGCAGTGCGTCCAAGCCGCGGTGGTAACCGGTCCGAGCGTAGGCATAGGCGGTCACGGGCTCGTCGCACTGCTCGGAGAGCGCGGCCCAAGCCGCCATGTACCTTGGCCACCGGCCGGCCACTGCGAGCAGGCTGCCAGAGGGGGCAGACCGGGACGATGCGTCAGAGAGAGCCTCCTCGGCTCCGGGAGGAGGGCTCGGTAGCACGGTCTCGGGAGGAGCGGAGCCAAGGGGGATTTCAGCCATATCCAGACAAAGCGTAACCTCGAGCCCACGGCAGCATGCATTTTCGACCAGATCATCAACGGTGACGTCCCGGCCCACGTGGTCTTTCAGGACGAGGCGTTCATCGCGTTCTTGGATTACCGGCCCGTCTTCGACGGGCACACCCTCGTGGTACCGCGGGTTCACTACGCCAACCTGGCAGATACCCCCGAGTACTTGCTGGGGCCCATGTTGGGCCTCGGCAGGCGTGTGGCGGCCGCGCAGAGGACCGCTCTAGGGGCACACGGAGCCTTTTTCGCTCTCAACGAAACCGTTAGCCAGAGCGTGCCCCACGTGCACTTGCACGTTGTCCCCCGACGGGCCGGGGACGGGCTGCGAGGCTTCCTGTGGCCGCGCCATATCTACGAGACCGACGGGGTCGCGGCCGAGCTCGCCGCCCGGCTGAGGGCCGCCTTGGACTAGAGCGCTCTTCTGGCGGCGACGCGCACTGCGTGGCGGGCGTGGAGGGCTTGGGGACGAGACTTCGGGAGGCGGTGAGACTGTGGCCTCGGCTGCGGCTACCGGAGCCGTGAGCGGAGGCAGCACCAGTACCGGCTGGTCGTTGAAGGCAAGCGTGGCGCGGTCCCGCCCGGCCCGCTTGGACTCGTAAAGAGCCTCGTCAGCTGCGGTGATGAGGCTGTCGCCATCCGTGCCCTCCCCTGCTCCGGTCGCGATGCCAGCGCTCACAGTCACCTTGGCCACACCGCCCACAGCAGCCACTGCGGCTCTCACCCGCTCGACGACCACGAGCGCTCCGGCGCTCGCACAATTGGGGAGCACGATGGCAAACTCCTCGCCTCCGTAGCGGGCCACCAAGTCGACATCACGAACGCTCCGGGCCAGCGCGCCCGCAACCTCTCGGAGCACTTCGTCCCCCGCTACGTGCCCGAACGTGTCGTTGATGTCCTTGAAGTGGTCGATGTCGATGAGCGCGACCGACAACGGCTCCTTGGTCCGTACCGTTCGGGCCACTTCCCGGCCAAGCGCAAAGTCGAGCTGGCGGCGGTTCGCCAGGCCCGTAAGGGCGTCGGACGATGCGAGCCTCGCCACTTCAGCCTGGAGGTGCGCGTTATTGATCGTCAACGCCGCGTGGACTGCGAACCGGTTGAGCATGTCGAGCGACCGCCGGCTCACCCGCCTGGCAAAGGGAGGCCCTGCTTCGGCCAGGAGGAGGCCGAGACGGTCGTGGCCAGCCCTAAGTGGTACGACAATCAGGTTGGTCCCCCCGGGCACGATCTCGTCGAGCGCCGGATCTGCCTCCGGCGAGAGCCTGTGCACCAGGACCGGGGCGTTGGTCGCTAACGCCCGGGTGGCAACCTCACCGCTCAACGCCCGTTTGCCCAACCTCCCCGGTGGCGCGGCTTGGACCGGAGGAACCTCGGCGTCGCCGACGGCAAACTTGGCAGCAACGAGCCGGCCCTTTTTCTCCCACACGATCGCGACTCGCTTGAACGCGAACGCGCTGGCGACGCTCCTCAGCAAAATGGCCACTATTTCGTCGGCGCCGCAGCTTGACTCCATCGACTGCTCCATCTCGGAGGCCATCTTCGTGAGCGAGTCGAGGTGTGCCTTGGAGCGGCGCAGTTCACGCTCGCTCAGTGTTGAGAAATACGCCGTGCTGAGCGCGACCGCCCAAAAACCGACAATACGCAGGGCAACGGCGCCCGAGCCGGGATTTACAACCTGTGGGGTACCGAGGAGTTTTCCGACAGGGCCGCCCAGTTGCAGCACCGAGATGGCCAGCAGGAGCGCTGAGTCCCACATCGCAAGGCGCACGCCCGTGCGCGGGCTAGCGAGGAGCGTGACCGCGATGAGCTGCACCGTGAAGAGCAATACGAAGTCGCTCTGGGCCGCCCCGGCGGGCACCATCAGCAACGCCAGGTAGGCCGAGTCCACCGGCAAGAGCATCTGCTGGACAGGCGCCCGCGAGCGTCGAGCCTTGCGGCTCTCGGGCGGTGCCTTGGACATGACGTGGTCGGCCAGTTGCCCGGCAATGCAGAGCATCAGGTAAGCGGCACTCAACGGGAGCACCTGGAAGAAACGAAGGCCCAGCTCGGCCGGGAAAGAGGCGGCCGCGGCGCAGACAAGGCCGACGATCACCAGGCGCACCATCTGCAACGCGCCAAGGCGTTGGTCCAAGCTGGTGTGCTCGGGGCTCGCGAGGCCTTGCTGGCCAGCCCTCGCCTGTAAGGCGCTCACACCAGCGGAGATCACGGGGCTCGGTGCCACGATGCTCGGTGCGACGGGACTTGGTGGCACACTGCTCTGCGCGACAGGGCCCGTCGTCACCGGCTCACTCGAAACCAATTGAACCCTCGTGCTTTCTGGCGGGAGCTTCGACAAATTTCGGGTCCCTTCTGTCGATCAGCCACTGAACGAAAACAAAGACCAACATGAGGCCTCCCAGCGCGAACGGAACAAGTTGGCTGGTCGACGCGTCGAGCGAGCCGCCGTCCCACGGTGACCGGATGGAGATGACCTCCTGGCCGTCGATCAGCCGGTCGCCGGGCGGGACGGTGATCGGCACGGAGGAAGCCGGCCTGTCAGCGAGCCGCAAGCCGTCTGCCGCGCTCCGGGCCGCTTTTTCACTCGCTGAGCCCGTCGGGCCCGGGGTCGTAGTCGGGCGGGTCGTGCTCGTGGTAGGACGGGTCGTGGTCGTAGGTGGACGCGTCGTCGTGGCTACGGCTGCCGTGGTGGTCGTCGCAAGCGCCGGTG
>Ga0302180_10004050_pt1 | contig 10962 bp, 7 predicted proteins | sample I_Palsa_E3_2_FD_200575 | JGI IMG/M metagenome (GOLD analysis project Ga0302180, IMG submission 200575) | Peat permafrost microbial communities from Stordalen Mire near Abisko, Sweden - I_Palsa_E3_2 | ecosystem: Environmental > Terrestrial > Soil > Palsa > Peat permafrost | place: Sweden: Abisko... | reverse complement strand
GCGCTCGCATTTAACAGGTGCATCAGGACGCGCTGCCCCTGCCTCACCCGTATCGGCTCCCCTGCCCCCAGCGCCTTATCGTTAATGGAATAGGTCATGGAGTTGACTTCAAGACCATTCGGATCTGTATTCATGACCGCGGGCTTCTCCGGCTGCGGCCCGGCATGGCCGTCATCATCATCGTCATCCATGCTGCTGGTAAAGAAAGGCTCCCAGTCGCGCAGCGAAAGAAAAAGCTCCTGGTCATACTGCCCCGGGTCTTTGCCGCCGTCGACGTAAACGAAGCCAAACTGACCGGTGTAGGTTCCGCGATGCAGGTCGGCTTCCGCCATCGCGTGCGAGTGGTACCAGCGAGATCCAGCAGGTCCCGGCGTTAGCTGATAACGGCGCCGACCGCGTGCAGGAACGGGCGGAGTGCCCTCTTCCTCGACTCCATCCACGTCGGAGGGAATCAACATGCCATGCCAATGCACCAACTCTGGTATGTCCGTATCGTTGATGACGTCAACGCTGACGGTTTTACCTTCGCGCATGCGCAGGATGGGTCCGGGGGAGCTGTCGTTGTAGCCGATCGTGCTCAGAATATGGTCGGGGGCCAGCTCCACGGTGACGGGAGCAATCCGCAGGGTGTAGTCGGCTTTGGAAGTTTCATTGCCCGGGGCAGCAGCGCCCATCGGCATTTGAGACGCCTGCGCCAGCAGCCTGGCGGCACCCGATTGCGCAAAGGCCGCGCCGCCCATCTTTATGAAGTCCCGCCGCTTCAAACGACTGCCCCCTCGGCCTGACTGGAGAAATCGTCTCACACATTTGCGTGGGGCCACAAACTACCGGCTCCCCGCCTTCATCTATCAGACGAGAGCCGCAGCCATTCTGATAATCTCAAGTCACGCGCGGGGAAGGTCCATGAAACTCCTGCAAGCCAGTTCGGCAGCGCTCGTTGGCATGGCGATGTGCAGCGCACTCTACGCCTACCAGCGAACGGCGGACTTCGGCTTCGGCGATGACGCGGAAACGAACGTAAAGGCTGAGTTTTACTGGTCCCGGCTCAGTTACACCTCAAGCGTAGGCAGCAGCAGCTTCGGCGGTGGTTACGGAGGTTACGGCGGCTACGGTTGGGGCCGCACCTGGTCGCGCGATTATCCCAAGGCGGATCGCCAGGTGCTCCTTGCATTGAAGCGCCTTACGCGGATTCAGGGCCGATCTACCGAGCAGGTCGTCGACCTCGATTCTGACAAGATTTTTGATTACCCCTGGGTCTATGCCGTGCAGGTGCAAACCTGGTCGTTCACGGATGAGGAAGCCAAACGTCTAAGGGAATACCTCCTCAAAGGCGGCTTCCTGATGGTGGACGATTTTCACGGCACGGCGGATTGGGAGGACTTCATGGAGGGTATGCGCCAGGTATTTCCCGACCGCCCGGTAGAAGACCTGGACAACAAGGACGAGATCTTTCACGTACTTTATGACCTCGACGAGCGCATCCAAGTGCCCGGGGAACGATGGATACAAACCCACAGGACGTACGAAAAGGACGGCTACGTGCCCAAGTGGCGAGCCATCCGCGATGATAAGGGCCGAATCGTCGTTGCCATCTGTCACAACATGCACCTCGGCGACGCCTGGGAATGGGCGGATGATCCGGATTACCCGGAAATATTCGCATCCATGGCGTTCCGGGTGGGCTTGAACTACATCGTTTACGGCATGACGCATTGAGATCGAGCATTCGCGGAAACCCCGGTTTCGTTACATGTTTCAATTCTTTTTCAAGTATCCGATGCCGGTGTTTTCCAAAGGCAAGTTTGTCCTGCTTGGCGCGTGGCCCGGCTGGCTGCTGCTGCTACTGATCGTCGCCTGCGCGGCCGGGATTGCGGTCATCATCTGGTCGCGGCTGCCAGCGGCGGCGGCAGCACACATCAGCAAGTGGCGCGCGGGGGCCATTTGGCTTCTGCAGTCGCTGCTAATCGCGACGGTGCTGGTTTTGCTGTGGCAACCGGCGATCACGGTGGCCGAGCTGGCGCCGCAGCAGAACGTAATCGCGGTTGTACTCGATGATTCGCGCAGCATGGCGATTGCCGATAGCGGCAGCGACGGAAAGACTCCGCGTGAAGCAGCGGCCCAGAAAGCACTCGAGGACGGCGTGCTGGCAGGTTTGCAAAAGAAGTTTCAAACCCGGCTCTACCGCCTTGATACCAGGGTGGGCCAGGCTGCTGCGCTCAAGGATATCCAACCCTCGGCCCCGGCCACCCACCTCAACGACAGCCTGCGTCAACTGGCAAACGATACATCCGATCTGCCGATTGGCGCCGTGGTGCTGCTGAGCGATGGCTCAGACAACTCCGGAGACCTGGCGCTCGAGACTATCCGCGCGCTGCGCAGTCGCCGCTTGCCTGTCCATACCGTCGGCTTCGGGAAAGAGCGGCTGGCGCACGACGTGGAATTGACTGATGTAAGCGTGGCGACCCGGGCGCTGGCCGATTCTCGCATCCCTGCTGCAGTTACCTTCCACCAACGCGGCTACGCCGGCAGTAAGGCGTTGCTGTTGGTTCGTGACGGCGACAAAACCGTGGGCTCGCGGGAAATTACGTTCAACAGCGAAGGCGCAAACCAGGTCGAGACGGTCTTTTTTTCTCCGGGCGGCGCCGGGGTCAAGAACCTGCACTTCCTGCTTGGACCGCTGCCCGGTGAAGAAAATCTAGCCAACAACTCGATCGCACGCCTCCTCGGGGTGACGGACGACAAGCGCCGCATCCTTTATGTCGAAGGGGAACCGCGCTGGGAGTACAAGTTCATTCGTCGGGCAGAAGACGATGACAAAATTGTGCAGGTGGCCTCCATGCTGCGCACCACTGAGAACAAGATTTACCGCCAGGGCATCAGCGATCCGAAAGAACTTGAGAGTGGCTTCCCCGTTCGCCCTGAAGACCTCTTTCGCTACGACGGCATCATCGTGGGCTCGGTGGAAGCCGGCTACTTTATGCCGCTGCAGCAGGAATTGCTGCGCGAGTTCGTGGACCGCCGCGGCGGCGGACTCCTTTTCCTGGGTGGACGCTTCTCGCTTTCGGATGGGGGCTGGAACGGCTCCAGCCTGGTGGATTTATTGCCCACCATTCTGCCCGCCGGCAGAAACACTTTTCACCGCAATCCTGCGTTTGCGGAACTCACAGCTGCGGGATCGGACAGCCCCATCACCCGCCTGATGGATGACCCGGCAAAGAACATAGACCGCTGGAAGCGGCTGACGTACCTGATGGACTATCAAGATGCGGGCACGCCCAAGCCCGGGGCCACCGTACTGGCCCAACTCCACTCCGGCGGGCGCACATTGCCTTTGCTGGTCACGCAGAATTACGGCCGAGGCCGCACCGCCGTCATGGCAACGTCCGGCACCTGGCGATGGCAGATGAGCCAACCACTGGGTGATCCGGCGCACGATCTCTTTTGGCAACAACTGCTGCGCTGGCTGGTGCTGGATTCTCCGGGACAAGTGGTGGTGACCACACCCGCTCAGACTCTCATGGATGACGGCCAAATCCAGCTCACCGCAAGCGTGCGCGATCACGATTACCTGCCCGTCACCGATGCCAAGGTGACCGCCCATGTGATTGGCCCGGATGGCCTCTCGGCCCTGGTGGATATGACTCCTGCCGCCGATAGTCCGGGTGTATTCCGCGCCAACTGGACAGCGGAAAAACCGGGCTCCTACCTGGCTGAAGTCACGGCCTCGGGCCAGACGGAGAATGGCACGCTGCCTTTCGAACGCATCGATGGAGTCGCCGAGAACTTTCACACGGAGCAGAACCGTGAGTTGCTGGAGAAACTGGCGTCAGAAACCGGCGGACGTTATTGGAAGCCAGACGAACTGGCGCGGCTGCCCAACGAGATATCTTATTCCGACGCCGGCATCTCGGTGAGAGATATCAAAGAACTATGGAACATGCCGGTGGTGTTTCTGTGGCTACTGCTGCTCATATCCACCGAGTGGCTGTTGCGGCGTAAATGGGGTGTGGTATGAGGCCACTCCTGATGTGCCTGTTGATGGCCGCCCTATCGGCGCACGCGAGCGTCTACTATGTTACGGTCGCGGGACTGGGGGGCGAACCGGACTACGAGCAGCGCTTTACCGCGAACGCCAAAGATCTGGACAAATTGTTCAGGGATTCCGGCAGCGGTGCCCACGTTTATACCCTGACTGGCCCTCAGGCGACCAAGACACACCTGACGGAAACGCTCACTTCTGTCGCCCATGATGCTAAGCCTGAAGATGACTTCGTGCTCATGCTGATCGGGCACGGGTCCTACGATGGGACAGACTACAAGTTCAACCTGGTGGGGCCTGATATTACGGCCGCGGAACTCGCCAGTTTCTGCGACCGCATTCCCGCCAGGCGGCAATTGATTGTTAACGCCACCAGCGCCAGTGGTGGATCGGTAGCCGCCCTTGAGAAGCCAGGTCGAGGCATCATTGCAGCCACCAAGAACGGCACAGAAAAAAATGCGACAGTCTTCGCGCGCTATTGGGTTGAGGCGCTCCAGGACCCCACGGCTGACATCGACAAGAGCGATTCGATCAACGCCATGGAAGCATTTCAATATGCCCAGCGCAAGACGGCCGCTTTTTATGAATCGCAAAAGCGTTTGGCTACGGAACATCCCGTGTTTGAGGACACGGGAAAGAGCGAGCCCGTCCGTGACCCTTCGAAGAACGAGGGAGTGCTGCTGGCAAACTTTACCGTGCTGCGCATTGGTGCGGCTCAGAAGCAAGCCAATGACCCGGCCAAGCAAGCCCTGCTCCATAAGAAAGAAGACCTGGAACAGAAAATCGACGCCCTCAAATACCAGAAGGCGGCGATGGATCCAACGGAATATAAGCAGCAGCTGACAGAAGCCCTGGTCGCGCTGGCGCAAGTCCAACAGGAACTTGATAAATGAACTGGCAGCAAAAATTCGGGATTGTGCTCGTGGTGCTCGGCGGAATCAGCCATGGCCACGCTGCGAACTCTCCGGATGCTTGCCACCTTCTCCGCAAACACGGTCAGCAAACACAAGCGCGGGCATGTTACGAGTCACTGGTGCGCAGCAATTCCCCCTACTTGCGAGCAGAAGGCTACTGGGGTCTGGGGCAGTATGACCAGGCGAATGAGCAGTTTCGCATCGCCACAGCGCCCCCGGACAGTGAGCCGCTTTACAAGGTGCGATGGGGAATGCTGCTGCATCAGCGATTCAACAACAATGATGCGGTGGCCCTCTTCAAAGAAGCGCTGCAGAGAGATCCCAAAAATGCGCAGGCGTACTTAGGCCTCGCCATCGTCAGCGCAGACGGTTTTGACGGGAAAGCCCCGGAGTACGCCGGCCAGGCACTGGAGCTTGATCCTAAGCTGGTTGAAGCTCATGAACTTGCCGCCAATCTTGCGCTCGAGGATGCGGATACGCAACACGCCGTCGCGCAAGCGGATGAGGCACTTGCTTTGTCTCCGGATGCGCTGAACGCGATGGCGATTCACTCAGCGGTGGAGTTGTTGGCGGATCGGTCTCCTGATCTTTGGTTAGAGAAGATCCGCAAAGTTAACCCGACCTATGGCGAGGGCTTCGCCCTGGTCGCTCATCATCTGGAACTCAATTATCGTTTTGACGATGCGATCGTCTACTACCGTAAGGCGATCGAAGCCGACCCTCGTCTGTGGTCCGCCCGCTCGCAGCTGGGCGTGAGCCTGATGCGGCTGGGCCAGGAAGATGAGCCATTCAAGCAGTTGGAGATGTGCTACAACAACGGTTACCGTGATGCGCAGACGGTGAACAGCCTGCGCCTTCTCGATAGCTACAAGAACTTCGTCACCTACAAGGAAAACGGGACGATTCTGCGGCTGCGCAAGAATGAAGCGGAATTGCTGCATCCCTACTTTGCAGCTGAGTTGCAGCGGATCATCGCCACGTACGACAAGAAATACAAGATGAAGCTGACAGGTCCGGTGCAGGTGGAGGTCTATCCCGACCATGAGGACTTCGCTGTGCGGACGATGGGCATGCCCGGACTCGGCGCGCTAGGCGTGACCTTTGGGCAGGTGGTGGCCATGGACAGCCCCTCGGCTCGCAAGCCTGGTGACTTCAACTGGGGCAGCACCCTGTGGCACGAGATGAGCCACGTCTACATCCTCTCGGCCACGAATGGCCGGGTGCCACGCTGGTTCACCGAAGGCCTCGCGGTGCATGAAGAAACGCAGGTATCGCCGGAGTGGGGCGACCGCGTGTCGCCGGACATCCTGGTCGCCATCCGGGATAAGAAGTTGCTGCCAGTGGCAAAGTTGGACCGCGGGTTTATCTTTCCTGAATATCCCGCGCAGGTGGTGGTTTCCTATTTTGAGGCCGGCAGTATTTGCGACTACGTCCAGAGCCACTGGGGCGAAGACAAGTTGCTCGATATGGTCCATTCGTATGCTCAACGCAAAACCACTCCGGAAGTGATTCAGGTGGATCTAGGCGTTTCGCCGGAAGAGTTTGATAAGCAATATCTTCAGTGGCTGGACGAACGCTATGGGACCATCGCCGCTAATTTTGACAAATGGCACCATGCGCTGGAGCAACTGATCGAGGCCGCCGACAAGAAGCAGTACGACGCCGTGCTGCGGCAGGGCGAAGCGGTCCGCAGCATGTATCCGGAGTACATCGGCGGCGCGAACGTTTATGAATTTGTTGCCTCAGCAGACCTCGCCCGGGGGGATAAGAAGGCCGCGGTCGATGTGCTGACGTACTACGAAAAGATGGGCGGCGAGGATCCTGGAATCCTCAAAAAACTGGCTTCGCTGGAAGAGGAGCAGGGCCAGCCCAAAGAAGCTGCCGCAACGTTGGACCGCATCAACTATATCTACCCGGTTCAGGATGAGGATCTCCATCGCCACCTGGGTGACTTGTGGTTTGCGCAAGCGAATTTCACGGGAGCGATTCGCGAATACACCGCGGTGGTGGCCCTCAACCCGGCAGACAAAGCTGGAGCTCAATTTAACCTTGCGCGGGCGTACTACGCAGCAGGGCAGCACGACAAAGCAGAAGAAAGCGTGCTGGCCGCGCTCGAAGCAGCGCCCGGCTATCGCCCCGCACAGAAGTTGTTACTGGAGATCGAACACCCGGAACAGAAGGACGCCCCCAAAACGAACTAGTGGAGAACCGGATGGAGAACGAAACGAACATGGGCGCACATTCTGCTTATCCCACCCTTCGCAAAGAGCGCGAAGGATGGGGCACCCGAACATTGATTGTCGGGAGAGAGAAAAGACAGAGCTTTGATTGGGGCTTCGCCCCGTCTTCATCAACCCACGTACGCTGGTGCGAACATGGGGCACCCGTACAGAGTTTGTATGAGTGGAAGGGTTTCGTGGTGGGCAAGAGTGTCAGACAAGATCGCGTAGTGGAGAGGAAGGAAATTGCCGATGGTAACGCACCCTGAACTGAGCCAGGACGCAGCCCAACTGCAACATCGCATTGAACGGTTTTATGCGGTCCGTGACGGCATTCTCGCCCAGGTGCGCCAGGTCATCGTGGGCCAGGATGAAGTGCTCGATCAGATCCTCACCGCACTCTTCGTCGGTGGCCACTGCCTGATTACCGGCTTGCCCGGTACGGCCAAAACACTGATGGTGCGGACCATCGCAGAGACGCTCGGCCTCAGTTTCCGGCGCATCCAGTTCACCCCCGACCTGATGCCGTCCGACATCACCGGGACCGACATCATCGAAGAGGACCTCACTACCGGGCATCGCAAGTGGACCTTCGTCCAAGGCCCCATTTTTGGCAATGTGATTCTGGCTGACGAGATCAACCGCACTCCGCCCAAGACACAGGCCGCGCTGCTCGAAGCCATGCAGGAACGCTCCTGCACCGTCCGCGGTCATGTCTATTCATTACCCGCGCCGTTCTTCGTGCTAGCCACGCAGAACCCCATCGAGCTCGAGGGCACGTATGCTCTGCCTGAGGCGCAGCTGGACCGGTTCCTCTTCAACACCATCCTCGACTACTTGAGCGCCAGCGACGAACTCAAAGTGGTCGACCTTACCACGACGACCAAGGTGGCAACCGTAGAGCCCGTGACCACTGCCCAGGAGTTACTCGATTTCCAGCAACTGGTTCGCATGGTTCCGATCGGTGAAGCGGTCGCCAAGTACGTTGTGAACCTGGTGCGCGCGACTCGTTACAAGAACGAGAGCGCGCCTGACTTCGTCAAGAAATACGTCAACTACGGCGGCAGCGTACGTGCCGCGCAATTCATCGTGCTGGCGGCAAAAGCGCGCGCACTCTCCCGCCGCCGCTACCACGTCACCTATGACGACGTAACCTCGCTGGCGATCCCGGTATTGCGCCATCGCATCCTGCTCAATTTTCATGCTGAATCGGAACGCGTCGACGCAGACGAAATTCTCCGCCGCCTGATCGAACACATGCCCCCACCCAGGGAGAACTGATGCTGCAGCGCTTTCTCGATCCCGGAGTCCTCGCCAGCATCAGCAGCCTGGACCTGCTGGCGAAGACGGTGGTGGATGGCTTTGTCGCCGGTCTCCATCGCTCTCCGGATTTTGGCTTCAGCCAGGAGTTCGCCGAGTATCGCGCTTATACCCCCGGAGACGACCTGCGCCACGTCGATTGGAATCTCTTTGCCCGCACCGAGCGCGCTTACCTGAAGCGCTATCGCGGTGACACCAACAGCCAGCTCACCATCCTGCTCGACGCCAGCAATTCCATGAATTACACAGCGAACCCGGCCAGGCCGAGCAAAATGGATTATGCCCGCTTTGCCGCCGCTTCGCTGTGCTATCTCGCCATTCACAACCAGCGCGATGCCGCCGGACTGATTGTCTTCGATGATGAAGTGCGCAATTACATCCGGCCTTCGACCAGGCAAGGGCAACTCCACCGGCTGTTAGCCGGGCTGGAACAGGCTGAGCCTCGCGCCCGCACCGACTTTACCAAGCCGCTGCTGCACTTCCAAAATCTGTTGCATCGCCGCGGCATTGTGATCATGTTCTCCGATTTCTATGAGGACCCGGCCTCCATCGTGCGCACCATCGAGCCGCTGCGCTACCACGGCAACGAGGTGGTGCTGTTCCACGTGCTCGATCCTAAGGAGATAAGGCCGGAGCTGCACGGACCCGCCATCCTGGTCGACCTCGAGACCGATCAACGCCTGGAGGTGATTCCGGAATACACCCGCACCGAATACAGCAAAAAGATCGACGACCACATCGAGCAGCTGCGTAACCGGACTCGCGGGGCGGGCATGGACTACCACCTGCTGGTGACCGACCAGCCACTCGACGCCACTCTGCGCGAGTACCTCGCTATTCGCCAGGGAGGCCGCTGATGGGCTTCTTCAATCCATGGTTCCTGCTTGGCCTGGCGGCGCTCGGCTTGCCAGTCTACCTTCATCTGCTGCGGCGCCACGTGACGACTCCTGTGCCCTTCAGTTCGCTGATGTTCTTCGAGCGAGGCATACAAAGCTCTACCCGTCACCAGCGGCTGCGCTATCTGCTGCTTTTCTCGCTGCGTGCCGCCTTGCTGCTGCTGTTGGTGCTTGCCTTTGCCAATCCATTTATTCGCCGGGCAAGCGCGGGCGTGAACGACAAGCTGCTGCTGTTGGTGGTCGATGATTCTTTCAGCATGAAGGCGGGTTCGCGCTTTGCGGATGCGAAGCAAGCTGCCTTGCAGGTATTGGCTTCGAGACCAAGGTCGCAGCCTGCCGAGGTCATGGCGCTGGGCGGCCGGCTGGCTATTTTGACCCAGCCCATTGAGGATGAAGCAGCTCTGCGCTCTGCCGTCGAAAGCATCCAGCCTGGAGATGCTCGCGCGAATTTGGGCGAGTTGGCACACGGAGTTCACGCCCTCGCGGAGTCGGTTCACACCCCCGTTGAACTGCACCTGTTCAGCGATATGCAGAAGACTGGCGTGCCGGCAAATTTTGTTGATATGCAGCTACCGGCAAGCGTATCTGTCGTGCTGCACCCGGTGGGAGGCGCTGCCGCACCAAACTGGACCGTCGAAAGCATTCACTTCCCGGCTCAGCTGGCCGACCCGAAAGACCCCAGGAAATCGCGGGTGCAGGCGGTGATCGCCGGCTATGGGACACCGGCTGCGTCAAGGACTGTAACGCTCGAGGTCAACAACAAGACCATCGCCACGCGCAAAGTGAATCTGCCGCCGGATAGCCGGGCAACGGTTGAGTTCGCGCCGCTCGATGTGCCTTATGGACTCAACCGCTGCGCCATCAGGATCGATTCGGCCGACGGCTTTCCCGCCGATGACGTAAGCGTGTTCGCGGTCAAACGATCGGATCCGGAACGGGTGTTGTTCGTGCACCAGGCCAGCGATACGCGCTCACCTATTTACTTTGGCGCGGCGCTGGGGGCAGCCACTCAGGCTGGGTTCAATCTGCAGGCTATCGACAGCGACAAGTCCACTGACATCGATCCTTCGAAGTATGCGTTTGTGGTTCTTTCCGATGCGGTAGCGCTCCCGTCGATTTTTGAGAATGCTCTGTTGCGTTATGTGCGCAGCGGAGGCAGCGTCCTGATCGCTACCGGGACCTCAGCCTCACATCATGCCCGCATTCCGATCTACGGCGAGTATTCTTCCGATGCACGCTCCTATACGCACAATGGATACTCGACCGTTGGTGATACCGATCTGACCCATGCCGTTATGAACGGTACGGGTTGGGCCGATTTAAAGATCTACTATGCCGCCATTGTGGATGCGTCGCACGCGCGTGTGATCGCGCGGCTCACCGACGGAACACCGCTTTTGATGGAGAAGCAAATTGGCGAGGGCCACGTGCTTCTGTTTACCTCGGGATTCGACGGCCTGACCAACGATCTGCCGGTTCGCCCTGCGTTTGTGCCGTTTGTTGACAGAGCAGCGCGCTATCTTTCCGGCAGCGACGACGTGAGCGGCAGCAGGCTGGTGGACTCGGTTGTTCCC
>Ga0302180_10004042_pt1 | contig 10968 bp, 11 predicted proteins | sample I_Palsa_E3_2_FD_200575 | JGI IMG/M metagenome (GOLD analysis project Ga0302180, IMG submission 200575) | Peat permafrost microbial communities from Stordalen Mire near Abisko, Sweden - I_Palsa_E3_2 | ecosystem: Environmental > Terrestrial > Soil > Palsa > Peat permafrost | place: Sweden... | reverse complement strand
GCCCTATGGGTCGATCGGGATATCGGCCGTCCCTCTCTGTTCATTTGGGTGGGTATCAATGCGTTCAGCTATTCGTACTACCGGTTCGTGTTGATGCGCCGACCCGAGGGCTGGCGGATGGAGGGCCCACGCGACATCGACGCACAAGCCCTGAGAGCCCGCGCCGCCTGACATTCAGTCAAGGCCACGATGGGTCCGTTTGGCGCGCCAGGCACAGGGCATTCAAATGTCGCGTATGGCCGATCATGGCCGGGAGTCGCCTCATTACCCTGAGCTCGCGCGCTTCCTTGAGCTGCCTCCCAGTTCGACGCGTCGGCTTAGTGCATCGATACCAATACGCAAAAACCGGAAATCTTTGACTGCTATGCTTCAGCCAAGCGTCGCAACACCTTCAGCCTCGTTATCACCTCGAGCGATCGCGGCGCGAAAGAACCAGATTAACAGGCCGAGGATCATGCAGAATGCTCCGCTGATCAGCGCATCGGCGAGATAGCTTCCGTTGACGCCACCAAACAATCCGTAGGCGTTGCCGTCTATGGCCTGCATATAGACGAGCGGCAGACTCTGGGCCGAAGCGAGAAGCCCGAACTGGGTGGCGGCTAGGGGATTGTTGTGACCGATGGTCCTCAGCATGATGAAGTTCTGAACCGAGAAGGCCGCTCCCTGGAAAAGGTTCTCACCGAGCATCGCGGTCCCGAAGGTGGCCGGGCTGTGGGGAAGTGCGACCAGACCAAGTGTAAATAAGGCACCGAGGGTTCCGATCACAAGATAAAGAGGTTTCGGCGCGATTAACTCTTCGAACCTTGGGATCAGCAGGCTTCCCGCGATACCCGCCACGAAAGCACCCGCCCCACCCCACAAACCGACGAGCGCTTCGGATGTATGGAAATCGTTGCCCATACCGCCAAGGGTGTTGGTCAAAGCGAAACTCGCTGCGGGAGGCAGAAAGATGAGCAGTGTCCAAAGGACCGAAGGTTTTTTGAGAAGGTTGAGTACGTCTCTTGAAAAATCACGAATGGTTTCACTGGCGAGACGCTTATCCGCCGGTGGACAGGGAATAACCCAGTACAGCGGCAAGGCGAGGAGAACAAAGCCGCTGAGAACCCCCGCCCCGAGAAGATAAGGCAGATCACGAAGGAGGCTCATGGCGACGGCTGCCGCCACACCAAGGCTGCCGATGTTGCCAACATTGAGCCAGGCCCCGAGCCGACCCTTGTTGTCGGTCTCGATGAGATTTCCCAACCAGCCGCCGACGGCATTACTCCCGAGCGTGACCGCGACGTTGGCCGTAAAGAGAAGAGCCGTAAGCAAGGCAAGGTTGTTGATGGAGACTAGCGCGCCAAAGGCGCACAGCGCTCCTATGATCGTTGTGGCTATGGCGTAGGTGCGACGACTAAAGCGCCAGTCAAGCAGGGGGCTCAGGATAAATGCACCAAAAAATGGGAAAAGCCCGATCGTTGTGATGGAGGCAATCTCCTGCTCGGGAACATGATTGGCGGCCAGCAGTTGCGGGACGATCATCAAGAGGATTGCGCTGAATACACCCACGGGTAGGAACCCGAGCCCCATCAACCAAACAGGTGGTAGTGCTCGAACTGTTGTCATTGTTGGTTTCCGGCGCGAGCCTCTAGCCAACTACCCGCATAATGCGGCCCTGTCAACAAGTGGGCTGTGGGGGAAATGAGCGACAGCTTTGGGGTCTGGAAGTTGCGATGCCCCACGTCCGCTCCTGGCCCGACTGCGGTCGCTGGCAGTCTAGGCATAGCCATGGACCGAGCCTCGCGTGCGATGCAGTTAGCGTCAGGGGCCGCGCTGACAGTTGACGATCACTTTAACAATGACCGAGGGCGATAAGCCCCGATTTGGATTGTGCTGCACGTTTGACAGCAACGCGCCTCGGCGAACTAACCTCCTGATCTCGAGCCTTTCCCAAGCAATGGCGGCAGATCGGGTAATGTCTCGAACCACATAGACCGTTCGGGGTGGGTAGCCCGCGTTGATGAGTTGGGCGATCACTCTGGTGCTTAGAGACCACTTTACTGGCTTGCCAAGTCTGCTGCGCTCCATCATGTACTTGACGTATCGAACTCTATCGGATGCTCTCTTATCGCGACCGATGCCTACGTAGAACGGGGTGTTGCCGACCGCGAAGCGATAGACATAGAACTCTCTTTTGTTTGGGGCGCTGGGACGTGGCATTACGGTTCCCCCAGTCCCGATTCTATCCGCTGCTGCTGTCGTCAGACCGGCTCCGTGGGATCTGCAGGCGAGTCCTCGGACATGGTTGCGGTGGCTCCCTTGGCGTAGGTCTCAAGGCAGAGGTTAAGCGGCGTGGGCGGAAGCTTGGTTCCAGCACTCAGCGGCGGTCCGGGCTCATTCGCGGATCGATGAACATGACCGAGCAGCCAGCGCACTCGAAGAAAGCGGTCTGGTAGTGGTTACCGCCAGGACGCGGCACGGCGATAGGGCGGAAGCCTCCGCTGCCGCATAGAGGGCACCTGAACGCTCGGCCGACCATGCTGGATAGATATACAGCACTGGGTGCCGGTTCTACAATCCGGGGCTTCTAAGAAGGAGCCACCGAAATGGCTGAGCGTGAGCCCATCCTTGTGACATTCGCCCCACGGAAGCCCAACGCGCGCGATCTAGCCCAGGTGGGCCTCGTGATCCGATCGTTTCCCGGTGCCTACGGTTCGGTGAACCAACGGGGCGAATTCAGGCCCAGCATTGGCGACCCGAGAATGTTGGTCCTATTCGTGCCCACATCGATGCAGGGCATGTCTGAGATGTGGAAGCGCTGTGGCATTGCCATCGATGGCCAAAGGTCGTACCCGCAAATGCGTGAGGCGCCTGAGCATGCTCTAAACGTGTACTTCTTCAAGGTGAAGCGCGGTTGGTTCAAGTCAGCATGGGTGGGCAATGTTCAATTCAATTTTGGCGACCGTCATGTGGACGCGGGCTCGATATCGGGACAAACGCAATCCGCGATGTGGCAGCAGCTCCGTCAATTCATCGATCGCTCTAGGCGCGACAACGATTAGGTAGAAATAGGACACCAGCAGGTTAAGCCAATGCTAAGCGACGAACAAATAGCGATGATTCGCCGAATGACCGGGATCTTCATGCCTTACTCAAAGCGTAAGACCGACGAACGCTACCCAGATCAAAACGCCGTCGGCAGGTTCGTGCACTACACAACGGCTGACAATGCCCTCAAGATCATCGAAACAAAACGGCTCTGGATGCGCAATACCTTTTGTATGGCCGATTACCGAGAGGTTGAACATGGCCACGATCTATTGGTGAACGTTTTTAGAAATGAAGCCTGGAAGCAGCAATTCATCTCCGCTCTCGACGAGTGCTCCCACAATGTCGCGGTCGAAGCAATCAATAGGTTCGACCAAAATTGGGTGCACCTAAGGACCAATACATACATCGCTTGTCTCTCTGAGCATGAGCAATTGGAGGACGTGCATGGCCGATTATCGATGTGGCGAGCATTTGGGGCGACGACTCCCCGCGTAACCATGGTTATTGGACTGCCTCGGGTCTTGGAAGCGTCTGTGGTCCTACGTTTAGTATTTAGTCCGGTCGCTTATTTCACGGAACAACAAGTGAACGAAGAGCTGGCGACGGTTGTCAAAAATATTCGAGCAGACACAGAGTTTTTGCGAACCGTAGAGCGCGGAATCCTTTTCGGTACGGTCTACTCGATGCTTCTTGCTGCGGCCACGTGTCTTAAGCACGAAGGCTTCAGCGAGGAAAAGGAATGGCGAGCCATTTATTCCCCGGAGGCCATGGCGGCCTCGCCACTCATGGAGCAATCGATCCAAGTTATCGGAGGTGTGCCTCAGAACGTTCAGATGATCCCGCTGGACGCGCGAAAGTCAGATGATATTGCGGCACTTGATTTCGCACGTATTGATCGGCTTATCATCGGGCCGTCTCAATTTCCCCTGCCCATGTACCACGCATTTGTCGAAGCGCTTACAAAGGCCGGTGTAGGCGGTGCCGCCGAGCGGGTCGTGATTTCCACTATACCAATTCGAACCTGATGAGAGATCAAGAGTTAGCCCCAATGACCGTCGCGTTCGTTCTTTGTTTCATTGGCTGCCTTGGTGCAGGCTTATACCGGCATTGAGGGGATCAATAACGTGACCAGCGAACCTACTAATCCAATTTGCAGAGTTTTGCCAAGATGGCCATCTTCCAAGTTCAAACGACAGGACCGATCGACGCGCGGTCAGTGCATCGTCCGCAGACTTCCACGCACAGCCATAACTTTTCGGGGGCCTTTTTGGGGGCATCGTCAATCCGTGCCCGATAACAATCGCACGAAAACATCAAGTTAGGCGCAGAGTTTGGTGGCTACACGGCCCACCAATTGAAAGGCGGTTTAATAGTTATGTGATCCACCTGATCGACTGTTCTATGAGCCTTCGGGTAACTCAGTGGGTAACATGCTGCAACGGGAAGAATAATGGACTGCGCTCGATGCGGAACGAGCAGCCCGAGAACGACTAACCCCAAGTGATGAGCACCGTGATGACAAAAATACTGGACACTTGCTCAAATACTGGACAACTAAGCAGAATTGCGAACGATTAAATACTTGAATTCTGGCGCGCCCGGAGAGATTCGAACTCCCGACCCCCTGGTTCGTAGCCAGGTACTCTATCCAACTGAGCTACGGGCGCGTTGTACTGCTGCGGGGCCGCCGGACGGCGCTGCAATGAGCCGCGCATTCTAAGCATCATGGTTAGGTCCGTCCAGCCACGCAGGGCGTATAAACGGCCGGCCTGAGCGCTTAGAGCGCCTTGAACAGATTAAAACGAAAAACCGGCGGAAACGACCAATGCTCCGGGCGCAAAGCTGATACGTGTCGTGCGGATGATGCCCGCGGTGTCAGCGCTCAGGTCGGATCTGACGCGAGAATACGAATAGGATGCGTACAGCGCCCAGTTGGGCGCCAAGCGGTAACTCAGGCCGCCTGTGACAGCCGGACCGAGCGAGCGGCTCAGTGAGATCTGCGTCGGACCGCCGCTCGCGGCGTTACCAGCCGTGGTCGAATCCCGATCGTAGAAGTCAACGTAGTTGATTCCAGCGCCAAGATATGGGCGCAGCGCGTAGTTCTCGTTGAGAAACTTGTAGTTCAAGAGCAGCGTGGGCGCTGCCCACCTGGCGCTGGATAGTTCCACGTCGTTGTAGGGCACTGAGCCGAGCATTGACGGGCCTTTGCCATAGGTCTTCGTGAGTGGCGGATAACCAACCGCAAGTTCCAGATTGAAGTGATCAGTCAGCGTGCGCACATACGCAAGGTAAAGCGTCTGTACATTCTTGACAGTCAGGTTTAGCCCTGCGGGTGTGTAGGGGCCAGAGATGTTCTGTGCGCTGGCGTCGTAAAAGAGTGCATATAGCCCGACCCGGATCTCGTCGGGGGGCACCGTGTCTGCGGCGGAGGCGGCCTGCCACAGCGATGCGCTGATGCTAAAGAGCGCAATGCTGAGCGCGCGCATGCTGGCTGTGTTCATGGCCGTTGCTCTTTAGAATTGGCTGAAGAAAGAACGAGCGGCCAGAGCGCAGAAGGGCGCCACGTCGCCGTGGTAGTTCTCCACGAGCTGCTGCTGCGCGGCAGCCGGGCTGAGGCTGCCGCCGGCCGCCGATTCCAATGCGGCCAGCTGCGCGGCTTCACTCTCCTGAAAGCCGACCTGTATGGCTGCGAAGGCTCCCCCGGGCGTTGCATTGACGTCGAGCACCGTGATCGGGTTAGGGGACAGCACGCTCCAGAATGCAGCCATGGTTTGCGTATTGACGCTGAAGAACACGGTCGGGTCTTGATCCCCGCCGCATAGCAGTGTCGGTGCGGTCGGCGCCCAGCTGCCGCCGCGCAGGTCGTTCTTGTACAGCGCCAGCCGGAAAGTCTGCATCGGCGCGGCCGCCGCGAGCCGGGCGCTGGGCGTCGGGGCTTGAGTGCCGTCCGGATCGCTCGCCGCATCCAACGCGTAGGCTTCGCGAAAGCTATTGTTGATCAGGTACGGCGAGCCGAAGCCCGCGGCAAACAGCGGCGTATCCGGGTTGCTCGGATTGCTCGGCACGGCCAGCGCCGCGGTCAACTGCGCCGAGAGCGTCGCATCTCCTGGCACCGTAACGACCGGCGTGGCGCTGTCGAACAACGCGCTTTCCGGCAGCGCGCCGTTGGCAAAGAGCGTATCAATCGGCGTTGCGCTGGGCAGCAGCGTATCGATGCCGGTCGCGTAGGTGGCGGAGTAAACGTCGCTCGTGGTGCTGTAAATGTTGCCGTAGGCGTGCTGGTAGCTCGTCGTGAAGAGCGGAAAGAATACCGTCGAGCCCAGGCTGACAGCGCCAAATATTTCCGCATCACCGAGGGCTTCCAGTGCGTAGGGTCCGGAAATATGTGTCGCGGCCGTCACTTTCTGCCCGGCCGCTTCCAGCGCGCGCTGCGTGGCCATGGCGACGTGACCGCCTTCTGAAAAGCCGGTAACGAAGAGCTGGCCATTGTCGCTCGTGGCTGCAGCGAAAGTGTTCGGCAACGCCGTGCGGGCGGCGGTCAGAATATCGATCATCTCGCCGGATTGTTGTACGGCATTGAGAAAAGGGTGATAGCCCAGCGTCGAGATGTCATAGCCGGCATAGTTCGGTGCCACCACGATGTAGCCTTGCGCGGCAAACATGGCGGCAATCAGGTCGCCCTCCGAGTTCGAGGCATTCGTGATATCGGCAATATTGGCCGTCTTCTCGGTCTGCGTGCCATGAGCATAGAGCACGATCGGGCGCGGGCCGGAGCAGGTCGGGACGGCACCGGTCGGCACCATGAGTGCGCCGGAGGATTCGGTGGTCTCAGCGGCTGCCCCGACGGTCCAAAACTTGATGTAATAGAAATCGACGCCGCAGAGCGGTACGCCGGTGACTTGCAGCAGCTGTGCGCCGGCCGTCGATGCACCCAGATTCGCCGCAAAAGCACTCGCACTCAGCGATGCAATCCGAAACGGCGGATTCTCGGCCAGCGTTCCATGCGCGCTCGAGCTCGACACGATCGAAGTAGTGCTGTCGGCCCCACAGGCGCTCAGCAACGCGCCGGCCAACGCCGCAAGCAGCTGCCTGCTAAACCTAAGCATGTCTGCCCCCCAACCCGATTGATCCTGTTATTCAGCACGCCCGGCCGCGAACTCCTGGATGCTACTCCATCGCGCTAAGCCCGGCGCGCGCACTGACGCCGCCTGCGCTATCCTCACTGACCGGGCGTAATTCCCTGCTGGCGGCCGCACTTATGAAGTACAAGGACTACTACTCGGCCCTTGGCCTCGAACGCGGCGCCACCGATGATCAGATCAAGAAGGCGTATCGACGCCTCGCGCGCAAGTACCACCCCGACGTCTCCAAGGAGCCCGATGCGGAGGCGAAATTCAAGGAAATAGCCGAGGCCTACCAGACGCTCAAAGACCCGGAAAAGCGCGCTGCCTACGATCAACTGGGCACTCACCCACCTGGGGAGGAATTCCAGCCACCGCCGAGCTGGCAGCAGCAGTACAGCGGTGCGCCGTTCTCCGCCGAAGATCTGAACCTGGACCTGTCTGATTTATTCGCTCATCTGCGCGGGGAGTCGCGCCGGGGCCCACGCGGCGCGATGCGCGGACGTGATTTTGAGGTTGCTGTGCCGATTACCATTGATGAGGCCTACCACGGCACGCAGGTCGAGCTGGATCTGAACATGCCGGAATACGACGAGCAAGGTCAGCTGCGCCGTGTGCCGCACGCCTTCACGGCCCGCGTTCCGAAGGGCGCCACCGACGGCCAGAGGCTGCGCGTGCCTGGCAAAGGGGGCAAGGGTATCAACGGCGGGCCTGATGGTGATCTGTACCTGAATATCAGCCTGCGACCGCACCCGCTCTACCGCGCCAGCGGCCATGATCTGTATCTGGATTTGCCGCTGGCGCCCTGGGAAGCTGCACTGGGCACCAGTATCGAGGTGCCGTCCCCGGGCGGCATGCTGCGACTCAAAGTACCAGCCGGTACGCAGGCGGCCCGACAGCTGCGTCTACCCGGCCGCGGGTTGCCCAAACCCCGAGAAGGGCAGGGCGACCTGTACGCAATCGTCCAGATCGTCTTGCCGAGTGTGATCACCGAGCCCGAGCGCGCGCTGTACCAGCAACTGGCGGCTGCCTCAGCGTTCGATCCTCGTGCGCATTTTGCTTCGGAGGCAGGTCATGCGCGTTGAGTTGAATGAAGTGATCTGGATTGAGCAGCACGTGCTCTCGTTGGCCGAATTGGCCGAAATCTCCCATCTGCCTGCCCCGGTGCTGGAAGAGCTCATGGATTGTGGGGCCATTGAACCGATGGGGCCGGCGACGGGTGAGCTGCGCTTTGGGCCGGCGGCACTCAAGGCAGCGCGCATCGCCAGCCGTCTGCGCGCGGACTTCGAACTCGAAACCCAGGCCGTTGCGGTCGTCCTGGGCCTGTTGGACAGGGTCGATGAGCTTCACGCGCAATTGCGTGCGCTGCAGGCGCGCCAGCCCAGATCGCACCGATAGTCGCCGCGGCGCGGCGCATCAACCTTAAGGCGATCAGCCGCCCAAGCTCACGGCGCCCAATGTCAGGGCCGTGTCGACCTCGCTTTCCGCCGCCAGCCAATCCTCAGCTTCGTATCCGGGCGCAAAGCCGCGGCGCTCCGCCCGGAAATAGGCGGCTTGCGCAATCAATGCGCGGCGCTGATCCGGATCGATCGGAACAGGGGCTTTCGCAGCGCTCTTGGGTCGGGGCGATCGGCTCGCTGCGCGCCGCACGTTCGCGGATGGCTGCACTGGCATAATGGCCTCCTTCAACGATGAACAGTTAACGCCAAAAAACCAGCCCGATCTTCGCGCGACCCAAGGATCCGGGCAAGTGTCGCGAGCCGGCGTCAGCGTCCGAGGCGGGGAGGCTTCCATTCAGCATGCGCTCAGAGCAGCATGAGCGGCGGTGCGCAGTGCCGGGGAGTCTTTATGGGTAGTTTATCGAGCGATGTGTCGATGTGGTCGCGCGCGTGCGCTTTGCTTGAGGAGGCCGAGCGTCGGCAGCGTCGGTTTTTTGACTTGCGGGCCGCCGCATCGCGACCCCCGGCATGGGAGCCTCCCGTTGATATCTATGTGCTCGAACGCGAGCTGCAGGTCGTGGTCGCGCTGCCTGGAGTCAGCGCCGACGCCATTGAGGTGGAGCTGACTGCGGCTGGATTATCGGTGCGTGCAGAAAACCGACTGCCCGCGGTGGCCGACGCGGCGCGAATCCTGCGAATAGAGATCCCCTACGGCCGCATCGAGCGCCGCATCGAATTGCCGGCTGGTCGCTATGAGCCCATAAGCCGGGAGTTTCTCGACGGCTGTCTGCACATACGTCTGGCGGCACAATGGCTGTGAGCGAAATGACCGCGACCAGCCCCGGTGGGCTCGAGGCGCAAGCGGCGGCCGCCGCAGACAACACCCTGATCATTCTGCCGGTGCGCAACACCGTGCTCTTTCCTCACACCGTGCTGCCGATCGCGATCCAATCCGAACGCAACATCGCGGCCGCACAGGCGGCGGTCAAGGCAGGTCGCAGGATCGGATTGCTGTTGCAGCTCGATCCGGCCAAGGAAGATGCAGCGCCCGAAGAGCTGCATCGCGTCGGTACGATCGCCAGCATCGTGCGCTACGTGACCGCGCCGGATGGAACGCACCATCTGATCTGCCAGGGCGAGGAGCGCTTCAGCGTGTTGGATTTCGTACAGCGCGAACCGCTGCTGACGGCGCGCATCGAGCGCCACGCGGAACCGACACTGATGAACCCGGAGATCGAAGCGCGCGGGCTGCGATTGCGCGAGCTTACGATCGAGGCGCTGCAGTTGCTGCCGCAAGCACCGGCGGAGCTGGTCAGTGCGGTGCAGAATATTGACTCGCTGGCCTCACTGGCTGATCTGATCGCGAGCTTCCTGGATCTCAAGCCAGCTGAGAAGCAGGCAGTGCTCTCGACCTTTGGCGTGCGTGAACGACTCGACCTCGTGCTCGAATTGCTGGCGCAGCGCGTCGAGGTGCTGCGCATCTCGCATGAGATCGATGAGCGCACCAAGGGCGCCTTTGATGAGCGGCAGAAGCAGGCCGTGCTGCGCGAGCGCCTGCACCAGATCCGCAAGCAGCTGGGCGAAGATGAGGAAGACTCCTCGGACATCGCCGAGCTCAAGGCGTCGCTGGCCAAAGCCGGCATGCCCGCTGAGATCGAGGAGCACGTGCGCACACAAATTGCCCGCCTCGAGCGCATGGGCGAGGCCAGCGCCGAGTACTCGATGACGCGCACGTATCTGGAATGGTTGCTGGCGCTGCCATGGTCCAAGCTCAACAAGGAAGAGATCGATATCGACAAAGCGCGCCGCGTTCTCGATGAGGATCATTTTGGGCTCGACAACATCAAGCGGCGGATCATCGAATTCCTGGCCGTGCGCAAACTCAATCCCGAAGGCCATAGCCCGATTCTTTGTTTCGTCGGGCCGCCGGGCGTCGGTAAGACCTCGTTGGGGCAATCCATCGCGCGCGCGCTCGGCCTCGGGTTTGTGCGGGTAAGTCTGGGCGGTGTGCACGATGAGGCCGAGATACGCGGCCACCGGCGCACCTACGTCGGCGCTCTGCCGGGCAACATCATCCAGGCGCTGCGCAAAGTCGGGACCCGCAACCCCGTGATGATGCTCGATGAGCTGGACAAGCTCTCGGCCAGCGCACAGGGCGATCCCTTCTCAGCGCTGCTCGAAGTGCTCGATCCGGAGCAGAACCACACGTTTCGCGACAACTATCTGGGCGTGCCATTCGATCTGAGCAAAGTGTTGTTCATCGGCACGGCCAACATGCTCGACACCATGCCAGCGCCGCTGCGCGATCGCATGGAGATCATCGAGCTGACTGGGTATACGGAAGAGGAGAAGCTCGAGATTGCCAAACGCTATCTGTT
>Ga0302180_10004034_pt1 | contig 10973 bp, 9 predicted proteins | sample I_Palsa_E3_2_FD_200575 | JGI IMG/M metagenome (GOLD analysis project Ga0302180, IMG submission 200575) | Peat permafrost microbial communities from Stordalen Mire near Abisko, Sweden - I_Palsa_E3_2 | ecosystem: Environmental > Terrestrial > Soil > Palsa > Peat permafrost | place: Sweden: Abisko... | reverse complement strand
GGGCCCGTTCGGCAACCTCAGCGTCGGAGGTGAGCACCTGCACCACTACATGTGGGGCATCGGCCTGGTCTGCGGGGTCGGCGGCATCGCCGTCCACGGCGAGGACGCCCACCGCAAGCACCCGCTGGTCGCGCTGACCTACGGTGCCGGGCTCGCGCTCATCGTCGATGAGTTCGCGCTGCTCCTGGACCTGAAGGACGTCTACTGGGCCAAGCAGGGCCGGATATCGGTCGACCTGGGTGTCGGCGGCAGTTGCCTCGCCGGGACCTACTTCGCCGCGCTGCCCCTGCTCCGCGCCCTGCGCCGGAAACCGTAACCGCCCTGGCGGTCAGACCGCTGTGGTAGGAAGGGCGACGAGTCAGGCGAAACGAGAAAGGAATCGCCCGGATGAGCGCACGGATTGATCAAGTGTCGTCGCCCGCGGCGGCGGACGGCGGTCCCGGCACCGCGGAGATCAACGTCTGGATCATCGGCGACGACGACGAGGTCATCGTCATCGATCCGGGTAGCGACGCGGCGGCCGTGCTCGACGTGGTGGGCGACCGTGAGGTGCTCGCGGTCATCTGCACGCACGGCCACGCCGCCCACATCGCCGCGGCCATCGACGTGGCCGAGCGGGACGAGGCCGCGGTGGCGCTCCACCGCAAGGACCGGATGCTGTGGCGCGAAGCCCAGCTGGCGGACGACCCCGATATCGACATGGAGGACGGCGGCATCTTCGAGGTCGCCGACGCCACGCTCGAGGTGATGCACGCGCCGGGTCACACGGACGGCTCGGTCTGCCTGTACTCCCCGGAACTCGGCGTGGTGTTCACCGGAGACGTCCTGCGGGCCGAGGGTCCGGTCCCGCACGAGGAAGAGTTTCCCGACTTCCCCGGGCAGCTGACCGCGATTGGCGAGCACCTGCTTGAGCTGCCGGGAGACACCCGGGTCCTACCGGGCCACGGGCGGGAAACCACGATCGCGGCGGCCGAGAAGAAGTTCGACTCCTGGATCTCTTCCGGCTCCGACCCGTCATTTGCGGCCGGCCCCGCCGAGTAGGCGTCCGGTGGACTCGTCGAGTAGGCGTCCCGTGGATTCGTCGAGTAGACGTCCCGTGGATTCGTCGAGTGGACGTCCGGCGGACCAGCCGGGTCGTCCGGTGGACCAGCCGGGTCGTCCGGTGGAGCAGCGGGGTCGTCCGGTGGAGCAGCTGGGTTTTCCCGGGATGCCGCAGCGGCTGTATCCGTGTACGCCGACGCGCCTTTCCGCCTGGCTCGACTGCCCCCGCCGGTACCGGATGGGCTACCTGGATCGGCCCGCTCCGCCCAAGGGTCCGCCCTGGGCGCATAGCAGCCTCGGCGCCGCCGTCCACAACGCGCTGGCCGGATGGTGGCGGCTGCCCCTGGCCCGGCGGACCGTCGCGGCCGCGGGCACGCTGGTCGACCGCGGCTGGATTGACCAGGGCTTCGCGGACGAAACCCAGTCGGTACGGCAGCGCGAACGCGCGATCGCGATGGTGCAGGCCTATGTCGCCCGGCTTGACCCGGCGGACGAGCCGCTGGGAATCGAACGGACGGTGGCGACCCGCACCGACAAGATCGCGGTCTCCGGCCGGATCGACCGGCTCGATTCCCGGGCTGCCGAAGCGGGCACCGAACTCGTGGTCGTCGACTACAAGACCGGCCGGCACCTGCTCACCGCGGACGACGCGCGCAGCTCGATGGCGCTGGCGCTTTACGCGCTCGCCGCCGGGCGGGTGCTGAGGCAGCCGTGCCACCGGGTGGAGCTGCACCATCTGCCGACTGGCGAGATCATCACCTGGGCGCACACAGCTGAATCGCTGGCCAGGCACCTGAGCCGGGCCGAGGACATCGCGCAGGAGTGCGCGGCCGCGGATGAGCGGATGCGCGAGGGCCTGGCCGCCGACGCCTGCGACGAGGTGTTCCCGCCCCGCCCCGGCCCGTCCTGCGGCTGGTGCGACTACCTCCGGCACTGCCCAGAAGGCGCCGCCGCTGCCGCTCCCCGCCGCCCCTGGGACGGCCTCGCCTCCACCTGAACCCGCCCCGCCGCCCGCCGCCCCGTACCCCGCCGTCCGGTGGCCAGTGCCTCGCTCCTCGCACCTCGCTGCACCTCGGCTGCCTCACGGGCCCCGCTAGCTCCAGCCCCGCACCCGGGTATCAGAGGAGCGGATTTTGCGTGGATGATTTCGGATTTGTGGAGTCTTTTGTGCACGGGGGACCACTACATCCGCACAGTGCCCGCACAGGGACGCTATGCCCGCATTGGACTCTGCGGGCTTTAGCTGGGATTTGTGCGGTCTGGGCCGGAACGTCCGGCAAGCTTCCCGGGCTGATAATGAGTCGCGGCTAGCGGCCTTCTCCGGCACAGTGGCACTGTGCCAGAGAACTACTTCGATGAGCGGATAGCGGCAACGTATGAGACCAAGTGGCCGCACCTGTTCGAGCCTGCGGTCGTCGATCCCGCCGTGGGCTTCCTCGCGGACCTGGCACGGTCAGGCACCGCTCTTGAGCTCGGCATCGGTACCGGTCGCCTCGCGTTGCCCCTTGGCCAGCGAGGTATCCGGGTGCACGGGATCGAGCTATCGCCCGCCATGGTCGCGCACCTGCAGGACAAGCCCGGCGCCGCCGGCATCGGTGTGACCATCGGAGATTTCACCACTGCCAAGGTGAGCGGGACGTTCGGGCTCGCCTACCTAGTCCGCAACTCGATCATGAACGTGACCACCCAGGACGGCCAGGTGGAGTGCTTCCGCAACGTCGCCGCGCACCTGGATGACGGCGGCTGCTTCGTGATCGAGGTCATCGTCCCCGAGCTTCAGCGTCTGCCGCCCGGCGAGACGGTCCGGGCATTCACCGTCACCCCGCAGCACCTCGGCTTTGACGAGTACGACGTCGCCGCGCAGCACCTTATCTCGCACCACTACTGGATGGGCAACGGCGAGGTGGAGACCTTCTGCGCGCCGTTCCGCTACGTCTGGCCCTCCGAACTGGACCTGATGGCACGACTGGCCGGCCTGGCCTTGCGCGAGCGCTGGAGCGGCTGGACGCGTGAGCCGTTCACCAGCGACAGCAGGAGCCACATCTCCGTATGGCAGAAATCGCCATAGCGGCAGACACCGCCCGGCACGGCGCCAGCATCCTATCTTGGCCGGTGCTGTTGCGAGATGCCGTGTGACTTGATCGTGTTCTCACCGGAACGTGGTTATCTCACTGCTTCTGCCATGCTCAGGGCGGAGGAGGCGGTTGTGGAGGGCTGGTGCTCGGTGGAGGGGCTGGTTCAGTGGGGGTTCGGGCACGCTCCGGTGGTGATGGCCAACGAGGCGCACAACGGCCTGGCGCGCTGTATCCGGACCCGAGAGATGGGCATCCGCATGATCCGGGCGGCACAGAAGGCCGGGGTGCGGCGGCTGGCCATGGAGGCCCTGCCGTGGCCGGCCAGGGATGTCCCGGGCCCGATCCGGGCCGTCCCGGCACGGACTGGCTGCTACCTGGCCCAGCCGGACATGCGGAGGCTGATCGCCGCCGCGCTGGAGCTGGGCTGGAGCCTGTGGGCCTATGAAGCCGTGTTCGAGATGACAGCGGATACCGACCCGGCGAAATTTCGGAGCATGGAATTCACCAACTGGCGCGAACGTGAGCAGGCAGCCAACCTGTGCCAGCTGACAACGGCTGCCCCGGCCGAGCCGCTACTGGTCTGGTGCGGTAACAGCCACGCCCGCAAGTCAGTTGCCGACGACTGGACTCCCATGGGGCGGCACTTCCGGGCCATGTCCGGTACCGACCCGTTCGTCATCGACCAGACCGTGACCGTCACCTTCCAGGGCCAGCCGCGGCAGTGGGTGCAGGCGCTGCTGGCAGAACTCGGTGAGACGCTGGCCGGCCACGACGGCACCGCCGGGATCCTCCGGGACCAGGCTCCCGCGCCGCTGGACGGCTGGGACGGCGTGGATGCCGTCGTGGTCTCCACCGAGAACACTCTCACCTAAGAATCAGACACTTGAGTGACAATCCGGCCTCGGCTCGGCTCCGGCGGGCGTGCTGGCACCGCGTGCCTGCGTATCAGCGCCACGGAGCGGCATACTGAGGATCATGGCCTTGGGAGGAGTCGGCCGAATCCCTTCTCGTGTGGGGAGTCGCCGTGGCCGATATCCTGTGAACCGATGGCGCTCCGTCAACCTCATCCTCACCTGCTAGCTCATGTATTCCAAACGACTGGATTTAGGTGGGAGTATTTGGGCTCACGGGTGGATTTTGGGTACCGGGATGCACACAAAACGCCCCGGAGCCCGAATCCTCCCGACATCGTGCCCCGCAGAGCGCTCGTGCCTCACGGCACACACAGGTGCCTGCCCCGCCTGAGAATGACCTCTCAGGACCATCACGACCGGTACCCGGCACGTGCTTGCCTGACGGCGCCAGGAGCTGCTTGCCGTCAGCCGCGCTGATCAGAGCTGGATCGTCGCTTCGATGGCCAGCTGCCGTCCGCGTCCGACGTGTTCGCACTTGGCATGCGGCACCGGGGAGGCCCGGAACCCCTGCCCCGGCCCCGTCAAAATAGGGCCAGGTTCCAGATGTCCCAGGCCCGTCTTTCCTGACGGTTCGCGGCATCCTCCGACCGCGAGCTAAGGGGTCCGAAGGGGCCGTCGCGGCCGGTGCGGCCAGTGTGATCCGCAGCAGCCGACCCTATGGAACGTAGGGCCGGTTCTATGCGGCCCTATGTTCCATAGGTACGATTTGCTTTCGGGTCAGCCTGTCAGATCCGGGCGTGCCCGGTGATGACCGGTCTGCTGGCGGGTCCGCTGGCGGACCCGGCCGGCCTGGGCGCTGTCCGTGCTGATCTGGCCAGTGTCATGCGGCAGGTCCTGGAACCCGCCCCGCGTTTGACTGCGGATCAGCCGCTGCGACCGGGACGGGCTGACCCGGGGCCGCCGCTGGCGCGAGCGATCACAGGCTGATCGTGGCTTCGATCGTCAGCCGACGCAAGGGCCGGATGTTTTCGCAGTTGGCATGCGGCACGGGGGTCCACACAACTTTCTGCGGAGCTGAAATCTTCCAAGAGCTTTCCGCGCCAGGGCGTACAACGGGCACGCTTCCGCCTCACGGCGCGCGAGGGTAACCGGACCCACAGACCTCGACCGCGGGCTTACGGCATTCCGGTGGTGTTGGCAGCGTGCTTCGCGGCGATCGTCTCGGCTTCGTCCCAGAAGTGCGTCAGCGCGTCGGCTGTCGTGGCGGGGGCTTCGACGGAGGGCGAGTGCACGGCCCCGGGGATGCATACCCGGCGGGCGCCCAGTCGCCTGGCCATGGTCTCTTGCGCGGCAGGCGACCAGGAATTGTCGTTCTCGCCGTAGATGACCAGCATCGGGAGCTGGCTGAGCCGGGCCAGTTCGGCCGTCCGGTCCGGTGCGGCGAGCATGTGCTGGGCCATCAGGACAAGCCCGTACGGGTCGTTGCCCAGCATCCGCTCGGCCAGGAACGCCACGATCGGGGCGGGGACTCCGGCCGTGACCGCCTGCGGTTCCAGGTGCGATTGCCAGAGCTTGGCGATCCCGGCCGCGAGCGCGGCCCGGTCCGGCATGGTGCCATCGCGCACACCGAGGGCGGTCAGCATCGCGCGTACTTCCTTCGCCCGCGCGCCGGTGAGCGCGCCCGGGCCCGAACTCATCAGCGTGAAAGAGACTCCTCGGACGCTGGCCAGGACGGTCTCTCGAGCCACCAGCCCACCGTAGGAATGCCCAAGCAGGTGCTTCGCGCCCGTCGCGGCGATGACGGCCGCGACGTCGGCCCCCAGGGCGGACGCGAGGTAGCCGTCGCTTTCCTGCGCGCCTGGCGTCTCGAACTGTCCCCGCATGTCGATCGCGACCACCTGGCGGCTACCGTCGGCCAGCAGGTCGAGGATGGGGAGAAAGTCCTCTTTGCTACCGGTGTAGCCGGGGAGGAGCAGAGCGGCATCCCTCTCACACACCCCGGACCCTGGCATCGCCTCAAGCGCCGCGAACGCGCCGCGGCTTGTCGCAATAGTGGTGCGCCGGACCCCGTCGGGTAGGTCGAGGGAGGTTGGTGTGCTCACAGTGGCGAACCCTACCCGGCTACGATGAACAAAACCTCGACGCTACCTTCAGGAACGGGTTAAGCGTGCAGCGAATGCGCTGATCACGACGCCTTGCGCTGGGTCTCCTCGGACTGGTTCTCCCGGGTGCTGAGGTCGCGGCCCGCCCGGGTCCGGCGACGCCGCCTGGACCTGGTCGCACCGCCGGCCGGCTGGCCGGTGCCGTCGCCCGTGTCGCGGGCCGGGGCGTCCGCGACCTTCCGCGGCTTGCCGAGGCCGCCGCGTGTCTGTCCGCCGGCCCCCCGCTCTGCCCGCTCGCTGCGTCCGCCCCGCCCGGAACCCCGGCCGGAACCGCTCCGGGAGACCGGACCTTCCCCGCGCCGAGACGCGGCGGAGCGAATCTTGCCGGTCTCGCCGATGTCCTCCAGGGCCTCAGCCTCCAGACCGGCCCGCGCTCGCATGGCGCGGGGGAGTGTTCCCGTCGCCTCACGCGGAATGTCCAGCTGGGTGTAGAGGTGCTCGGAGGTGGAGTACGTCTCTTCCGGCTCGGGCTTGCCCAGCTTCAGGGCGTCGTTGATGGTCTTCCAGCGATGCATGTCCCGCCAGTCGACAAACGTGACCGCGACGCCAGCTTTCCCGGCTCGCCCGGTCCGGCCGATGCGGTGCACGTAGGTCATGTCGTCGTCGGGGCATTCGTAGTTCACCACGTGGGTGACGTCGTCTACGTCCAGCCCGCGGGCCGCGACCTCGGTCGCGGTGAGCACATCCACCTTGCCGCTGCGGAACGCCCGCAACGCCCGCTCCCGCTGGCCCTGGCCCAGGTCGCCGTGCACGGTCGCTACCGCGAACCCCCGGGTCTCCAGCGCGCTGGCGACTTGATCCGCGGCTCGCTTGGTCTGACAGAAGACCATGGTCAGGCCCCGGTCCCTGGCTTGCAGCACCCGGGCCAGCACCTCGATCTTGTCCATCTGGTGCGCCCGGAACACATGCTGCCGCGTGTTCGGGGGCGGCGCGGGCGCGCCGTGCCCTTCGGCCCGGATGTTGGTCGGGCGCCGCATGTGCCGGCGCGCGAGCGTGACGACGTCGCCGGGCATGGTCGCGGAGAACAGCATCGTCTGCCGGCTCTCCGGGGTCTGCCTGACGATCCGCTCGACATCCGGCAGGAAGCCGAGGTCGAGCATCTTGTCGGCCTCGTCGAGCACCAGGGCCTGGATCGAGCCGAGCTTGAGGTGACGGCGCTCGACCAGGTCGAGCAGCCGCCCGGGGGTGCCGACGACGATGTCAACGCCGGCCGTCAGCGCGTCGATCTGCGGCTCGTAGGCCCGGCCGCCGTAGACAGTGAGAACGCGGGTGGGCAGGTTGACCGCGGCGATGCGCAGGTCGTCGGCGACCTGAATCGCCAGCTCCCGGGTGGGCACCACGACGAGGGCCTTCGGTGCACCCGAGGGACCATCGCCGATCATCTGCAGCAGCGGGATGCCGAACGCGAGCGTCTTGCCGGTACCGGTCCTGGCCTGCCCGATGATGTCCTGGCCGCGCAGTGCCAGCGGCAGCGTCAGAGCCTGAATGGGGAAGGTCGTGAAGATACCCGCCGCCTCGAGTCCTCGGCAGATCTCATCGCTGATCGGAAAATCCCGAAACGGGACCGCGGCGGTGTCGCCAGCGGCGACGGACTCGACAGTGCCGGACTCGACAGTGCCGGACTCGACAGTGCCGGACTCGGAGGGCGCAGGCTGCGGCTCTTCCGTCTTATCCCCGCTAAAAGTTTGAGTTGTCAGGGGTTCCATCCTCTATCGTGGCCGTTCCCACTGCATCCGGATCCGGCCCGGTCGTGCCTGTACGCTGCCCGCAGTGGCCCGCTCGATGCGAGCTGCTACCTGGCCGCGCGGCGTCTTAAACCCCACCCGCCGCGCCCTGCCTGGGAGCCCGCCATCACCGCCGGAACACTGCCGCTTCTCTGGGTTCGCCTTACCGGCGCCCCGGACATTAGGCACGAGGCCCAACATAAACAGCAGCTGACTATGTAACACGACCATCGGTTACGTCATTCCATTTGCTAGTCGTAACCAAGTGTACCAGGAAGAAATCACAGCGATCAGACGGCCTCAGTTAGAACAAGCCGACCTCGCGTCACATAGCCGCCACCAAACGAGCCTGGGCTCCAGCTCACGGGCAGGCCAGAGCGCCCCGGCTCAATCGATATGGCCGAAACCCACCCGGCGCGCCTCGGGCGCGCCGAATTCCACGTACGCGATCTTGTCGGCTGGCACCAGGACCTTGCCGCCCTTGGCCATCGACAACGTGAAGACCGCGGGTGCCCCGGTTCCCAGCGCCTCGGACAGGCTGCGCTCCAGCTCATCCGCGGGGGTGTCCGTCTCCACCACCAGTTCACGCTGAATGGATTGAATACCGATCTTGACTTCCACGATGCTCCTCAGTATTCGCTGGAGTGCTCAGTGCTCGCTACTCAGTGCTCAGTGCGCGGCCAGCCGCTGATGCCGCGCCAGGCGAGCCTGGCTACCAGCTGCTCGGCCGCTTCGCGCGGGATGCGATCGCGCGAGGTGAGCCAGTATCGCGCGGTGACCTGGGCCATGCCGACCATCCCCACGCTCAGCAGGTGCGCCTCGTCGTCCGAGATCCCGGCGTCTTCCCGCACCACCTGACTGACCATCGCGGCACACTCGCGCTGGCCCCGGTCCAGCCGGGCGCGCACGGCCGGCTCGTTGCCCAGGTCCGACTCGAACACCAGCCGGTACGCCTGGCCCTGCCCGCCCACGTACTCGAAGTAGGCGCCAAAGGTGGCAGCGACCCGCTGCTTGTTGTCCAGGTTGGACCGGAGCGCGTCACGGACCGTTTCCACCAGGATGTCGACGCTTTCGTCGAGCAAGGCCAGGTACAGCTCGAGCTTGCCGGGGAAATGCTGGTAGAGCACCGGCTTGCTGACGCCCGCGCGCTCGGCGATCTCGTCCATGGCAGCGGCGTGATAGCCGCGGGTCACGAACACCTCGAGGGCCGCGTCCAGAAGCTGCCGCCGCCGTTCATGCCGGGGCAGCCGATTACCGCGGGGCCTCGTGTCAGACGTTGCCGTCAAAGTTCGGTCTCCGAGTGGTTGCGCGGCTGTTTTTCCCTCGCTCACCCTCATACTAGGTCGCCGTCAGCGGTAATCATCATCGTCAAAGCCGACAGCAACCTCCTGTTCGGCCGCATCGGCCTCATTGACCTCGAACGGCACCTCGCGACGCCTGCCGACCTCGTTCTCGTCCGCGACGACTTCCTGATGCTGCTCGATGGCGTCGTCCTCGGGCGTCTCCATGTCCAACTCGCTCACCTGTCCAGACCCCTTTTCCTCCTGATTGGCAGCTACCGGGATGCCCCTGGTCCCCGCCAGCTCTCGAAGTGCTGTCTCCAGTGCTTCCCCGTAGGTGGGAAAGGCATGCACCACATCGGCGAGGACCGTCGCCGGCACCTTGGCCCTGATCGCGAGGGTAACCTCGCCCATCCAGGTGGACGCGTCCGGCCCCACCGCGACCGCGCCGACCAGCACTCCGTCCTCGGCGTAGAGCTCCACCGCGCCGACGTCATCGGCGTTCAGGCAGGCCCGAACCGTGTCGCCCAGGTCGGCTCGTACCGTCGTCAGCCCGTCGTCAGCCTCGGGCACGATCCCGACCGCGAAGACCGACGGCGTGGTGAAGACGCAGCGCGGGATGGCGCTGTAATCCGCTTCGCGGCGCTCGCCCACGATATTGGCGGCGACCACCCGGGCCTGGTAATGGCTGACGTGGGTGTGCGTGATGCCGGTTACGTCTCCCGCCGCCCACACCCGGCCCGATCCGTCTGGTGGGTCGTTGGTGCCGGTCACCCGGCAGGTTGTCGTGGTGGGCAGGGCCATCCCCGGGGTGAGGTTGATGCCGAGCGCGTCTAGGCCGAGGCCGCTGAGCCTAGGGCGCCGGCCCGAGGCGAGCAGCAGCCGGTCCGCGTCAATCCGCGTGCCGTCGGCCAAGGCGAGGGTCAGGCCGTCATTGGTGCGTTCGGCCTTGGTGGCCGGGGCGCCGAGGCAGATCTCGGCGCCGGCCCGCCGCAAGGCCGCGGCCAGGATCTCCCCGGCGAAGGCAGGTTCGGATGGCAACAGCCCGGGCTCGGCTTCCACCAGTGTGACCTGGGAACCGAAGGCGGCGTAGATCTGGGTGAGCTCGCATCCGGCGGCCCCGCCGCCGAGCACGATGATGCGCCGCGGCAGGTCGGGCGAGCACAGGCTCTCGGCGGTGGTCCAGGCCGGGATATCGGCCAGGCCCTCGATCGGCGGCGCGACCGGCTCGCATCCCGTCGCGATGACCAGGTCCGCGTAGGTCAGCGCCACGAAGCCCTCACCCTGGCCGCCCGGGCCCTGCCCGTCCTGGCCGCCCTGCCTCTGGCCGTCCTGCCCGCCCTCACCCTGCCCGTCCTGACCCTGGCCAGGAGCCAGCGTGACCTCGACCGTCCCTGGCCTGGCGATCCGGCCAGTCCCGCGGATCACCGTCACGCCCGCGTCGGCCAGCCGCCGCGCCGGGACGGAATCGTCAAGACCGCCGGTCACCTCGTTCCGGCGGACGACCGCGTCTTCCCATGTCTGTCCGCGGGCCGCCGAAAGCAATAGCGAGTTGGACGGCAGGCAGGCCAGGTAGGGGGACTCGCCCCCGATCAGTCCTGCCTCCACGATCGCCACGGACTTGCCGCCGGCGGCGGCTTCGGTGGCGACGTGCACGCCCGCGGTGCCACCGCCAAGCACCACTACATCGAAAGCGCCCATCTGAAGCCCCCTCGAACTTCGAGCCGTTGCCCGGCCTTAGCCAGGTGTGACCGGCGGCCTTCGGACACCTCCATCATCTCAGCCGCGGCTAAGCTCGCTAGTAGAGTTGGGGTAAATCGACCTATGATAGTCCCAG
>Ga0302180_10004031_pt1 | contig 10979 bp, 8 predicted proteins | sample I_Palsa_E3_2_FD_200575 | JGI IMG/M metagenome (GOLD analysis project Ga0302180, IMG submission 200575) | Peat permafrost microbial communities from Stordalen Mire near Abisko, Sweden - I_Palsa_E3_2 | ecosystem: Environmental > Terrestrial > Soil > Palsa > Peat permafrost | place: Sweden: Abisko... | reverse complement strand
ACTGGCCGGCGTCGCGACCCTCGAGGGCACCGGATCGTTCGCAGGCGCCGGACTCGGCGACCTGCTCGTTCTGGCCGGAGTGCTCAGCGCTGCCGCCTACACGATCGTCGCCAGAGGAATAGGGGACGAGTCCGACCCGCTCATGGTGACCGCCTGCCAGTTCACCACCGCGACGATCCTCATCCTTCCCGCAGTTGCCTTCGTGTGGGCGATGCACGTCGAAACCGCACCCAGCCACGTGGCCGCGAGGTTCTGGTTCGCCGCAGTCTTCGTGGGAATCATCGGCTACGCGGCAAGCTTCCTGCTCTACAACTACGCCATCGCCCGAGTGCGGGCGGCCCCGGCGAGCATCATCGTGAATCTGATCCCCGTCTTCGGGCTGGCCAGTGCCGTCCTCTGGCTAGGCGACTCACTCACCGTCGCCCGGGTTCTCGGCGCGATCTTGATCGGACTGTCCGTCACGATCTTCACCGCCACCGAACTCGCCGAAGCACGCAACGCCGCCAAGGCGAACGTGACACCGTCGAAAGCCTGACCCGGCAGTCTTTGTGCTGCAGACGGCCAGAGACCCTCGACAACACCGCAAGAACCATGCCTCGAACAACTCGAGCATGATGGTCGCGAGGCCCTGCTCGACGGCAGACAAGGATCGGGCTCTCCGACCCCCGCTATCCGTCATCGCGCGTTTACGACGTCCCCCGCTGGGTCACGCGATTTAAGGCGTGTCCCGTAGATCTTGGGCCTCGTGGCGGAGCCAGATCCCGATGGAGGCTACGCCGATGATTCCCGGCGCACGTAGTCGTATCTCGTGGCGACGGCGCTGTGCTGGCATGGTTCCGAGACAGGGCGTGCTGCCGTCGGCACCCCTCCGGGCCTCGGTCAGCCGGCGGACGTGGTGGCCTCGAGCAGTCGCAGGGCCAGGTCGGCCCGGACTCGGTCGGAGTGCCTGGACAGGTCGAGCCCGATGAGCGACGTGTCTGCTCGAGCCCGTACCACAGGGTCTTGCTGTGTATGGACAGCCGTTCGGCGGCGACCTGCTGGGAGCCCTCGGCAAATCCACGTCCAGGACCTCGGCCCCGGCCGATGGCATCTGGTACCTTTCAACCTTGTCTGGTACCATGCATCCGTGGCGTTGAACATCAAGGATCCGGAGACCGAACGCTTGGCGGCCGAGGTTGCCGCATTGAGGGGAACGACGAAGACCGGAGCCGTCCGATACGCCCTGCGCCAGGTTCTCCAGGCGCAGTCCCGTCTGTCCGTCCAGCAGCGCGAGGAACGTCTCACCCGGTTCCTCGAGGAGGAGATCTGGCCGCTGGTGCCGCCGGACCAGCTCGGAAAGCCGGTGTCCAAGGCGGAACGCGAGGAGATCCTCGGATTCGGCGAGTACGGCGCATGATCATCGACTCCTCCGCGATCCTTGCCGTCATCGGCAAGGAACCCGGGTTCGAGCGGATCGTCCATCAGCTTGCCGCCTCACCGGAGACCCGGATCGGCGCCCCGACCCGACTGGAGACTGGAATCGTGCTGACGGCGCGGTTCGGGCCGCGGGGGAAGACGGCACTCGCAAGGTTCCTGCAGGAGAACTCCATCCAGACCCTGGCCTTCGACGACGGTCACGCCAGCACGGCGCTCGACGCCTATTCCCGGTTCGGCAAGGGCAGGCACCCGGCTGCCTTGAACTTCGGTGACTGCTGCAGCTACGCGGTCGCTTCGGTCGCGGGGGAGTCGCTGCTGTGCGTCGGAGACGACTTCGCCAGGACCGATCTGCTCGTGGTCAGCCTCAATCCCGATGAGCTGTCAGCTGCCTCAGAACAATCCGACGAGCTCGGGGCTGAACCTCCGGCTCGTTTACGGATCTCATGTAACCAGACGGAGTTCCTGGAGCCAGTGACAAACCAAGTGACTACCGATCTAGGCGATGGCAGACGCAGCGCGACGTATCCAGACGCCAATATCCTTCTGGACTGCAGTAATCGACGCGTTCCGGCTCCCGCTGCTGAACGTCCGGATGCCGCGGCTGATGATGAAGGTGGCGATGCGCTTGGGCGCGGCGCTGTCCGTCCGGCCCCTGCTGCGCCAGGACGGCTGGGCCGTCGAGTCCGAACAGGTCGGCTACGAGGCCAACTTCGAGGCCCCGATCGTCGAGCTGAATCCCGCCGTGCACCTGTTCCAGGAGCTCACCGTCCGCAAATGGGAGGACTACCTTGACCGGCAGCAAGCTACGGCGCGTCGATAGGGCCTGTTACGCGGAAGCGGAATCGGCCCACCGGTACGCGGCGGCGCATCTACTGTCCCTGCAGCGCCCCGACGGCTGCTGGGAGGGCGAGATGGTGTGGAACACCATGATCCTGTCGCAGCGGGTGATCTTGTCCTATATCACCGGTCGGATGCCGGGCGATCCGGACCGGACCGGCATGATCAAGCACTTCGAGGCGACGCGAACAGCCGAGGGCGGCTGGGGTCAGCACCGCGAGGCGCAGTCGTCGGTCTTCTGCACCACCCTCGCCTACGTGGCGCTGCGGATGCTCGGCCTGGGATCCGGCGACCCGCTGACCGAGCCCGCGCGGCGCTGGCTGCGCGACCAGCCCGGCGGCGTGCTGGCGATTCCGACCTGGGGCAAGTTCTGGCTGGCGATGATCGGGCTCTACGACTACGCCGCGGTCAACCCGTTCCCGCCGGAACTGTTTCTGCTCCCAGGCCGGCTGCCGGCGCATCCGGACCGGCTCTACTGCCACACCCGCAACATCTACCAGGGGATCGCCTACCTCTACGGCCGCCGGTTCCGCGCCGATCTGGGCCCGCTGACCGCGTCGCTGGCCGCAGAGCTCTACGGCGGCCCGCTCCCGCGCAGCGGGTTCACGGCCCACCGCAACGCCATCTCAGCCACCGATCTGCACCGCCGGCCCGTTCGGTTGCTGCGGATCGGCTACCGTCTACTGCTCGGCTACGAACGGATCCATCCACGGCGGCTACGCGAGCGCGCGCTGGACCGGTGCCTGACCCGGATCCGTGACGAGCAACGAGCGACCGCGGCCCAGGGGCTCTCCCCCGTGAACGCGGTGCTGGACTGCCTAGCGCTATTCGCGCACGATTCGGGTGATCCCGAACTGGACGTGGGAATGGACGCGCTCGAATACTGGCGCTGGTCCGACCCCGCCGCAGGGATCAGATACGCCGGGGCGCGTTCGCACACCTGGGACACCGCCTTCGCCGCGGAAGCCCTCGCCGCGTACCCGGAGTCTGCTGACGCCACGGCCGCCACCGCCCTGCACAGCGCCCACGCCTATCTGCGTCAGGTGCAACTAGGCCGCCTGCCGATCCGGCGCCTTCCGGAAGGACGCGCCGAGACCGACGGCGGATGGTGCTTCTCCGACGGCGGCCACCGCTGGCCGGTCAGCGACTGCACCGCCGAGGCCGTCAGCGCCCTCTGCCACGTCGAACGGTACCTTCACGATGAACCGGACGCCGTCGCAGCGCCCGACGACCGGTTGCAGGCGGCCGCCCGGTTCATCCTGGAACGTCAGAACGACGACGGCGGGTTCGGAACCTACGAGCGCCGACGGGGGCCGACCTGGCTCGAGGCGCTTAACCCGTCGGAAATGTTCGCCGACTGCATGGTCGAGGGCTCCTACGTAGAATGCACCGGCTCGGCGCTGGTGGCGTTGTCCCTGATCCGCCGGGATCGGAGCCGTCCCGAGATCCGGGAGCTTGATGAGGCGATCGGCCGCGCCGTGCGTTTCCTGCGCAGCGCCCAGCGATCTGACGGATCGTTTCCCGGGACATGGGGCATCAATTTCACCTATGGCACCTTCCTCGCGGTCCGGGGTCTTCGCGCCGCAGGAATCGGCTCGCACGAGCCGATCCTCGTCAGAGCCGCCGCATGGCTGGCATCGGCGCAGCGGCCGGACGGAGGCTGGGGTGAGCACCATTCCGGGTGCACGCGCGGCGTGTACGTCCCGCATCCCGAAGGCCAGCCGGTCATGACCAGCTGGGCGCTGCTCGCGCTGCTCGACGCCACCGGCGACGACACCTCGTCACCCGCGGTCGAGCGCGGCGTGCACTGGCTGTGCGGCGCGCAACGCGCCGACGGCAGTTGGCCGCCGGGCGCCCTCAACGGGGTGTTCTTCGGCACCGGAATGCTGCACTACCAGCTGTATCCGGCCTACTTCCCGGTCTGGGCCCTCGGCCGCTACCTGGCCGCGACTGCAGCCCGGGCCACGGATCAGGTGCGTGCGTAGTTGCTGGCGCCGAACCAGTCCACCACGACGACCGGCTCGTCGCCCACTACCCAGGCGTCGTGGCCCTGCGGCAGGGCGGTGACGTCGCCGGGTCTGGCGTCGAACTCGGCACCGTCGGCCATCACGATGTGCAGGGTGCCGGCCACGTGGTACTGGAAGTGCGGCGCCTCGCACAGGTCGGTGCCCGCCAGCGGCTTGACGTGGTCCGACCAGCGCCAGCCGGGCTGCAGGGTGAGCCGGCCGATCTCGGCGCCGCCGATGTTCACTAGGTCCAGGGCGCCCTTTTCGAAGCCGCGGGTCTCGTCAGGTGTCGCGAAGCTCTTCTGTTCGGCCTTACCGGTCATGATGGGGTCTCCTTCTGTCTGTCTGTCTGTCTGTCTGTCTCTGCCTGGCTATGCTGTCCAGTCCAGCCTGGCCGACCGCGGTTGCAGCCAGCTTGCAGCGGCTGGCGGGTGGCCAGTCGGCGCGTTTTAATGTCCCTATGAGGTCGCTGGCGGTCCGGGTGCTGGGCGATTTCGGGGTGGACGGGCTCGAGCCACAGGCGTTCGGCAGCCGCAAGGCGCGGCTGGTGCTGCACATGCTGGCGCTGGGCGGCGGCCAGGCCGTGACGGCCGGGGTGCTGATCGACGCGCTGTGGACTACTGCGCCGCCGGGCCGGCCGGAGGACCAGCTGGCGGTGCTGGTGAGCCGGCTGCGTTCGGTCCTCGGGCGGGAGCGGATCGAGCACCGGGACCATGGGTACCTGCTGCACTGCGACTGGCTGGACGCGACCGAGCTGGCCGGGCTGACCGGGGAGATGGACTCCCGGCGGGACGCCGGCTACGTGATCGGCGCCGTCGCGGCGGCGCGGGTCGCGCTCTCCCTGATCCGCGGCGACGGCCCGCAGCCGCTGCCTGGCGAGTGGGCCCAGCTCCGGCTGGCCGAACTCGAGCGGCTGATCGGCCGGGCCCGGCTGGCAGCGGCCAGTGCACTGCTGGAGGGCGGCGACTGGATTGCGGCAACGGACGCCGCGGCGGCGGCCGCGGAACGCGACCCCTACGACGAGGCCGCCCTGCGCCTGCTGCTCCGCGCCCACGTGCTGGGCGGCCGGGTGGCCAGCGCGCTGTCGCTGTACGCCAGCGCCAGGGAACGGATGGCCGACGAGCTCGGCATCGACCCGTCCCCCGAGACGACAGCGCTGTACACAGCCATCCTTCGCGGCGAGCTGATCGTCCCGGCGCTCGCCCGGCCCGCGCCCGGGCTGGGCGGCCCCGGACTGGTGGGCCGTGATGACGAGCTGGGTTGCCTGGAGACGGGCGCCGCCCGTGCTCGCGGCGGATCCGCCGAGGTCGTAGTGGTGGACGGGGAAGCTGGCATCGGCAAGACGATGGTGTTGCGGGCCTTTTCCGGTCGGCGCGAGGCCGCCGGGGACACCGTGGTGATGGCGTCGTGCGGGCCGCTCGACCGCTCGCTGCCGCTCGACGCGCTGCTGGCCGCGCTCGCCCGGCGGCTGCGGTTGCTGGGACCGGAGATGAGCGCGGACATCCTCGGCGCCGACGCGGCGCTGCTGGCACCGCTGTTGAACATGGCTCCGCAGCGCCGGCAGCAGAGCGCGCCGGTGCTGGCGGACAGCATGCTCGGCCCGGCCATGCTGTACTCGGCGCTGGTCCGGGTGCTCAGCGGTCTGGCCGAGCATGCGCCGCTGGTCGTCGTGGTCGACGATGCCCACCTGGCCGGTCCGGCTTTGGCGGACTGGCTGCGGTTCCTGCGGCGCGAGGACACCCCGGTCATGGTCGTTGCCGCGGTCCGGTCCGGCGAGGGCGAGCCGCTGCCGGCCACGGCGCGCATCCACTTGGGCGTGCTCGGCCGCGACGCGGCTGCCGAGCTGGTTGGGCCGGACCGGGTCGGCCAGCTATATGCCCGGTCGAAGGGGCATCCGCTGTTCCTGACCGAACTGGCCCAGCAGGCCGCGGGCGCGGAACTGCCTGCCTCGCTGGTGGAGTCGGTGTCGGCGCGGTGTGACGAGCTGGGTCCGGCCGGGCTGCTGCTGCGGACCGCGGCTGTGATCGGCCCGGAGCTGGATGTCGACCTGCTCGCGGCCGTGCTCGGCCGTCCTGCCATCGCGCTGCTGGATGACGCCGAGCAGGCCGTGGCCAGGCAGCTCTTGGTCGAGCAGGACGGGATGTTCAGGTTCCGCCACGAGCTGGTCCGTGAGGCTCTGGCGGCCAGCGCCACCGCCAGCCGGGCCGCGTGGTTGCACCGGCAGGCCGGCCGGGTGCTCGACCGCAGGCCCGGAGCTGACCGGCTGATCGTGGCCGGCCATGCCCGGCTGGGCGGGGACCTGGCGCTGGCGTCCCGCGCGCTGCGCGGCGCGTCGGCGCAGGCCGCGGAGCGGTTCGATTACGCGGCGGCCGAGGCGCTGCTGGACGACGCGACGCGGTTGCATCCCGATCCGGGGGGCTGGCTGGCCCGGGCCCGGCTGCGGACTCTGCGCGGGCATTACGCCGAGGCCCTGCAGGACGTGGAACGGGCGGGTCCGGCCGGTCCGGCGGCGCTGGAGGTCGGTGCGTGGGCCTCGTATTTCGGCCGCGACTTCGCCCAGGCCGCCCAGTTCGCCGAGGATGGCACGCTGGCCGCGGAAGACGCCGCGGCCCGGGCGAGGTGCTTGGCGGTCGGCGGCCGCACCCACCACGCAGCCGGCGACCTGGCCCGGGCCGAGCTGCTGCTCGGTGAGGCATTCTCGCTCGCCGAGGGCGCGGACCGGGTGGCGGCGGCCGGATGGCTCGGCGTGCTGCGAGCCCACCAGAGCCGGGTGGATGAGGCCCTGGCGCTGCTGCGCCCGGCGGCCCGCGGCCAGATCGGGGTGGAGCACACGCGGGCCACGCTGCACGCGTTGCTGTTCAGCGGGCACGCGCACGCCCTGGCCGGTCACCCGGAGCAGGCACTGGCCGCTTTCTCCCGGTACACCGCCGAGGTGGAACGGCGCCAGGTGCCGCGCTTCGCCGGCCGCGCGGTGAACTTCGCCGGCTGGGTGCTACGTAACCTGGGAGCATGGCCGGAGGCGCTGGACCATCACCACCAGGCGCTGGAGGCGGGCCAGGGCCAGGGTACCGCGGACGTCACCATCGCCGCGCTGGAGGACTTGGCCGAGCAGGCGCTGGAGACCGGGGACCCCGACCGGGCGCGGGCCCGGCTGGCGGAGGCGTCGGCGCTGCTGCAGGGCAACCTGGTATTCGGCTGGCGGCTGCGGCTCAAGCACCGGATGCTCACCGCGCGCCTGGCCCTGCTGAGCGGCGACGCCGAGCTCGCACTGGCGCAGGCGCGCGAGCTCGAATCGCAGGCCGCCGCCCTGGGCGTTCCCCGGTACACCAGCGTAGCCCGGCTGCTCGCGCACCAGGCGAGCCACGCGCTCGGCGTCCCGGTGGACCCAGGCATGGTGACCGCGGATCTCGACTCGCTCGACCGCTGCGTCGCCATCGAGGCGTGGCGGTGGACCTGCGACATGGCCTGCGACCTCGGCCAGCCTGTCTGGCGGGAGCGGGCCGCCGACCGGGCTTCCCGGCTGGCGCGGGCCGCGGGCGTTTACGCGGAAGGGCTGCTGCGTGAGGCGGACCGGCGGCTGGCCCGGCGATCCGCGGCCATGGGCTGAGCCTGGCGCTTCAGCGAATTCAGCGGGCGGTGAGTACCGCCATGGAGACGACCAGCGGGATCAGCGGACCCGGGCCGGTAGCGGCCATGGCCTGCTCGGCCGCGTGCCGCAGCGCGGCCCGCCCGGCCGGGTCCAGCGCGCGCACGAACGGGGCATAGTGGGCCATGCCGAGCCGCCACGACACCAGCTCGGCCGCCGTGGCCAGCCCGGTCGGTACGGCCAGGACCGTCACCTGTACCTGGGTGAACCCCGCGGCGGCCGCCAAGGTGGCCAGAACCTCCGGGTCGCCAGCGCGTGACCCGGGTCTCAGGGTGGTGTACCAGGCCGGCGGCCGGTAACCGAACGAGCGGGCGGCAGCATCCGTCACGTCCTTGGCCGGATGCGTCCATCCCGGCGCGAACGCGCTCGCGGCGATCGCCCCGCCGACCCGCCGCGCCTCGGCCAGCGCGGTCTCCAGGCGCTCCAGGTGGTTGAGGCTGAACGCCGCTAGGACCAGGTCGAAGCAGCCGTCACGGAACGGCAGCGCGGCCGCGTCGGCCGCGATCGGGAACCCGCCGTCGCCGCGGCGCAGCATGCCTTCGGACAAGTCCACCCCGACCACCCGGCTCGCCCCGGCGGCCAGCGCGGCCCGGCTGGCCACGCCGGTGCCCGCCCCCACATCGAGGATTAGCCGACCGGCCAGCGGCACCGGCGCGACCGCGACCAGTGCCCGGGCCAGCGGCGCGTAGATCTTCCCTGGACCGCCGTCCCAGTCGTCCGCGGCCGCGTCGTATCCTGCTCGCAGCCCGGCGGCCAGCGCGGCGTTCAGTTCAGCAGCGCGGTCGCACGAACCGCCTGCGTCTCCCACCATGCGAGTTCCTCGTCGTACCCACCGAGCGCCTTCTCCCAGCCGAACAAGACCATGGCACCCAGCAGCGACAGCCCCAGCTGCCGCTCCCACCAGGGCCCGGTGTCGATGCCGCAGGCCTCGATCGCCTCCCGGTAGGCCGCGATCGAGCCTTCCTTGGACTGGGGCAGGCGGCGGCAGTTGATGGCGAGATACCAGGCCAGGTCGCTGAGCGCCGCTCCGCGCCCCGGTTGCTCCCAGTCGAGCACCACCGTGCGCCCCGCGTCGTCGGTGCCCAGGTTGTCCAGCTTCCAGTTGCTGTGCACAAACGTTTGCGGCGTCGCAGCCAGCGCCTCCACTAGCGGGCCCGGGTCGCGCGCCAGCGGGGTCACCACCGCGGCCGCGGCGGGGGCGACCTGGGCCAGCAGGGGCCAGCCTTTGGCCACTAGCTGCGGCACGAGGTGAGCCGAGCCCGCGGCGGCTTCGGCCTCGGCCATCCACGGGGACAGCTCCAGGTAGCGGTGCATGGCCGGGACGACCTCCACCTCGCGCCCGCAGCACCAGAACTGCGCGTGCAGGGCGGCCATGTGACCCAGGAACCCCGCGTGCTGGCCGGGCGTGATGGGCGCGTCGGTGGCTGGGACCAGCCACGGCGTCACGTCGCGCATGAGCAGCGCGCAGCCCCGCCGCGTCGGGGCCGCGCCCACGATCGGCTGGTTGAGGCAGCCCGGCAGCCGGGCCAGGATGCCGCGCTCCCAGAGCACCAACGGCGCGCCCCGCAGGCAGCCGGAGGCCCGCATCGTCCAGTCGCCGGTCAGGTCGAGGTGTTTGAGCACGTACCCTTGGCCGTCGATTACCACCCGCTCCAGCACGGCCCCCGACTTGCCAGGCGCCCCGGCCAGGCCGGTCCGCTCGGTCGCGCCGGCCAGCAGTTCGGCCACGTCACGGTAGCGGCGCGGATCAGGCACCGGCTGCCTCCATCTCGGCCAGCAGCGCGGCCGGCCAGCGGCCGCCGCAGAACACCATGTCGGCCACGATGCGGTCATCGCGCACCGTGAGCACGTGCAGGTGGTGCGCCGCGTGCGGCACTCCGTTCTCAGTCCAGCTGAGCGTATACTCCACCACTTCGGCCTGGCCGCCCTCGACGGGATAGCGGCGCAGTTCGTCGAAGCATGCCGGTTCGGCGAACCAGCGCGCGTACTCGGCCCGGATGGCGTCGGCCCCCGCGGCGTGCAACCGCCAGTTCGGCACCGTCGCGTCGAGCGCCGCGTCCGCGCTCCACGCGTCGCAGCCGACGACGTTCGCAGTCTCGATCGCGTGCAGGAACTTGTCGATCACCGGCATCTCGGTCATAGCCGCCTCCCTAAGTCCAGATCATCGTGCCCGTGTCGCCTTGCAGCCAGTTTGCAGTCTTCTGGCATGGCGTCGCGGGATGATGGCTTCTTGGCCAGGAGTCGTGCCGGCGTCGGCACCTGTCGGCACGCGACATGCCCCCGCCGTTCAACGGCTGCAGACCCGGGAGGGACAAGAATGCGCATCGCCGGCAGGTGGCAGATCACGGAGACAGAGCTGTGGGACTCCGACGACCTGAACCTCGTGGCGCCCGCGTTCTCCTGAGAGGGCAACGATGACTGCGATCCGGTCAGCGGTCGCGGCTGGACTGTGCTGGAGGTGGACGGTTCGCTGCGCGGGCGCATCTACTTCCATCTAGGTGACGACTCGGGCTTCACGGCGGTCCGGGAAGGCCGGTCACGGCCCGGTGGGAACCCGGTCCCGGTCCCGGTGCCGTCCACTGCGGTAGTCTCGGCTGAGCACGGGTTGCATGTACAAGCCGAACGGGCCGACCGCCAGCCCGGCAGTTCCTTCTCGCCGTCCGCTAGCCAGCGGAACCAGATCCTGCCTGGCCGCATGGGATAATCGAACGCCCGGCGCTTGCTGGCATCTTTCCCGGAGATGTATACGCTTTCTTTACCGATGTCACTAGTAACTCCCTGGCCTCCTCCAGGAGAATTCCACGGGCTTGAGATGCTTCCGTTTATATCGCCGGGTTCCACGGCATGTCGGCTTTATAGCCAGCACTCGCCGTTCGCTACATCCTCATCGCCGGGGTATTCAGTGAGCTTTGCTTCAAGGGCGGCGATGATTCGTCCAGTGTCTGCTTTGGTACGCCGGTAGCTGCCTGGCATGAAGACCATGCCGAAGTGTCCCGGGCCGCCCGGCGTAATCGCGTCGGAATGCAGCGGCCGGTAGTCGCGCAAGTTGTTGGTGACGACCGCTCTGCGCTCAG
>Ga0302180_10004028_pt1 | contig 10985 bp, 11 predicted proteins | sample I_Palsa_E3_2_FD_200575 | JGI IMG/M metagenome (GOLD analysis project Ga0302180, IMG submission 200575) | Peat permafrost microbial communities from Stordalen Mire near Abisko, Sweden - I_Palsa_E3_2 | ecosystem: Environmental > Terrestrial > Soil > Palsa > Peat permafrost | place: Sweden... | reverse complement strand
AGTCACCCGCACCACGACAGTCATTCCACTCCGAAGCACCCGGCGCGACCCCGCCGCCGATGCTCGCCCCTGCGCCAGGACACGCCCGCCGGCACGACAAAAGGCCCGTTGCTCCTATGTCAAGCGAGGTCCGCTATTTGCGAGCGTCGGCGGCGGCGAATCAGCATTGTGACGAGCTGGGTTGCGACGGCGAGGAGCCCGACTGTGGCGGGGCCGAACTCGACCCAGACGAGGGCGGCGAAGGCGACCGATGTGCTGATACGAAACACGTTCAACGCGATGCTGGGCGTGTCTGGGCCTCGCCAGGCAAGGCCGAGGTAGACGAGTGCCATCAATAGCGGGAGCGCCCCGAGTAGGGGTTCGCCTCGCGTGAGAACGAAAGCGACGGCGAAGAGGAGCCACAGCGCTGCGCTTATCGCGTGCTGAGTGGCCAGAGGCGGATCTTCGATTTTGTCTGCTGGGCGGAACCGCATCGTGGGGACTGTGCCGCCCGACGATGGCTATGTCAAGCAGGGCACCGAGATGGCCGCGTTGATCGGGACCACGGGGCGTGTGGCGGCAGTGAGTGGTGGTTTGAGGAGTAGGCGGTGGAAATGGCGCGCGAGTTGGCGCTTGAGGCACCGGAGGGCCTCCATCCGTGTCTTGCCCTCGGCTTCCTTGCGTTCGAGGTATGCCTTGGTGGCGGGGTCCCAGCGTCCGCGTGTGATCGCGATGACGTGCAGCGCGCGATTGAGGCGTCGGTTGCCGCCGCGGTGCAGCCGGTGGCGTTCGTGTTTGCCCGAGGACGCGGGGATCGGTGCGACGCCGGCCATCCTCGCGAAGTGCGCGTCGGTGGGGAACCGCTCGGCGCCCGCGGTCTGGCCGATCAGGATCGCGGCAGTGATCGTGCTGCAGCCGAGCTCGGCGAGCAGCTCCGGGCGATAGGTGGCGATGAGGGTGTTCAGGTCACGCTTGAGCTCGCGGGCCTGGCGGGATAGCTCGCGGATCTTTCGGACTTGGTCTTTCGCGATCTGCACCCTTGCTGAGGGCTCCATGCCGCGCAGCCGTCGGGCGACCCTGTCGAGCTGGCCGGGGAAGTCCATCTTTCGCGGCGGGATGCTGGCCTCCAGTGCAGGGTCGAGGATCACGAGGTTCCACCGCAGCCGGTTCGTGAGCCGGTTGATCTCCGCGACCTGGTCCTCGCGGTGATCGCACAGCAGCCGGATCTCCATCGCGCGCTCATCGAGGTGCGCGCCAGGGAACTTCTCCACGCCCTCCTGCAGGACTGCCCGGGCGACGGCCCTCGCGTCGATCTGGTCGGACTTGCCGGCCTCGCGCTCGCCTCGCCGGGACTGCCCCATCAGCCGCGGCGTGACCCGCACGACCCGCTCGCCGCTGGTCACGAGTGCCCGCTCGAGGTGATGGGAGACGTGCCGGCAGTCCTCCAGCGCCCAGACCACATCGGGGTCGATCTCATGCGCCCAGTGCAACGCTTTGCGGTGTCCGTCGTCGTTCGCGGTGATCTCTCGTTCGCCGCGGACCTCGCCCGTGCCGGCGTCGACCGCCGCGAGGGCGTGGGTCCTCTTGTGGGTATCCGCTCCGATCACGATCATTTAGCGTGTCCTTTCAACCGGGGTTCGTTTGATTGGACCTCCGGCGGACAGTTCTGAGTGGGGGCGATTGCCACGGCTCCTATCAAGTCACGCCGGTGATCCCGGACGGCGGTGGGCGACACAACGGGCTCGGTCAGGCATCACGCCGACAAACAGACCAAGAGTCAGCCCACCGCCAGCCCGGACCTAAACCGGCCAGCCGGACGCCAACAAAGACAGCCAAGGCACGGCTCTCAGCAAGCTGAGAGCGACACCACCCTGAGCGCTTCGCTTGACGCCCACCATCCGGCGTCAAGCAGCTTCGCACTCAGAATAGACCAGATGCACGCCCAAGCGAGGGCTGTGCGAGCGCTGTGCAACTGGCCTTTGGCGTTTTGTCAAGTTTGGTGTTGGCAGGGGTGTTCGTCCGTGCGGTTGGCGCGGTTGTCGGGGTTGCTGCTGGCTGTGCTGGTTGCTGGTTGCTGGGAGCGGTGAGATGGCACGCCGTGGCCTGATTAGGTGCGCGTGCGGCCTTGGTGGCCGGGGGCCTTGTGCGGTCTTTGGCGTGCGCAGGGGCCCTTGTTGCGGGCGCGAGCTCGAGGGCTCGAAATTGCGGATGCGGGCTTGCGCTCGGGTGTGTCGTGAGACGACAGCCGTGGCTGGGTGTGGGCTAGTGGTTCAGGGCAGGGGCGACCTTCGCGGGGTTGTAGTTGACGTCGCTGTTGACCATGCGCCAGATCACGCGCAGCAGCCGGTTCGCGCACGCGATCACGGCTTGTCTGGCGGTGAGCCTTTGGCGCAGTGCGCGGTAAAGCGCCTGGAAGGCAGGGCACGCTTTGATGATGTGTCTGGCGGCGTGAAAGGCAGCGTCGCGCAGCTGGTAGCGGCAGCGCTCGGAGATCTTGCGTTTCGGGGTGCTTTGCCCGGAGTCCCTTGCGATTGGTGCGCAGCCGCCGAGCTTGCCGAGCGCGCGGGCCGAGCGCAGCCTGCGGATGTCGCCCGCGGCGGCGAGAAGAAGCGCCCGGTCGAGTTCTCTCAGGCCCGGCAGGCTGTCCAGGCGTTGCGCTCCGGGAAGTCGGGGGTAGAGGTGCAAGAGCTCTTCCTCGAGTGCTTCGAGCTGGCCTTCGACGAGCGCACGGCGTCGCATCAGCCGCTGCAGCCTGGCGGCATATGCGCCTCTGGCAGCGCGGTATCCGACCGGGCGGCTGGTCTTCTCGATCAGCTGCTTGATCTTGTTGTGCCCGATATGGCGGCCGGGTGCGGCTGCCCGGACTCGACGCTCAAGCTCTTGCGCGCCGAGCCTCGTTGCGCGTGCGGGGTCTCCGCCGGTGACAGCGATCACGGCGCGGGCGGTGACGCCCCGCTCGCCGCCACGGAAGGTCTGCAGGAACTCGGGCCAGATCGTGTCCAGACAGGTCTTGACCGCGCCGCGAAGCCGGCGGCGCTCGCGGCGCAGCCGCAGCCGCTCGAGACACAGCGCGTGCGCGCACGCCACCGCGGGCGTGTCGGGCCGCACGAGATGGGAGTAGTCAATGGCGCCGGCGAGGGTGCGGGCATCGACACGATCGGACTTGGCGCCCGTGATGTCCCGCGCGCCGCGCAGCTTCGCGACGGTCCCGCGTGAACCTGGCGCACCTCAACGCCCTTCCCGGAGAGCTCCTCCGCGAGTGCCTGCCAGCGCGTAGCTGTCGGCTCGATGATCACCAGGACGCGACCCTCAAGCCCGGCAAGCTCCCCGAGGAACCCGTCGATGCCATCGCGCGAATGAGTGAACCGGAGCCGCCGATCGGTCCCATCCGGTGCCCGCAACACCGCTTCGTGCGCTGCGCGGCGCCCCAGATCGATGTCCCAGGCACGTCCGTCATCCTCTGCATCCAGCCTCCTCCGACAGTGGTTTAAGCCCGCACACACCTGGGCCAATGAGCTACTCGAAGAGGAGGCTGACCTACGTCACGGCGGCCACCAGCGAACCCCAACTTCCGCGCCAACCTAAAGGCTCTCTACGCGCCCTGGGATCGCGTGGCTCTCGCCGGTCATCCCGACTGGCCCGCTCGCTACCCGCGCGAGGCCTGGAACTCAAAACGCGACCTCGCCTTCTATCTCGAAGAAGTACACGACATCCTGAACGCCGAGGACTATGAGGGGATCTAGAGACGAGGACGTGCTTCTCTGCGTCGGCCGTCGCCAATGGCGTGACCTCGTCGCCGAGCTCGGCCGCCGAGGCGGCGGCAAGAGCGAGGCTGGTGCCTTCCTGCTCGCCGAGCGCGACGGCGATGAACGCGCGGTTACACGCATCGTCTACTTCGACGATCTCGACCCCGACTGCTTGCAGGGCGCGATCCACTTCAACGGGCTTGCCTATAGCCCCCTCTCCGACATCTGCGATGCCGAGCGCCGCGTCGTCGTCGCCGACGTCCACAGCCACCCCTATGCAAGCGTCCGTCAAAGCTCCTACGACGAAGAAAGCCCGATGATCGCGCGGGAGGGGCACGTCGCTCTCATCGTCCCCAGGCTCGCGGTCGAACCGGTCAAACCCGTCGAGGTGGGCGTACATCGGTACGGTGGCGCTGCTGGGTGGCGAAGCTGGACAGGCTCCGAGGCCGCCCGGCGCCTGAAGCTGCGGTGGCTGCGATGACGCGTGCGGAGAACCTGCACCGCACTGCCAAGCAGCTCTTCGAGTCCGGCCAGGCCAGCTCGTTCGCTGAGGCCGAAGAGCTGCTCCGTCGTCTCGTCCTGCAGGTGGATGTCGGCCCTGACCTTCACGTTCGTCCGGCCGAGCAGGCTGCCCTGATGACGTCGATCAACGCCGGCGCGCGCGCCTTCCTCGGCGGCGTCCGCGTGCGTCTCGTCGACGATCGTCCGCTTGGTGTGGGTTGGGCGGCCGGCGCCTCGACCAGCGTCGTCTCAGCGCGGTTCGGCGGCGAGCTCGTGTCCGAGCTCGACCCTTCCTTACCGACGATCGCAATCAACTCGCCTCAGGCCGTGGGCTCGGTGATCATGCACACGAGATGCGTGGGTTGGAGCGGCGGCGTCGTCCAAGACGCGCGCGAGCGCGGGGAGGGGCACGGGATGCCGCTCGCGGGCGTCGTCGCCGGCGGCCTCGCCGTGAGCGAGGCCTTCCAGCACGCCTGCCGAGCTCCTGAAGCGGCGCGTCGCGACGTTGGGCTCTCGCTCTGGGAACCAGGCACCGATTGGCGCTCGTGCTCGGTGGGTCCTGCCCTCGCGTTCCTGCCGCTCTCTCTTTGGCTGCTCGGGCCCGGGCATCTCGGCCAGGCCTACGCCTGGTCGCTAGGGATGCTGCCGTACCAACAACGCGGTGATCTGACCGCGTACCTCGTCGATACCGACTTCCTCATCACCGGCAATCTCGCGACAGGCCTCCTCTCAACCGAGAGCGATGTCCGTTCCCGCAAGACCCGCGTCGTCGCTGCCGCGCTCGAGTCGCGGGGCTTCAAGACGGCAATCGTCGAGCGGCTCTTCGACGAGCACACCTGGCCGAGCGCAGACGAGCCGACGCTCGCCCTTGCGGGCTTCGACTCGCCGGTCCCCCGCGCCGTCCTCGGCGACGAGCGGTTCGCGCGCGTCGTCGACGCGGGCCTCGGCCGCGGTGCCGTCGAGTACCTCGACATGGTCCTTCACACGTTTCCCTCACAGCTGTCTCCCGCGACGGAGTTCGCGGCGCGCCAGCCATCGCAGGGAGAGCTGCCTGAGCTCTACAGCAGCGAGATCGACGACCTCGTCGCTGCCGGCGCGAGCCGCGCCGAGGCCGAATGTGGGATGGCGGAAATCGCCGGAATCTCCGTCGCGGCCTCCTTCGTGGGCGGGGTTGCGGGCGCACTCGTCGTCGCCGATGTGCTGCGCAGTCTCCACGGCGGCCGCGAGATCGCGATCCTGCAGCTCGACCTGCGCACCCCGAACGAGCTCGCCGTCGTCGACAACCGCGCCGCCGACGGAGCCAACCCTGGCTTCGTGCGCCTGTGCCGCTAACGCGGTGGCTCAGCGCGCCCCCGTTTCAGCTCGGCTTGCGAGCGGCTTCCGGCAGTCGGTCCGCCTCGATCACTAACTGACCGGGCTCGACGCGGAGTGCGGCCGCGACGCGGAGGAGAGTCGCATGGCTGGGGTTGCGGACGCCGCGCTCGAGGCCACCGATGTGGGTGACGTGCACCTCAGCGGCGTCGACGAGGGCTTCTTGCGAGAGACCGCAGAGCTTGCCAACATCGCGAGAGACCTCGTAAAAAGCGTCAGAAAAGACCTCGCGGTCGACTGGGCCGACCGCGCATCGACTGAGGCTGCGATTCGCCGCACGATCAGGCGCCTGCTGCGCGAGCACGAGCACGAGCACCAGTGACCGGCTGCGGCGGCTGGAGGCGGATGCGGCCAGGACATCAACCACTTCGCCCAGCTCGTGCTCGACCAAGCCAAGGCCCTCTACTGGTACTGGCCCGACGTTGAGGGCCGACGGTTCGGCGGCGACCATCGCGCGGATGCTCGGTGGGCCCCGAATTGCGGCTTGAGAGCAGACAGACAAAGTTTCCTGGATCTGAATATTTGCGGACTTGGCAAAGTCTAGTGTGCGGGCAATCTTTTCTGCTAGCCTCGTTTCGTTATGACCGCAAACGAGACCATCGAGGCAACGGATCTCACGGACGCGGCAGTTGCACGACTACGGGAGATGCTCCCGAACACCTGGACCGTGGAGCGGTCGACACGGTCGGAGGTGGCTGCCGACTCGGGACAGGCCCGCACGCCGACGGACAGCGCGATAGACCTCCGTGACCCGAGGGGGACCTATGTCACGCTTGCGGTTGAGGCGAAGCGATCATTCGATCCTCGCGCTGTCGAGCGACTCTCCGGCGGGCTGTCGAGCGTCATCCGCTCGATTGCCGGCCACATCCCCCTTCTCGTGGTCGCTCCATGGATCAGCTCGCGAACTCAGGAGCTGCTCACCAGGGACGGCATCAACTTCATCGACCTCACCGGTAACGCGCGAATCAAGCTGGAGAACCCCGCGCTCTACATAAGTGCCGTCGGAGCCGCCAGGAACCCCCAGCCCATGCCTCGCGGCCAGGCGAGGGTCCGCGGGCCCAAGGCCGCACGGCTCATCCGCCTGCTCATCGACGTCAGTCCGCCCTACGGAGTAACCGAAATCGCAGCCGCGACGGGCCTAACGCAGGGCTACGTCTCGCGGCTGCTCGACGCGCTGGACCAAGACGCGCTTGTCGAGCGCACCCGTCGCGGACGGGTGCAGGACGCCGATATGCCCGGGCTGCTGCGACGGTGGGCGGAGTCATACGACGTGCTCAAGAGCAACGATGCGTCCACCTTCCTCGCGCCGGGCGGGGCAAACGATGCGCTCTCGCAGCTCGCAGAGCTGTCCGGGCCGCCGTTGCTGGCGGTCACAGGATCGTTCGCCGCCGTGCGGCTCGCACCCGTCGCCGCGCCGGCACTGCTCATCGCGTACTGCAACGAGATCGAGGCACTGGCCAACACGCTCGGCTTGCTTCCGGCCGACGAGGGAGCCAACGTCGTCCTGCTCCGAGCGTTCGATCCGGTCGTGTGGGAGCGGGGGACAGAAGACGCGGGCCTGCGCTACGTCGCGCCCTCCCAGGCCGCCGTCGACTGCCTGACGGGCACAGGCAGGATGCCGGCCGAGGGCGAAGCCCTCGTCGCGTGGATGGCGGAGAACGAGCCGCGCTGGCGGCTGCCCTCGATCGCCGATCTTCACCTCTCTAAGGCGGACGCGTGACCGGCGCGAGCGATGTTTCGCGACCTCAGGACCTCGACGCGCGATACGTAGCTGCCCGGCGAGTCCTACTCGACGCCCTGACCGTGCTCGCACCACACGGCGACGCCATCATCCTGGCCGGTGCCCAGGCCGTCTATCTCCACACGGGCACCGCCGACCTGGCCATCGCCCCCTACACCACCGACGGCGATCTCGTACTGGACCCGCTTCTCCTCGGCGAGGCTCCGGAGCTCGACGCCGGGATGTCCGCAGCAGGGTTCCATCTGCAGCAGCAGCCCGGCGGTCACGTCGAGCCGGGCATCTGGCTGGCGAGCGCGTCCGCGGCCGGCGAGGAGTTCCTGGTTCCGGTCGATCTGATCGTTCCCGAGGGCGCCGCGTCGGGCACCGGCAGACGTGCCGCACGCCTGAGCGGCCACGGCGCTCGCGCTGCTCGGCGCGCGGTCGGACTCGAGGCAGCATTGGTCGACAACAGCACGATGACCATCGCGGCGCTGGACCCAGCAGACGAGCGCTCGCTACAAGCGAGGGTCGCCGGCCCCGCCGCGCTGCTCGTCGCAAAGGCCCACAAGCTCCACGACCGCGTCGCAAGCGGTCACGCCGCCCGGCTCGACGACAAGGACGCCTCCGATGTCGTGCGACTCATGCAGACGACGAGGCCGGACGAGATCGCAGTCACGCTCAGCGCCCTCGCCCAGGATGCGATCGCCGGGCCTCCGACGACCGCGGCGCTCACCTACATTGAGGAGCTGTTCGGCAGACGCGGACGCCCCGGCATCGAGATGGCGTCAAGAGCATTGCGAACTGCGATCCCCGAGGACCGCGTACAGGCGATCTGCCTCGCATACGTCACCGCTCTGCGCCCGACGGCGCTCTGAGTGAGCTGAGCTGGGCCGTGCCGTCGGCTCTCATCGAAACGGCAAGGACGTCGCCGGGGTGCAGAAGTTCGCGCGCGGCGGTCCGGCCGAGACGGATGACGCCGGAGCGCTCCTTCTCGCCGTAGCGCGGGTCCCATCGGCAGGCGAGCTCGCGACCGACCAATAGCACAGAGATGTCCTGCCGCTCCTGCGGAAGGATGGTCTTCGTCGCGCCGATGGGGATACGTACCTGCCCCGCCTTGATGTCATTCTCGGTCACGCGCTGAGAACGAAAATGTGGGGTTACGGGTGCCTCGCGCGTTCGGGCTGGAAACGCCGTCGACGGTTTGGACCGTGTCACCTTCGTTGTCTTTGGTACGGCTCCGGTCGACCTTATGGCCTCGCTGGTCTCTCCTCGGATGCCGTGGCGCTTGCGGTGCCAGTCGCCATCGCGCAGGTTCGCAAACGGCATCACCGGATCGCCGGTGGGCAGCGCGGCGCGGGTCGTCTGCGAGACACCAGCAGCAAACGCTCGCAGCATTTGCTCCTCAGCGCCCTTGAAGTCGTCGGTTGGGGCGTAGTGGACGTGCAACTCGCCGAGGACTGACAGGGCCTTCAGCCACCAGCCGCCCTTGTGAGGCTTCGCAGCCCCAATCCGCGTCTTGTAGTACTGGCGTACACGGGTGCGGAGCGGCTGTCCGGCCAGGCCGATGTAGAGCACGCACTCATCCGGCAGCCAGTAAGAGCCGATGCGCTCTGCCACCTGCGCGCGCGTCGGGTGCTCACCGTCGAGTGTCAAGGCCGGACACGAGATCAGCAGCTCATCCACTGCTGCATCGCCCAAAGGGCAGTCGGTCAGTGCGTCGGCGACGCTGCCGGTCGAGGTCAGCGATACGAGGTATACGCCGGTTCGGGTCTCGGGAACTCGCGCTCCCCAATCAACGCAGCCACCCGACTCAAGGCCCGCTACCGCGAGCAGGCTGGCGACGGTCGAGGGCATGTGCGCATCCTAGATCGCAGCCGGACTCCGACGATGGGTCTCTCGTTCGGTGTGAGACACCCCTCGGGCGTCGGCTGGCTTGACGACTCCCGGCGCAGCCTCGAGAGCCCGAACTTGGAGTGGCCTCGGTAGTGCGTCTACTTCGCGGGGTCTGAGCGGTCGCGATCGCCATCGTGGTCGGCTGCCGCCTGCTGCTCGCGCCAACGACGGTCGCCGCGAGCGCGGCCACGGTGGCGCTCGGCCTGGTGCTTGTGCGGCTTGCACAGCGGACATCCGGCGCGCGTGCTCTTAGGACCCCTGCGCCGGTGATGTGCCATCCGAAGGATGGTTGCATGGCTCGCCACGAGTCGGCGTTCCCAGCCCTCTCCCATGGTTCCATTGAAGGTTCCGTGTTGAGCAAATCCAGCCCCACCGAACCCGAGCCAACCCCAGCAAACACAGGCCATCCGGCCCCACCTGACCCCCCCTTGGGCGACCTCATAACCCGAAGGTCGCGGGTTCGAATCCCGCCCCCGCTATGTCAGCCGAGGGCTCCCCCTCTAGAAAGGTCATTTGGAGGGCGTTTACGGGACAGGAGCCCATCACGGACCTAACCGGGCATGCGGGCAACCAATCGAGAGGGCCGATGCTCGTGATGCTTCTATGCCACCCGCCGTCCACAATGCTGCCCTGCTGTCACGTCGGACCAGAGCCGGCGCGTTTGCAGTCTGCGCATGGAGCCCACCGCCCACCAACGACATCGTTGCGGTCGCGTCGGGGCGAGGGCCTTTGACTTACGACGGCCGTCCTGGGGGCCCGTGAGCGGCTCTGGGTCGGAGATCCAATCGCGTTCGTATCCGCCGCCCTCATGTGCTCAGGATGTAGTGACCGTGTCACCTGAGCCGTCTGCGGTGGTTTTGCTACCTCTAGTACGCTCAAAATACGTCTCGATCTCAGGCTCGAAAACGTCGAGCGATACGTTGCGCTTCTGCCAAGGGGAGAACACCGTTAGTCCACCACCGATGTGACCAAGTGCATCCCACATATCGCGATGAGTGCGCTCGAGAACATCCGATCCGTGCGCTGCTCGATGCCGGATCCGCGTATGAGGAGGATCCGGTCAGCCGACCGCCAGGGCGAGTGAAGCGTCAATAGGTCGGCGGGCTGCTGAGCGCCGCTACGCTCGGCGTCTCGAGAGTCGAGGGCCAATCGCCGCCCTGCCGGAGCAGCGTCCAAATCACGTGGCGGTGCTCAGGGGATGTCGCTCACGGCGCGATCCGCGAGGCAGATCCCATTTGCCATCAGCCAGTGGAGATCCATTTCGGCTTTCTGATCCCGTAGGGCCTGCGCGAGACCGAGCATTGTGTAGACCGGGACCCCGGACTCGATGCGGTCGTTGACGTCCTCGACCCGGTCGCGTCGCACGGTGACATGGTCGGGCTCGTGGAAGCGGACGTCGCTGACGCGGACTTTTGCTGGCCCGCTGAGCCTGTCGAGGATGAGGTAGAGCTTGTCGTTGTCGATCTGCAGTGTGGGGTTGGCGGGCTCGATGACCGCGAGCGAGCGGTTGCCCTCACCGGCCGGTACGGCGAGTTTGCCCGGTCTGACCTCGATCAGCTCAGGCCCGAATGCCGTTGGAATATCCGCGTCGATCACCTCCTCCAGGAGGGCCATGTACTCATCGTCGGTGAGGTCCTCGATGTGTTCGGCAGCCGCAGTCTCGAACAGGTGGTCCTCGGTCTCGGGTGGGCTGGGGCGGGCCTCGACCTTGCCGATCTCGACGACGGCGCCGGGGCCGAACGGGCCGCCGTTCTCACGCAGCAGCTTGCGCGTGA
>Ga0302180_10004022_pt1 | contig 10993 bp, 11 predicted proteins | sample I_Palsa_E3_2_FD_200575 | JGI IMG/M metagenome (GOLD analysis project Ga0302180, IMG submission 200575) | Peat permafrost microbial communities from Stordalen Mire near Abisko, Sweden - I_Palsa_E3_2 | ecosystem: Environmental > Terrestrial > Soil > Palsa > Peat permafrost | place: Sweden... | reverse complement strand
AGGACGGTGGAGCACCTGGCGTAGCCGAATCGGAATGCCTCCTGTGCCTGCGGTGTCGGCGTCGCGGCCGGTTACCTGGGCCCGTGAACCGAATTACGCTGGTTGCAGAAAACTAGCAATATATTTCTAGAATGAAGGGTGACCCCTTTTTCCAGAAGCGGATCGTCTGGTGCTCGGGCTTCAAGATCGCCGGGCCATTAGCCTGGGTGACCAGGGGTCGGTGACGGTCAACAGCGGACACTCATATCGCCAGGTCAGGACCCCTGGCCGAGTGATCCGATCAGATTCCCAAGCTGACAGTCGCCTTTGATGGATGCGCGGTCCACCCGTGGTCCAAGCGCCGAGTTCCGGACACGTTTCCTCAGCTTGGGAAGCCAACCACAACCGCACACCGCCTCCGGAGCCGTTGCCCTCTGGCGTGCCCGCTGCGTCGGTCGGGGGCAATGCAGCAGGCGCTACCTTGTCCTCATGGCCAGATATCACGCTTCCGATCGTGAAGCAGGCTGGCCGTTCCGATCCAGGTCGTGCATGACCGGGACACACGTGGACTGTGGTCATCTTGGCTCGATCGGCTATGGCTTCTGGGACGGCGGGCGCCCTTCACTTATGCTGTGCCGGTGCAGCTGCCATTCGGCCTGTGCGCTGGCCGGTCGGCTTCCGTTCGTGTCGCGTGCCACCTGGGTGGGGCTGTGCGCCTGTCCCGGGACCGAGCTGGCAGAAGACAAGCTCGACGAGGCTGAGCGGGAAGCCCCGGACTTCTCCGATGTGGAGCGCATGGCGCGGGAGCGCCGGGAGAAGCGTGAGTGACATAGCGAGTAGTCACCACCCTCGGCGGCTGCGGACACTAGCGGACCCCCACGCACGTTCTTGCGACGGGTACAAGAGCCTGACCACCACACCTGACCACAACGGAAGCCGACAGAAGCGGTCATTACGCGGTCCGCTGTGTGCTGAGGCCGGTCCGGCCGGCCCGCTGGACCGCCGTGGCTGCCCATTGCTCAGCCTCGGACAGTTCATCGGGGGTGAATGCCCCGTGGTCGGCTTCGAACTGGCTGACGGCGGCCAGGCCGGCCCGGATGCTGAATTCCTTGCGTGCTGTATCGGCCAGCCAGGCGCTGTAGCTCATGCCCGCCTGCTCGGCCGCAGCTGCGATTTCGGCGTCGAGATCGGGGGGCATCGAGATCGAGCGCTTCTTCCGGATAGCCATGATAGCAAGAGTAGTACAGCGGTAGGACAAATGCCGCTAGCTAGCGTAGGCAGCGATCGCCGAATGCCCGGGATGGAGCGACCCCTCTTGCGGGGTGATCTGTCGGCCGCGACCCCTGCCTACTCGGCACTGCTCGCATGCGCCGCCGGGCTGTCTAACCGGGCGGCCCACTGAACCAGTCCGCAGTACGGCTACGGATAAAAGAAATCTAACGAAGCTAACGTCGTTTCCAAGGCCGCCGCGGCGCTGTCCTCCTGACCGACGGCCAGCTGGTCTCGGTGCTCAGCCTCATGTCCAGCTCCGGCGTACCGGGGAGGAGATCGCCCGCCTGGCCGGGCACTCTAGCTCCCGTACCACGGGGGTCGTGTACCGCCGCGAACTGCGGACAGTGATCACCACCGGCGCCGAGATCATGGACAAAATCTTTGCGGGCTAGCTGATCGCCGACGCCTGAAGGCCACCCCTCCGCCGAGCCGACCGGCGGAAGCTCGTAGCGGGAAGCCTTCGGTGGGACGCTGGTGACCATGAACGACAATGCCCCCCGGCCGGGTCACGGCGCCGGTGATGACTATGCGGTGGACCGGCCGCCTGGCCGCCTGGCCGCCTATGAAGTGCGGACCGAGAAGGCCCTGGACCTGCTCGCGCTGCTCACGCTGTGGATCGTGGTCGTCCCTCCTTGGGACTTCGGCCACAACGTCGAGGGCGTCGCGGTGACCATCCGGGTAGCGGTCTCCGTCGTCTACGGGATCGACCTGGCCATCCGCGGCATCCTGGCCAGACGCCCGGTCCGCTATGCGCTCACCCACCCGGTCATGCTCGTCTCCGTGGCTTTCCCGCCGGTGCGGGTGATCTTCAGTTTCCGCTTGGTCCGGTCGGTGTTCCAGCGCGGGAACCTCGGTCGCTTCCTGGTGGCCGCCTCCGTGCTGGTCCTCAACGGCGCGGTCATCGTGTACCTGTTCGAGCGGCACGCACCCAACTCCAACATCCACACTCTGGGTGAGTCGCTGTGGTGGTCGCTGGTGACGGTCACCACCGTCGGCTACGGCGACTACACCCCGGTCACCGTGGACGGGCGGGTCACGGCGTGCTTCGTCATGGCTATCGGCCTGCTCACCCTGGCGGTGATCACCGCGCAGGTCGCGTCGAGCTTCGTCACGCAGGGGCCGGGCCACGCCCAGCCCGGCCCGCAGGCCGAGCCGGTCCCCGAGGTGACGCTGGCTGAACTCGACCGGCGGCTCGCCCGGATCGAAGAGCTCCTCACCGCCGCCACCGCATCATCATCACAGCGAGCGGGCGGAGCACATGAGCGGGACGCGGGCAGCGACCCGCCCTGACCCGCTGCGCGACAGCAGACCGGCCGCCTGCCCTGGCGGGCGAAGCAGGAGCAGCCGGTCATCAGTGGGCGTCGCGGCGGTACCGGGCGGGGAGCTCAACGGTCCGGGCCGCGCCAATCAGCTCGAAATTGGCTGCTTCCAGCCGTGCAAGATGCTCGATGTCGCCCAGGCCGGGGACCGACACCAGCACGCCGTCAGCCAGGTCCGCCAGGCTGGCCTCGACGACCTGGTTGGGCTCCATCCGTGGGACAGCGCTCATGTCCATGCCTTGCCGAGTGTGGAACTCCGAGCGCACCACACCGGGGCAGACGACCTGGACCTGGATCCCGCAGTCGCGTACCTCAGCTGCCAGTGCCTGCCTGAAAGTGACCAGGAACGACTTGGTGGCCGCGTACACCACCCGCTTGGGCAGCCACGCTATCTGCACGGTGCCGCTGAACGCCAGCAGGGAAGCGATGTTGATGATCGAGCCGCGCGACCGGTCCCAGCATGCCGGGCAGCACGGCCTGGGTCAGCAGCACCGGAGCCAGCACGTTCAGGTCCACCAGTTCCGCTGCCTGCGCCGCGGGGAGATCGGCAAAAGGCATGTAGTGGGCCAGGCCCGCATTGTTGGCCGTGGGCACGGTGCCGTCGAGGAGCTTGAATGCTGTAAGTGAGCGCGTCTCCGGTCAGGTGCGGGTGAACCTCACGGCGAACCCGAAGACGCCGAATGGTCAGCCAGCGCAACATCACGCTCTTGCCACCGGGCCGGGCGCGTGGTCGTCCCCGACCTGTTCATACGCCCGGCTCACGATGGCGTCCAAGATGTGGCCCCAGGTTGTCACACTTACAACTTTAAAGAGGCCGAGGGCGTCTGCCTGATACATGGGTTTTCCGCTACGCCCTGTGCGCGTTGGTGAAGAACGGGTAGTACGGGGCACGCCGAAGTAGTAGTGCCCGGTGCCGCTGGTCGCACTGTGGATGATGCGGGTGGGTGAGCTGGCCACCACGGTGTCGGCCAGGTGCGGCGGGTAGGAGGCGAGAAGCAGGGGCCGCCTGGGCGCCGTCGGACGCGCCGTACAAGACCAATGACGCCAGCGCCACAGCTCATCCGATCGGGTCATCGTGGATCAGTTCCGGTGGCCAGTTCTTGCAGAGTGTCAGCCAGCCGAGCAGCCAATTCGAGGTCGGCATAGGTGATCTCGGCAAGCAGGGCGTGGATAACGACACGGAAGGCGCGGCGAAGCTCTCGGCCATCTAGCGCACGAACCAGCGCAGCAGCAACTGCCGCAGTGGCCTCGGGCGGAAGCTCGTCCATGCCACGGCCCTGATAGGGGGAGACCCCATGGCGCAGGCAGGCGAGGGCGAGAACGTGATCCCGGACACCGCTGATCATGTATTCCGCCTGCCATACACGGCCGCGCGCGATGCTCGACCGTGCGTGCAAGGCGTACAGCCAGCCCATGCCAATCAGCGTGGCCGCTGTCGGCTGCGGTGGCGGCGGCTTGTCGGCTGCGGTACCGAACAGCAGCCGGAACGTCGGCGCGGTCGGGCCAAGCTCTGTCGGCGGCGCAAAGGCGATATCAACCTGCAGGGTGCTGGCTAGCAGGAACACGCGATAGGTGGTCGCGCCGCTGATCACATCCGTGTGGTGCACCGCCTGGTGATCTCGGTACATCGAGGCAGTCCAGTCGGCGATGACCGCAGTGATCTCAACCTCCGGGGCGATGCCCAGCGCCAGGTCAATATCGGACCAGCGGTCCTCAGCTCCCAGCGAAGCCGAACCAGTCAGCGCAGCACCACTAATATGCTCATCAACGCGGGCCGCCGCGATCAGCGCATCACGCAACCGGCCGCGTTCCTCAGGCGTAAACACCAGTGCCACGGTACTGCAACGAGGCTGAGCCCGAGGTAGCCATAGGCCGAGGAGCAAGAGGGTACACCTACACCATGAGCGACCTGTGCGAAGTGGTGATCACCGCTCCCGATCCAGACTGGCTCCTGGATCTGACTCGCACCCTTGTCGCCGAGGGACTGTGCGCCAGTGCGCATCACTTCAGCCCGGTCCGGTCTATCTACCGGTGGCAGGGCGAGATCATCGAGCGCACCGAGGGTCGTGCGTCTCTCCACACGAGGGCCGTTCTCGTGGAACGGATCGTGGAACGGGTCAAGGCAGCGCACCCGTACGAAGTGCCGGGCATCTCCGCGCGTCCGATCACTGACGGGAACCCTGACTACCTCCGCTGGATACGCGACGAAACCGATGGAACGAACGACCACCTGTACCGGCCTTGACAAAAACAGCACCCAGGCAGCATTAGCTGCGGGCCTTCCTCTGTAAGGGCCGCTGAGCATGATCGGCGCTACAGTTGTCATAGTGTCGAGTACCGGGGAATTGAGGCGCGATGGCACCGTACCCAGCCCAGGATGCGGAGGCGACCAGGCGTGGCTACGAGCAGTACGCTTCGCCGCTGGTACCCCCGGGAATGTACTTCGATCACAAGTCCGGGCTTGTCTTGCCGGAGGGCGTGCAGCCCCGCAGCATCGGACGGGTGGTCGCGGCCTGTACCGCGGCGGTTCTGCTCTTTATCGTCACCCTCGGGATTGGCTACATCGTCTGGAGCCTGGTGACCTGGGGTCACGGCCAGACGCCCGCGCAGCGGTTGTTCGGCCTGCGCTGTTGGCGGCCGGAAACAGGCCGTCCGGCGAGCCGGGACCGGATGGCGCTGCGCCAGGCCAGCGGACTACTCATCAACGGCGAGCTGCTGGCGGGCGTTTTCATTTCCCTGATCGAACCGGCCCGGACGTCGGTAGGCGACTACCTCGTAGGCACAGTTGTTCTGCATGACCCGCATGATGCTCTGCTGACGCAGGCTCCGGGGTTCCCAAGCTGATAGTCCGACGTCAAGACGGACTTGACGGTGTTCTAGCTGGCGCCTGCCGTCCGTAGCCCGGCCACCCGCTCCACGGCGAAGCTCCGCCACCAACCGGATACCTACTTGACCGCCACCCAGAGCCTGCGCGACGCCAGCATTCGGCAGCTCATGAAGCGTCAGTGACTGGTGGCCGAGCCGGCGATAGTGCCGTCGGCCCCGGCGGCTCGGGCTGCTACTTCTGTTCCAGGACGCGTTGCTTGGCTGCCGCGTAGGCAGAGTCGGAAAGCACGCCCTGGTCGTGCAACTCTGCCAGCTTGTGCAGTTGCGATATCCATGACGTCTGGTCATCCGCAGCCTCGGGCGGGGACTGGGCACGAGCGGGTTGCTGAACGGGAATGGCTGGCTGGGCGGGGGCGGCGGCACCGGGGCTGGCTGGAGTCACGAGCTGCTGGCCTGCGGGGTTCACCCCGAGCTGACGCCAGAACTGCTCGGCCTGCGCCAGGTGCCGGGCTTGGGTGAGCCGTCCGGCGCGGAACGAAGCGGTCGCGGCGGACATCGAACGTATATAGCGCAGTTGTGCGTTGCTGATCTGAAGGCCCCGGCTGCAGACGGGACAGACCAGGTAGTCGTCTGTCCCGTAGGGCACGACGGGCACGAAGTACAGGCGCACCGACTTCTTCGACCGGACGTGGTGGAGGAACACCTGGTTATGACAGTTCGGGCACACGCACGGCGCGACCTCGCCCAGATCCTCCGGATGGCCTGGCCCGACGCCGAAAATCATTACCATGCGGTAATTCAAGCCGAGGCACCCGCGCAGCGGTTCACCCCTGGCAGGTGATAACGGGCGACGTCAGCGGGACGCCGAAGGCGATCAACTCTGAGGGGCCGTTTCGGCGGTGCCGGAAGGGGCCCTCCGGCCGGCTACGAGGATATCGATGCTTATTGCCAGGATCCAGGTTGGGAACAGCAGTTCTACCCAGGCTGAGATGCCGATGCCGACCAGCAGCACCAGCGCGGTCGCAAGCCCGGCAACGGTGAGCCACCGGGACACGATCTTGGTGCGGCGCGCAATGGTCACGGTGGTCAGCGTGAATACTGCCGCCATCCGCATCGAGTAGACGTTCAGCAGGAGCGAGGTGACGTTGCGGCCCAGTACCAGGATGTCGGCACCCGGCGGGGCGGATGAGGACATGTCCGCGAGGAGGCCGCCCGCGAACGCCGCAGCCACGAACATCATGGCGACGAACAACAGGCCGCTGCCCAGGAACACGGTCGCGAAGAAGCGATCCTCGTGCGTTCCGATCCGGTCCCGGATCACTCCGATGAACCACAAGAAGGCGATTCCGGCGAACGGGATGAGGTTCAGCCCGATCGTCACGGCGGCTCTTTTCCCCGAATCGGTCAGCCACGCTCCGGGGACGGCAGGATTAGCCGGGACAGAAACCCTGAGCAGGGCAAGCGATGAGATCAGGAGCACGGAAAAGGCGATGCCGGCGACCGCGGCTGCGCGAGGCGTCCTCAGGGCGCTTCTAACCGCCAGCGGGTCCTGGCCCTCCGGTCCATCGGTCATGGGCGTCCCCTTCCACGGACGGGTGCTGTCAGTTGAAATAGTTCCGGCGAATGCGCCGGGCTGCCGTTTTGAGCCACCGACTGCGTCCGGGCGTGAACTTCGCGATGACGATGGACGTCAACGGTCCGTCGGCATAGCGTGGCGGAGAGTGTCATGGCCGCCGGGAACATCACCTCTATCGGCACCAAGAATTCCAGTCCCGGAGCTGGCGGACGTAGAGGTGGCGGTCCACGCCATCCGGGCAGGGGTCGCGAGTCCGGCTGAGGAAGATATCGTCGTGGGCCCGCATCAGGTGCTGCCCGGCGCCGACACGGCCGAGGCCGGACCCCTGCGAGATGCCCACGCACCAAACCTTCCGGCCGTGCCATCAGTCATCGTTGTCATGGCCACTCCCTCCGGTACAGCCGGGCGGTGCCGCTGAGCTATACGCCTTACCGATAGCTCCGCTGGTGCTGATACCAGTCAAGCGAGCCACATGGCCGCCGGCATCGCCCCTCCGGGGTGAGAATCGGTGGATCGAGGCTATGGCGCCCTTCCTGTCCGGTCAGCTAGCCCTTATGCGCCGGGAGAGCCGGGGGATGAGAAGAGCTGCTAAAGGACGCCGCGCCGCTGCAGCAGCAGATAGGCCAGCCAGCCTGCGGGGATCGGCAGCCAGAACGTCGCCACCCGGAACAAGAGCACCGCGGGAATCGCCTCGTGCGCGGGAATCCCGATGGCCGTCAGCCCGGCCGCCAGCACGGCTTCAACGCCGCCGATCCCGCCGGGCGTCGGGGCGGCCGATCCCACCGCGTTGCCCGCCAGGTAGACGACCGCGGCCGGCAGGATGGCCGGATGGACGCCGACGGCTCGCAGTGCGGCGATGAACGCGACCAGGTAAGCGGCGGTGAGCAGCAGGTTGGCGCCGGCGCTGATCGCGACCCGCAGCGGGTGGGAAATGGCGTCGAGCAGCCTGGGCCCGAGGCCGCGTACGTGCGGCCATACGATTTCGGTCAGCTTAGCGCGGGTCTGCGGCACGGCTACCAGAATGATGATGACGCCAGCGATAGCCGCGAGGCCGATGAGCACGTCGGTGCCCGGTGCGATCTTGAAGCGGCTGAGCCCGGAACCGGTGAGCAGCCCGAAGACGATCAGCAGCAGCACCGTCGTAACGATGTTTACTACCTGTGACATTGTGACCGCCGCGGCGATGGAGCCCTCGTCGACGTCCTGACGGTGCAGGTAGCGGGCGTTGACCGCCACGTGGCCGACGGTCGGTGGCATCGCCACCCCGATGAACGCCGTGGACAGCTGGACGCCGAAGCCGCGGATGAGGGAGAGGTGCTTGGGCACGAACGCGGCCAGGTTCTCGGCGGCCGCCAGGTAGGTAACCGCCGACGCAAGGACCGCCACGGCGAACCAGCCGGGATTGGCGTGGCTCAGCGTGCCGAGGATGTCCGCGCCCGAGAGCTCGCCGATCAGCAGGTAGGCGGCGACGGTGAGGGCAACCGCGCTCAGGACGGTACGCCAGCGGAAGCGCTCGAGCCGGGCCGTCGGCACTACGCTGCCGGGTCCGAGAAGCTCGTTCCGGACCTCGTTCAGGCTGGACTGGGCGGCGCGCATCGCCCGCCATCCCCAGGGCGCCAGGGCGACCGGTTGCAGGACGGCCGCGACGGCGCTCTCGTCGACCGGCCCGTACCCGTCCCGCAGTGCCTCGATGGCGCCCGGAGGCCCGACCGCCTGAGCCACGGTGGCCAGGGCCTGGGCCAGGTCAAGGCGGCGGGTCAGTTCACTGGCGGCGGGCACCGCCGCATCGAGCGAGCGGAAACCCGCCGCCTTTTCCGACACGAACAGGTTCTCCGGCCGCAGGTCGCGGTGGGCGATGCCCGCGTGGTGCAGAGCGCGCAGCGAGGCGAACAGCAACGCCGCGTCCTCGACGCTCACCGTGCCGGCGAGCTGAGCCCCGGACGGCCCGGTCGTCACGAGCACCAGCGTCTCGCCGGGCATCTGTCCGAACAGCAGCACCGAGGGGCAGGGCACCGAGGCCTGCCGCGCCAGGCTGCAGGCCAGAGCGAGCTGCTCGAGCTGGGCCCGTGAGCTGATCGCGATGTGACCCGCGACCGCGGGCCGCAGCCGGACCAGCGCCCACAGCCGCCGCACCAGGCCCGATCCCCGGGTGTCACGGCCGGAAAGGCGCACCTGGGTCCGGGTGCCATCGGTCAGAGTGCCTTCCAGCCGCGCGGGGCGGTCCCCGGCCAGCTCGCGGACCGCCGCGCCCTGACTCCTGAGCCAGGCCACGAGTTCGGCCGGGCTCGGCAGGACCGACGCCGCGCGGAGAAGCCAGCGCACCAGCCAGCCAGCCAGCAGCCCGCCGAAGAGCACGATCAAGACGGCGAAAGGCGTCAGCGCGCCCACGGCCAGCCCGCTGAGCAGCAACGCCGCAACCGCGCACGGCCACCAGCGCGACCAGTGCGAACGCCGGGTCAGGTCGGTGCCCACGACGAACGCGACGAACGCGGTGTCCACCACGAATATCGAGGGATTGCCGCCGTGCAGCACCGCACGTTCGATCGCGCCGTTCTCGGCCCGCCAGACAGCCGCCGCGGCGCCGGCGAACCCGGCGACGGCCGCGTTGCGCGCGTCCTGCCACTGGCTGCGGACCATCACCACCACGGCGACGACCGCCAGGACGAAACACGCGACCCCGGACACCACCTCGGCCGCGGACGACAGCCAGCCAGGGATGTGATGCAGCCAGGCCGAGACATCGTCGGCCAGTTCCGTGCTGCCGAGCGGAAGAGCCCGGATATTGCCGAGCACCACCGCGACGACCGCCAGCGAGAGCACCGCGAACAGCAAGTCCGCCGGGCGGCGCACCCGGCCGGCACCGTCCGGCGCGCCAGCCGGGGGTATCCCGCCGGGCGCGGTCCCCTTCACGCCGGGATCGGTCCGGCGGGCCGGCTTATCCCCTCCGCCCGTCACCATGACATCCGGCTACCCGGCGTAACGTCCAGCACTCCACCTCGGCGCCCTCCGATCACACCGGATATGCCGGTCGTTTGCGCTAAGCCCGGACGGGCAGCGTGCCGGCTCAGGCCGGCCGCCCGGGCCCGCCGCAACAGGAACGCTGACACGGACGAACAGCCTCTGCTCCAGCTGACGGATACCCGAACCCAGGCCACCGCTGCCGGCCACCTTCATCGTAACCGCGACCACCCTTATCCAGGGCACGGGCTTCTCCATCCCCGCCGACCCGACTATCCTGCACCGCGGCGACCGGGCCCACGCCGGCCTGAGCACCAGGCGGCTGACCCTGACCATCGGGGTCGGCCAGGGTCGGCGGGGGCAAGGGCAATGGGTCAGGCGCCCTGCATGTGACCCGTCGAGCCCTGACTCTCTCGATGCGAACGAGGACCCTAGCGTCGTCTGCTGTCGCTGACTGTCGTTCCAAGACTGCTAGATTGCTGAAATCGAACGCGTGAGCAGGCTCTACGCAGCCTGAGATCGGTCGATGATGGCTCCCCGCTTGGCTCCCACCGGTGCGGGCTCGGAAAGTGGAACGGCCGTACTAGACGATGCGGGTGGAGTTCTTCGCCGCCGCGGACGGCCAGCATGTGACCCAGGCCGGGCTGCAGGCGGCGCTGTCCCGTAGTTTGCCGGGCACGGTTAGCTCTTCAGCTGTGGCCTAGGAAGAGCACCGCTATGAGCAGGGCGATGATGACGGTGTTGAAGGCGAATGCGACGAGCGTGTGACCGGTGACAATCCTGCGGGTTAGGGTTGTTCCGATCTCGACGTCTGAGGATGAGAAAGTGGTTTGTACCTGGGTAGCGAGATAGACGCAATCCCAGAAGACCACGCCGCGGTCGCCGGGAAACGTGAGCCCGCCGACGGTCGCCGTTACGCGTGCGTAATGGACCGCGTACGAGGCTATGGTGACTAGCCATGCTGTCGTCACCACGGCCGCGCTCAGCGCGATCACCAAGGGTTGCCTGAGGAGGTCAGGGGACAGCGCGAGTACCACGACCGACACGATGGCGAGACCTGACC
>Ga0302180_10004017_pt1 | contig 10997 bp, 6 predicted proteins | sample I_Palsa_E3_2_FD_200575 | JGI IMG/M metagenome (GOLD analysis project Ga0302180, IMG submission 200575) | Peat permafrost microbial communities from Stordalen Mire near Abisko, Sweden - I_Palsa_E3_2 | ecosystem: Environmental > Terrestrial > Soil > Palsa > Peat permafrost | place: Sweden: Abisko... | reverse complement strand
TTTTGGGTTTCGTTGTAGTTATTCTTCGTCAGGCGGGCATGTCTTCAAGTCACGCAACTCCCGGTGATGTTGTTGTAAAGCTGATCAATATTGTGGCGACATTAGTTGGAGTCTGGCTCATCGATCGGAAGGGACGTCGGTTCTTGCTCAAACTCGGAACCGGACTTGGTTTTAACAGTCCGAGTTTGTTACTACCGAGACAACTGCAGATCCCTCCACTCCGCTCCTTCGGAGCTCCGGTCGGGATGACAAGGAGAGGGCAATTACTTTCCGGAAAGGTGGCGACTTGGATGGAGGAGTTAAGAGCGGCTACTCCGCGGAACCCGGTTGACAAACCCGGTTGACTGGAGGGAACGTAATCTTTACAGTAATCCAGCGGAGCATTGCTTACTTCGCAAGCGGTGATCGTTTCCGTCACCACGACTTGTCACCACGATTGTGCCGCATGGGAGCTTGCACCGGTCGTCGGTCACCACGATTGCCGCGCGTCCCGGACATCTTGCGGCAATGACGCCCAGGTTCCGCCCTCGAGATTGAGTGATGGCCACAACGGCAATCACCACGACCCGCTATGCTTGGCCTTGCGCCGGTGCGCTCTGCCCGTGCATTGCCGCCAACCACCGGGGAAACATCAGCGCTTGCGACTGATGACTTGGGGAGATAGCGGGACAGTATACCTATCCCACAGAATCACCATGCCGTCCCCTTATCCCGCCTAATGGACAGAAGGCAGGCGCCGGCACTCATGCGCAACGAGTCGGAGGAGAACGCTCTATCGAACCACGTTAAAGGATTGGCGGCGTCCGGGACCGAAGCGGAACACGGAGAAGTGATCGTCGAGTGATGCGGCATCGTCAATGCCGAGTCGGTGCATCACAGCGAAGCTGGTGCGATCAACGATGGAGAAATCCTGGTCACGCCAGGCGTTCCCGATTTCCCAGGCAACCTCAAGATCTGCCAAACCGACAGCCTCAATGGGTGCAAGCGCGAGGCACCCGTCGATTCTCCGATCAGATGGTCTTTGGCGAGTTGGGTGTTGTCCGGCTTCGCCATGTCCACCTTGGCCCTCCGCCGTGTGCTTTGAGATGAAATCAGTCGGAAAGCCGGATGCGGAAATCCGCATGTCCGGTTTGATGAGCGGGGAGCGGAAACGGACGACGGCCACCAGCCTTGTACCGCGCCGCTCCTCGACTCTACTGGAGCTTGGTGGGCCACAAAAATGCATGCGGCTTCCGTGAAGAAAGCCGCACATCACTGCTCTCGGCCAGTGCCGCGCCGCAGGAAATCCGGGAAAGCCACGCGTCTTTTGGTGGTTTTCTCCTTAGGAACATCCGCTTTGTTGCGAGGAGGTGAGGGGCGAGACTGCTTATCCCACCCTTCGCAAAGAACGCGAAGGATGGGGCACCCGTCGATGGGTGAGGGGCTAGAGTCACAAAGGGAGTTCCTTCCACACGCGACGACTCCTCAGGAACATCCGCTTTGTTGAGGGAGGTGAGGGGCGAGGGCAATCCCTAGATCTCTCCACTAAGCTTCGCTCCGATCGAGATGACAAAGGGGAGGGCGGTGCTTCCAGAGAGAGTAGTTGCTGAACAGGAGCCGTTTTTCATCCCCTTGGGTGGGCCTCAAGGGGGAAACCCGGGGCCGCGTGGGCAGCCGAACCGAGGAGGAGCAGACGGAGCTGACACACCACAAGTATGGGCCAGTTCCGTCTGTGTCCGTGAATTTTAAAGCGAAATACGCCGAACTGCGGTGAGAGAACCGAATCACTCACTGAAGTCTCGTAAGCTCTGCTCTGGCTTTCTGCAAGACGGGGAGATCGGGATCAGCGTCCTTCCACAGGGTAAGAAACTCCTTATATTGGTTGCGCGCGTTGCTTGCATCGCCGGAAAGGGCATAACTCTGGGCCAGGCCGTAACCAGCCAGCGCCGAAACGGGATCGCCAATCATGATTCCGCGATGGTCGAGAAGCTTTTGATATTCCCGCGCCGCCTCCAGACCTTTGTGGGCGGCGAGATAAGCCTCGCCGCGAAACAGGATCGGGTAGAGAGCTCCGAAGAAGCAGGTCACCGAGCCTCGAGGCGCTCCCAATTCGTACGGGATCGCCGGTTCGAGCGCGTGGATGGCTCCGGCGGGGTCATTGCGGCGGAGCGCCACGATGGCATGGATGACCGGAAGGTAACTGAAGCGGATGGAGGTGTCCTCGGGAAATGCGATCCACAGATGGTCGGCAAGGGCCTGGGCCTGCGCGGAATCGCCTGCCAGCCCGGCGGCGACGGCTGCTCCGTAATCGACTTCGCGATTGCTCGCCAGCCCCAGAGCCGTGGCCGCGCCCTGTTTCGCTTCCCGCGCATTGCCGAAGAAGGCTTCCCAAAGGGCAGACCTGATAGCGAACTGCGCCGCCCTTTCGCGATTGCCTTGTTGCTGCGCCAGAGCAATGGCTTGGCGCGACAGAACTCTCGCCTCTTGCAACCGCCCTGCGTACGCCAGGAAGAACGCCTGCCGATCTGCCATCCAGTCCATGGAATCCGGTTTTCCCTGGGCTCCTTTCACGGCTTGTTGCATGCCCTCGCGATCACCCTTCAGAAACGCGAGATCATATTGGAGAACCAACAATTTCACAGTCTCGATCTTGCGTCCGGACGCGTTGTGCAAGGCCTCCTCGGTATCGTTCAGGCGGCCGGCGTACAACGAGTTCACACCCAATTCGCGATAGAAAATCCATTGTTCCGGTGCGATTTCCATTCCTTTCCGCGCCTCCTCCGTCGCTTTGTCAAAGTTAGCGAGCGCGGGATAGATGAAACCTGCCAGGAATGCGTGGGGGGTATATTCGCGAGGGTAGGTCTCTGCCCATTCTTCGCAGATCTGGCGAGCCTTCTCCTGGTTTCCAGCGGCACGGCCGTGGTAATAGGCGGAGATAAAGAATCGCTCATTGTCGCTGACACGGTTGGCCAGCTCGTAGGCTTTGCGGATATTTTCCGTAGCCAGCTCGGAGGAGCCTGCGGAGCCGTACTCCAAACCGAGGTAGGCGTAGGCCATGGCAAATTTCGGGTCGAGTTCCAGGGCATGCTTGAAAAAGGGGATGGTGGCGTCCTCGGTTTGATTGGCCTCGGCTTGCAATCCAAGGCTGTAGGCTTTCAACGCGTCAATCGAGGCCGTGGTGGCTTCGGCAAGCGGCACATCGTGCTTTTGCAGAGTGGCTCCCGATTCGCCGACCCGCTTACGAAAACCCCTGGTCATCCGGGTGATGGCTTCCAGAACCTCTTCCTTTCTGGCCACCTCCGCCTGCTCCCGATCAATCACATCTCCGGTCCGGCAGTTCGTCGAGCGCAAGTTGAGCACGTACCTCGCTCCGACGTTCTGGATGGCGCCCTCCAGCAGCGCTGCCGTTCCGGTGCGCACGCAGACTTCTCGAGCGACCTGGCCGGTCACCTGTGTTTCGGGCGGTTGACCCATCAGGCGCAGAGTCTGCTGGATCCGATCTTCGGAAACGAGGTTCAGGTAAGGGGACTGCTGCAGCTGCACCTCCAGCCCCTGGCGCAACGCATGGTCAAAGACCGGATCGCCGGTGAGGTTGTTAAAATCGGCGACCAGGACGGAATCCTGGGCATTCAGTGGAATGGGCTGACGATGGCGCAGAAGCAGTAACGCTCCAAGGCCTACCATCGCGGCAGCGGCTCCTGCGCGGAGCAGCCATTTCCGCCATTTCGGCTTGGCGTGCGCAGGTGGCGGAAGCGCGGCGGGCTGGGTCTCGACGGGCTGCGGCGCGTGCTCCTCGATCACAATCTGGGCGCGCGAGCGCATCTGCGCAATCAGCACCTCGCCTCCCTCGGTGATGGTACGGACCGGAACAGCGAATCGATAACCGCGGCCCGGCAGGGTGACGATGTAACGCTCTCCTTCAAGCGTGTCGCCGAGCGCCTTGCGCAGCTTGAAGATGTGCTGGCTCAGGTTGGCTTCCTCGACGAAAGAGTCCGGCCAGACCTCCTTTAGCAGCTCCTCCTTGGAGACAACTTCCCGCCCGCGGCGCACCAACACCAGCAGCGTCTCAAAGGCCTTCGGTGTCACCGCAATGAGTTGGCCGTCTCGCAGGAGGACCTGTTTGTCCGGGTCCATGCGAAAGGGGCCGAACTCGTAGACGACCTTGGGGTCGGTGTTCATGGCATATACCCGGCCAAGAAAAAACGTACCGGAAATCTACCATAGCCCTCCGAGAACTTGTGGCCGTTAAAAGCGAAGCGCCAGCAGGGAACTAAGGGTTCGGTAAGTTGTTGATTCCTAGATGTCAGGTCCTTCATTCAGATTCTTTAAGAAACATTGATGCGCGGTTTAAGGACTTTTCGTTCCGGCTCCGCTCAGGATGCGGTCATTCGAAGCCGCCGCACAGACGGCGAATTCCGGAGCGAAGCGATGGCGGTGAGGACAACAAAGATCACGATCGAAACCGAAGGCCTTTTAGTCATACGCCAGGCACGAACGATGGTGACTTGGTGCCCTGGTTGTCAGGCCGAGGTAGAAGTAGTGCTTCTGGGTGAGGACACGGCTCAACTGCTGAGCGGGCTGCCAACGGGGACCTTACACATTTGGAGCCCGCCTGAAGGTCCTGTCCTCATCTGCCTCCGATCCCTGGTGCAGCGCTCACAATCCAACGACGTTTAAACCACGAGCGAACGTTCGCCAACAAAGGAGAAGGACGATGATGGACATAGTAAAGAAGCAGATCGTTTTGAAGAGGGCCGGTGTGGTGGTATTGGCGCTTTGCTGGCCGCTTTGCGCTTCCGCACAATCTCCCTACACGTTAGTGGATCTTGGCGTGGTGGGTGGAGCAGGCGGCCCAAACCATATCACGAACAATGACATCAGCGTCGGCTCGGTCCAGGGTTCCGACGGCAACGACCATGCGGTGATCTATTTCGACCAACACATCATTGACATCAGCAAACCCGGCCTTGGGGGAGCGAACAGCCTGGCATTCGGAAACAACCCTTGGGGTGAAGTCGTGGGCGGAGCGAACGTTGCCAGTGTTGACCCCAAGAAAGAGGACTTTTGCGGATTCCAGGCAACGGGAATTGCGACCGCGACGGCCAGCTGCCGGCCGTTTCTGTGGTGGGACGGCCAAATGAACGCACTTCCGACCCTCGACAACAATCATGGCAACAACGGCATCGCCGCCGCGATCAATGACTTTGGCGAGGTGGCCGGCGCAGCGGAAAACACAACCCCCGGCTGCCCTACGCAAAACCCAGCGGCATCTCTCAACCAGTATTACCAGTACAAGCCCGTCCTCTGGCGCGATCACGCGATCGAGGAACTGGCTACCGTGGGAGGAGATCCTGTAGGCACGGCTGTGGCCATCAACAATCAGGGAGAAGCGGCGGGGATGACGGGCACCTGCGGCGCCTTCAACCTGTTGTTGGGCTATTACCTGAATCCGTTACACGCCGTGCTGTGGGAGAAGGATGGCACACCCATTGACTTGGGGTCGCTGGGCGGAAACGAGCAAAGCCTGATGGGAACTGGCGCCAAGGACCTCAATCATCGCGGCCATGTTGTGGGCTTCTCCTCGCTGAAGGATAACGTGACGTTCAACGCCTTTCTCTGGACCAGGGAAGCCGGCAAGATGAAGGCCCTGGTGCCCATTAAGGGAATCGCCAACAGTATCGCCATCGCCCTCAATGACAGGGATGAGGTCGTCGGATCTTCGATCAATTCAACTTTTACGAGCCTGACCGCGACCATCTGGAAGCATGGTGTACCTGCGGACCTGAACACTCTGATCCCTGCCAACTCTTCGCTGTACCTGATCGTTGGCTGCTCGATCAACTCCCGCGGGCAGATCCTTGGATTGGCGACAAATCTAGCCGGCACCGTCTATCACGCATATGAACTGATTCCGGCTGGCGAATAGCAACGGCGGAACAAGCGCGGCATGTGGGATTCGGGACGCCCGCGCCCGAGAATGGCCACCGAATCCGATCAACCATCTCGAGAGAGCAGGTTTTTCATGCTCTCTCGAATTCTTACGCCGCGCGCGCAGCGGCTCGATGGACCGAGGATCCACCAGCGCTTCTCGAAATGGCTTACGTCGAGGAAGCAAAGCGGAGGAGTACCTTAGCTTTGGCTTGCAGGCGACCAATCGGAATGTCCATGGCCAGCGTCGTCGCGCAGGTTGTATCAGCGAGGCGCGGCAATTGCCAGACCGCGCAGGGCCTGGGGCGTCCGGCCCTGGCGCTGGGACGGGTCCCCGAGGCTCTGTTTAGGCTCTCTCTTTTTGTGCTAAGGTCGCTCAGGAGGTGCTATGTTTCGCTTCCCATTAACCAAGCATCCACAAACTTCTCGGGAACCGTTCAGCGTAGAGACGCTGGCAAAGGCTTCGCGTCTGCGCGGCGCCAATGTCACCCAGGGCATTTGTCCTTACTGCGCCGTCGGCTGCGGGCAGCTCATCTTCAGCAAGGGCGGCGAACTCATCGACATTGAGGGCGATCCTGATAGTCCCATCAGCACGGGTCACCTATGCCCCAAAGGGGCCAACGCCTACCAGCTCTCCGTCAATTCGCATCGTGTCCGCGAGGTCCGCTACCGCGCTCCCTACTCCGATCAATGGGAGACGCGGACGATGGAGTGGGCGCTGGACCAGATTGCCCAGCGCGTGAAGACGACCCGCGACGCCGATTTCGCGACTCGCGACGAGCAAGGCCGTTTGCTCAACTCGGTGCGCAGCATCGGCTCGTTAGGCGGGGCAACGATTGACAACGAAGAGAACTACCTCATCAAGAAGCTGCTCGGCGGCGGGTTAGGAGTGGTGTCGATCGAGAACCAGGCGCGAATATGACACAGCGCCTCGGTGCCCGGTCTGGGCGCCTCGTTCGGCCGCGGTGCGGCCACAAATTATCAGCAGGACATGGCCAATAGCGATTGCATCCTGTTTATGGGATCGAACATGGCGGAGGCTCAACCTGTCGGCTTCCGCTGGCCCATGGAGGCTAAGCTGAAAGGCGCGACCCTGATCCATGTCGATCCGCGCTTCACTCGCATGTCGGCCGTGTGCGATCTTTACGTGGGCATCCGCTCCGGGAGCGACATCGCCTTCCTCGGCGGCCTGGTGAATTACGTCTTAACGAACGACCGTTGGTTTCATGAATACGTCCTCGCGTACACCAATGCTTCGACCATCATCGACGAAGGTTTCCGGGATACCGAAGATCTGGCAGGAATGTTTAGCGGTTTCGACCAGCAGCATGACTCCTATGATTCCAAGCAGGGCCATTGGGGCTACGAGGAGTCGACCAACGGTGAGGCGGAGCAGAACGGATCGACGCATACGTCTCAGGCGCACGACCCTCGCGGCCACTCCACGGATGGCAGCAGGGCACCACATCCTTGGCCGCACAAAGACCCGACAAACGCACAGCGCGACCCAACCTTGCAGCATCCGCGCTGCGTTATGCAGATTGTGCGCCGGCACTTCGCCCGCTACACGCCGGAGGTCGTTTCCCAGGTGTGCGGCTGCAAGCCGGAAGAGTTTGTGCGCGTGGCGGAATTGCTCTGCACCAACTCCGGGCGCGAGCAGACCACTTGCATTGCCTACGCGCTGGGCTGGACGCAGCACACCACCGGCGTGCAGATCATACGCACTGCCGGCATCTTGCAATTGTTGCTGGGCAACATGGGCCGGCCTGGCGGCGGCATTATGGCCCTGCGCGGCCACTCTACCATCCAGGGCGCGACCGACATCTCAACTTTGTACGACTCACTGCCCGGCTACCTGCCGCAACCCGCGGCACACGACCCCGCGCACGAGGATTTAAGTTCTTATATCGAGAATGGAGGGATGCCCACCGGCTACTGGGCGAACTTCAGCAAATTCATTGTCAGCCTGCTCAAGGCGTGGTACGGCGACGCAGCGACGGCGGAGAACGACTTCGGGTTCTCCTGGGTTCCGCGCGTGGATGGCGACTACTCTCAACTCGCCTACTTCGATCGCATGTCAAAGGGTGGGGTGAAGGGCTACTTCCTGGCCGGTCAGAACCCCGGCGGTGGCGGACCCAACGCCGGTCTGCACCGGGCCGGCCTGCGCAACCTCGAGTGGCTGGTGGTTCTCGACTGGTTCGAGACGGAAAGCGCCACCTTCTGGAAGAACGACCGGAATGCGCCGCCGCCCTCGGAGATCGGGACCGAGGTCTTCTTCATCCCAGCAGCGGCCGCTCAGGAGAAGGAGGGCAGCTTAACCCAGACGCAGCGGCTCATCCAATGGCACAGGAAAGCCATCGATCCCTCCGGCGATTGCCGTTCCGACGCCTGGTTTTTCTACAACCTGGGTAAGCGCCTCAAGCAGCTCTACGCCGGCTCCACCGATCCCAGGGATCAGGGGCTGCTGAACCTCACCTGGGACTACGACTTTGACCAGCAGCCGCGTCTGCCCGATGGAACGCTCAGCCGTATTGAAGGGGAACCGGACCTGGAGAAGGTCCTCATGGAGATAAATGGTCACCGGCTGGATGAAACCGACCCGCGCACCGGGGGGCCTCGGCTTGTCAGCGGCTACTCGGAGTTGAAGGACGACGGCACGACGGCATGCGGCTGCTGGGTCTACAGCGGCGTCTTCCCCGGGCCGGGTCGCAACCGTGCGGACGAACGCAAGATCACGGATAACCCAATCCAACCGGAATGGGGCTTCGCTTGGCCAAACAATGTCCGCGTGCTGTACAACCGGGCCTCGGCCGACCCCGAAGGGCGGCCCTGGTCGGAGCGTAAGAAACTGGTCTGGTGGGACTCAGAGAAGCGGAGCTGGGTCGGACTCGACAAACCGGACTTCGAGCTGAACAAGCCGCCCGATTACCGACCGGCCCCAGGCGCGACGGGCATGGACGCCATCGCCGGCACACACCCCTTCATCACCAAGGCCGACGGACTGGGCTGGCTGTACTCCCCCGGCATTAAGGACGGGCCTCTTCCCACGCATTACGAGCCAGTCGAGTCGCCCTTCGGCAACCTGCTCTATCCCAAACACAGTACCAACCCGACGGTACGCTTTTTCGCAGGACCGCTGAACCACATCGCCCACATGCCGACAGCCGAGTATCCCGTGGTGGCCACGACGTTCCGACTTACAGAACATTACCTGAGTGGGCCGATGAGCCGCTTCAATAGCTGGCTTAACGAATTGCAACCGGAGATGTTCGCCGAGCTGAGCTACGAGCTGGCCGCCGAGCGCGGTATTGTTCACGGCGGTTGGATGACGATCCAAACCCCGCGCGGTCGAATCGAGGCTCGTGCGATGGTGACCCGGCGGCTGCGGCCCTTTTTCGTCGAGGGGCGCGTGGTCCACCAGATCGGCCTCCCGTTCCACTGGGCTTTCGCCGGGGAGGTCGTCGGCGGCAACGCCAACGACCTGACCGCGCTCGTGGCCGACCCGAACGTGAGCATGCACGAAAGCAAGGCGTTCACCTGCCAAGTCCAAGCCGGCCGGCTCGAAGGCCAGGCTCTGCACCCGACGGTGCCCACCGCGCATTGGCCGACCCTCGATCCGATCCCGGACACGCCGGCCAGCGCTCAACCAGAAGGGAGGATCGGACATGGCAAGTAGAGAACAGGAACTGTCCGCCTTGCCCCCGGCCAGCGATCCACCGCGAGGCCGGCTGTCGGTGATGCTGGGACGCCTGATTGATCCGTTCCTGCGTGGTGAATCGCGCGGCCTGATGCCGGAGGTGTTGGGGCGCCTGATCTATCCGTTCCTGCGTGGTGAAGCGCCCAAGCCCCGTCCGGCTACTGGCTTTTACACCGACACCACCGTATGCATCGGCTGCAAAGCTTGCGAGGTGGCGTGCAAGCAGTGGAACCAACTACCTGCGGATGGCTTTAACTGGTCCGGCAATAGCTATGACAATACGAGTGAGTTGTCGGCGACAACCTGGCGCCATGTGAAATTCATTGAGCAGTTCTCCCACGAATCGTCAAGCAACCTTGCTTCCCTGGACACGGCGTCCGACGAGTCGCCTCTTAACCGCTGGCTCATGATGAGCGACAACTGCAAGCATTGCGTGGCGGCCCCTTGCCATCAGGCTTGCCCGACGGGCGCCATTATTCAAAATGAGTTTGAGAACATTTATATTCAGGCCGACATCTGCAACGGTTGCTCGTGCTGCATAGCGGCCTGCCCGTTCGGCGTGATCACGCGCAGCGACATGGGCGGTCATTCGCACAAATGCACGCTCTGCTATGACCGCCAGCGCGACGGTCTGGAGCCGGCCTGCGCCAAGGCATGTCCAACCCAGTCCATCCACTTCGGCCCGGTCGAAGAGCTTCGCGAGCAGGCCCGCGAACGGGTGGAGCAACTTCACCAGCGTGGCGTCCCGCAGGCGTATCTCTATGGCGACGTTCCGAGTGAGACCTATTCCGAAATGCATTCCTTTTATCTGCTTGTCGATCGCCCTTCGGTTTATGGCCTGCCGGATGCTCCCTTCAATCCGTGGCTGCATATGATGGGAGACTACGTTCGTTCCGTCGCGGGCGGCTTGGCCGCTATCGCGGTACTGCTCGTGGTGGTGTTTCTTTTGAAGCCCTGAATGCACGCAGACTCCAGCCCGCAGCACGCTGTCGCCAAACCTCCCTTGCCGGAAACAGGGAGCCAGAGCGGCTATGCGAATTTGCCGGTGACCAAGGCGCCGGGGTGGCACGGCATCATCGCCTGGGACGCTTTGCTCAACGGCATGGCGACCGGACTGTTCCTGGCTGCCGCGGTCAGCGAGTTGGCGGCGCCCGCGGTCTTCATGCGCGTGGCGAAAGTGGCTTATCCGGTCGCTCTCGTGCTTTTGCTCGTTGACCTCGGATTGCTGGTTTTGGATCTGGGCGATCCGTTGCGTTTCCATCACATGCTCAGAGTTTTCAAGCCCAGCTCGCCCATGTCGTTGGGGACCTGGTGTCTGACCATCTTTTCGCTCCCGCTCACTGCGGCGGCGGGGCTCAGCCTGCTGGCCGAAGTGGGGTGGGACTTCGAGTGG
>Ga0302180_10004012_pt1 | contig 10999 bp, 8 predicted proteins | sample I_Palsa_E3_2_FD_200575 | JGI IMG/M metagenome (GOLD analysis project Ga0302180, IMG submission 200575) | Peat permafrost microbial communities from Stordalen Mire near Abisko, Sweden - I_Palsa_E3_2 | ecosystem: Environmental > Terrestrial > Soil > Palsa > Peat permafrost | place: Sweden: Abisko... | reverse complement strand
GTGGTTCTCGGCGATGGCGAACAGGCCGTGCTCGCGATCACGGACCTAATTCGCGGCTGGAAACGGGCCGGGCAGCCTGGCGGACGGGACGGGCTGCTGCTCAAGCTGGCGACGGTGGCTTACGTACCGCGATTCTACGACGTATCGTATCACTCAGACGGAAGAATTTCAAAAATAGTACCGAACCGTTCAGGCGTTCCGGCTACGGTTTCGAAATACACCGTGATGGACCTGGACGCCTGGCCCTACCCGCGCGCTCCCATCGTCCCCGTCGCGGAGACCGTGCACGAGCGGTACAGCGTGGAGATCTTCCGTGGCTGCACCCGTGGCTGCCGGTTCTGCCAGGCCGGAATGATCACCAGGCCGGTGCGGGAGCGGTCCATCACCACGATCGGCTCGATGGTCGCGGCCGGCGTGGCGGCCAGCGGGTTCGACGAGGTCGGGCTGCTGTCGTTGTCCAGTGCGGACCACAGCGAGATCAACGAGATCGCGGTCGACCTGGCCGACTGCTATGAGGGAACCAACGTCGGATTGTCGCTGCCCTCCACTCGGGTGGACGCCTTTAACGTCACCCTCGCCGACGAGCTCAGCCGCAACGGCCGCAGATCCGGGTTGACGTTCGCCCCGGAGGGCGGATCGGAGCGGCTGCGCAAGGTGATCAACAAGATGGTCACAGAAGAAGACCTGATCCGCACCGTGACCACGGCCTACGCCAGCGGCTGGCGGCAGGTGAAGCTGTACTTCATGTGCGGGCTGCCCACCGAGACCGACGCGGACGTGCTAGCGATCGCGCAGCTGGCCCGACGGGTTATCGCGGCGGGCCGGGCCGCGGCCGGGCGGCGCGACATCAGGTGCACGGTTTCGATCGGGGGCTTCGTGCCCAAGCCGCACACGCCGTTCCAGTGGGCGGCGCAGTGCGAGCCTGAGGTGGTGGACGCCCGGCTCCGCGCGCTCGGCGGCGCGCTCCGCGCGGACCGCGCTTACGGCAAGGCGATCGGTTACCGCTATCACGACGGGCGGCCGGGCCAGATCGAGGGGCTGCTCTCCCGCGGTGACCGGCGGGTCGGCGGCGTGATCCTGGCGGCATGGCGGGATGGCGCGCGTTTCGACGGGTGGAGCGAGCACTTCTCCTACGAGCGGTGGCAGCGTTCGGCTGAGTCTGCCCTGGTCGGCGAGCCTGTGGACCTGGCATGGTACACTACGCGCGAACGTGATTACAGCGAGGTGCTCCCCTGGGACCACCTGGACGCAGGCCTCGACCGCGACTGGCTTTGGCAGGACTGGCAGGACTCTATCGCTCCTGAGGGCGCGGCTGAGGTAGAAGATTGCCGTTGGACTCCGTGTTATGAATGCGGGGTTTGTCCCGCTATGGGGACCGAGATCCAGGTGGGTCCGACCGGAGTGCGCCTCGACGGGAGGCGCCTGCTTCCCGTAGTGGTCGGGAGGTAGTGTGCCGGAGCCGGACCTGAGACGGCCTAACCCTAGGCTGGCTCAGTTGCCTGCGGTGCAGCATCTGGTGGTCCGGTATGCTAAGCGCGGAAAGATGCGTTTTGCCAGCCACAGAGATGTGGCTCGCGCCTTCGAGCGGGGAGTGCGCAGGGCAGGGCTACCGATTGCTTATTCTGCTGGGTTTTCACCTCACCCGAAGATTTCCTACGCGGGCGGGGCTCCGACCGGTGTGGCGAGCGAGGCTGAATATCTGAGCATCGCGCTGACGGTCCGGCAAGCTGAGACGCAGGTGTGCCAGCGGCTGGACGCGGCACTACCTGATGGGATTGATGTGATCGACGTCACCGAGGAGACCTCAGGGGCCCCAAAGGGAGGCCTGGAGGCTTCTGAGTGGCGTGTGGTTCTACCGGGCGTGAGGCCAGCAGCAGCCGAGCAGGCTGTCGCCAGTTTTCTCACACTCGGCGAGGCGCCGGTGGAGCGCCTCACGGACAAGGGCGTCCGGTGCCTGGATGCTCGAGCGGCCGTGGTCGAGATGAACGTTATCGACGCCGATGAGATCGCGGCCGATCCTGATGGCGGCCAGCGCGCCGCCATGACAGGTCACGAAGATTGTACCATTATTCGAATGGTTGTTCTACATACGGCGCCTGCCGTGCGGCCCGAGGACATTCTGACCGCGCTGCGCGACGGGAACGGCATCGCTGCGTCGTCGCCGCCATTGACCACCCGGCTGGCACAGGGTTCACGAGCCCTGCTGACTGGGGAGACCGGGTCATGACGGCGACACGGATGTGCCGGGGAGCCGTACCCGTAAAGACAGAGACAAGTTACGAGGCTCGGTGCTGTCGGGCTAGCGCGGAAACCGCGCGAGTTCAGGGCCGCCCACGCGGCTCCGCCTGGGCCTTCGTTTACAACGTGCTCCCGCGTGGTGTGCGGGCGAGTCGCGGTACGCCGTCATCGAGCGGAACGCTGCGATACCGCGCGCCCGGGAGCCTGACTGGAGATTGCCCGAATGCTCGAGAGCGAGCTGTACGACAGAGATTCCAATGATGACGCGGCGGGCGGGCGTGGTGCCAGCGAGCTGAGCCCAAGTACCCCGAGTGTGCCTGCGGCGGTGTTCCAGCCGCCGCCGGTGGTGTTCCAGCCGCCCACGACCAGACCCGAACCCGCGCAGGCCGATCCGGCGTCCGGATCCTCGGCTTCGTCGGGTCCGTCAGGAACCAAGGCCGGGACGCAAGGGGACACCGAGGCAGCTGGGAGTTCTGGGGGTCCTGGGGTTTCCGGTGGTGATGACGACGATGGCTCGGCTTCAGGCCGTCGCCGCAGGCGCAGGCCGAGCCGCAGCCGGTCCAGGAACGGTGACCAGGACGCGACGGCGGAAGCCGTCGACGACCAGCCGGAGAACCAGGCCACCGAGGGGCCCCAGGGCGGCCAGGGATCTCCGGCCGAGCCGGGGAACGGCCCGGAGAACGGCACTGATCAGCCGGAAGGCCGCAGACCGGCCTCTCGCACCCGCAGTCGGCGAGGAGGCGCGGCTAGGGAAGCCGCGGACGCGTCCGCCAGCGCCGAACCCGCCGCGGCCAGCGGCGCGTCGGATGACGGCGGGACAGCCGATGGGGAGGACGACGACTCCGGTTCGGCCAGCGCGCGCAGGCGCAGGCGCAAGCGCCGCCGCGGTTCGGCCGAGGGCACGGCGGGTTCGGACTCGGCGGCGCCTGATGACCCGCCGGACACCGTGGTGCACGTCCGTGAGGCGAACGGTAACGACGATGTGCGGTCGGTGAAGGGTTCCACCAGGCTCGAGGCCAAGAAGCAGCGGCGCCGGGAGGGCAGGGAAACCGGCCGTCGCCGCCCGCCGATCGTCACCGAGTCGGAGTTCCTCGCCCGCCGCGAGTCGGTCGAGCGGACCATGGTGGTCCGCCAGCGCATGGACCGCACCCAGATCGCCGTGCTCGAAGACGGCGTGCTGGTCGAGCACTACGTGAACCGGTCCAGCCATCAGTCCTACGTCGGCAACGTCTATCTGGGTAAGGTCCAGAACGTGCTGCCGTCGATGGAGGCCGCCTTCGTCGACGTCGGCAAGGGCCGCAACGCGGTGCTCTACGCCGGTGAGGTCAACTTCGACGTCAGCGGGCTCGAAGGCGCCTCGAAGCGGATCGAGTCGGCCCTGAAGTCGGGCCAGTCGGTGATCGTGCAGGTCACCAAGGACCCGGTCGGGCACAAGGGCGCCCGGCTGACCAGCCAGGTCAGCTTGCCTGGCCGGTACCTGGTCTACGTGCCGGGTGCGTCTATGACCGGCATCAGCCGCAAGCTGCCCGACATCGAGCGGAACCGGCTCAAGCAGATCCTGAAGAAGGTCATGCCGGAGCACGCCGGCGTCATCGTCCGGACCGCTGCGGAGGGAGCAGCGGAGGAAGAGCTGGCCCGCGACGTGACCAGGCTCGCCGCCCAGTGGGAGGCGATCGAGAGGAAGGCGAAGACGGCCACCGCTCCCGCCCTGCTGTACAGCGAGCCGGACCTCACGATCCGGGTCATCAGGGACGTGTTCAACGAAGACTTCAGCAAGCTCATCGTGTCCGGCGACGAGGCTTGGGACGTGGTCGATGAATACGTCAAGTACGTCGCGCCGCATCTGGCTGACCGGATCACCCGCTGGCAGGGCACCCGCGACGTGTTCGCCGACTACCGCATCGACGAGCAGCTGGCCAAGGCCCTGGAGCGCAAGGTCTGGCTGCCGAGCGGCGGATCGCTCGTTATCGACAAGACCGAGGCGATGACGGTCGTCGACGTGAACACGGGCAAGTTCACCGGGCAGGGCGGCAACCTCGAAGAGACCGTTACTCGTAACAACCTCGAGGCCGCCGAGGAGATCGTCCGTCAGCTCAGGCTGCGCGACGTGGGCGGCATCGTCGTCATCGACTTCATCGACATGGTGCTCGAGAGCAACAGGGAACTCGTGCTTCGCAGGCTGCTCGAATGCCTGGCCCGGGACCGGACCAAGCACCAGGTCGCCGAAGTGACCTCCCTAGGCCTGGTGCAGATGACCAGGAAGAGGGTGGGCGCGGGCCTGCTCGAGGCCTTCTCGACGCCGTGCGAATGCTGCAATGGCCGCGGCGTGATCCTCACCTTCGATCCCGATACCGACACCCCCGCGCCGCACCACTTGCACGCCCGCGGCAACAACGGCGGCAACGGCGGCAACGGGGGCAACGGGGGCAACGGAGCTAGAACCGCCGCCAGGGCCGCGAGCCCGGCCTCGGTGGCCGCTCGCGCCCACCAGCCAGACACCCGCCAGCCAGACACCCGCCAGCCAGACACCCACCAGCCCGACAGCGCGCGCCAGGCGGACGGCCAGGCCTCGGCCGGGCCCTCAGCGGACGGTGAGGGTGCCACGGCCCAGCCCGACGACGCCCAGCCGACGAGCGGCCAGTCCGGCAGCGGCCAGTCCGGCAGCGGCCAGTCCGGCAGCGGCCAGTCCGGCAATGGGCACTCCGGCAATGGGCAGGCACCCAACGGGTCAGGTGAGTCCGGGCGCTCCGGCGGCGGCCGCCGTCGCCGACGCAGACCCGCCGCGCCCGCCGCATCAGCCGCCGCTGCCGTCGGCTCCGCCGCGTCGGCCGCTCCCGCAGCTTCCGTCGCCTCCGCCTCGGAACCCCCACAGGCCCAGGACGGCGCCGCCTAACCCAGAACAGCGCCGCGCAGCCGCGCACTTGGCCGGCCCGATGGAACATCGGGCCGCATACAACCGGCCCGATGTTCCATCGGGCCGGCGGCGGCTGCGGCCCGGCGGCGGCTGCGGCCCGGCGGCGGCTGCGGCCCGGAGGCGGCTGCGGCCCGGAGGCGGCTGCGGCCCCGGACAGGCCCCCCGGGAGGAGCCGAAACGTCCCGGGTTCGTGAACACGCTGAGGTCTGGTAGCCTTAGCGGTCGGGAGTTGCCCGCTGCGCGGGGCCCCGTGTGCAAGCTCAAGCGAGTTCAAGCGAGCCCGCCGTGGTGACACCGGCGCGCCGGGGCACGCAAGGAAAGCGCAAGGAAAGAGAGAGACCTCGGGTGTACGCGATTGTGCGCTGCGGCGGCAGGCAGGAAAAGGTCGCGCTGGATGAAGTCGTCACTGTCGACAAGCTTCCTGGCGAGACCGGTTCAAGCGTTACGCTGCCGGCCCTGCTGGTGGTGGACGGTGACCGGGTCATCAGCGACCCTGCCGAGGTCGGCCGCTACCTAGTCACGGCGGACATCGTCGGTGACGCGGCAGGCCCCAAGATCAACATGATCCACTACCGGAATAAGACCGGCTACCGGCGGCGTCTGGGCCATCGGCAGCGGTACACCCAGGTGCGGATCACCGGCATCGGCACCGAAGGCTCTGACACCAAGGGCCCAGGGACCAAGGGCCCAGGGACCAAGGGCAAGACAGAGGCCAAGGGCAAGGCGGAGGCCAAGCCGAAGGCGCCGGCCAAGGCGTCGGCTCAGGCGCAGGAGGACTGAGATGGCACATAAGAAGGGCGCGTCATCGAGCCGCAACGGCCGCGACTCGAACGCCCAGCGCCTCGGCGTCAAGCGTTTCGGCGGCCAGCAGGTGAACGCGGGCGAGATCATCGTCCGCCAGCGCGGCACGCACTTCCACCCGGGCGACGGTGTCGGCCGGGGCGGTGACGACACCCTGTTCGCGTTGGTCGAAGGTAAGGTTCAGTTCGGTATGCGCCGCGGCCGCCGGGCCGTGAGCATCGTCCCCGGTGAACCTCCGGCGTAGCTCCGGCGTAGCTCCGCCGAGGCCGAGGGTACCGGCAAGACGTATAGGCAGTGCGAAGTACAAGAAGTACGAAGTGCGAAGTACAAGCCGTGCGAAGTATGAGCAGGGCGACCAGAAGGCGGGCCCGGGCAACCCGGCCCGCCTTTTTCGTGCCAGACAGGGGATGGAAATCGTGGCGGAGTTCGCCGACCGGGTCACGCTGCAGGTACAGGCCGGCCACGGCGGAAACGGCTGCGCCTCGATTCACCGTGAGAAATTCAAGCCGCTCGGCGGCCCGGACGGCGGCAACGGCGGGCGCGGCGGTGACGTGATCCTTGAGGTGGACGCGAGCTCGGCGACCCTGCTCGACTTCCACCGCCGCCCGGTGCGCCGGGCCGGCAACGGAAAGCAGGGCGAGGGCTCGAACCGCAGCGGAGGCAACGGCGCCGATCTGGTCATCCCGGTGCCGAACGGGACCGAGGTGAAGACCGCGGACGGCGAGGTGCTCGCCGATCTAGTCGGGGTCGGCACCAGGTTCGTAGCCGCCGCGGGCGGCCGGGGCGGGCTCGGCAACGCGGCGCTGGCCTCGCCGCGGCGCAAGGCGCCCGGGTTCGCCCTCAAGGGCGAGCCGGGCCGGCAGCGTGACCTCGTCCTGGAACTCAAGACGGTCGCCGACGTCGGCCTGGTCGGCTTCCCCAACGCCGGGAAGTCCTCCATGATCGCGGCGATGTCCGCGGCCCGGCCGAAGATCGCCGACTACCCGTTCACCACCTTGATCCCGAACCTGGGCGTGGTGGAAGCCGGCGAGGTTCAGTTCGTCGTCGCCGACGTGCCCGGCCTGATCCCGGGAGCAAGCCAGGGCAAGGGCCTGGGCCACGACTTCCTCCGGCACGTGGAGCGCTGCTCCACCCTGGTCCACGTGCTCGACTGCGCCGCCGAAGCCGCCGAACTGCCCGGCCGCGACCCGGTCGCGGACCTGGCGGCGATCGAGGAGGAACTGGCCGCTTACGGCGATGCGACCGGCGCCGAGCTAGTCACCAGGCCGCGGCTGATCGCTCTGAATAAGATCGACGTCCCGGCCGCAAGGGAGCGCGCGGACCAGGTAAAGCCCGAGTTCGAGGCCCGCGGCTACCAGGTCTTCGAGATCTCCGCCGCGACCGGGGAAGGCCTGCGTCAGCTCGGCTTCGCGATGGCGGCGCTGGTCGCCGCGGACCGGGCCGCCCGCCCGGCCGAGCAGCCCGTCGAACGGGTCAGAGTCCACGTCAAGGCTGCCGACGAGCCGGGCTTCGAGCTGGTGCGGATCGGTGCGAGCTTCCTCATCCGGGGCGAGAAGCCGTTGCGGTGGGTCAGGCAGACCGATTTCAGCAACGACGAGGCGGTGGGCTACCTGGCGGACCGGCTCGCTCGCCTTGGCGTGGAGGAGGCGCTCGCCGAGGCGGGCGCCGAGCCAGGTGCCGAGGTCATGATCGGCGAGCTGGACGACGCCGTGGTCTTCGACTGGGACCCAGCCGCTCCCATGACCAGCGGAGCCGCCAGATACGGCGGCCGCAGCGCCAAGGGCGGCAAGCGGCACCTGGGCCCGCGCGGGACCGACTCCCGGCTATCCCCATGACGACCACCGCGCCTCAAGGCACGAAGGGCACCACCGCGCCCCAGCGGCCGGACATCGCCACCGCGCTTAGGGTCGTGGTCAAGGTCGGCTCCTCGTCGCTGACCACGGCCGACGGCGAGGTCGCCGACCAGGCGATCACCGCCCTGGCCGCCGCCCTGGCCACCCGCGTCCAGGCCGGCACGCAGCTCGTGCTGGTGTCTTCGGGAGCGATCGCGTCCGGCCTGGCCCCGCTCGGGCTGTCCCGGCGACCCAGCGACCTGGCCACTCAGCAGGCCGCGGCCAGCGTCGGCCAGGGCCTGCTGATCGCCAGGTATACCGCCGCCTTCGCCCGGCACGGGATCCGGACCGGCCAGGTGCTGCTGTCTGCCGATGACCTGATGCGCCGGACTCACTACCGCAACGCGCAGCGCACCCTGGACCGGCTGCTCGAACTCGGCGTGCTGCCGGTGGTCAACGAGAACGACACGGTCGCTACCGATGAGATCAGGTTCGGCGATAACGACCGCCTGGCCGCCCTGGTCGCGCACGTCACGCGTGCGTCAGCCCTCATCCTGCTCTCTGACGTCGACGGCCTCTACGACGGGGACCCGCGCCGCGGGGCGGCGCGGCGGATCGCCGAGGTGCGCGACGCCTCGGACCTGGACGGCATCAGGCTCGGCCGGGGCGCCAAGGCCGGCCAGGGGACCCAGAACGGTCAGGCACCGGGCATCGGCGGCATGGCGACCAAGGTGGAAGCCGCGATGATCGCGTCCGCGGCCGGCATCCCGACCGTGGTCACCGACACGGCCAGCGCGGCCGCGGCCTTGGCGGGGGCGGCGGCCGGCACCTACTTCACGGCCCATGGCCGTAGGCCCGCGACCAGGCTGCTCTGGCTCAAGCATGCGGCCGTGGCCCGCGGCGGCCTCAAACTCGACGCAGGGGCGGTCGAGGCCGTGGTAAAGCGCCGCGCCAGCCTGCTTCCGGCCGGCATCACCGGCGTCGAGGGAACCTTCGACGCCGGCGACCCGGTGAACCTGCGCGATGAACACGACATCACCGTCGCCCGCGGCCTGGTGAACTACGACGCGGCCGAGATTCCCGGCCTGATGGGCCGGTCCACCAGGTGGCTGGCGAGCAAGCTAGGCCCGGAGTACGAGCGCGAAGTCGTTCACCGTGACGACCTCGTCATCCTCTAGCCGACGCTGAGCCGCCGGCGGTTAGGGCCCAGGGGCCCAGGCCGCCGGCGGCTAGTCAGCGTCAGTTGTCGTCGTTGCTGCCGCCGCCGCCACCGCGGTTGGAGAACCGGTCGAACAGCCCCCCGGCGGCGCTGGCCATGGTCCCTGCCGCGCCCCGGACCATGCCGATGAGCGGGTCCTCCGAGCGGTTCCAGGACTCCTGGTAGGCCTTGGCGGCGCTGCGTACCTCTTCGCCCAGCGACGCGTTGCGGTCGGTGTCCCGGCGCGGGTAATCGCCGCCCAGGATGCGGTCGTACTCGCCGCTGGCGATCCAGTGGTCGAGCTCGGCGAACCTGACCACGGCGAACGGGTGGGTGTTGCCCTGCAGCTGGAGCAGCTTCAAGATGCTGTCCCGCAGGTCCGGCGCCGCGTCGTACTCGCGGGCCTGGTCATGGAAGGCGTCCGCGTTCATTTCCGCCAGCCGGGAACCGCCGGCCAGCTTCATCAGGACCCGCCGGGACGCGTCCATGTCCTGGCCGGCCAGCAGCCCGGCCCGGTCGCAGGACAGCTCGGACTTGCGGTACCACTCCTCAAGGCCCCAGATGATGGCCCGCAGCCCGAGGTAGCCGATCGGCATCCACGCGATCCGCTGGGCCAGCAGGATCAGGTTGTACAGCATGGTCCGGTACACCGCGTGCCCGGACAGAACGTGGCCGAGCTCGTGCCCGATCACCGCCCTGAGCTCCTCGGCGTCGAGCAGGTCGACCAGACCCGAGTTGAGCACGATGAACGGCGTGTTGGTGCCGAGCGCCATCGCGTTCACCAGGGGAGTCTGGGTGATGAACAGCTCAGGTACTTTCTCCATGTCCAGGACGTAGGCGCCGTCGCGCAGCATCTCGTAGATATGCGGGAATTGCCGCTCGGAGACCTTTACTCCGCTGGCGAGGAAATTAAGCCGCATGGCTCGCTCGTTGAACAAGCCGTTCAGCAGCTTAAGCAGGGTGTCGAAGCCGGTGAGCTTACGCAGCGCCACCAGCGCCGAACGGTCGGCGGGATGCTCGTATGCGCGGGACGAGATGCCGGTGAGCCGGACTCGGGCGCGATCTGGCACTGAAGTCATATCTCGAATCATAACCCTAGCGTCGGCCAGTTGGGCCGGTACGATACGAGGCACTGAGGAGGCATGAAAAAATGCGACGGATCGGTGTGATGGGCGGTACCTTCGACCCCGTTCACCACGGTCACCTGGTCGCCGCCAGCGAGGTCGCGCACAATTTCGCCCTGGACGAGGTCATCTTCGTGCCGACCGGCCAGCCGTACCAGAAGGATTACCGCGCCGTCTCGCCCGCCGAGGACCGGTACCTGATGACGGTGATCGCGACGGCGTCCAACCCCAGGTTCAGCGTCAGCCGGGTGGACATCGACCGGCCCGGGCCCACCTACACCATCGACACGCTGCGCGACCTGCGTGCCGCCGCCGGGCCGCAGGACCAGCTGTACTTCATCACCGGCGCCGACGCCCTGTCCAGGATGCTGACCTGGCACGATGTTGACGAACTGTTCACCTTGGCGCACTTCGTGGGCTGCACGAGGCCGGGCCACAGGCTGTCGGAGGCGGGCCTGCCCGACGGGAAGGTGAGCCTGGTGGAGATCCCGGCGCTGGCCATCTCCTCCTCCGGATGCCGGGCCAGGGTCGAGGCCGACGAGCCCATCTGGTACCTGGTGCCGGACGGGGTCGTCCAGTACATCGCCAAGCGCACCCTGTACGCGAAGGCAAGTCATCCCCCCGCAGCGAGGTAGCTGCCGACCCGGGCGGAACATAGGATCGGGACGCCGCCCGTGAGAGGGTAAGAAGAAGAGGGTGAGCCTACTGAAGGAGGCCTGCAAGCACTCGTGACTGCCACACCGAGGGCCGTCGAGCTGGTAGAGACCGCCGCGCTGGCCGCGGCGGACAAGCTGGCCGACGGCATCATTGCCTATGACGTGAGCGACCAGCTCGTCATCACTGACGCGTTCGTGCTGTGCTCGGCGTCCAACGACCGGCAGGTCAGGTCCAT
>Ga0302180_10004011_pt1 | contig 10999 bp, 10 predicted proteins | sample I_Palsa_E3_2_FD_200575 | JGI IMG/M metagenome (GOLD analysis project Ga0302180, IMG submission 200575) | Peat permafrost microbial communities from Stordalen Mire near Abisko, Sweden - I_Palsa_E3_2 | ecosystem: Environmental > Terrestrial > Soil > Palsa > Peat permafrost | place: Sweden... | reverse complement strand
ACCAGGTTGATCGCCTCGGTCGCGTTCTTGGTGAACACCACCTCACCCGCGTCCGCTCCGATGAACGCGGCGACCTTGGCCCGCGCGCTCTCGTAGACGTCGGTGGCCTCCTCGCCCAGCAGGTGGGTGCCGCGGTGCGCGGCAGAATTATGCAGCTCGTAGAACTCGCGCTCGGCGTCGAGCACCTGGCGCGGTTTCTGCGAGGTCGCCCCGGAGTCCAGGTAGATGAGCGGCTTGTCGTTGCGCACCGTCCTGGCCAGCGCGGGGAAGTCCGCACGGATCGCCTCGACATCGAGGTGAGCCGGATAATCCGTCATGCCGGCACCCCCAGGAACTTCTCGTAGCCCTCGTTCTCCAGCTGATCGGCCAGTTCCGGGCCGCCCTCGGCGACCATCCGCCCGGCCACGAACACGTGCACGAAGTCCGGCTTCACGTACTGCAGGATCCGGGTGTAGTGAGTGATCAGCAGCATCGCGTGCCCCGGCCGCCCGCGGAACCGGTTGACGCCCTCTGAAACGACCTTGAGCGCGTCGATGTCCAGGCCGGAGTCGGTCTCGTCCAGGATCGCGAACTTGGGGTTGAGCAGCTCAAGCTGCAAGATCTCGTGCCGTTTCTTCTCCCCGCCGGAGAATCCCTCGTTCAGGTTGCGCTCGGCGAAGGCCGGATCGATGGACAGCGCGGCCATCGCGGCGCGCTGCTCCTTGATGAAGTCGCGCAGCTTCGGCGCCTCGCCCCGGACCGCCGTGACCGCGGTGCGCAGGAAGTTCGATACCGACACGCCCGGTACCTCGACCGGGTACTGCATAGCCAGGAACAGCCCGGCGCGAGCGCGCGCGTCCACGGTCATGGCCAGCACGTCTTCACCGTCAAGCGTGACGCTGCCCCGGGTGACCAGGTACTTCGGATGACCGGCGATGGCGTAGGCCAGGGTGGACTTCCCTGAGCCGTTCGGACCCATGATCGCGTGCGTCTCGCCGTCACGGACGATCAGGTCTACGCCGCGCAGGATCTCCCTGTGCACCCCTACGCTCTCTTCCACGCTGACGTGCAGGTCGCGGATCTCGAGGGTGGCCACTATGACTCCTTGTTGCTTATGGTGAGCGCGACGTACACGTCGTCGCCTTCGATCTTGACTGGATAGACAGGCACCGGCTCGGTGGCCGGGTACCCGGTGGGCTTGCCGGTGCGCAGGTCGAAACACGACCCGTGCAGCCAGCACTCCACGGTGTGGTCGTAGACCTCGCCCTCGGACAGCGGCACCTCGGCGTGCGAGCAGACGTCCCGCAGCGCGTAGACCTCGCCGCCGGCCCGCACCACGGCCACCGGCTCCCCCGCCACCTCGACGCCGATCACGCCCTCGGCGGGAACCTCCGACAGAGCGCAGGCCCGGCTGTACTCCGGGATCGCGGTCATCGCTGGACCCGGGGCAGGGACTTGGTCAGCTCCCCCTCGATGGCCTTGGAGATCCGGTCCCGCAGCTCAGGCACCTCGATGGTGTCGATGAGCAGGCCGAAGAACCCGCGGATGACCAGCCTGCGGGCCTCCTCGAACGGAATCCCGCGCGCCATCAGGTAGAACAGGTGCTGGTCCTCGAGCCTGCCGCTGGCGCTCGCGTGCCCGGCGCCGACGATCTCCCCGGTGAGGATCTCCAGGTTCGGCACCGAATCCACCCGGGTGCCGTCGGTCAGCACCAGGTTCCTGTTGTACTCATAGGTATCGGTGCCGGTCGCCTCGGGCCTGATCAGCACGTCGCCGATCCAGACCGCGTGCGCCTGCTCGCCTTGCAGCGCGCCCTTGTAGCTGACCCGGCTGCGGCAGTTCGGCACGCCGTGGTCGACGAAAAGCCGGTGCTCGAGGTGCTGGCCTGCGTCGGCGAAGTACAGCCCGGCCAGCTCGGCGTCGCCGCCTGGACCGTCGTAGCGGATCGAAGGGGCCAGCCGGACCACAGCCCCGCCTAGCGTGACCGCGGTGTGCCTGAGCTTGGCGTCCCGGCCCAAGGTGGCGTAGTGCTGGGAGAGGTGGACGGTGTCATCCGCCCAGTCCTGCAGGCTGACCACCGACAGCGCGGCGCCGTCGCCCACGACGATCTCGACGTTGTCCGCGTACGTGGCGCTGCCGCGGTAATCGAGGACGATCACGGCCCTGGAGTTCGGTTCGGCCTGCAGCAGCAGGTGCCCGAACCCCGCGCCGTCGGTGCCCTCGCCGGTCACCGTGACGATGGTGGGCCGTGACGCCTCAGCCTGCGCCGGCACGGTGACCACGGTCGCCTCGTCGAAGGCGGCGTACGCGCGGGCGCTCACCCGGTCAGCAGGGATAAAGCTACGGGCGAGCTGACCGCTGGCCCGTTCGGCAGAAAAGGTCTTAACCTCCGGGGCCGGGTCCACCTCCACGGTGACCTTCGCGGCGGGAAGCGGGGCATCGCCGTGCAGCCCGCGCAGCCGGCGCAGTGGGGTGAACCGCCACTCTTCCTCCCGGCCGCTGGGCACCGCGAAATCCGCGGGGTCATACGACCTGTGCTCGTGCAGCCTTGTCACGGGAGCGGATTCAATCGCCCCCTGAAGTCCCGCCGACATCAGCCGACCGCCCCCTCCATCTGCAGTTCGATCAGCCGGTTCAGTTCGAGCGCGTACTCCATCGGCAGCTCGCGAGCGATCGGCTCGACGAACCCGCGGACGATCGTCGCCATCGCCTCGTCCTCGGTCATGCCGCGGCTCATCAGGTAGAACAGTTGATCCTCGGAAATCTTGGAGACGGTGGCCTCGTGGGCCATCTCCACGTCATCCTCGCGGACATCCACGTACGGGTAGGTGTCGCTGCGGCTGATCGTGTCCACAAGCAGCGCGTCGCACTTGACGTTGGACTTGGAGTGCTCGGCGCCTTCCTGCACGTTGACCAGGCCGCGGTAGGAGGTCCGGCCGCCACCGCGGGCCACCGACTTGGAGATGATGGAAGAAGAGGTGTTCGGCGCGCAGTGCACCATCTTGGCGCCCGCGTCCTGGTGCTGGCCCTCGCCCGCGAAAGCGACGGAAAGCGTCTCGCCCCGCGCGTGCTCGCCCATCAGGTAAACCGCCGGGTATTTCATCGTCACCTTGGAGCCGATGTTGCCGTCAACCCACTCCATCGTCGCGCCTTGCTGGGCGATGGCCCGCTTGGTCACCAGGTTGTAGACGTTGTTCGACCAGTTCTGGATCGTGGTGTAGCGACACCGCGCGTCCTTCTTCACGATGATCTCGACCACCGCCGAATGCAGCGAGTCCGACTTGTAAATCGGCGCGGTGCAGCCTTCCACGTAGTGGACGTAGGCGCCTTCGTCTACGATGATCAGGGTCCGCTCGAACTGGCCCATGTTCTCGGTGTTTATACGGAAATAGGCCTGCAGCGGGATATCCACCTTGACGTTCTTAGGCACGTAGATAAAGGATCCGCCGGACCAGACCGCGGTGTTGAGCGCGGCGAACTTGTTATCGCCCGGCGGTATCACCGTACCGAAGTACTCCCTGAACAGATCCGGTTGCTCCCTGAGCGCGGTGTCCGTGTCGAGGAAGATGACGCCCTTTTCTTCCAGGTCTTCCCTGATCTTGTGGTAGACGACCTCAGACTCGTACTGAGCGGCCACGCCGGCGACGAGCCTTTGCTTTTCCGCCTCGGGTATGCCGAGCCTGTCGTAGGTGTTCTTGATGTCGGCGGGCAGCTCGTCCCAGCTGGCGGCCTGCTTCTCGGTGGACCGGACGAAGTACTTGATGTTGTCGAAGTCGATGCCTGACAGATCGGCGCCCCAGTTGGGCAGCGGCTTGCGGCCGTAGTACTTCAGGCCCTTGAGCCGCATGTCGAGCACCCACTCCGGCTCGTTCTTGCGTGCCGAGATGTCCCTGACGACCTCTTCGGACAGGCCGCGACGCGCGGAGGCGCCCGCCACGTCCGAGTCGGCCCAACCGAACTTGTACGTGCCCAGCCCTTCGAGCTGGTCTTGCGTGGTGGTCGTCATATCAAGAGCCCTCCGGACCCGGAAGTGATATCAGTAGTCGTACGGCCTTCCCCGGCCGCATCAAAAAATCCCTCTCGTACAACTGCCGCGCTCCCCCTGGCCTTCCCTGCGCTTGTCATTTCCGGCCCGGTGACGTGCGTCGTGCAGGTGACGTGCGTGGTGCAGATGCCGTCGCCGTGCGCGATAGTAGCCAGCCGCTGCACTGGCGTGCCGAGCAGCCTGCCAAAGGCCTCGGTCTCCGCCTCGCACAGCTGCGGGAACTCAGCCGCCACATGCGCGACCGGGCAGTGATGCTGGCATAGCTGCTCCCCGGCGGCACCCTGGCCCGGCGGGCCGGACCCGCCGCCCCCATCGCCCCCATCGCGCCCGCCGCCCGCGCCGCGCCCGCCGCCCGCGCCGCCGATGGCCGGCGCCGGGCCTGCCGAGGCCGCGTAGCCGTCGGCGGACAGCGCCTCGGCCAGCGCCTGCACCCGGGCGGCGAGGTCTCCCTGGGCCACCGCCGGAGCGTACCGGCGCTCCAGGTCGGCCAGCTGCCTGCGGGCGAACTCGGCGATAGCGTCAGGACCGGCCGCCTCGGCGAGAAACCGGAGTGCGTTGGTGGCCAGGTCGTCATAGGCGTGCTCGAACGCGCTGCGGCCGGCGTCGGTGATGACGAAGACCTTGGCCGGGCGGCCGCGCCCACGGTTCCCGTAGGTCCGGGCGGTCCTGGTCTCGATCAGGCCCTCGGCGATGAGGTTGTCCAGGTGACGCCGGATCGCGGCAGGCGTGAGCCCGAGCCTGCTGCCGAGCGTGGCGGCAGTGGACGGCCCGAGTTCCAGGATCAGCCGGGCCACTTGTCCCCGGGTGGGGGCGGTGCTTACCGACTGGACGTTTTTCACAACATCATTGTGCCGTAAATAACCCGGCCAGCGCAAACTTTTCACAACGCCGGCGTGACTTAAATCACTCCTGGGCGGTTCGGCCGGAAGGCAGGCCCAGCAGGCGCTCAGCGTTGCCGCCTGCGATCTTGGCCCTGTCCTGCGGGCTGAGCGGCAGCGTGTCGAGCAGGGCGCGGCCCGCGGCATTGGGGCCGAACGGGTAGTCGACGCTGAACAGCACCCGGTCCACCCCGAGCACCTGCACGGTGCACATCACCGGCGGGATGCTGAACAGCCCGCTCGTCGTCACCCACACATTGCGGCCGAAGTACCCCGACGGGGCCATCGCCAGGTGGTCCTGGGGCAGCATCGCATCGACCCGGGCGAGCATGAACGGCAGCATCTCGCCGCAGTGCCCGATGATCAGGCGCAGGCCTGGGTACCGGTCGAAGACGCCGGTGGCGATCATCCGCAGCACGTGCAGGCCGGCCTCGGCGTGCCAGCCCCAGGCGCCGGTGGCCAGCCTGCCCGCCACGGCCGGCGGCAGCCCGCTGTACAGCGCCTCGTGCAGGGCCGGCGAGGGCGGCGCCGGATGCAGGTACAGCGGCACGTCGAGCCGCTCGAAGCGCTCAAGTAGGGGGGCGAACCTGGCGTCGTCGAGGAACACCCCGTTGGAGCCCAGGGTGCTGTTGACCAAGGCGCCGATCAGGCCCAGCTCACCGGTGGCCCGGCCAAGCTCGTCGGCCGCGCCGCGCGGGTCCGCGGTGGGCAGGGTGGCGAAGCCGGCGAACCTGTCCGGATGCGCCTTGACCGCCTCGGCCAGCCGGTCATTGGCTTCGCGGGAGCGGGCTACCCCCTCGGCACCCTCGAGCCCCTGCGCCGCTGGCGCCACGTGCGAGATGACCTGGAAGTCGATGCCGTTGGCGTCCATATCGGCCAGCCGCAACTCACCGAGATCACCCAGCTGATTCCCGATCCGGGTACCGAACATCGCGAGCGCACCTGTGCCGGTATTCCCGGCGAGTTCGGGAGTCCAGAAGTGCTCTTCGAGCGCAATCGTCCGCATCTGGCCATTGTGCCAGCCAGGCCGGACCCGCCTCGCCTCATCTGGTGTTGGTCAGAGGCGTCCCCGCCGCTACCAGACCGATGGACCTTTGGGCCGCATGGGACCGGCCCAAAGGTCCATCGGTCCGGCCAGATCACGGGGCGGCAGCACCCGGGTGCGCCGTTTTTATTCATTTTAGGGATATTTTGACCATTTCCTGGATCGGCATCCGGGGTCAGCGAGCCGCGAAACCGCCAGGGAGATGGCGACGGGTGCCACTCGATCAGAGCCAGTATTCGTGATCGACGAAACCTAGACGGTGATGCCGATGGTGATGCCGTCGACGCCGCTGGGGTGGGTGGCGGTGCCCGTGGAGTGCTCGGGAGCACGGACTAGGGTGCGGGCGCGGACGGCGATGCGGAGCGGCTCGGCGATCTGGTCAAGGAGCGCCTCGGCCGGCGGGGTGTGCGCCTGCACGATCAGCTGGCTGAGCCGGGCCGAGTTGCCGAGCCGCTGGCCGCTGCGCAGCACCCGGGTGGCGTCCAGGATGACCGCGAGCTGATCAACCGCCGAACGGTCACCGCGCCAGCGCTCATCCGGGACCGGCCAGCGGGTCAGGTGCAGCGAGACCGCATCCTCGTGATCACGGTAAAACTGCTGGTACATGTGTTCGGTCACGAACGGCGCGAAGGGCGCGAACAGCCCAAGCAGCACCCGGTAGGACTCCCACAGCGTCCAGCGGGCGCTGTCCCGATCCGGATTATCCAGACCCGGATTATCCAGACCCGTGCTGTCCGGGACGCTCCCGTCCAGCCGGTCCTTGATCATCTCGACGTAGCGGTCGCAGTAGATCGACCAGAACATCCGCGAGGCCGCCTGATGGGCCTGCATGTAATCGTGGGCCTCGAACGCGGCCGTGGTCTGGTCCACCGCCTCGGCCAGGTGCGACAAGACCCACCGGTCCACGATGTTCCGCTCCCCCGGCGCGGGCCTCGCCGCGGAAACATCGAGGTCGCCGAGATTCAGGGACAGGAACCGGCCCACGTTCCACAGCTTGACCGCGAACTTCCTGCCGGTCCTGATGTCTTTCTCGTTGTAGCGCAGGTCGGTGCCGATGCGGCCCTTGGTGGCCCACAACCGCAGCGCGTCCGCGCCGTACTTGGCCATCACGTCGTCCGGCACGTACCGGTTGAAGCCGTCGGCACCGGCCACTCTGCCATCCCGGGGGGAGGACACCCCGGAGCCCCCCCTGTCCAGGTCGCGCTTGGACAGCTTCTTGCCTTGCTCGCTCAGCCCCCAGCCGGAGATCAGTGCCGTGCGCCACGGGACCCGGCCGAACAGCAGCTCGGATTGGACCACCGAGTAGAACAGCCAGGTCCTGATGATCTCGAACGCCTGCACCCGCATCGACATCGGCGCCAGCACGGGGTCGGTCCCACCCAGCGCCCACCCGTCGTTGATCTGCGGGGTCAGCGACGACGTCATCCAGGTGTCCATCACGTCCGGGTCCGCCTCGAGCGCCGAACCGCAGGACGGGCAGGCCTCCGCCGGCGGCTCGTCCGCCAGCGGGTCCACCGGCAGGTCCTGCAGCCGGGCCAGCACCGGCGTCGCGCAGGCCGTGCAGAACCACACTGGGAACGGCACCCCGTAACGCCGCTGCCTGGTGATGTTCCAGTCCCACTTGAGCCCGTCGATCCAGTCCTCGAGGCGCCGCCGCATGTACGGCGGGATCCACTCGAGCTCGGTCGCGCGGGCCCGGAACCGGTCCGCGTGCTCGCGCACGGCGATGAACCACTGCGGCCTGATCTGGAACTCGACCGGGGTCTGACACCGCTCGTGCACCCCGACGACCTGCCGGACGGGAAGGCTGTCCACCAGCAGCCCCGCCGCGGCGAGCGCCTTGACGATCGCCGACCGCGCCTGTGCCAGCGGCAGCCCGGCGAACTCTCCCGCGAGCGGTCCCAGCCGCCCGTCCGGCTCTACGACCAGACGCAGCGGCAGGTGGTCGCGCCGCCACTTCAGCACGTCCTCGCTGTCGCCGAACGTGCACACCATCATCAGTCCGGTCCCGTACTGCGGGTTCACCGATTCGTCCGCGAGCACAGGCACCTCGTAGCCGAACAGCGGTACCCGCGCCCTGGTCTCCGGGTTCAGCCCGGTATACCGGGGATCGGCGGGGTGGTGGTACAGCGCCACGCAGGCCGGCAGGAGCTCGGGCCGGGTCGTGGCGATCAGCAGTGCTTCTCCCCGCGGGGCCTGGGTGGCGAACCTGATCGTATGCAGCCTGCTCGTCCGCTCCAGATCCTCCACGTCCGCCTGGGCCAGCGAGGTGCGGTCCTCGGGGCACCACAGGATCGGGTCCTGCGCGCGGCGCAGGTAACCTGCCTCGTGCAGCCTGATGAAACTGGTCTGGGCGGTCCGCTGGCAGCGGGCGTCGATGGTCGAGTAGCGTAGAGACCAGTCGAGCGACAGTCCTAGCCGCCGCCACAAGTCCTCGTACCGTTCGGCCGTGCGCCGGGTCTCGGTCAGGCACAACGCGACGAACTCGGCCCGCGGCATGTCCGCCGCTCGCACGCCGTAGGCCTGCTCCACGTACCGTTCGGTGGGTAGCCCGTTGTCGTCGAACCCGATCGGGTAGAAAACGCGCTCGCCGCGCATCCGCCGGTAGCGGACGATGAAGTCGGGCTGCGAGTAGCTCATCGCGTGTCCGACGTGTAGGTGCGCCGCCGACACGTACGGCGGCGGCGTGTCCACGCTGAACACGGGCCCCAGTCCGTCCCTGTCGTACCGGTAGATGTCGTGCGACTCCCACAGCGCTCGGGCTGCCGCCTCGACCGCCTGGTGATCGTACTCGCCGAGTTCCATACGAAGGGAAGGTATCCGCTCGGCCATCGGCTCTTAAATTCTTTTTGGCCGAACGGACCAGGTTTCTGCTGCCGGGAAACCTGATCCGAACCGCGTGGCGGTCGGCCGCGTCTTAACTGTTGGCGTGTTGTCCGCGGCGCCGACCACAAGCGGGTCCGTCCCTGCGGCATCATGGCTAGGTGCCCGGGGAAGGAAAGCGGGTAGCAAAAAGACTCAGGAGGAACCGAATCGCCTATGCCCTCCCCCGAGGTTGCCGACCTGCTCGAGGTCGCTATCCCGCCTGACAGCAAGGTCATCGCCGTCAGCGACTTGCACCTGCCCCCGGTCCGTTCGGACGTATCCGGGCGGTCGTGTCAGACGCTGGCGCGGCACCTGGCCGCCGAGCACGGCGCGGTGACCGTCGTGCTGATCGGAGACGTGGTCGAACTGCTGGGCTTTCCGGAGGCGACGGCCACCGACATCCTGCGCGCCCATGAGGACCTGTGCGCGGCGCTGCTGGCGGTGACCGCCAACGGCGGACAGGTGATCTACGCCATCGGCAACCACGACGGCGACCTGGCCTGGGACGTCAAGGGGGCGGATGCGGTACGGGAGATGACCGGCGCCCGGCTATGCCTGTCCGCGGACCTGGTCCTGGCCGGAGGCCGGAAGGTCCGGGTCGAGCATGGCCACCAGCTTGACCCGTACAACTGCTTCTGCGATGCGCGCAACCCGCTCGACACCCCGATCGGTCACCACGTCGTCAGGGAGGTCATCCCCCGCATCGAGTTCCTGGGCCGCGGCTGGGTCGATGGCGCGCACGAGATGGCGGATCCGACCGACTTCCCCTCATTTATCGGTTCCCGGCTCGTCTACCGCAAGCTAGGCCGCCGCCTGTGGTGGGTCATCGCGTTTCCGCTGGTGATCCTCGTCCTGGTCCGGATACCGGAGTTCACTGCTTTCAGATCCCGTTACCCGGACACGGACGTGTGGGTGCACCGGGGCGAGATCCTCGGGTACGGCGCGGTGGCCGATCTCCTCGTGCTCGCCGCCGTGATCGGCATCCTGGCCCGGCGGGCCTGGCTGTCGATCAGCGCGCTGGCGCTGGACGAGCGGGGTTACGGACAGAACCACGCCGCGCGCCAGCGCGCCGTCGACCTCGTCGCGGACGGCTACTACGGGTTCATCTCCGGACACACGCACCACCCGGAGCTGGCGGCCACCGCGGACGGCTTCTACGCCAATTCGGGCTCGTGCACCTCGGTCGTCGAGGGCATCGGCGGCCGGTACGGCATGCCTCCTGCCTACGTCCGCAACCAGCAAATCTGCTGGGTGGAGATCGCCGGAACCCAGGCGGAGCTGGTATCGGCCCGGGTCGAGCTGCCCGGTGCGACCCGGATGGAAAGGTTCGTTGCCCACGGCCGCAACCCGCACGCCGACACTCCAGTGCGGGTCGCTACCTGGCCGTCAGGACCCGACTGGCCGCCTCCGGACAAGAAGACATTCCACAAGAAGGGCCTCCCGCGAGATCCCCGGGTGCTGCCCCCGGCCTAGCCTCTCCGACCCGAGCCCTTAAGACCCAGCCCTTAAGCCTCAGCGGCCTTGGCTTCTTCGATCGTGAGTTCCGACGCGGGATCGGCTTCAAGCCGCTCGTCAGGGATCGGCTCGCCGGACAGGACGGACCGGCCGTAGGTGCCGTCGTCCAGCCGGTGCAGCGCCCGGTCGATGGCGTCCAGCCGGGTGCGCAGGCTCTCCGCGATAGCGTCGTCCATACCCTGGGCGGCCAGTGGCTGAGCGGCATCGGAGATGTCTCCCGCCGCGCTGTCCACCTCCGACTCACGGTCTTGAAGTCCCGCCGTCTCGGCATCCTTCAGCAGACCCTGTACCTCGTCACGCTCGGCGCGCAGCAAGCTGCGTGCCCGGTCCTGGTCCATCTGGTGGTTCTCCCCTGTCGTTCAGTCCCCGTGGGACGTGTGGCTATCGGAGTGGTCGTGTTCATGGGTGTCCGGCGGGCCGCCCATCATCCGCAGCATAGCGACCCCGCCAGTGCGGACGAATCGCATGATCCACGCGGCCGCGATCGCGAGTGCGACAATGTTCAGCCCCGGAAGGATCCTGGTCATGATCGTGCAGGAGTCCGCTATAGCTCGTTCGCGCTGGACTGGTCCATGGCTCCCGCCGCAGTGTTCAGCCACAATGGTCCCGTCCGATGTCCTGCCATCTCGGGACCTTCGTCCCTACCGGGCGCAGACGCGCCGACGCAAGGTG
>Ga0302180_10004009_pt1 | contig 11001 bp, 10 predicted proteins | sample I_Palsa_E3_2_FD_200575 | JGI IMG/M metagenome (GOLD analysis project Ga0302180, IMG submission 200575) | Peat permafrost microbial communities from Stordalen Mire near Abisko, Sweden - I_Palsa_E3_2 | ecosystem: Environmental > Terrestrial > Soil > Palsa > Peat permafrost | place: Sweden... | reverse complement strand
ATCCTGATCCGGCCCGAGCAAGACGACCGCAAGCCCGCATAAAATACCTAATCATTCACAATGTGGATCTTGAATCCAAGGAAGTTCATACGGTTCATCGATTAGTATTGGGCCACAGAAGGACGGCTTAGGCGATTATGGCGACACCTACGAATTCCCCAAAGCATGACCTCGGCTCCTTGCACATACCCGAGCGCCAGCGCAGGGAAACCCGTGCTATTAAGCGCGTCATCCTCGCCGCCATCCCCATCCTTCTCCTGGCCGGCGTCGTGGTGCTCGCTTATACCTTTCGTTCGCGAAAGCCCTTGGTCGACGTCGCGACGGTCGCATCACCCAAAGCGGATGGCAGCCAGACTCTCCTGAACGCCAGCGGCTACGTCACCCCCCGCCGCCGCGCCACCATCGCGGCCAAAATCACCGGCCGCGTCACCGGCGTCTTTTTCGACGAAGGCACGCACGTCCACCAAGGCCAGGTTCTCGCCACCCTCGACGATTCAGACGCCAAGCGGGCTCTGGATGCTGCCAAAGCCGACCGCGACGCGTCGCAGGCCGCGATTGCAGATTATGAAGTGCAGCTCAAGAATGCCGAGATTGAGCTGTACCGCGCACGCGAATTAGAAAAAGCCGGCGTTCAGACCCAGCAAGCGCTCGACAATGCCGCCATGCAGGCCGACAGCCTGAAGGCCAAAATCGCGCTCTCCAAGAGCCAGGTCGCGGCTACCGAAGCCCGCATCGGCGAGGCCCAGCAGGCGGTCGCTAATTGCACCATCTCAGCTCCTTTCGACGGCATTGTGGTTTCAAAGGACGCGCAGGTAGGTGAGATGGTTTCGCCTGTTTCCGCAGGCGGTGGATTCACCCGAACGGGCATCGCCACCATCGTTGACATGAACTCGAATGAAATTGAAGTAGACGTCAACGAATCCTATATTGCCCGCGTAACGCCCGGCCAGAAGGTAAAGGCCACTCTTGATGCCTATCCCGACCGCGAACTCGACGCTAAGGTTCGTACGGTTATCCCCACTGCGGATCGTCAGAAGGCGACCGTGAAGGTGCGCATCACCTTCGACAAGCTGGAAGATTTCATTCTTCCCGATATGGGCGTCAAGGTGGCTTTCCTGGAGGAAGAGCAACGGAAAGCAAAAGGCACGGAAAAAGGTCCGCAGGCAGTGGCCTACATCCCAAAGAGCGCGGTGCGAAGCGATGCCGCTTCTTCGTTTGTCCTGCTGGTTCACGACGGCCAAGTCGAGCGTCGCGCGGTCAGCCTGGGCACGGATCGTGGAACAGATGTCGCGGTGTTGGTGGGCCTGTCGCCCGGCGACTCGCTGGTCGTAACCGGGCCCGAGAATTTGCACGATGGGGACAAAGTCCAAGTCCGGCAATAGGAGTTGCACATGATTCGAGTGGATGGTCGCTCCGATTCTTCCAGCCTCATCAAGGTTCGCGGTTTGAACAAGACTTATCGCCGCGGCGGTGAACAAATCCAGGTACTGCAAGGGCTCAACCTCGACGTCGACAAAGGCGACTTCGTTGCCTTCATGGGCCCCAGCGGCTCCGGCAAGAGCACCCTGCTCAACCTGCTCGGAGGTCTGGATGTGCCGTCAGCCGGCAGCATTACTGTCGATGGCGATGAGATTAGCCACATGTCCAGCAGCAAGTTGACGCACTGGCGCGCGCGCCACGTAGGCTTCATCTTCCAGATGTATAACTTGATCCCGGTGCTCACCGCCTTGCAAAACGTTGAGTTGCCCCTGATGCTTACGAAGCTCTCGAAAGCGGAACGGCGCAAGCATATCGAGACGGCGCTCGGCGTCGTCGGGCTCGCGGACCGCATGAATCATTACCCGCGGCAGCTTTCCGGCGGGCAGGAGCAACGCGTGGCCATCGCCCGCGCGATCGTCTCCGATCCCACTTTCCTGCTCTGTGACGAGCCCACCGGCGACCTGGACCGCAAGAGCGCGGATGAAATCATGGAACTCATCCATCGCCTGGTGAAGGAGCACGGGAAAACAGTGTTGATGGTGACCCACGATCCCCTGGTAGCGAAGCAAGCGGACACCACGCTCCATCTGGAAAAAGGGGTCCTGGTGGAGTCCAGCGAGCTACAGCGCGTTGCTGCGGGAGGTATGGTATGAAATTTGGCCGCCTGATCTTCGCCAATCTTTTCCGTAAGAAAGTTCGTCTCTTGCTCACCATAGGCTCCTTTGCAGTGGCCTTGTTCCTTTTTTCATTCCTCGCTGTGGTGAAGGATGCTTTTGGCCGAGGCGCAGACATCGCGGGAGCGGACCGTTTAGTCACCATCAATCGTGTCTCCATCATCCAGCCGCTGCCGCTTTCCTACCGCGACAAAATTCTGCGTATCCCCGGGGTCAAAGTCATTACTCACAACAACTGGTTTGGCGGCGTTTATCAGGATGAGAAAAACTTCTTTCCTCAATTCGTCATCGATGTCGAAAACCAGCGTCAGGTCTTCCCCGAGCTCGTCGTGTCCGATGACCAGTGGACCAACTTCCTCAAGGACCGCCAGGGCGCAGTGGTCGGAGCCGGTCTTGCCAAACGCTTCGGCTGGAAGATCGGCGATCACATCCCCATCAAGAATTCTCTTTTCGGGGGAGCAACTGTCTGGGATTTCAACATAGACGGTATCTATCACGGAAAGCGGCCCCAGGATGACGAAAGCCAGTTCTGGTTCCAGTGGGACTATTTCGAAGAGCGCATGCCGCAAACCTACAAAGGAAATGTTGGCTGGTACATCCTCAGGCTGGACCATCCGGACGACGCCCCGCGCGTTGCCAAGGCAATTGACGATCTGTTTGCCAACTCCCCTTATGAAACCAAGACGGAGACGGAGTCTGCCTTTGCGGCCAACTGGGCCAAGCAATTCGGGAATATTGAAGCCCTTATCCTGAGCATCGGCGCCGTAGTATTTTTTACCCTGCTCCTGGTTACCGGAAATACTATGGCCATCTCCGTCCGCGAGCGGACCGGCGAACTTGCGGTTCTCAAGGCCATCGGTTTCACCGACCGGTCGGTACTCTTTTTCGTTCTCGGCGAAGCGCTCCTCATCGCCCTTTTCGGGGGCCTCATCGGTCTGGCTCTTGCCGTCTTCGCAGTGCCTTTGATAGCTACGGCGCTGAATGGTTTGCTGCCGCCCCTGGTTCTTTCCTACACTATGCTGACCCTGGGGTTAGGATTTGCTCTGATCGTCGGCGCGGCCAGCGGCCTGCTGCCCGGCATTGGCGCGATGCGCCTGCGCGTGGTTGACGCGTTGCGGAGGGTGTGACATGGCTATTCCCGTTGTTTACAATTTCCGCAGCGTGAGAGCGCGGTGGACTTCGTCCATCGTCGCCGTTGCCGGAATTGCAGGAACCGTTGGTGTATTTATCGCCATGCTGTCGCTGGCGCGAGGCTTCAGGGCAACCCTGGTGTCCTCCGGCTCGGAGGACAATGCCATCGTCATGCGTGCCGGGGCGACGGCCGAGATGATGAGCGGTGTCGACCTCGACGCCGTAAAAATCATTCAGGATGCTCCGGGAGTTGCGCATGATTCTGCCGGCCCTCTGGTAACTTCAGAGGTAGTTGCGATCGCGCCGTTTCCTCTGCGCTCGACCGGCACTGATGCAAACGTACAGGTTCGCGGAGTTTCCGCGAATGTGCTCACCATCCGCAAGAACGTAAAGATCATTGAGGGGCGCATGTTCCACCCGGGTCTTTCCGAGCTGGTCGTGGGCCGCAATGTCTCGCGTACTTACAGCGGGTTGACTCTCAACAACACGGTTCGCTTTGGCGGCGGAAACTGGACCGTAGTGGGCATCTTCGATGCCGGCGGCAGCGCCTTCGATTCTGAAGTTTGGAGCGACGCGCGGGTGCTCGATGATGTTTACAAGCGGCCCACCAACGTCTTTCAGTCGGTCACCGTGCATCTGACTTCTCCCCAGGCGTTTCAACAGTTCAAGGATTCCGTCACATCCGATCGGCGCTTGAACGTTCAGGTGAGCCGCGAGATCGATTACTATGCCAAGCAGTCGCGCACCATGACCACGCTCATCACTGTGCTCGGCGGACTGGTCGCAGCCGTCATGGCAATCGGTGCTATCTTTGGCGCCCTCAACACCATGTATTCCGCAGTTTCCGAACGCTCCCGGGAAATCGCGACCATGCGCGCTCTAGGCTTTGGTGGACCTTCGGTTGTCATCTCGTTCTTGATCGAAGCGCTCTTCGTTTCCTTTATCGGCGGCGTCCTCGGCTGTATTGCAGTCCTACCGTTGAATGGCCTCACAACCGGCGCGATGAACTGGCAAACGTTCTCCCATCTGGCTTTCGCTTTCCGTATCACGCCTGGACTGCTTGTGGGCGGTCTTATTTTCGCCTTGCTTATGGGCATCCTGGGCGGTCTACCGCCGGCCATCCGCGCCGCGCGCCGTCCCATCGCGTTGGCGTTGCGCGAACTGTAACGGTTAGATTGGGGTCAGAATTGCTTCCTTCTTGTTGATCTTCTCCAAGAATTCCTCCCCGGTCTTGAGGTGTTGGTCCACCAACCTTGACGGGGTGTGGGCTAGCCATTCCGCGGCTGATATGTCAACGTATGTTCCGGTGGGAAAGACCTCAAGAAACAGGAGATCCTCAATGCCCGTATTTTCGACGTAGTGCGGGCGCGACATTTTGATGTAGCCCACGTCGCCGGCCTGAAAATCAAAAGTTCGCGCTTTGCCTCCGGCCTGGAATACCGTCATGCGGCCCTTGCCGCTCACATAGTATTGCCACTCGTCCGCATTCGGATGCCAATGTAACTCACGCAGCCCGCCGGGCTTTACCCGCACAATGGCAGCTGCGATATCCGTCGCCGGAAATGCCTTCTTATCGACGATACGAACTTCCCCACCCGCCCTTACCTTCGTTGGTGCCATGGTGCTGGCCTTGAAGACGTAGTCACCGTCGATGGCGCTTGTTCCCTCCGCCGCCGCCTTCTGCTCTTCTGCCAGAGGCCTTGGCAAATCGGTGGCGAAGATAAACAGCTCGCGCTTAGGCACGTTGTCAAAAGTAGACTCCGGCACGCCGAAGTTCTTGGCCAACACTTCCTTGGGCGTGTGTTTGAACCAGTCCGTCAGCAAGAACGTTTCGAACTCATTGAAGCTTCCGTCGTTGAATACCAGCAGGAATTTGCATCCGTCCGGCCCCAGGCCTTGGATGGAATGTGGAATCCCTCCGGGAAACAGCCACAGATCACCCTTGGCCACGTCATTGACGAAGCTTCGTCCTTCAGCGTCCACAGCCGTGATGCGCGCGGTGCCATAGATCATGAAGGCCCATTCGGCACTCGTGTGCCAGTGCAACTCGCGAACGCCGCCCGAAACAAGCCGCATCTCCACGCCGGCCATGGTCTTCGATATGGGCAGCTCCCGCTCTGTCACCTGCCGCGTCCATCCGCCATCCTCGATTCTTTTGTGCGCCAGGGCGAAGGAGTATTTGAAGGGTTCCACCGTACCGTTGTCTGTTTCCGGGGACCAGACCGAGCTGGGATTTTCCGCATCGAGGGCGGTGTTTTTCTCACCCGGCTGCTCTTCATTCGGCTTACTGTGATCGTCCGTGCGCACTTGCTGGCCCATGGCAGCCGCAGCCAGTGCGGCTCCGCTCACTCCTAAAAACTTGCGCCGCGTCGACAAACGCGAATGATCTTCAGGCATAATAGTCCCCCCCTCATTTCCCATCGCACCAAAGTCTTCATTACGACTTGCTTTTAGAGTCTAGCGGTTTTGCGCTATCGCTGGGCTTCGATCAGGTGGCGGGTTGAGTGTGCAACGAAGGGACCTTCATTCCGCATGTGCCGGTCGAGTTTCAGAAGCTTGTCGCGGTAGCGCTCTACGGAAAAGTCCGGGACCCACCACACGCACTTACGAAGAATCCACACGACTGTGCCAATGTCAAAGAACTCCATGCGGCACCTGGCCGTCTGGAGATTTGTGATGACCAGTCCCGCCTGCTCAGCGCAAGCCTTTTCGACGAGGGGATCGCGTGCGTGACTCTGGTTGGGAAGTGGGCCGAGAAAGAATTCGATGAGTTCGAACGCAGACGCTGGGCCAACGTGCTGCGCAAAGTAACGTCCTCCCGGTGAAAGCACACGGTATATCTCTGGCCATTTCGGATTCACCGGATGGCGGGAGGTCACGAGCTCAAAGGTTTCGTCGGGGAACGGAAGGATGCCATTCTCGCTCACCTCGTAAACCTCGACACCTCGCGGACCAAGCAGTTCCCGAGCACGTTTGACGTTTGGCGGCCAGGCCTCTGTGACGCACATCCTCGCAGGCAGGATCGATGCTTCTGACAACACTTCGCCGCCGCCCGTATCGATGTCCAGCGCGGAGCGCGCATGTGCGAGACGGTCACTCAGCAGACGCGAGTAGCCCCACGGGGGGCGTTCCTCGGTCGCACGTCCTTCGAGCCAACCGAAGCCCCAACCGGTTACGTCCGCTTTCTCGGCCTCGGCCACCAGGTCATCAAACAATCGCATAATTTCAGTAAACAGATTTGGGTGTGCCTCTTCTGCGCTTTCTTTCTGACCGTGGCAATTTTGTGCGAGGAGAAACCCAGGTCTCAAAAGCGAGACCTGGGCCACCCCCTCAACATAAACGGCACGTCACCAGTGGAAGAGGGTTCCATCTTCCTTGCGGTTAACCGGCAGATAGGCCCGCTGGTACGGAAAATTGGCGGCGATTTCTTCCCTGATATCGATGCCAAGGCCGGGCGCATCTCCGGGGTACATGAAACCCTCACGGAAGACATATGCATGGGCGAAGGTCTCTTCAGTCTGGGCATTGTGTAGCATGTGTTCCTGGATACCGAAGTTGTTGATGGCGATCCCGAGGTGCAACGACGCAGCCATGCAGACAGGCGACATATCGCTCGCTCCATGGCAGCCGGACTGCACGTGGTAAAGCGCGGCGAAATCGGCAGCCTTTTTCATCGCCGTAAGACCGCCCCCATGCACCACGCTCATGCGCAGGTAATCAATCAGCTGCTCGCGTATAAGTTGCTCCGCATCCCACAGGGTGTTAAACACCTCACCAACGGCCAGTGGAGTCGTGGTGTGCTGACGGATGAGCCGAAAGCTCTCCTGAAGCTCCGCGGCGACCGGATCTTCCAACCAGAAAAGATGGTACGGCTCCAGCTCCTTGCCAAGGCGAGCCGCCTCAATGGGAGTGAGCCGGTGATGAACGTCGTGCAGCAGATGGAGGTCATCCCCCAGCGTGCTGCGCAGGACCTCAAACAACTTGGGGACGTGCCTCAGGTATTTTTCCGTAGACCATAAACTCTCCGAGGGCAGGCCGCGTTCGGCGGGCTCGTAATACTGCTGGTCTTTCGCCACACCGTAGGTCGATTTGAGACCGGGCACACCACTCTGCGCACGAATGGCGAGATAGCCCATGGTCCGGTAGCGCTCTACTTCATCCACGGTCTCGGCGATGTCGCGTCCAGTGGCATGCGCGTAGACCATCACACTGTTTCGGCTCTTACCTCCCAGGAGGTTATAAACGGGAACGCCCAGCGCCTTGCCCTTGATGTCCCACAAGGCCACGTCGATGGCCGCGATGGCGGTCATGGTCACCGGGCCGCGGCGCCAGTAAGCACCGCGGTAGAAATAGTGCCAGATGTCTTCGGTTTGGAAGGGATCTCGCCCGATCAGGCAAGGGATCAGGTGATCTTCCAAATAACTGGCGACCGCCAGCTCGCGGCCGTTCAGCGTGGCGTCCCCCAAACCGTAGATACCCTGGTCGGTCTGGATTTTCAGGGTCACGAAATTGCGCCCCGGACTACACACAATCACCTTGGCGCTGACAATCTTCATGGATTCACTCCTGGCCAGACCCCAATGTTTACTCCAAGATGCGAATTAAGTACGATGATCCCGCAGCTTATCATGACGAGCCGTCCCGGTCTTCGGGACGGGGGGAGCGGGCCAGGTGCAGGATGAGAGTGTGGATCGCCGTTCTTTTCTGAAAGTCATGGGCGCCGTTGGCATGTCTTCGACTCTGGGATTGCATCCCGCCGGCGGACATGTGGTGGAACAGGTCGCCGGAGCAAGCCCGGACAGCGCCGCAAAACCCAAATACTCGATCAAGTTCGGCGTGATCGGCCTGGATCACTATCACATCATGGGAATGACGGCCGCGGTCATCCGCGGGGGTGGAGAGCTGGTTTCGTTCTACTCCAACCTGCCCAAGGCGATCGCCGATTTTCAAAAGCTGTATCCCAACGCCAGGCTGGCGAAGAGTGAAGAGGAAATCCTTGATGACCCCTCGCTCAAGCTGATCGCGGGCGCGCCGATCCCGCGGTTGCGTACTCCGCTGGGCATCCTCGCCATGAAGCAAGGCAAGGATTTTCTCAGCGACAAACCGGCGGTAACGACGTTAGACCAATTGGCAGAGGTGCGCAAGGTATCGGCGGAGACCGGCAGGATGTTTGCCATTATGTACTCCGAGCGATTAGAAGTGCGCGCGGCGGTACAGGCCGGGTATCTGATCAAGGACGGAGCGATTGGCAAGGTCGTGCAGACAGTAAATATCGCTCCCCATAAAGTAAATGACATTAGCCGGCCGGACTGGTTTTGGGATCCCGCTGAGTATGGAGGGATCCTGTGCGATATCGGTTCCCACCAGGCAGATCAGTTCGTCTACTACACCGGCTCGACTAAGGCCGAGGTGACGGCGGCACAAATCGCGAATGTGAATCATCCTGCGCACCCGAAATTTCAGGACTTCGGGGACATGATGATGCATGGTAACGGGGGAGCCGGCTATGTTCGCGTGGATTGGTTTACGCCCAATGGACTGAGCGTGTGGGGCGATGGGCGGCTCTTCATCCTGGGAACGGATGGTTACATCGAGCTGCGCAAGTACATTGATATTGCTGGTAAGCCCGGCGGCAATCACCTGTACATGGTGGATCAGAAGCAGGTGACGTTTTTGGATTGCAGCCAGGTGGAGCTGCCTTTCGGGCCGCAATTGATTGCCGACATTGTAAACCGGACGCATATCGCACAGAACCAGGAACAGGCGCTACTGGCCGCGGAGTTGGTGCTCACCGCACAACGCGATGCCAAAGTGCTAAGCTTCACCAGCTAAGGGGTCCGCTTGCAAAAAACGCGCAGAGACTTCGTGAAAGGGTCGATGGGGGCGGTGGCTGCGATGGGCTTTCCTGCCATCGTGCCCGCGAGCGTCTTTGGGCAAACAGCTCCGAGCAACCGTATCAACGTCGGCGCGATCGGGGTGGGCCGCATCTCCCGTGGGCACGACCTCCCTGGAATCTGGCAGTTCGACCAGGCTCAGATTATGGCTGTTTGTGACCTGGATGCGAAACGCGTGGACCAGGCAAAATCGCTGATCAATGGCGTCTACTCCAAGAAAACTGGGAAACCGTACGACGGCGTCACCGGATACCATAACTATCACGAATTGCTGGCCAACAAAGACATTGATGCGGTGGTGATCAGTACGCCCGACCACCAGCACGCGATCCTGGCCGTGGATGCCGTCCATGCGAAGAAAGATGTGTACCTGCAGAAGCCTGCTTCGCTCACCATCGCCGAGGGGCGCGCCATGAGCAACGCGGTGATGGCTTCGGGACAGATTTTGCAGATTGGCTCGCAGCAGAGATCATGGAAGCAATTCCACCGCGCCTGTGAATTAGTACGCAACGGGCGTATCGGGGAGGTCAAGCACGTAGAAATTGGCTTGCCAGGGGATCCGAGCGGACCGGACGCTCCGCCTATGCCGATTCCGTCGAACCTGAACTACGATGCGTGGCTGGGTTCCACACCGGAGGTTTATTACACCGAGATGCGGGTCCACCCGCAGGATGGATTTAGCCGGCCTGGGTGGCTGCGCTGTGAGCAATTCGGCGCGGGCATGATCACCGGATGGGGTGCACACCACGTGGATACGGCACACTGGGGTATGAATACGGAGTACACCGGACCCATTGAGGTATGGGGTACGGCCGAGTTCCCTGACCATGGCCTGTGGGATGTTCATGGCAAGTTCCTGACCCACGCCATTTACTCGAACGGGGTGACCATGGACATCAGCGGTGATTTTCCCAACGGGATCAAGTTCTATGGCACAGAGGGTTGGATTTTTGTTACCCGGGATGAGATGGTCACGCCTACCGACTCGGGAAAGCCGGCGGCGGCTCCGCAACCGTTGACTGCGAGCAAGCCCAAAATTCTCTTGAGCGTCATCGGCCCAGACGAAGTTCATCTTTACCAGAGTGACGACCAGCATGGCAATTGGCTGGAATGTATCAAAAGCCGAAAAGCGCCTACTGCGCCGGCTGAAATAGGCCATCGCGCGTGCTCGACTTGTTTGATCCATCACATCGCAATGAAGACCAAACGGAGGCTTTACTGGGATCCGATCAAAGAGCATTTTAAAAACGACGATGAAGCGAACTGTATGCTGTCGCGTCCTCAACGTGCCCCTTACATGATGGACGCATGAGTTCACCTGCAGCCCGATCGAATTTGCGCTGGGTGGTTTGTAGCCTGCTGTTTTTGGCCACCACCATCAACTACATGGATCGTTCCGCCCTCAGCCTGGTGGAGCCTATCCTCAAGCACCTGCTCGGCGGCGATCAGGACATTGCCCTCTACAACCAGCGCTACAGCGACATCGTCAACTGCTTCATCCTGGCGTATGGTCTCGGATTCCTGGTTGCCGGCCGGGTGGTTGACCGTATCGGGGTAAAGAAGGGGTACGCCTTGGCGATTGGGCTGTGGGCGCTGGCGTCGATCAGCCATGCCTTTGCGCGGACAGCGGTTGGTTTCGGGATCGCGCGTTTTGCGTTGGGGTTGGGCGAGTCTGGCAACTTCCCTTCTGCGCTGAAGGCAACTGCGGATTGGTTTCCTACGGAAGAGCGTGCGCTGGCTACTGGGATTTTTAATTCCGGCACCAGCGCCGGAGCATTGATTGCGCCGCTGCTCATTCCGTGGCTCGCGGTCCGTTTTGGGTG